>Ga0164296_1000330_pt1 | contig 57618 bp, 46 predicted proteins | sample GEODES057metaG_FD_113533 | JGI IMG/M metagenome (GOLD analysis project Ga0164296, IMG submission 113533) | Dystrophic lake water microbial communities from Trout Bog Lake, Wisconsin, USA - GEODES057 metaG | ecosystem: Environmental > Aquatic > Freshwater > Lake | place: USA: Trout Bog Lake...
TACATAATTCTGTGCTGCCGACTGCCCGTATACCTGAGCCGCGAAAACAACGGCAAGCATCATTAATGCTGTTGCAAGTAGCCGGTTTTTTAGGTAATGCATCGTATGACTTGATAAGGTTGTAGATCGCTTTAATTCCGCAACTCAATTGCCTGGCTGATATGGCAGTGGAGCCCAATCAGGTACTTTGCTACCGGTCAGGCCACTACGCATCACTGCTGAATTACAACGAGTTTATTACCAGATGAAAATACCATCATCAATGCCTGTAACAACTACAAAAGGTAGTAGGATAGCTGGCGCTGTAAGCGACTACTCTCAGGTAATTATTAGCGGGGATGTTTTAGTTATAACCGGGAGGGATTGGCTTTGTAGTTTTACAGCGCACCGACACCCAGCGGTGAGCCTTAAAATGATACTCAGGAGATCAGGGAGTAAAAAGGGGCCGGGGCAGGTACGAAACACATACACAACCATATTTTACCCAAAACTTACCACATTATACCCATGCGTAAACAAATCATAGGTTTATCGTTATTGTTGCTAAATTTATACTGCTACATCCCTTAATTTCAATGAAGAGAATATTATTTGTTTTGCTGGCTCTGTTCCTGTTGCATGGCGCTGGTTACGCACAGTTGCTGAGAAGCAAAACACAGTTTACCCATGCCGATACACTACGTGGTACGCTTACGCCATTACGCAGTTGTTACGATGTCAATTATTACCACCTCGACGTAAAGTTTGATATTGATAAAAAATTTATCAGTGGTAATAACCTATTCCGGTTCACTGCCACTGAGAATTTCAAAAAGCTGCAGTTTGATCTTTTTGCCAACCTGAAAGTTGAAAAAGTTGTCTATAAGAAAATATCATTACCGTTTACCCGTGAGGCAAATGCTGTATTTGTTACGTTCCCAAAAACTATTCAAAAAGGAGCTCGGGATACGTTCCGGGTATATTTTTCCGGCAATCCCATCATTGCAAAACGTGCACCCTGGGATGGTGGTGTAATGTATAGTAGTGACAGTACAGGCAAACCCTGGGTAGCTACAGCCTGTGAAGGCATGGGTGCCAGTGTTTGGTGGCCCAATAAAGATCACCTGAGCGATGAGGTGGATAGCATGCTGATCAGTATTAGTGTTCCAAAGGGATTGAAGGATGTTTCAAATGGCCGGCTTCGAAAAGTAAGCGACCTTGGCGACGGCTATACCCGTTTCGACTGGTTTGTAGCCAATCCGATTAACAATTATGATGTTGCTGCCAATATAGGCGACTACACCGAATTTAAAGATACCTATGAGGGAGAAAAAGGCAAATTGGACCTCGATTACTGGGTGCTTCCAGCCGACCTTGAAAAGGCTAAAAAGCAATTTGCTGCCAATGTAAAGCCGATGTTAACGTCGTTTGAATATTGGTTCGGGCCTTATCCTTTTTACGAAGACAGTTATAAACTGGTGGAAACTCCGCACCTGGGTATGGAGCACCAAAGTGCGGTAGCTTATGGCAATCATTTTATGAATGGTTATCTCGGGATGGATCTTTCGCAAACCGGCTGGGGACTAAAATGGGATTATATAGTAGTACATGAAAGCGGTCACGAGTGGTTCGGAAACAATATCACGGCAAAAGATCTGGCTGATATGTGGATCCATGAAAGCTTTACCTGTTATGCAGAAGACCTGTTTATTGATCATGAGTATGGCAGGCGGGCTTCTGCTGAATACGCTTACGGTTTAAGGCAGGGGATTGAAAACGCCAATCCAATAGTGGGGTATTATGGTGTGAATAAAGAAGGCTCGGAAGATATGTATCCAAAAGGTGCGGTGTTACTGAACATGGTTAGGGTAATCATCAACAATGATGATAAATGGCGTGGGATATTACGAGGACTCAATAAGACCTTTTACCACCAAACCGTTACCTATGATGATATTATCGACTATATAGTAAAACAATCGGGCATTGATCTTGCACCGGTATTTGACCAGTATCTGCATTATGCCAAACTGCCTACGCTCGATGTTACCTGGAAAAATAATAGATCCTATTTTAAATGGACAGCTGATGCCAAAGGTTTTAATATGCCGGTAAAAGTTAGGGTGAAAGGTGGTGAATATCTGGTGATCAACCCAACAACAGCGTTACAGGAAGTAAAAATACCGGGTGCAAACCAGGAGAACCTGGAAGCTGATACGTTTGATTTTTATATCAGATTATCGGGTATAAATAAGAGTAATTGAAGTTTTAACTTCCGGATATAAGGCCTTCTTTTCGTTACGGCAAAATAATATTGACTATAACTATTAATTGAACATGATAAAAAAACTTTCATTGCTTACTGTAATGCTCGTAGGAACACTAGGGCTGAATACCTATGCACAACTGGGTGCCGATAAAGAAACATTTACCCGCGCAGATTCGTTGCGGGGCTATTTGTCGCCTTTACGTACTTGTTACGATATTAATTATTATCACCTGGATGTGAAATTTGATATTCCGGATAAATCGATAAGTGGAAACGTTTTGTTCAAATTTACTGCAACAACTGATTTTACCAGATTGCAGTTCGATCTGTTCTCTAACCTAAATGTTGATAAGGTGATCTATAAGGGCCAGGAAATACCTTATACCCGCGAGTTCAATGCTGTATTTATCACATTTCCTAAACCAATACAGAAGGATAGCAAAGATGAGTTTACGGTTTATTATTCCGGACATCCAACCATTGCAAAACGTGCACCCTGGGACGGCGGCATAGAATACAATGTCGATTCCCTTGGGCATTACTGGGTAAATACGGCCTGTCAGGGTATGGGCGCCAGTGTATGGTGGCCCAACAAAGACCACCAGGCAGATGAGGTAGACAGCGCATTGATCAGTATTAGCGTGCCAAATGGTTTAAAAGATGTATCTAACGGCCGCCTGCGTAAAGTAACCAAACTGAAAGATGGTTATACCCGGTTCGACTGGTTTGTGGCCAACCCTATCAACAACTATGATATAGAAGCCAATATTGGCGATTATACCCACTTCTCAGACACCTTTGATGGCGAAAAAGGCAAACTGACCATGGATTTCTGGCCGCTGAGTTATAACCTGGAGAAAGCTAAAAAGCAATTATTGCCCAATGCCCGCAATATGCTAACCGCCTTTGAATACTGGTTCGGGCCCTATCCTTTTTATGAAGATGGCTATAAACTGGTTGAGTCACATCATTTGGGTATGGAACATCAAAGTGGTACTGCTTACGGCAACCATTACCAAAATGGTTATTTGGGTAACGATTTGTCAGGCACCGGATGGGGATTGAAATGGGATTTTATTGTGGTGCATGAAAGCGGCCACGAATGGTTCGGAAACAATATTACATCGAAAGACCTGGGTGATATGTGGATACACGAGAGTTTCACCAACTATTCGGAATCATTGTTCATTGATAAGTTTTATGGCAAGCAGGCCGGGCAGGAGTATGTACATGGTACCCGTCCGCGTATTGTCAACGATCGTCCGATAGTAGGACCTTATAATGTGAACAAGGAAGGATCGGGCGATATGTATTATAAAGGTGGTAACCTGTTGAACATGGTGCGCACGATCATCAACGATGATCAGAAATGGCGCAATATACTTCGTGGTTTAAACAAGACTTTTTATCACCAGACGGTAACTTATGATGATATTGTGAATTATATAAGCGATCAGTCGGGCATCAACCTTCGGCCTGTATTTGATCAATACCTGCATTATAAAAATTTGCCGATCCTGGAGTTCAGCACTGGGAAAGATGGTAAATTGGTTACACGCTGGCTGGCCGATGCCAAAGGTTTCAATATGCCTGTACGTGTTAGGGTAAAAGGCGGCGAATACCAATTTATAAAGCCAACTACCCGGTTTAGTCCTGTAGGTATCGATGGCGCTACAAAAGATAATATCGAAGCAGACACCTTTAATTATTATATCGGGGTTTTGGTGGAGTAACCCTAAAGCATCGATATTAAGCATTCAGTATTCATTATTCGCTATTCAATATTTTTTTTAAAGTTCTTGCAACGTCCCGGTAACTTCTTGTGTCTTATAGTTATCAAAACAAAAAATCATGAGATTGATAACCAAAACTCTTTTAGTATGTCTGGCGACCGTAGGCATCATTAATACCTTTACTGCACCTGCTGCTATTGCACAGCAAAAAACTGAGGACAGAAACTTATCTGGCTTCCACGCACTTGATGTAGGCGGACCATTTGATGTCAGGCTTACACAGGGATCAACAGAATCCGTTAAAGTTGAGGCTCCAGCCGACGTTATCGGAAAAATTACCACCGAAGTGAGCGGTGGCGTATTGAAGGTTTACAATAAACACAGCGAGGCCTTTCATTGGAACGATGCTTTTCGCCACCGCAAAATTTTAGTTTACGTTACTGTTAAGGATATCAACAGTATATCTGTTTCGGGGTCAGGCGATGTTTCATTTTCCGATGGCATTCATGCTGATAGGTTAAACCTGCATGTTTCAGGCTCGGGCGATGTTAACGGTTTGCTGGAAGTAAAAGACCTGGAAGCAAGTATCTCAGGCTCGGGCGATATCAAACTATCTGGCCATGCCGAAAATTCCCAGGTGAGGGTTACCGGCTCCGGCGACTACAGTGCACGTGATCTGCACACTTCTAATACCAGTGTACATATCAGTGGTTCTGGCGATGCTTCGGTTTATGCAAGCAGCAAAATTGACGCTTCCGTTTCGGGCTCAGGTGATGTTCGCTATTCCGGTAATCCAAAAAGCGTTATAAAATCTAAATCGGGTAGTGGAGATATCAGCGGCGATTGATCCCAATCATAAAAATCATCTATAAATGAGAAAGGCCGCATTAGCGGCCTTTCTCATTTATTATTTGAACGTGGCTATTTTCCGTCTGCCAAGGTCATAGGTTACCCGGAATGCCTCCTGGTTACTGGTAAAGCCCGGTGTACGGTGTATACTCAAAACAAACTGTCCCTTCAACCCCCTGGCGTTAAATGCCGACCAAATAAGGTCCAGTCGGTTATAGAATTTTTTGGTGTAAAAAGTATCGCCATAGCTTAACGCCTGTCCCGGCTGGCCACTATAAAATTCGTTTCTAACTGCAAAATGGCCGAAACTGCCATAGATATTTGACATAAAACCTTGCCCTGTTTGCCAGCCATCAAGGCCACGTACCCTGGCCATGGTCATCATCCAGCCAGCCTGCAGGGTTAGCGAATCAAGAAGCGTTTGTTTTTTTGTCAAATCCAGTCCCAGGAGTATTTCGGCACCGCCATTTTCCATGATGTGATCATTGGGCAATAATACAGCGGCTCCGGCATCATGTAACAATAGCGTATAGTGTTCGATATAAAATGGTCCGTTTACCGAGGGGCGGTATTTGCCAGAAAAGCCAAACAAGAACTCTTCCCGTTGCGTAGCGGTTTGACGGCTAACCCAATCGATCCAGCCGGTTTCTGTAAAATGCGCCGAGTGATATTGAGCTAACAGGCCTTCCACATTTGGCCGGTAATAAAGCATTGTGTCATTCAAAAAAGCACGCGGGTAGCTGGTAAGCAGGCCTTCTCTGGGAAATTCACCGGCAAAAAAGTTCCAGCTTTTTCCTCTGAAATTATAATAAGCAATGGGGTTGGCGGTCAGGAAATAAGGTTGGGCGCCAAACTCATGGATGGCATTGGTTCCCACAACAAAGCGGTTCATGGAATCAATGTTCAAACCTAAACTCAACGATGTACGGGTGCCCGAATAAGTTCTTGATCGGGCTACAAAATCTTTATACTCGCGGTTGTCTAAAAAACCAAGGCCCGTAAAATCAACATCCAGCGTAGTTTGGGCCAGAACTTTGGTGAAGCCAATAAAAATTAAAAGTAATAACAGGTAGAGTTTTTTGATCATATTAAAATATTATTCAACGTTTAATTTAATAATCCTGCTGTTTTTACTACCCGGGAATGGGTCTGTACGAACGGAAAAAAGCAAGGTATAATTACCCTTAATTAACGGTGCAGTAAAGTTAAAAGTATATGGTTTGCCTTCGCCGGGCCCTAGGTAAATAAGGTGGAAATCCTGCCCTGAAGCCTGGATAGATTGTTCATTCAAACCAACAAAAGTGCAAGCTTCCAGTACAACCTGATGCTGGTATCCCTGGTTACCAAAGTTTATGGCGACGTTATACGGGTTAGTTATTTGCAGTCGCAAGGCCAGTTTTTGGCCGGGCTTCGCATTGAATTGGTATTGAGGCAATTCAATTTTTACCTGCTGATAGCTACGCATATCATTTACCCAACCACCATACCATGTGCCGGCCGGCGTGTTAAGTGTATCGGTACTGATGCCTTTCAAAGGATTACGTAATACAAAATAGGCTTTTTGATGCTGAAAGCCCTGTTCAATAGGCCAGATGTCAAACTGGGTTAGCCGGTAATTGCGGTTATCATAAGCGAAACCCCTGGTGCTATTTGTGTAAAAATCATATTTCGATGGGTTTTGAAAACCTTCATTAAAAATCACGTAATTATTACCAGCCTTTTGCCGGATGATATTGGTCCAGTCGCGGTAACCAAACTGGCTTTTAATTTGACCGACTCTTCTGATCAGGGGAGAGGCCGTCATGATCAATACCCTGATGGTGATCACAAACAGGGTATTGATGATCGCCAGACGGGTGACCCATGGCTGCCAATTGTTGCCCTGTTTGAAGGAAATAAGCGCTAATATGATCAGCGGGGCAAAGCCGATCAGCGTCCATTGGGGCTGAACTTCACCTCTGAAACTACTGATGAGGAAGAATACGAACGTTCCACCTGCATTTACCAGCAAACAGCGTAAGAAACGATCTGTTACCTTTATACGGGTTGCCCTATAAAACCATAACCAACCCACCAGCGGACCTGCCATTAGAATTTGCGCCGGAAAGTAAGTCCAGGTTTGGTCAAAATTATAATGATCAGTGGTCTGTTCAAACAGGTGATAGTTTACTGAAGGATACCCATGATTTGCCTGCCACAAAATATGTGGCACATATAGCGCCAAGGAAGCCAGTACAATAAACCAAAAAGTTTTTCTTTTGAATAACGTTAGATCTGAAAGCACGGTAAAGCCAACCAGCAGTATGCCATGGTATTTGCTATAAAGCAATCCGGCAATGATCAATGCCAGCAATAAGGCCCTTTTGAGATCATCTTTTTCCGAATATTTCTGGTAGGTAAAATAAAACAGCGTTGTGAAAAGGAATAGCGGCGCATCGGGCGTTACCATAAACCCGTAAAGGTTGAAAATAAACATACCCGAAGCCACCAAAATAAACCATTTGACCTCTGCACCATATTTTTTTACGATGAGCCACAATAAGTAAAGCGATACAGTACTCGAAAAAACTGTGGTGATACGTACCCCAAATTCCGAATGCACCAAACTATCGCCTATGCGGATAAAAAGAGCCACCATGGGTGGGTGATCGAAATAACCCCAGTCGAGGTAACGGGAATAAAGCCAGTAATAAGCCTCATCAGCGTGAATCTCAGCAGTAATAGCTTGTACTACATTCAGGAGCGTCCAGCCAGCAAGGAAATACCAAATCCATTTATCGGTATTCGTTTTATATGATGTGGCTGATGGCATGAATGCAAATGTAATTATAAGTCCGGAAGTCCGTGAAAGTCCGCATAAGTCCGGAAGATTAATTTGTTGGGCGAACCAAATATACTGCGCCCAGGCGATCGCGCCGATTCAAGCGGGACGCTTGAACTGGCGGAGGCATACCTTGCGATTGCCACGTCGCACAAACGCTCAAACCTGAGCAGGCTCCTCGCAAAGACAATATTTTTTTTCCGCCGATTCAAGCGGGACGCTTGAATCCTAAACCGTTTCAGCGTCCCGCTGAAATTCAAACAGCCCCATCATCTCCCCAACCCAAAGGCCACGTAACTATCCCCTGATTTTGTCCCCAGCTTACCACCACCACAGGCAATCACCAGGTATTGCTGCCCTTCCACCTCGTACATAGCCGGAGTTGCAAAGCCAGCAGCGGGTAGTTGGTATTGCCAAAGCAATTTTCCCGTGCGTTTGTTAAAGGCACGTATCTTGCCGTCTTTCGTTGCGGCAATAAACAGCAAGCCACCAGCGGTAACTACCGGCCCGCCATAATTCTCGGTGCCGGTGATGCGGCCAGGAGCAGCCAGTTTAGGGTCGTCGCCGAATGGGATGCGCCAAACCATTTTACCGGTATTTAAATTGATCGCGTTAAGTGTTCCCCAGGGGGGGGCGATGGCAGGGTATCCCTCCTTGCTCAGAAATTTATTGTATCCTGCCATTTGATAGGGTATGTCAAGGTAGGGGTCATCTAGCCTGTGCTCTGCTTTAAATGCTGTTTTTTCAGCTTCTTTATTATTAGTTATAAAGGCAATGATAGCCTGACTTTGCTGGGCCGATAATTGCTTGAATGACGGCATCATTCGACGCCCGCTTTTGAGCAGGTCGGCAATCTGCTGGTCTTTGTATTTGTTTTGTACATTGATCAATGACGGGTAATTGCCGCTGCCTTTACGTTCAGTGCCATGACAGCCAAGGCAGTTAGCCTTGTATAACCGTTCGCCAGCCTGAGCAAAATTTTCCGGACTTTCAGGTGCTTTTTGCGTAGCCTCAATGGTCATTATCCAGGCCATTTCATTGGCGTTTATATAGATAATCCCGCTGGTTGGGTCGTAAGCTGGGCCACCCCACTCGGCTCCGCCATCAAAGCCCGGCAATATAACTGAGGGTTGTTTCCCCGGTGGTAAAAACATATCCCCATAGCGGTAAGTTTTCAATCTACGCAATACTTCCGCTTTAGAGCTATCCGAAAGGTATGGGTTGATATCTTTTTCCGTCAGCGTTTGCCGGGCGTAGGCTACTGGTAATTGTGGAATTGGCTGTGTTGGCCAGGGTTGTTCTCCTGAAAGATCTGATGTGACCTGTACAGGTGTTTCTTTAACAGGAAATAGCGGTTTGCCCGTTAGTCTGTCGAGCACGAAAATAAAACCATGTTTGGTGGGTTGTGCAATGGCATCAATATCCTTCCCGTCTTTTTTTATCGTAACCAGCACCGGGGCTGTTGGCAGATCCTTATCCCACATATCGTGGTGTATCACCTGGTAATGCCATATCAATTTACCGGTTGCTGCATCCAGCGCCAATACGCAATTGGCAAATAGCCCGGCACCAAGGCGCTTACCTCCCCAAAAATCGTAGGCCGCAGATCCCGTCGGTGCAAAGAGTAAACCCCGTTTCTCGTCCATACTAAAGCCTGCCCAGCTATTAGCCGACCCAAGGTGTTTGTAGGCGGCCGTATCTTCCCAGGTATCGTATCCGTTTTCCCCGGGGTATGGAATGGTATGAAACACCCATTTCAGTTTACCGGTCCGCACATCATAGGCGCGGATATGGCCGGGTGCAGCATCGGCCGTTTCATTAACGCGACTACCGATAATATAAATATCTTTATAAATAATACCCGGTGAAGTAGCAGTGATGTACGCCTGGCTCACATCGCGACCAAGATCATTATGCAAGTCGATCTTACCTTCCTTGCCAAAACTGCTGATCAGTTTGCCGTCATCGGCGTTTACAGCATAAACAAATGATCCGGCGCAGTAAAGTATCCGTCTATCGCTTCCGCTTTCCCAATAGGTTACGCCGCGGTTATTGTTCATGCCAAAATTTGCTGGCGTTGAGTTTTTATTTCCTGCCGGATCAAATACCCATTTTTCCTTGCCTGTTGCCGCGTTTACAGCAAACAAGCGGAGTTTAGGAGTAGTGCCGTACAAGATATTACCGATCACAATTGGGCTGCATTGTATCTGCGAATGGCCCTGCGTATCGGCATCATGGGTATGATATTCCCAAGCCACCTGCAGCTTATTTACATTGCCCGTATCAATTTGTGTTAGGGCAGAGTAATGCTGTACTTTTTTCGAGCCACCTGAAACTCGCCAGGTGCTGTTATCATCGCTATGACAGGAGCTTGCAAGCAAGGCAAGAACGCATAAAGGAATGATTAGATATTTAAGTGATCGGAACATTTACTTAGCAATTTAGGATTTCGGTTGGATACTAAAATACAGTATTTTTTCTCATCGGATTACCAAACAACAGAAGCAATGACAGAAATTTGCAGGAAACCTGGCTGGCTAAATTTTTAAGTTGCGGTTCAATTCTTATAATTATTCAGGATATTCGTAGCATAAAAAATCATTTTCAAACCTATGAACCCACAGATCGACACCCTGAAAAAAGTAAGAAATTTTCTATCAGCAAGCATCAACGAGCTCAGCATTGAGCAGTTGAATAAGATACCGGCCGGCTTTAATAATAATATTGCCTGGAACCTGGGCCATTTGGTTGCCACGCTGGAAGGAATATGTTACAAAAGGGGAGGATTAACGCCCTATATCAGTGAAGAATTTTGGGAAAAATACCGATCAGGCAGTAAACCGGAAGGAGATATGAGTTCCGAAGATATCGAAAACATTAAAGCAAGGTTCATAAATGCCGCTGATCAACTGGATATCGATTATAGTAAGCAAATATTTGGTGGATATACTTCCTGGTCAACACGGTACGGTATTGTTATCAATAATATTGATGATGCACTTCAATTTGTGTTGTATCACGAAGGGTTACATGCAGGAGCAATTGGTACGTTGAAGCGGTTGGTGTAAAATTGGCGGTATAAACGGTAACAAACCTGAAGGCGATTTAATTTAAAATATGTTCAAATGGTGCGAAGCTATTTATGGTCGCATTCATCAGGTATATTAAATCTCTGGAACAAAACTAATTGTCCTGATTTCGTTTTCAATTTCTTCAGGCAATACGTCGGTAATTATATGTAATCTCACCTCGTCATGCCAATGTACATAGACACAGGAAAAAATATCCTGGTCCAGGTCACTAAAAAATGCTTTGTGTTTTTGCTGTATAGCGAGTAACTCAGCTACAAGGTGTTCTGCGTTGCTTGTCATCGATAAATAGTTCTGCAAATATGTAACAGACTTGCGACAATTGAAAATATTCCACTACATCATTTATTGCTCAGAAGGATATAAAACATGCAAATGTGTGTAGAAAATATACACTATTTAAAAATGCGACCAGGCCGGCTACGTTTGTGCTAACGTTGCCGGCACCGGATCGCCTGGAAAAGTAAAATTGAAAATGGCTAATCAGTAAATGTTTATTCCGACTTAACCACAACGGCATCGTTCAAAACAACATCGCTCAGGTAACCGGTGCAAATTCCTTTGATCACCATCTGATTGCCATGCATTTTATTGGCCTCGCCCGGTTTTAACGTACAAAAAATATTGGCCATTGGGTCGCCACTCTTCAGGGTAACCGTTACATTGCCTGCCTGGTCTTTGTCTTTTTTTAAAATGAGGCCTTCAATTTCTATCGCTTTGTTCAGGTATTTCTTATTTGCACCAACTTCATCGTGCTCATATTCATTAACGATCTGTCCGGCAGGTACCAATAAACCTTGCTCTTCTGAAACATTTCTATGATGAGTTTTCGAATAAACAAAAGCATAATACCATACGCCCGCTATCACTAAGCCCGCTATTGTTGCAAGGCTACCTATAATCTTTCTTTTCATAAGTTCAAATGTTTACGTTATCTGATTTCTTTATGTTTTACTACGGTGAACACCCTTGAAATATTAAATCCAAAGTGTACACCTCCATTTGCCCAGCGCCCATCAGTTTGAGTGATCACGCTTCGTTCATTTATGCCAGTTGAATTGGTGAAAAACAGCTGGAATACATGTCCGCCGGTTTCAATATCGAACCCTACTGATGCCGAATTATAATAACCCGGCAGGCGCTGTACCTGGTAATTGTATTCGCCGGTAAGGTTTACACGTTTAGATAAACGCAAACGAAAACCAGTACCTAATGAATACAGGTCATTTCTAACGGCCGTAGTTGCTACAATATTGTAATGTACCATAGTTGGCGAGAGCTGAAGAGAGAAAAAATCTCCGAACTTTCGCGCAAGCAATACCTGGCTTACATAGCTGGCATGATCAGAGTAATGGATAGGTGTAGCCTGCGGAGGGTCATTGAGTGTACGAAGTACGGCTGTTGAAACCAGGCTCAACGAAAAAGGCATATTAACTTTGCCGGTTGATTGCCGAAGTACTCTGAACTTGAAAAAGCCATCAAACTCTTTATTATAAGTACTTCGCCCTATGCCTATTTCCAGTCGGTTGCTTATGCCATAATCCATGCCAATACGCATCGTAGCCTGGTCGAGCCCGAAAAAATTATAAGCTCCGGTATTGACCATGCCAAAACGGTGGGAGATCTTAAGGTCCAGCACACCTGCACCGGTGTTTTCAATTGATTGCCCGTTGATGATCCGGGTAGTTTTAAAAATGGAAGTCGTAATGTCTGTAGTTTCCTTTTTTTCTTTCTTATCCTGATCATCCTGCAGCTTAAAAAGGTCGACATTTTGAGCCCGTGACGAAACGGAGATCAATTGGAGGCAGAAAAGCAATACCAGGTATCCCGGGTACTTGCTAAAATTAAAGCGTATTTTCAACATTATTCATATTTGCAGTTAACGCTTATCTCTGCTTCATTGGCAATCTTATCACCTATATAAAGACCTGTAATACCATAGTCTTTAATTTTTACTTTGAAGATGCCGCTTATAACCGGTTTGCCGCCGGCAATTTCAAGCGTACCACTTGCACTAACTTTTTGTGGTACACCGTGCAGGTTTAAGGTCCCTTCAATGGTGATGGCATATTTACCGTCTTTGCCGAAATTTACTGAAGCGATATTGCTGATAAAGCCTCTGAATTCAGCTTTGGGGATCTTACTGCTTTCCAGGTAATTTTCGTTAAAGTGGTCTTCCATCAACTGGTTTTCAAACTTGAAACTTTTGATCAATGCGCTGAAAACGATCTGGCCGGTTTTATCAACAAATTTGCTATCTATTTGGTTATTAACAGCTTCTATCTTTTCGATAGGACTACTGGCGTTAAATTTAATTTGTCCGGTTTTGGTGGCGTATACCTTCTGGGCATTTGCCGCTATACCGGTAATGGCTAAAAAAAATAGGGGTAGGATTGATTTTTTCATGGTTAGCTGATTAATTATTTGGTGTTCCGTTATTTATCCAGGTTTGTATGGTGCTTATATCACAGGATGAAAGTTGTGCTGCATTAAGTGGCATCGCCGGAACGCTGCCTGTGTGATTGATAGAGCTAAGTAATTGCCCATTACTCACATACACTTTTAAAGTGGTATAAGTATCCAGTTGGATACCTCCACCTGCTCCGGCAGTTCCTGCATGACAACTGTAACAATTTGCTTTTAAAATTCCCGTAACGCTGCCACTGTAGGTAACGCCCGTTAAATTGCAGGTAGGCGCTGTTGAATTTTGCTGCGGGTACGAAAGGTTTGCATGGTCATAATAGCAACCTGTAATTAATGCCAGCAATACTAAAACTCCGACAATTGAAAGTGAATTTTTCCTTATCATAATTATTGAGGGCATCCTTTGTTTATCCATTTGGTTATTTGAGTGATTTGGCAATCAGGCAGTTTACCCGACTGTGGCATATTCATAGCTGCGGTTGTTGAGGTATAATTTATAGCATTAATGAATGTGGCTTTCAGTGAAGTTCCGGCCGCTTTAGCGCTGGCGTAATCGCTTAGTACCACATTGCCAGAGCCAGGTGCGATACCATGACAACCATTACAATAAGTAGCGAAAATGGTAGAGATGCCATTGGTATAAGTTGTTTTGGTGGTGTCGCAGGTGCTTACTACGCAGGTTGCGTTGGTAGCTCCCTGATTGATCCAGTTGGCAATGGTTGTTTTTTGTGCAGTAGTCAATTGTGGCGATTTACCCGGAGGCATTGAGCCATTTGCGATTACTTTATAATACTTGCTTGAGGAAGTGTTATTGGCAACAATACCTTTAATAATATTGTTATAACTGGTTAACACAAGTCCTTCCTTCGCAGTTGTTGCATCGTGGCAACCCGTGCTGGCACAGTAAGTTTGAAACAATGGCAACACGTCGGTTTGGAAACAAACTGAATTGGAAGTTCCAGTTCCAGTTCCGGTTCCAGTGCCTGTGCCGGTTCCAGTTCCAGTACCGGTTCCAGTACCGGTTCCAGTACCTGTGCCAGTTCCGGTGCCAGTACCTGCTGTTGAAGGAGTTGAGGGTTTAATAACATCGTGCGTGCACGAATACAAGACGGCCAATAATACAGCAACGAACGCCGTAAGCATTAAAAGGGGTTTTTTCATGGTTTGGTAGGTTAATTTTCCGTTAATAAACCGGGTTTTTCAGGCCCAATACATTTTATAAAAATGTATTACGAGTTTTGTAACGGAAAAGTTACAAGAATGTAACGAAGTATTTTTGGGGATATTATCGCTGCAGGAAATTTTTTTAATACGATAATCCTAAACCGATATAAAGATATAATATTTGCTTATAAATTACAAAATATAACCGCGTGTTATTATTGCTTGATTATAAAACAAAAACCCGGCTTAGCCGGGTCATTTATTATTTTTCCAATAAAATCTTTAATCTAATTGATCAAGTGTTTATACACCCAGCAACAGCCTTGCCGGATCTTCCAGTAATTGTTTTACCCTGACAAGGAAGCTAACCGATTCGCGGCCATCAATGATGCGGTGGTCATAGGATAATGCAACGTACATCATTGGTTTGATAACAACCTGGCCGTTTACTGCTACCGGACGCTCGATGATATTATGCATACCCAAAATAGCCGATTGCGGCGAATTGATGATCGGGGTCGACAACATGGAGCCAAACACCCCGCCATTGGTAATGGTAAAGGTGCCACCTGTCATTTCGTCGATGGTTAATTTATTATCACGTGCCTTGGCTGCAAGTCCGGCCACTGCTTTTTCAATTTCTGCCAGACTCATGCCATCAGCATTTCGGATAACCGGAACAACCAGACCCTTTGGCGCAGATACAGCGATCGATATATCAGCATAATTACTGTAAACGATCTCTTCGCCTTCGATCCGGGCGCCAACAGCCGGCCATTCTTTTAATGCTTCGCAAACTGCTTTAGTGAAAAACGACATAAAGCCCAGGCCTACACCGTGTTTTTCCTTGAATTTGTCTTTGTACTTACCACGTAATTCCATGATAGGCGACATATCAACCTCGTTAAAGGTGGTCAGCATCGCGGTTTCGTTCTTTACCGCTACTAATCTGCGTGCAACGGTTTTGCGCAATGGCGACATTTTTTCGCGACGCTCACGACCTGGTTCCAGTACCTTAGCTGCAGGCGCTGACGATTTTGTGTCGGATGCCTGAACAGGTGCAGATCCTGCAGCGGCTTTTGATCGGCCACCCTGTGGGTTTTCTGATACCATGTCAACCGTGGCAGCGCTTAGTGCATCGCCTTTGGTGATTCGTCCACCAACGCCATTACCTTGTACGGCCTTTGGATCGATACCTTTTTCGGCCAGTATTTTAGCAGCAGCGGGTGAAGGCGTACCTGAAGCATAACCCGGTGCATTCTCTGATATTACAGCGGGTGTGGTAGTAGCAGGAGTAGTAGCAGTTGCAGTGGCAGAAGATGTGCCTACATTTATATTTGCAACTATGGCACCAATAGGCAATACATCGCCTTCTTTTGCTAAAGTATTTAATACGCCCGCCTTTTCGGCAGTTAATTCAAAAGTTGCTTTATCTGATTCCAGCTCAGCCAATGCTTCGTCCATAGCAACTGCATCGCCGTCTTTTTTTAACCAGCGCGACAAAGTAACTTCGGTGATCGATTCACCCACCGGTGGTACTTTTATTGCCAGTGTACTTACCGGTTCAATTATTGGTTGAGTAGCAGTGGCAGTGGCGGGAGCTGTGGTAGTAGCAGTAGCAGGAGCAGGAGCAGGGGCAGGGGCAGGGGCAAGAGGAGCGGTAACTGTGCCTTCACTGATGCTTGCAACAATAGCGCCTATAGGAAGCGTATCACCTTCTTTTGCTACGGTGGTCAAAGTTCCGGCTTTTTCCGCGGTCAGCTCAAAAGTAGCTTTGTCTGATTCCAGTTCGGCAATTACTTCATCCATTGCAACTACATCGCCGTCCTTTTTCAGCCAGCGCGAAAGTGTTACTTCGGTTATCGACTCGCCTACCGGCGGAACTTTAATTTCTAAACTCATATTGTTTAAGTTTTTTTATTTTACGTTGGACGTTGTGTATTGAAGGTTCTATGTTGGACATTTTTAAGTTTTAACTTAATAGCATATACTCACGTACATGGTAAAACTTCCAACCTAAATCCTTAATCCGCTGCAACTTTAGACATTTTATGCGCGGCTCTTTTTACCGTTTTTTTAACTTCTTCAGCCGATTCGGCATCAAAAGCTTTTGCGATAATATGCAATTGCTGAGCAGTATGCTGTTTGGCAAAACCGGTTGCTGTGCTGGCGCTTGCATTACGTGAAATTACATCCAATTGTAGTTCGCTTTTACGGAAAGTCCGGCACATGAACGGCCAGGCCCCCATATTTTCAGGTTCTTCCTGTACCCAGAAAAATTCTGTTGCCTTATTGTACTTCGCTTTAATTTTAAGCATCTGCTGTTCAGGCGTTGGGTATAACTGTTCGATACGAACAATGGCTACATCTTTGCGCTGATCTGCAAATTGCTTTTCCTGCAATTCATAATAGATCTTGCCCGAGCAGAATAAAACGCGTTTTACTTTTTTGGTATCTGCAAAGCTATCATCGATCAACTCCTGAAAATGTCCATTCGTAAAATCGGCTATTGGCGACACGCATTTTGGCGAACGCAATAAGCTTTTCGGAGTAAATATGATCAATGGTTTGCGGAATTCGCGGTGTAGCTGCCTTCTCATTATATGGAAGAAGTTAGCAGGTGTGGTACAGTTGGCCACCTGTATATTGTTTTCAGCACAAAGCTCAAGAAAGCGTTCGATACGTGCCGATGAGTGTTCAGGGCCCTGACCTTCATAGCCATGTGGCAGTAACATTACTAATCCGTTGCCACGTTGCCATTTGGTTTCGGCACTTGCTATATATTGGTCAACTATGGTCTGCGCTCCATTGAAGAAATCGCCAAACTGTGCTTCCCATATGGTTAAAGCATTTGGGTTCGCCAGTGCATAACCATATTCAAATCCTAATACCCCATACTCTGAAAGTAATGAATTATAGATGGTGAACTTAGCCTCGGTACCCAAAGTATCAAGTGGGGTATATTCATCTTCCGAATCAACAAGCGTTAATACCGCATGGCGGTGCGAAAATGTACCGCGTTTAACGTCTTCACCGCTTAATCTTACGGGGTGTCCTTCTTTTAATAAAGTGCCGTATGCCAGCAATTCGCCCATGGCCCAGTCAAATACCTGACTTTTGTTGACCATTTTACTGCGCTCGTCAAAAAGCTTCTCGATTTTTTTGAAAAACTCTTTGTCTTTAGGCAATACCGTAATTTGTTTACCGATCTCTGTCAGCACTTCTTTGCTGACCGCGGTATTTACAGGCGTGGTAAAATCTTGTGCCGAAGCAAGATGCAAACCTTCCCAGGCACCCTCAAACATTTGAATGGTATCAGTAAAGCGTTCTAGTGCCTTCGATTCATCCAGCTTTTCCTGCAACAGGTCCCGGAAACTTTTTTCCATTATGGTGGCCTGGGCCGGTGTTATGGTGCCTTGTGCCAGTAAATGCTGGTAATATATTTCCCTCGGATTTGGGTGCGTTTCTATCGCTTTGTATAATAAGGGTTGCGTGAACTTAGGTTCGTCCGATTCGTTATGGCCATACCTCCGGTAACACAAAATATCGATGAAAACATCGTCGTGAAAGGTTTGACGATATTCCATAGCGAGGTTGATCGTATAAACCAGGGCTTCTACATCATCACCATTCACATGGAAAACCGGAGAAAGCACGGTTTTTGCAATATCGGTACAATAAGTGCTGGAACGTGCATCTTTAAAGTTAGTGGTAAAGCCTATCTGGTTATTGATCACCAGGTGAATGGTACCACCGGTACGGTATCCTTCAAGCTTTTCCATTTGAAGCACCTCGTACACAATTCCCTGACCAGCAATGGAAGCATCGCCATGGATCAAAATAGGTGCAATTTTGGTATAATCACTATCGTATTTAAAATCGATCTTGGAACGGGTAATGCCCTCAACAACCGGATCAACTGCTTCCAGGTGAGATGGGTTAGGGCAAAGGCTCAAGTGTACATTCTTGCCATTACGCGCGATCATGTCTGTAGAATAGCCCAGGTGATATTTAACGTCGCCGCCAAAACCCGATTCTTCATCATAGGTTTTACCTTCGAATTCGGAAAATATCTCTTTGTAGGTTTTCTCCATGATATTGGCAAGCACATTCAAGCGCCCGCGATGTGCCATACCGATCACAAATTCCTGTATTCCCAGTTCAGCTCCTTTTTGGATCACCGAATCCATGGCCGGGATCAAAGCTTCAGCGCCTTCAAGCGAGAAACGTTTTTGTCCCAGAAATTTTGTACCTAAAAAGTTTTCAAAGATCACCGCATGATTCAGCTTATCCAGCATGATCAGCTTTTCTTCCGTAGTGAAAGAAGGGGTATTCCGGTGGCTTTCCATCCGGTCTTCAAACCATTTGATCTTAAAAGGATTACGAATATACTTGTATTCGGCGCCTATCGACTGGCAATAGGTTTGCTCCAGCATCTCGCGGATGTCGTGCAGTGTCGCGGGGCCCAGGCCAACTTCAACACCGGCGTTGAATACAGTATTCAGGTCGGCATCGCTTAAACCAAATGTTTCCAGCTCTTTGCCCGGAAAGTATTTTCGACGTTCGCGTACAGGGTTGGTTTTGGTGAACAGGTGGCCACGTGTGCGGTAGCCATTGATCATGTTTAATACATTGATCTCTTTCAGGAAGTGATCTGAGCCCTCAGCCGAAGTTACAGCGCCAATTGGCCCTTTTGCTTCACGACCAAAGTCAAAGCCTTCAAAAAATTTTTGCCATCCAAAGTCGACCGATTCCGGGTCCTGAGTATAAGCTTCGTATAAAGAGTTAATGTAGGCAGCGTTTCCGCTGTCAATATAATTTAGGCGATCCATGCAGATTCTAATCGGTAAAACGGCACAAAATTAAGCATATCGATTTGTAAACTTTGTAATTTATTTACAAATCGTTACAATAATGTGCTTTTGCGTCGGGTTTTACATGAAATTAGGCAGAATATTTATACCGTTCGGTATAAATAGCATCAGACTATAGCCAGCTGACCGCTAACATCAGGCAGCCAGGTGCTGATAAAATCGCTTGCGGTTTCCAGTTTGGCCGACTGTTTTGCACCCGGAAAAAAACGATCATCGCGGGTGTCATTGGCTACTCCTGCAATAAATGCCCAGTTACCCCAATTGCTGGCCGGCGAATAATCGATCAGTTTTTCCTCAAAATAGGCAGCACCCTTGAGCCATTCAACTTTTAAATCATTGACAAGGAAGGCTGCTACCGCCTGACGTTTAAAGTTGCTGATATAGCCGGTGGCATTCAATTCGTGCATCGCGGCATCAATATAGGGGATACCGGTATGACCCGATGTCCATTGTTCAAATAGATATTGCTGGTTACAGGCAGCTTCGGGAGCAACGCCCTTGAAACCTTCCGCATTAAAAAACTGGCTTCCGTACTTTTTAAACATAAAACGGAAGTAATCGCGCCACAGCAATTCATTGATTAGTGTCGATCCTGAAGCGCTGGTTCCCAGGGTATGTTTCAGTGCTTCATGATAAACCATTCGTTGCGATAAACAACCCAGTGATATCCAGGCCGATAACCGTGAAGGGTTCTCAGCCTGATTTTTGGAGTTTTTTGTCTGATTCGAATTATCAAGTGATTGAATGTACCGGCGCATTTGCTGTAAAGCAGTAGTTTCTCCGCCCAGGTAAGAGAAATCAGCTCGCGGATCATCCAATGGTGGATTTATGCCAAATTCTGCGAGCGTCGGGAGCGATCCGGGGTCGGTTATTTCCGGGGTTTTAATACAGGTGGGCGTTTCAAAGCAGGACCTTACGTTGCTATCCCGCTCTATTTTCTTTTTAAATAAGGCAAAACTATCAGGTATATCTTTAATAGGAAAAGGAAGGTCTTCTTTATGGTACAGGGTGTGTCCGATAAAATGCCGAAGGTTAAGCTTTATTTTCCAAAGTGCGGTTTCAACCGCCTCTGATATTGCCGTTTCCTGTGCAGCTACCTCGCGGTGATGGTATACTTCGCTTACCTGATATTGCTGTGCCAGGTGAGGAATAAGATCGGCGGGATCGCCATTGGCAATTACTAATTCGCCCCCCAGGCTCCGCAGTTGTAAACGGAGATCGGCAACTGATTCGAGCAGAAAGCGAGCACGGATACTACCGGTTTTCTGAAGACCGTAATTGCTCGGGGAAAAGTAAAATGGGTCGAAACAAAAAACCGGGAGGATTTTATCGGCCTTTCGTGTAGCTTCCAATAATATTTCGTTATCGTGGATACGAAGATCGTTCCTGAACCAAACCAATATTGTTTTTCCGCTCATCTGCTGTTAATACGCTATTCCCGCTGCCCGGTCGACTGGCAAATTTGCGATAAATTAAATAAAAAATATGTTTAAACGCTAATTTGCATCTTTATTTGACGTATAGCTAACATTTTGAGCTTGTTGGTGTAGCGGCAAGCATTGTATTTGTAATATCTTTAATAAGATTTGCCTTTGCTGATTTTTATTTCCATTTTTCCAAAAAAATCAAAAACATGTACCTGCACAATACCTTCGTTCACCACGTTCATTTCTGGTTAAAAAATAAAACCGACAAAGCTAAACTGATTGAAGGCCTGGAACTGCTTAAACCGATCACTCATATTCGCGACTTTCATATCGGGGTACCAGCTGACACCAATCGTGATGTGATCGACAATACCTATGATGTTTCTTTACTGCTGCTCTTTAACACACTCGAAGAGGAAGAGGCCTACCAGCACGACCCCACCCATGTAATCTTTGCAGAACAATATGCCAAGCCACTTTGTTCACGGGTACTGGTACTCGACAATGTAAATATTTAATATTTCAGAAAAAGTTTTTTAAATATTATCTTTAGCTAAAGTCTTTCTTTAAAGGATAGCCTTGTTTTAATTTTGTTGAGGGGAAGGGACTTGCTACTGCCCCAATGTTCCCCAAATTTCCACTTTTACTACCTATAATACAGCTGTTTATGTGAAAAGCAGGCTCGATAGTGACTAAAGCATGCCAGTATGCGGGGTGGCATGATATTTGAATTTTAATCGATATTTAATATTAGCAGATAAAAACTATAATAAAATCGAATAACCTCAACACCTTTCACGATCATGTCTTTCAAAAAATTTATCTTTTCGACCTCCCTGGCCGTACTGGTATTTTCCTTTGCATATGCTCAGGATGATTCGCTGCATTACGACCTGGGCCGCGTTTTAGCGAAAAAAAGCGCAACGCAAACGGTGTCTATCACAGGTGCCGATCTGGAGAAATATCAAGTTACCAATCTTTCTGACGCCATTAATGTATGACTGAACGGGACCTATACCCAATCAGCCTCAGTATTGTATGTGATTGATGGTAATATTATCAGCGATGTTAATGCTTGTAGCATTTTTGATGTAGAGCTGGTAACGTTGATAGAAGGTACTATTGCACAAACTGCCGGAGCAAAAGCCGGGCAACAACTGGTGCTCATCAAATTGCGCACCGTTCGCAATGGAAAGAAGGGTATTGAAGTGAATGGCCAAAATAGCCTGATCAATGTACGTAACACCAACAACAACGCACTGGAATCAACCGCCAATAGCAGTATATACGACCAATATTACCTTTCGGGATACCGGAATTACGACAAAGGTTCTATCGGAATTACTGCCGAATATCAGCGCGATGTTAACCCAAGCCTGAATGGCGACGGTCTGGAGTTTTTGCAATCGCCGCATTTCAATCGTTTTAAAATAAATGCCTTTGCCACTGCCCAATTAGGTAAACACAATACGCTTTCTTTTACTGCTGGCTACGTTCCGCAGGAAGCAAACGAGACATAAACGCGCGACACTGCTACTTATAGCACATTGCCCGAGAAAATCGATTTTGCAAGTCACGTTTCACAATACCTTGTCAATTCCACGTTTAATTTAAAAACCGAACTTGGCAATGGTGTAACAAACCGTCTATCATTAGCTTACAATCATTACAGCTATTTTGAAACAGATATGACGCAAATTTTCATAGATACCAATACCCATCTGGTACAGCCCCGTGCGAATGAACGTTCACACAATTTGTTATTTCGCGATTATTTTTATTATCACAAAAACTTCGACAGCCTTCAGTTTGAAACAACCGTAAACCTTACGTTCCGCAATTTTGAAGATTCTATCGTTTATAATCAAACGGAGTCAACTTTTTCGCCCAATATCACGCCGTATAAATATACAAACACTTATTCAAGCCATATAGCTTATAAAACCTTCCTGGTGAGCCCGGCTGTAAGTTTGTTTTATAAAGATGCGATCAGTTTTCAGGCAGGTGCTGTTACGCTGCTCGACAAGGGCAAGACCGTACCAGAAGGCGGATCGCCGGGACATTTCCTTCCTTTCTTTAATTTTGCTTTTAGCCCAGCTCGGTTGCTTGGTATTACGGCAATTAAATGGCAGTTCTACGCTTCGTATGCACGTCAAAGTCCTGCCATTGGCGAAGATTATTCAACCCTGACCACCTATAACCTTATGGTGCCACCAGGTACAGTTCCCTACAGCTATGAAAATTACAACAGGTTGCAGCAATACAATAATTATCATTTAGGAACCTCTGTTGGTGTAACCCGTAGCTTTTCTATCGCCTATACCTATGAATACAAATATTTTTCGGGCCTGGCCGAGACTAACCTGCCAACTGATGCCAACAATGGTATAGGATATATTCCCTATAACGGTCGTACTGTAACAACCCGTTTTAGTTTGCACTATAATCTGCACAGCTCCCGCCTAACCTGGAATGCCGTATTGACCGGTACTGAAACCGAACTTCAGGTACTGGATAACCCGATACTGGTAGCCCGATACAATCCCGGCTATTTAAATAATGGTCACCGCTGGTCAGGTGGTTATACCAATCGCTTTGTTTTCAGCAATTATTTTGCAGGTATTGATTTTCTTTATCAGTTAGGTGCAAGACCTGATAACCTGATCAATGCTTTACCAACGTCGCCCGACTTTATTGCACCTACCAATAACAATTCATTTACTGTACAAAAAATGTTTATTTCGGTACCCGGATACGTGTACCCCACATCAAATATGTAGACGTGTTTCTTAACGGACGAAATATTTTGCAAAACAGCAGTTCAAATATTACCGACAATCGGAGCTATTACGGCCTTGGATTTAAATGTGGGATATAAAAACAGCTTCGACATTTTTTTGTTGTTGAGCTTAATATGAAAGTATTAATTGCCGGTTCTGGCAGCTATCTCGCAAGTTTCCTCATTCCGCATCTGGTACAAAACGGGCATGAGGTAACTTGCCTGGTACGCGACAAAAAATACTTTCTGTCGCAAAATAAGTTTTACGATATTAAGGTATTACAGGGCGACCTGCTCCGCAAAGCATTTATTGAACCATTTCCTGAAGACACGGATGTGGCATTTTACCTTGCCGGCCGACTCATCCAAACTACCGGATTTGCAGGATTGGAAGCCTTGTCGGCACAAAACTTTATGCAAGCGCTCGCACAAACCAATTGCCGGCAGTTGTTAGCCACCTGCGAACTTAATAGCCTAACGAAGCAGCATGTTGACGATATTCTTGACAGTGGTAATGCTGCGTTCACCAATTTGCGCCTATCCATGCTGATTGGCGAGGATAGTATTGCCCTTCGTTTATTTGATGGCCTTACACGCAACAAAAACATTATTATTACCAGTGCCTGGGCAAATGCTCAGATTCAGCCGGTATATATTGATGATGTGCTGACCTACATTGATGGTTGCCTGCTAAACGAAGCCACATTTAACAAAAGACTGGATATTTGCGGACCTGAGGTAATGAGTTTCAAACAGATGGTATATGATTACCTGAGTATATTCAGAGCTGGAAAACATCATATCCTCAGTTTACCTGTGCTTAATGCTAACCTGGCGGCTTATCTTGCCAATTTCCTGGCGCCCCTCAACTATCCGGAAGCAAAGAGTTTGCTTGAAAACCTTAAATATGATTCTGTTTCGCGCGATAACAGGATATGGGATATCATCCCGCATGTTTGTGTCAATTTCAAGCAATCTTTGATATTCTTACACGACCATACCGGTCATACTGTACGGGCATAATGCCTATATTGCCGCTGATTATGGGCGGCTCAAAAAAAAATATACTGGTTACCGGAGGTACAGGTTTTATCGGAAGATACCTTAAAGCAGCACTGCTTGACAAAGGCCATGAAGTAAGTTTACTTAGCCGAAAACCAGGCAAAGATCCTCGTATCAAAACTTATTTATGGGATGTTAATAAAGGATATATCGACGAGCATTGCCTCGATGGTATTGACCTGATCATTCACCTGGCAGGTGCCGGAATTGCCGATGAAAAATGGACAGAGGCCCGAAAAAAAGAACTGATCGATAGCCGTACAAAATCAATCGGGTTGATCTATCAGTTGATCAAAACAAAACCCAACAGCGTAAAGCGTATCATTTCGGCATCTGCTATTGGTTATTATGGTAGTCGCGCAGATGAAATATTAACCGAGAGCAGTCAGCCAGGTAAGGATGGATTTATGCCTGAGTGTTGTATCGCCTGGGAAAATGCTATTGATGAAGGTAAAGCATTGGGGTTATCCATCATTAAATTCCGGACGGGTGTAGTACTGGATAAAAGCAGCGGAGCCTTGCCGCAGATGGCATTGCCGGTTAAATTATTTGCCGGAGCCCCGTTGGGCGCCGGCGATCAATGGATACCCTGGATACATTGGAACGACGCCCTGGATATGTATCTTTTTGCGCTGCAGCACGAAGATATGCAAGGCGTGTATAATATGGTTGCTCCTAACCCGGTAACTAATAAGCAGCTTACCAAAGCCATTGCCAAAGAACTGCACCGACCAGTATGGCCGGTTGGCGTACCCAAATTTTTGCTGAACCTTATTTTAGGTGAAATGAGTGTGATTGTTTTGGGTAGTACCAGAGTTTCCGCATCTGCCATTGAGGCTGCCGGTTTTGTTTTTAAATATCCCGGGCTTACTGATGCTCTTGCATCGATTTATAAATAATTGCTGATATAAAACGCAGTGGCAATTATCAGCCTGCTGCTACATCTATATTATTGAGTTCAAATACCTGATCATCTTTATGTCTGATAAACCTGTTAATATATTCTGGTTCCGCCGGGATCTTCGAATTGACGATAATGCCGCCCTGTACCATGCTTTGAAAGGCCCCAACCCGGTATTATGTTTGTTTATTTTCGACCGGGAAATACTGGACAAGTTGCAGGATAAGGATGATGCCCGGTTCACATTTATACACCAGCAGATCTTAAAAATCGATCAGGAATTAAAGAAATATGGCAGCGGACTGCTGGTGGTTTACGATACAGCGGTGCAAGCCTGGAAAAACCTATTAAACCAATTTCCAGTCGCGGTTGTTTATACCAATCATGATTATGAACCTTACGCCCGCAGTCGGGATGAAAAGATAAGGGAGCTGCTAAGCCAACATGTAGTACTTTTCAAAACATTTAAAGATCAGGTTATCTTCGAGAAAAGCGAGGTGGTAAAAGACGATGGTAATCCTTATACAGTTTTCACACCTTATATGCGCAAGTGGTATCAGAAGTTGCGTTCCTTTGACCTGAAACCCTATCCGACAGTAAAATATTCTGGAAATTTTTTTAAGCACGATGGTTTTACGATACCGTCGCTGCAGGAAATGGGCTTTAAACAGGGCGAACTGCATTTTCCGGGAACTGCCTTTCAACCCTATATTAACGACTATGCAGAAAAACGCAACTTTCCGGCTATAGCCGGTACCTCGCATATCGGCCTGCACCTGCGTTTCGGTACAGTAAGTATCAGACAGCTGGCCAGCAAAGCCTACGAAGCACCCGAAAAAACATGGTTAAATGAATTGATATGGCGCGAATTTTATATGATGATCCTATATCATTTTCCGCAAACGGTTAACCATGCATTCCGCCCCGAATATGATCGCATCCAATGGAATAATAATGAAGAACAATACAAAGCCTGGTGCGAAGGGCGTACCGGCTATCCGCTGGTTGATGCCGGAATGCGCGAATTAAATGCTACCGGGTATATGCACAATAGGGTACGTATGGTGGTTGCCAGTTTTTTAAGCAAACACCTGTTAATTGACTGGCGTTGGGGCGAGCGTTATTTTGCGCGTAAGCTTTTAGATTTTGAGCAGGCAAGTAACGTTGGTGGCTGGCAATGGGCCGCAGGTTCGGGTACGGATGCTGCGCCATATTTCAGGATATTCAATCCCGAATCTCAAACCAAAAAATTTGATCCTGATTTGGCGTATATCAAAAAATGGGTTCCGGAATATGCCGATTTCAGCATCTATCCAAAACCCATCGTTGATCATACTTTCGCCCGCGAACGGTGTTTAAAAGTATTCAAAGAGGCGTTGAGCCGCTAGTTAGTTGGCAGAAGCCGTAACCTTCAACTCAAACCTGAGGCATGAGTTGGATGGAATAGTGGCACTAGAACCCGACTGCGAAATATTTCCATACGCCAGCCTTGAGGGAATCAGCATTGATATTGAACCTACATCTTTACCTAATAACAGCATCCCGTTTCTAAATCCCGGAGTCAGTTCATAAAGATCACTAAAAACTGTTGTACTGGAAGTTGTTGCCGGTGCTATAGGTGTTGGCGCATAGTTTGTATCGAAATAAGAGTTGTCCATCAATTGGCCACTATAATAGCAGGTAACCGACGAATTGATATTGATAACATTGGTACCTGTAGGCACGGCTGTGATCTTATAATACATGCCCGCTGCTGGTCCCGAGGTTAACTTGGTATAACCGGTAAGGTTATTGGCAGCTATATAATTTTTTATTACCTGATCGTCATAGGCAATTGGATCGGGCACTACGTATAAAGTATAATCAAGACACTGATTACCCGCAATACGACCGTTAACAATGGTTTTACTTCCACTACCCGCGCCGGCTAAACCATAGGCAATATGTGATGGTATCAGCAGGCGGACCTTTGCGCCTTTGTATTTAACAACATCATGCAAAGCAAGCGTAAGTCCTTTCGGTGCAGTATGCCCGGCAAGGCCATTATAATGGTCGGTCACTGTATCGGTATTGTAGTACAGTCCGTCGAAAGTTTTAAGTGTATAGGTAAAGAAAATGGAATCGGGGTAGTCGAATTTTGTGCCATTTCCCGGTTCAATGATTTGGTAATAAATTCCGGATGTGTCGCCACCTACAGTGTCGCGCTTCATGCCGGTTATCCCATTGGCACTGATATAATTTTGTATTTGCTGGTCATCATATTGTTTGATATTTGGCGATGATCCGTTCTTGCGGCAGGACATCATACCAATAACCGTAGAAAATAATAGAAGGGTAAATAGTGTTTTTTTCATTTATATCAGTTCGTTACATCGTAAAGTTGAATGTCAAAATCAAGTATCGCATTGGCAGGTAAACCTGCCGCAGTTTGCGGTGCCGGACCGTAAGCATAGCGCGAGGGGATCAGCAAACGCACTATTCCACCCCGGTTTATTTTGGATATACCCAGTTTCCATCCCAAAATAACCTGCCCCAGTACATAATAGGGGTGGAAATTATTGGTTTGGGTGAACACTTTTCCCGTGGTTAATATTTTACCGGTATCACCAACCGTAACCTTGGTCGATGTGGTAAAAATATCATTACCCTGCCCGGGCTGTAAAACAATATAATAAACGCCACAGGTATCCGACACTTTTTTTGCCACACCTGTCAGGTTATTTGCCTGGATGTATTGCGTTACTATCTTATCATCAATGGCAGCCTGCGCTTTATATGATTCGAGCGCACTTTGCGTTTTAGCGCAACCCAACAAAAGCATACAACCCAACAATAAAAACAGTAAGCAGCGCATCATTTTTACAACCGGCAAATTTATCGTTTTATAATTCAAAAACGACAGCTTAACACTTTTTAACACATTGGCCCTTTTATTTGCTTAAACGTTATGATATAGGCTTTATTTTACCCGGTTCGAATCAGTCAAATCACTCTGGTTTGTAGTTGAGCGTAAGTTTATTGATCTTTTTGAGCATATCGATCAGGTATTGTTTATCGTGCTCGCTGATATGTTTATTCAGGTAGTTGTTGAATTGTTTGACCACTACCCGTGCCTGGTGTCTTTTTTCTTTCCCGAGTGGTGTCAGATAAATTTTAACGGAGCGTTTATCGCCCTGGTTTGATTCCCGGTAAATAAGCCCTGATTGTTCGAGCTGATTCAGCATCCGTGAAAGACTGGTTGATTTTAAGCCCAGCAATGCTGCAGCCTGAGAAACGGTAGTGCCTTCCTGCTCATCAATGTTGATCAGCAGGTAGCCGATAGCTTGTGTTATCCCAAACTCAGTGACTATTTGGTTATAGCGATTGGCCATAGTTTGCCAAACTACTTTCATAAAATAATCTATCGTTTCCTGGTGTTTGATATGGGTTGGCATTACTTATTACTTGTTAGTCATTAGTCATTGGGCATTGGTCATTAGGCATTGTCGATAGTCCATGGTCGATAGTCCATAGCCGATTGTACTTGTCAAAAGGCATTTGACGCGCAGTAAATGACCCTTATGTTAAAATCCCTCCTTTGCATCATCTCCCCTCGGGTCGGCTCCTCCCTGGTAGCCGCCAGGGGTAACCAGTATGGCATCAACTCTGCCGCTTGGTCCGCGGTCGACGATCTTATAACCTTTTTGCTTTAACTTATTACGTGTTTCGGCCTCCAATCCGTTATGCTCTATCGTTACCTCATCGGGGAGCCATTGGTGATGGAAACGTTTCGATGTTACTGCCTGTTGCACATCCTGGTCGAATTCGATCACGTTCAATATGGTTTGAAAAACTGAAGTGATGATTGTTGAGCCTCCCGGAGTACCCACTACCATAAACAATTTTCCATCTTTTTCCAGGATGGTTGGCGTCATCGATGAAAGCATGCGCTTATTAGGCTGGATGCTATTGGCTTTTCCACCCACCAGTCCGAACATATTAGGCACACCAGGTTTCGAGCTAAAATCGTCCATTTCATTATTCAGCAAAAAGCCGGCACCGTTCACAAATATTTTTGAACCAAAAGAATCGTTAAGCGTGGTGGTAATGGCAACAGCATTCCCTTCTGCATCTACGATAGAATAGTGGGTAGTTTGATCACTCTCATAGCCTGGCAAACTGCCAGGGGCAATGCTTGCACTTGGGGTTGCTTTATCCCAGTTAAAATTGCTCATGCGCGCGGCATTGTAGGCAGGGCTGAGCAGGGTATCAACAGGAACTTTGAAAAAGTCGGGGTCGCCCAGGTATTTGGAACGATCGGCGTAAACACGGCGTTCGGCTTCAACGGCCAGTTGCACTGTTGAATCGCTGTTAAAACCCCAACGGTGCAATGGATATTTCTCTACCGACTGTAGTAATTGCAATAAAGCTACGCCTCCGCTTGATGGCGGGGGCATGGCAATAACTTTGTATCCTTTATAATTACCTATCAAAGGTTTGCGCCAAACAGCTCTGTAATTTTGCATATCCTCCAGGCTGATCAATCCATCACCTTTTTGCATTTCGGCTACAACTTCGGCGGCTACAGTGCCCTTATAAAATCCATCTCTGCCCCGGTCACGGATCAGTTCCAGCGTTTTTGCAAGGTCTTCCTGCACCAGCAGGTCGCCCTCCTGCCAGTTGCCATCCTTCAACAGGTAATGCTTGCCGGGGTTTAATTTGCGGATATCTTTAGCTGCCCAATTAAATTCAGCTGCAGCACGTTTGCTGATTTTAAAACCATGCCGTGCCAGATCAATGGCAGGCTGTACCAGATCGGCCCATTTGAGCTTGCCATATTTGCTGTGTGCCTCATACATGCCGGCAACCGAGCCCGGTACGCCGGAAGCCTGATGCGTTGCAAGGCTTTTATCGGGTATTACATTACCGTTTTTATCCAGGTACATGTTCTCATAGGCCTTTGATGGAGCTTTCTCGCGAAAATCCAGCGTATTACTCAACCCATTTGACGATCGGTAAACCATAAATCCACCGCCGCCAATATTACCAGCTTCAGGAAAGGTTACTGCCAGTGAAAATTGTACAGCCACTGCGGCATCTACTGCATTGCCACCTTTTTTCAGTATTTCCAAACCTACTTTGGCAGCATCCGGATATGCGCAAACAACCATGCCATTTTTATAGGAGGCAGGGGCTTGTGCCTTAACCTGTAACATAAATGCCGGCAATAGTAGCATGCTAATAAATGCAGGTATGATCTTGAATGACTTCATCATTATTAAGGTTGAAATAGAGGGGCTAATTTAGCCTATTTTTGGTTTATACCAGCGTAACAAATTGTATGTTCTTGTCGTCTTTATCTTGAAAAACATTTTTCAAACTTTAATGTTAGGTACAAAACGCCATAAATTAACACAACATAATAGCGCTGATAGCTGATTTTTTTGTGCCGATTATATTTGATTTTAAAAAACAAACGTTATTTGCAATAAAACCCATGAAAAATTACACTTACATTTTACTATTACTGGCGGCTTTCGCCTTCACCGGAAATCATGCTAAAGCTCAGGATTATAACCCTAATTACCAGATCGCTGCCGGCTTAAAATTTGGCGGTTACGAAAATGGCGTTTCCGGTAAATTTTTTTTAGATAAAACTACGTCGATCGAGGCTATAGCAGGGTTGCGTTCGCCACATGGTTTAGTGATCACCGGACTTTACGAGATCAACCATACTGCATTTAATGTAGAAGGCTTCAGATTTTATTACGGCTTCGGTGCACACCTGGGTGCTGTTGGCGCCGGGTATTACCAGCGTTTTAATGGCGACAAGCAACTTTATACAAGTAGTCAGATATTGCTTGGTGCCGATGGTGTGATCGGACTTGAATATGTTATACCACAATCGCCAATTGCGATCAGTCTTGATCTTAACCCCCGCATTGAATTGGCTACCGGCCCATTTTTCGATATTGCACCGGGCCTGGGTGTTAAATACTGCTTCAAATAAAAACTTTCTAATATCCTATGATCATCGGCCGGTTAACGGTCGATGATCACTTTTTGCGTATAAGCATTATTGCCCAGCTGCACCTTTAAAACATAGGTTCCCGGCGGGATCTGGCTTACATCCAAAACCGTACTGAAGTTTCCTGAAGGTATTTGTCCAGTTTGAGTATAGCTGTTTTGCCCGGTACTGTTTACCAATGAAATTCCCATTTCCGATGCTGCAGGGGCTGCAAAAACTACATTCAGCTTGTTTTTTGCAGGAACCGGAAACACCGTCAGGCCAATCGGGTTTGTTTTTGGATTTACCGCAATGATGGCATAGGTGAATTTATCCGACTGTGTAATACAGCCGTTATTTAGGGTAACATCAACCCGGTAATTTCCACTTTGAATAGGTGAAAAACTTTGATTGGTGGCGCCATTAATTGCAATACCATTAAGGTACCATTGATTCCCTGCAGGAAAGTTAGAACTAAGCACCGTGCCATTTTGGGTGATGACAGGTTTGTCTACGTTCACAGTAACTCTGCTTGCCGAGGAGCAACCCGGGCTTACCAGCTTTAGGTCGTAAAAGTAATAAAAGAAGTTTTTGTAATACGCAGTATCAGTTGATGAGTTGGCTGTATTGCCTTTGATACTAAATACATCGCCAATTTTAAATGGATAACCCGTAACGCCACCATTATTGCGATAAATGGTAGCATTGGCATCATAAACAGTGCTGATGGTATAATTGCCGGCTGCAGGCAACAGTAAATTTAAATTATATACCTTGCCCTTGTCGTTCGGATCGTCAGGCTGCGGTCCGGGTAAGGGATTGGTAGCGGTTGCCGCCACATCTATTGTATTGGACGATACTACCTCACCGGTTGAGTCAGCTACACTAAATGTTATCTTTCCCGGATAACCTATGTATAATCTGGCACTTTGCAACAATACAGGAATGCGGGTGAAAACCCTGACTGCAGGTGTAAATTGATTATAACTACCAGCAGAAAATACCGTTTTAGTTGCCGGACCGATACTTCCCGTAAAATCGTTCAACCCTACATAATAGGAATTGCTTATCGGTGCATTTGCAGTTATTGTAGAGGAGCCAAAAGCCACCGGAATAGCGTCCCCTTGATTTTGATACCAAAGTAATTCTCCATCTCCTGTACCCGAAAGCAGATAGGTATTACTGGTATTACAAAAACGGGCGCTCAGGCCTGAAGCGATGGGAGAGTTGGCAATATTTACCGTATCAATTACTTGGTTATTACCCGATACAGGGTCCGAAGATAAATTGGTGGTTGCCGAAATGATATATCTGGCTCCCGGGGTTATATTGAACTGGTTGGTGAAAGTAATGTTATCCTGCGAAGCAGATAATAGCGACCCGGTATATACCTGGTTAAAAGTTGATAATGTTCCATCAGGTGCCGTAATCTTTACGATTACAGGTATTTGGCTCATAGCCAGGCTGCCATAATTTTTCAAAGTAACGGTTATGTCAGTCGGACCAGTGCAATTACCACTTGCTGACGGACTTAGTACGGCTATCGCGCCTACGTCTATGCTTGTCTGTAAAAATTGTACCCGATAATCCTGTGTTTCTCCTTTGGCATAAGTGCCACATGATTTAATGGTAGAGGTATCCGATGTTTCGTTTAGCACAACCCGCATCAGGCTAAAATTACCAGCTGCAACGCTTCCGGGTACGGAGATATTAGTAGTATAATTTCCTGTCCCATTAATAACCGTACTTGTGGCTACCAGTTCGTTGGATTCAAACACGCCATTCCCGTTCCAATCTATAAATACTTTGGCCGCTTTGTTAAAATTAGCACCACAGGTTCCCAGGCTTAAGCTAAGTGGGTAGGTTTTATTTTGTTCCAGCTGTATGGTAAGATTGGTATAGTCTGAATAGGCTGTGCATCCTGCCGGGGGGCTATTGTTTACATTAGATAAACTAACATTGTTGATCCGCGAATCGGCATTTGACAGGGGTGCCGAGGTACAGTAATTATTGCCACCGATGCCTGTTACAATTATCGAATAATCCTGTGTGCCTGATTTAAGCGTTCCTTTATGCGATACGGTTATGGTGTAAGCCCTTCCGGGGACGGCGCCAGCTATGTAAACCTGCTCTAAATTGTCGCGGATATTATCTCCGGTGGTAGCTGCTGCTCCGGGTTTGTTTGGATCAAGTACCCAGGGTAACCAGGTACTGCTTCCATCGCTTACCCTGATATCCAGGTCGTTAACTAATTTTGGACTACGGCTATTTATCTTACCAATGGCGGTAGTGTCACCTGGCGGATCTGTCCATGAAATAGTAGCCACCAGTGCACCATTGCCAGAGGCAACAACGTTTATTGTTTGGGTTTGGCCTTGCGCCAGTGTTTTTTCATTGACCAGGCTTTTGTTACCATTATCGGTAATGGCCTGTGCTGCTTTTTTAGTGTTAAGTAATCCCCAGCCATAAATATAATCCGGGCCCACGTTGCCGGCGTCAAAGGCGGTTGCACAAGCCAGGCCCTTTAAAGTAGCGGCCCGCATAAAATTCCCCGAATTTTTTTGGGCATAGTATTCCTGTAACAGGTATAGCGATCCGGTTACATTGGGCGCTGCCTGCGAAGTTCCTGAAAACGTAATATAACTTGTTGTACTACCTGCACCGCATGACAAAACATTTAGCCCGTTTGCTACAAGGTCGGGTTTTACCCGTCCATCATCTGTAGGCCCCCAACTGCTGAAATAGGTGGTGCTTATATCTGCCGGGCTGGTGGGCCCATTGGGCAGCGGGTTTATGGCGCCGATTGTTAAAATATTTTTGGCGTTACCGGTACTGCTGATACAATCATAGCTATTGTTACTGCTGATAGTGGCCGGGCGTGCGCCTTTGTCGACCATGTTTTGGTCGGTGGCGCTTTTATAACCGTAATAATCCTGCCCAACTGCCGGACCGGTACTGCCGCGGGCATTACCGGCTGATTCAACAATCAGGTAATAGGGCGCATTGTAAGCGATCTGATCCCACTGCTGGGTACGCTGTCCATAAAAGCCAAAGGTATAATCTACCGAATCTCCCGGCAACCCAAACCATTCCCAACGACCATAAGAATCGTCGTAAACCCAACCGGCTTCATCGCCATAGGAGTGATTGGATAGCAGCAGATTTGGTGCTTCGGCACTCATGTCACTTACGTCGTTATCAAAACCGTATGACTTAAGGGTAGTTGCATTGAATGCCATTCCTTTTGCCGGGGGATATACACCCTTTGCCAGCATGGTGCCGCTAACATGTGTTGCGTGATCGATAGTAGATGAAGTGCCTTTGAGCGTAATGGTCTTGCCTGCAAACTCCTGGTGCAGATTGTAAACCCAGCCCCCATCAAAAATGGCAAGTTTATTATTCATAAACGAGCTCGAACCCGATAAGTTCAAACCCAGTGCTCCGCCTGGCTGCACCGCATTGGTATTGGTTGTAGCTGCAGAAATAACGTTATCGTGTGTAGTAAGGTAAATGGGGAACCCGCGTTTATTTACACCCTGCAAAACAACCAGGCCTCCGCCTTTTGTCCGGCGGCGTATTACCCACCCATGACTTCGGGCAAGTGACAGTGCTTTTTGCTTGTTGACCAGGTCAGCAGCACGTGCATTAGCAGAAATAAGCTCGAGGTTATGTTTATGCTCGTCGGTTACCAGCTTTTGCTGGGCAAATACCATCGTTGCAGAAAGGACAAATAATACGGTGATAAAAAAAGTAAAGGTTTTCCTCATTTGCCCTTGTTATAAGTTAATTGATCTGGTTGACCCTGATTGATATTTTTTACAGTTTATGCTGATAGATTGTTGCGGTCATTTCAATTTTTTGCCGATAATGAATTATTCCTTCAAACGTACCCTGCGAGGTTAAAATTATATTTTTTAATTCAAATGGGTGGAATTTAAGTTTAAGGTAAGCCCCGACAATAAAATATTACTCCTAAAAATAAGCGAAGGTTGCCTTTGTTCATGTTTTTAGTGCGGCGCCCCATGATACTTGACCCGATATTAGTTAAATAACCCTGTATTTTCTCCAAATAAGGAATTCCAGCTCACAACTTATGGTTGTATTTGTAAAACTATTGTCAATTAATCAATCGATTGAATGACGTGACATTTCTGTGAAACAGATGGCACTGTTTCATGCTTTAATTTGCCTTCACCAAATACTGATGTCACCTGTGTTTGGAAATTGAAATAACGATGAGAACAAAAGTTTACCTATAACATTACTATATGCGGTTCCGGTCTTTGCGCAAAGCAAATGGGAGCTTAAAACCAATAAAGAGGGCATAAGCATCTACGAAAGCGAGATGCCCGGTTCGAAAATTAAAGCGCTTAAGGTCATCGCATTTTTTGATGCTACACCACAGCAGCTGGCAGCGGTTATCATGGATGTAAATACAGCTACAACCTGGGTCGACCATTTAAAAAGCAGTGTTTTAATAAAAAGAGTTTCGCCGAATGAGTTATACTATTATTCGGAAGTGAGTTTACCCTGGCCGGCAGCCAACCGCGATTTTGTAGCACATCTGACGATGAGTCAGAATCCCCAAAACGGAGTTGTTGAAATAGACGGACCAGCAGTTCCGGGTTTTATGCAGCAAAGAGAGGGTGTTGTGAGAATAAGTAATTCGATTGGCAAATGGGTCATTACGCCGATAGCCCCCGACAAGGTAAAGGTTGAATACACGATACACGTAGATCCGGCCGGCTCGCTGCCTGCATGGGTGGTGAACAGTTTTGCTACCCAGGCACCATTGGAAATATTTAAGAATCTCCGTATCGAATTAGAAAAACCTTTTCGTAAGAATGCCGATCTGATGTTGTCTGACAATTGAAATCAGGCTTGGGTATTCTTTTTGATATCTAAAGTTAATCTGCTAACTTGTGAAAACTAAATACCTACTTCATCAAAACTAAAATCACACTTTTATTGCTGCTGTTTGCCAGCGCCGCCAATGCTCAGGATTCGATATTCGCACGTAGCCTTGTGGACACCTTAACCTCTACTTATTTCTGGGGCAGAGGTTATACTAATGACGGGATGGGCAAAGCTGGCCGGTTTATTGCCAGCCAATATTCAGCTTATGGATTGCTGCCACTCGATGGACAGCGCTACGAACAGCCTTTCAGCTTTAATGCAAATACATTCCCCGGGGCAATGGAAGTAGCTGTGAATGGTATCAGCCTGGTACCGGGTAAAGACTTTATTGTTGGGCCTCAAAGCCGTGGGGTAAAAGGGAAGGGATCGTTAGTTAAAAGTGATAGCCTGCATTATGTGAATGGCTCAAACCGGGTTGTGCTAACACTTCAAAATAAATTAACCTGGTCGGTTGAACAGGAAGTGGCCGATTATACCGAAGTGGAGATTGATCATCAAGCGATCTCAGGGACGCCCAAGACTATCAAAGTTGATATCGAAAATACTTTTGTCAAAGACTTCCCAACCGCAAACATTTGCGGATATGTAAAGGGTACAGTAAGGCCCGATTCGTTTTTTGTGTTTACCGGACATTATGATCATTTGGGTGGTATGGGCTCCAAAACCTATTTCCCCGGTGCAAATGACAATGCCAGCGGTATCAGCCAGCTGTTAAGCCTGGCACGGTATTTTGCACTGCACCCGCAACGTTATTCTATCGCATTTATTTGTTTTTCGGGGGAAGAAACAGGATTGCTGGGTTCCCAATACTTTGCACATCACCCATTGATCCCGCTGGATAAGATCAGGTTCCTGCTCAATATGGATATACTTGGTACCGGTGAGGAGGGTATCACTGCCGTAAATGCTACCGTTTACCCGAAAGAATTTGCGTTATTAAAAAAGATCAACGACGAAAACCACTACCTTGTAAAAATAGCATCGCGGGGTAAAGCTGCCAATAGCGATCATTATTGGTTCACAGAAAAGGGGGTACCTGCATTTTTTATTTATACCATGGGTGGTATCAAGGCTTATCATGATGTTTTTGATATCAGCAGGACATTGCCCCTGAACGAGTACAATCACCTGTTTAAACTACTGCTAGAGTTTAGTACAGATATAATGAAACCTTAATTCAAATTTTTCCTGAATTCATTCGGAGTTTGCCCTTCGATCCTCTTGAATAATTTAAAGAAATAGCTTAGGTTATTGATGCCAATGGCGTAACATGCCTGTGTTATGGTTACGTCCGAATTGGTCAGTAGTTGTTTGGCTGCTTTTACGCGTTCGTTCAAAATAAATTCAACAGGGCTGATACCAAACTCGCGTTTGAAACACCTGAAAAAATTGGGACGGCTCATGCAGCAAATATTACTCAACTGATCGATCGTGATCTCTTCGTGTATATGTGTCTTGATATATTTAACTACAGCCGCAAAACGGTTAGTGCTGGTGTGTTTATGATAATTATCCAATATAAGGCTGCGGGCCTGGGTCTGCATCAGCCTGATCAATAATTCTTTCAGCGTAAAATCGGCAATAACATCTTTTGCGGCAAAGTTTTCGGTACTTACGTGTACCAGGCGGTCGATAGTATCGGTGATCTGAAAAGTGTTTTGTAAGTGAAAGCAGTTGAGATCTATATCCCAGCTTTCGTTTTTCTCCACTTTTGGATACTTCTCGTTCAGCAAACCTAAAGTATCAGAAAGCATGCCCGGATCAACTGCCAGTGCGATACATTGGGTAGGATTTGCCGAATTCGCCTCTGGGAAGTCGATGATCATTTCTTCATTTTCCGGTACAAGGACGGATTCGCCCGGCAGGTAATCGAAATGTTGTGAACCAAACAGGTGCATTACCTTTTTGCCACGCATCATGGTGGTCAGCACCATATCGTCAAACTTTAATTTAACTTTTTCCGACTGCCGGTGGGTTTCAAATACATTCAGTTCGCAATGCTGCAGGGTGTAAACCGACCGGTTCTCGACCAGTGTTTTCAGGTTTTTTTCGTCGTGAAGCGGCAGCGGGCGTGGCTTAAACTTACTTTCCATAGGTATCTACGCTCGGGATATTATAATTGGTAAGCTAAAGTTAACCAGATAATCTAATTAAAATAGTGATTTATATCATTTAATATTTTAGTGCACAAGGCTGATACTATTGTACATAAAGAAGAGGATGGGCTTGCCGTAATTTTAGCATTACCAATTATTTAAAATCAAAAAGAAATTATGGAAACCATCGCGGAAACCCAAAAGCTGGTCGCCAGACCGGCATTTAAAGATCACTACGACAATTTTATTGGTGGTGAGTTTGTAGCACCTGTAAAAGGTGAATATTTTGAAAGCATCTCACCTATAGACGGTGAAGCATTTACCAATGTACCACGCTCGGGCAAGGAAGACATCGAACTGGCGCTTGATGCAGCACACAAGGCTTTTGCTACCTGGTCGCATACTTCGCCGGCCGAGAGAAGCAATGTGCTTTTGAAAATTGCCTCAAAAATGGAGGAAAACCTCAACTATCTTGCTGCGATAGAAACCATCGACAATGGTAAGCCTATCCGCGAGACCATGGCGGCTGATTTACCTTTGGCGATAGATCATTTCCGCTATTTTGCCGGTGTTATCCGCAGCGAAGAAAGCTCGGTGAGCGAACTTGATCAGAATACCGTTTCGTTGAACATCCACGAACCAATAGGTGTTGTGGGCCAGATCATCCCCTGGAACTTCCCTTTATTGATGGCTACCTGGAAAATGGCACCGGCACTGGCTGCGGGTTGTACCGTAGTGATGAAACCTGCCGAACAAACGCCTGTTGGTATTCTAATGCTGATGGAGTTATTGAAAGACATTATTCCTCCGGGCGTGATAAATATCGTTACCGGTTTTGGTCCCGAAGCAGGAAAGCCACTGGCAACTTCACCAAGGGTATCTAAAGTTGCCTTTACCGGTGAAACTACAACAGGACGACTGATCATGCAGTACGCTTCAGAGAACCTCAATCCGGTTACGATGGAACTGGGTGGCAAATCGCCAAACATATTTTTGCCTAGCGTAATGGATGCCGACGATGCATTTTTTGATAAATGCCTCGAAGGTGCCACCATGTTTGCCCTTAACCAGGGTGAAGTTTGTACCTGTCCATCCAGGATGCTGATCCATGAGTCGATCTACGACCGTTTTATTGAGCGTGTAATTGAAAGAGTAGAAGCTATTAAAATGGGACATCCGCTGGATCCAAATACCATGATGGGCGCACAGGCATCGAAAGATCAATATGAAAAGATTCTGTCATATATCGAAATAGGTAAAGAGGAAGGTGCCGAAGTGCTTACAGGTGGAGCTAAAAAATACCTTGATGGCTTAACTGACGGTTACTATATCCAGCCAACACTGTTGAAAGGCAATAATAAAATGCGTGTTTTTCAGGAAGAGATCTTCGGTCCGGTAGTTTGTGTTACCACCTTCAAAACGGTTGAAGAGGCTATTGAAATTGCCAATGATACACTTTATGGACTAGGTGCCGGCGTTTGGACACGTGATGCACACGAATTATATCGTGTACCACGTGCTATTCAGGCAGGCAGGGTATGGGTAAACTGCTACCATGCTTACCCGGCACATGCACCATTTGGTGGCTTCAAAAAATCGGGCTTTGGCCGCGAAACACATAAGATGATGCTGAGCCATTATCGCCAGAACAAAAACATGCTCATTTCTTATGACAAAAATAAATTAGGGTTCTTTTGATTTTGATCTCTGATTGGGTGGCATCGCTGCGTTGGGCGGCGGTGCCTTTTTTATTTTTGATATGAACAATAGCAACAGGGTATTAATTACAGCCGAAGCGGCAAATGTGGTAGGACAATTACGTGCCAGGTTTGGCGAACTGATGTTTCACCAAAGTGGCGGATGCTGCGATGGCTCGCAGCCGATGTGTTTTGAAAAAGGTGAATTTATTGTCGGTGCTAATGATATTTATCTTGGTGATATTGATGGCTGCGCCTTTTTTATGAGCGCCGACCAGTTTGAATACTGGAAGCATACCCAGCTTATCATTGATATTACTCCGGGCAGGGGTTCAAGTTTTTCGCTGGAGATACCTTTGGGGCTCCGGTTTATTACCCGTTCCAGGTTGTTTAAAGATGAGGAACTGCAAAATCTTGCTCCTGTATTATCAGGCGAAGATTACCTCGCTAAACCCAGCATTTGATTTTTTAAAATTCTGCCGGAGAATGCGGGTTTTTTGATAGATTTGAAATTCAAGCACAACCAATTATCAAATTTATTATGAAAAGTCCGATCAAAGCGGCCTGCCTTATACTGGCATCCGGTATACTGGCTACCACAGCTGCATTTGCCCAGCAGAAAGCACCCTTCAGTCTTAAAAATAAAACGGTAAAAGTATTTGTTACCGAAAAAGGCACCGATAATCGCCTGGCATCGGCCGGGACCCTCAATTTTGATAGTAAACCTCAACCGGTTGAAACCGAGGTTGCAGTTTTTGTTGATCCTGCTCAAACTTTTCAACAGTTTCTCGGCATCGGTGGTGCACTGACGGATGCTTCAGCTGAAACTTTTTACAAATTGCCAAAAGATAAACAGCAAGAGATACTAAAAGCCTATTACAGCAAAACTGAGGGTATAGGGTATACGTTTGGCCGTACGCATATCCAGAGCTGCGATTTTTCAAGCGATAGCTACAGCTATGTAAAGGATGGCGACAAGACTTTAAGCAGCTTTGATGTTAGTCATGATAAAAAATACCGCATACCTTTTATTAAAGAAGCCATAGCAGCAGCGGGTGGTAAACTGACGCTGTTTGTTAGTCCATGGAGCCCTCCGGGATGGATGAAAACCAATAATGACGTTTTGCACGGTGGTAAACTAAAGAAGGAATTTGACCAGAACTGGGCAAATTTCTATGTAAAGTTTATCAAAACTTACGAAAAAGCAGGGATACCGATCTGGGGCTTAAGCGTTCAAAACGAGCCAATGGCAACACAATCCTGGGAATCGTGTCTTTATACAGCAGAAGATGAGCGGGACTTTGTGAAAAATTTCCTCGGCCCAACGCTGCAAAAATCCGGTTTAGCCAGTAAAAAGCTGATCGTCTGGGACCATAACCGCGACCTGCTTTACCAGCGTGCTAGCACAATTTTAGAGGATCCACAGGCTGCCAAATATGTTTGGGGTATAGGATATCACTGGTACGAAACCTGGACCGGCGCTGGTATGAACTTTGAAAGTGAACGTTTGGTACATCAGGCTTTCCCCAATAAAAACCTGGTATTTACCGAAGGATGCGCCGAACGTTTTAATCCGGCAAGCCTGGACGACTGGTCGCTTGGCGAGAAATACGGTTATTCAATGATCAACGATTTTAACGCGGGCACTGTAGCATGGACCGATTGGAATGTATTGCTCGACGAAAAAGGTGGTCCTAATCATGTGGGTAACTTCTGCTTCGCACCGGTGCATGCCGATACACAAACCGGAAAAGTTACTTATACCAATGCATTTTATTATATCGGACATTTTTCCAAATTCATCAAGCCAGGTGCAAAACGTATTGCAAGTTCTGCCAGCAGAGACAAACTGCTTACTACCGCTTACCTGAATCCAGACGGTAAAGTTGCTGTAGTAGTAATGAATAAGTCGGATGAAAAGATCGACTACCTGCTTTGGATCAAGGGCAAAGCAGCAAAAGTAAGCAGCAACCCGCATTCGATCGCGACTTTGGTTGTAGAGTAGGTATTGGTTGTCAGGTATTGGGTATTAGGTATTGGTTATCAGGTATTGGGTATTAGGTATTGGTTATCAGGTATTGGGTATTGGTTATCAGGTATTGGGTATTAGGTATTGGTTATCAGGTATCGGGTATTAGTTATTGGGGTGAATGTCTGGCGCCTTGTTGGTTAAAATAAAACCAATCCGCGATCCCATTTATCTGCTACCCAATACCTGATACCCGATACCCGATATCACCCCTACGCCTTATTCGCATTCATTTTTTCCAGAAGCGAAATTATCTTATCAAGTTTTTCAACTTCGATAGCGTTCAACTGTTTTTGCAATTCTTCAATTTCCTGTTTGGCCTCCTTATTGGTTTTAAAATCAGCCTCGGCTTGTGCGCGGTCGCGTTCATTCTGGCGGTTTTGTGCCATCATAATGATAGGAGCCGCATAGGCTGCCTGAGTTGAAAATACCAGGTTTAGCAGGATGAAAGGATAAACATCCCAGTGAAAGGTCCAGCCAATTACATTCAGGATCATCCATATTGCTACGATGATGGTTTGCCAGATAATAAAGCGCCATGAACCCATGCCGTTTGCTACGCCATCGGCAAGCCTTTGTCCAAAATTTCGGGTAGAGTGGTGGTGTTCGTGCCAGTTTTTGTCGTTAGCCATAAAGTTTTAGATTTAGTTGGGCTAAATATAGAAAATGATGCTTGTACCTGAACATTTTGAAAAAAAAAGAGTCCCGGAAACTTCCGGGACCCTCATTCACACCTATTAATTTATAAACAAACAAGATCAGCGCTCGCGATATTCGCGATATTCACGGTCATGTTGGTGGTCGCGATCATGGTCACGGTCGCGGTAAAAATGATCTTCCCGAATGATGCAGCCCGAAGTAAACGATACAATCAGACTTGCCAGTAGTGCTAAACCAACTATTTTCCTTTTCATGATCTTCATCTTTTGCTCGGCAAATTTTGCCTCGTTTTTATTTGGATAGCAGAATCGTTAAAAGGATTAATCGGCTCAAATTAAATTGATATTATTAATTGATTTTTAATGTTGACTATTGTTTGGCATTATTTTTATCAATTTTGCGATACCATGCAAAAGGGCAAATTACTGATCATTGACGACGAGGAACGACTAAGGAACCTGATGGCGCGTATTTTACAGCTGGAAGGTTACGAAGTAAGTACAGCTTCAACCGGTCGCGAAGGGTTGAAAAAATTGCAGCAGGAACCTTTCAATGTGGTTTTAAGCGACGTGAAACTGCCCGACAGTAATGGTATAGAATTGACCGAACAGATCAAAAAAAACTGGCCGGCTACTGAGGTGATCGTGCTTACCGCTTTTGGTACCATCAATGATGGTGTGCGGGCCATTAAACTGGGCGCTTTTGACTATATCACCAAAGGCGACGATAATGAACGGATCATACCACTGGTCAGCAAGGCTATGGATAAGGCCCAACTACAGGAGCGTGTATTGGAATTGGAAAGTAAGCTGAATGATAAATTTGGTTTCGAAAGGATAATTGGTCGTTCACCGGCTATTACTGAAGCCATCCGGCTGGCTTTGAAAGTAGCGCAAACCGAAACTACTGTTTTGCTTCTCGGCGAAACAGGTACCGGCAAGGAAGTTTTTGCAGAAGCGATTCACCAGGCCAGCAGCCGGAAAGGAAAGCCTTTTGTGGCGGTTAATTGCAGTGCTTTTACTAAAGAATTGTTGGAAAGTGAACTGTTTGGGCATAAAACAGGTTCATTTACCGGTGCAACGAAAGATAAAAAAGGTTTGTTTGAAGAAGCCAACAGCGGAACCATATTCCTCGATGAAATGGGGGAGCTCGACCTGGAGCTGCAGGCCAAATTGCTGCGCGTGCTCGAATCCCAACAGTTTCTGAAGGTTGGCGATACGAAGCCGACACAAGTTAACGTTCGCATCCTTGCCGCTACAAACCGCGACTTGCAGGCCGAGATAGAAACCAGCCAGTTCAGAGCCGACTTGTATTACCGTTTATCTGTCTTTCAGATCACCCTGCCAGCATTGCGCGAAAGAACAAAAGATATTCCCCTGCTGGCGGAATATTTCATGCAGTACTTTGCATCCAAAATCAAAAAAAATGTGTCCCGCGTATCGGCTACTTTCCTGGAAAAGATAGAGGCATATCGCTGGCCGGGTAATATCAGGGAACTCAAAAATATCATCGAAAGAGCGGTTATCCTAAGTGATGGTCCTGAGTTAGACGAAACCCTGCTCCCCTATGAGATCCAACAAGCCAGTTATCGTTTAGATACCAGCCTTTCGGCTTTTGATCTTTCAGCAGTAGAAAAGCTGCATATCCAACGTGTATTGAACCATACCCACGGTAACCGCGCTGAAGCTGCCAGGCTTTTGAATATCGGTATAGCTACTTTGTATCGCAAACTTAAGGAATACGGGCTGGAGTGAGTCCGAAGTGCGGAATGCCAATTGCGGAATGTAAGATTTTTTCTTTTTCAAGTAAATCCTCTAATCTGTTTAATCCTGGTTCAGACAAATGCGAAGTGCGGAATGCCAATTGCGGAATGTAAATTTTTTTTTTTCAAGTAAATCCTCTAATCTGTTTAATCCTGGTTCAGACAAATGCGGAATGCGGAATGCCAATTTCGGAATGAAAGATTTCCTTTTTTCAAGTAAATCCCTAAATCCTACGAATCCTGGTTCAGACAAATGCGGAATGCGGAATGCCAATTTCGGAATGAAAGATTTCCTTTTTTCAAGTAAATCCCTAAATCCTACGAATCCTGGTTCAGACAATTGCGAAGTGCGGTTGAATGCGAAGTGCGGAATGCCAATTTCGGAATGTAAGATTTTTTCTTTTTCAAGTAAATCCTCTAATCTGTTTAATCCTGGTTCAGACAAATGCGGAATGCGGAATGCCAATTTCGGAATGAAAGATTTTCAATTTTCTTCAAGTAAATCCGTTAATCTGCTAAATCCTGGTTCAGACAAATGCGAAATGTGGAATGCCAATTTCGGAATGAAAGATTTCCTTTTTTCAAGTAAATCCCTAAATCCTACGAATCCTGGTTCAGACAATTGCGGAATTTTCTTTTTTCATGCAAATCCTTTAATCCGTTTAATCATGGTTCAGACAATTATTTTTACATTTAGCTCAACCAATTATTTAGATCATGAATTCACGCAGAGATTTTTTGCAAAAATCGGCTATGCTCACGGGCGGAGCCATGTTAGCTTCGACACTGAACACCCGGGGATTTGCACTGTTTAAAAACCGCATCGCACCATCAGACCAGGTAAATATAGGCGCTATTGGTATCAATGGTATGGGCTGGTCGGATACGATGGCAGCTTTGAAGGTGCCCGGAGTTAACCTGGTGGCTATTTGCGACGTGGATAAAAACGTACTTGCTGCCAGGATGAAAGACCTGGCCAAAATGAACTATGATACTTCCAAAGTTCGGCAGTTTGACGATTACAAAGCTTTGCTTGATCAAAAAGATATTGATGCCGTGATCATCGGCACGCCCGATCACTGGCACGCATTGATCATGATCCATGCCTGCGAAGCCGGAAAAGATGTTTACGTGGAGAAACCTGTAGGTAACTCCATTGGTGAATGTGTTGAAATGGTAGCAGCACAGCAGCGCTACAACCGGGTGGTACAAGCAGGGCAGTGGCAACGCAGCCAGCAGCATTTTCGTGATGCGGTTGATTTCGTGCAAAGCGGTCAGCTGGGTAATATCCGCACGGTAAAAGTATGGTGCTACCAGGGCTGGATGAAACCCGGACCTGTAGTGCCCGACAGCGCCCCTCCTGCAGGTGTAAATTATGCAGGTTGGTTGGGCCCGGCTAAAACGGTGCCTTTCAACTCGAGCCGCTTTCATTTTAACTTCAGGTGGTTTTGGGATTATGCCGGCGGATTAATGACCGACTGGGGAGTGCACTTACTGGACTATGGCCTGCTGGGAATGAAATCGCCGGTGCCAAAAACAATATCGGCACTAGGCGGTCGCTTTGCTTATCCCGATCTGTATGAAGAAACCCCGGATACCTTAACTACGATCTACGAATTTGATGGCTTTAACATGGTTTGGGATTCGGCGATGGGTATTGATAATGGCTCTTATAACCGCGACCACGGGATAGCATATATTGGTAACAATGGTACTTTGATCCTTAGCCGCGGAGGCTGGGAAGTTATTGAGGAAGGCGGGTCAAAAAATAAAGTGAGTAAGCCTTTCGTAAAACCCTCAGACAACGGCCTCGATCAGCATTGGGTGAATTTTATTGATGTGGTCAAATCCCGTAAAACGGAGGACCTGCGTTGCTCAATTCAGGCTGCGGCACATGTAGCTACCGTTGCTCAAATGGGCAATATCTCTTATCGTAGCGGCAAAAAATTGGAGTGGAACGAAACTGCTCATGCTTTCACCGACCATGCGATCAATAAACAGTATTTAACTAAAGAATATCATAATGGTTTTAAGTTGCCAAAGGTGTAACTGATACACTAAGTACTTTTTCTGTTTTTGCAATAATGTTAATATCTGCCTCAAATTTTTGAGGCTTTTTATTGCTATTCAATTTTATCGCCTAAAAAATTATAATTTTTCAAAAACCTCATACGAGCAATATACGTATTACCTACATTTGGCTTACTAATTGGTTACACTAACCAATTATAAACCATAGAAGTAACAGATAGATGCGTTTTTAGGTACAGGGTTTGTAATCCCTTTACCGGTTTAATTTAAAGATATGCTTACGACAGTTTTAGAAGTATTAGCGTTGGTGGCCATTATGATTGTGCCTTTGGCCGGCCCGAAGAAAAAGAAAAAAGGTACCTTAAAGGTAGATAGCGACGTAAGTCGTGCACAATACGCTGTAGATGAAGAAGGTTGCCTGGTAGAGATACGCGGTAATGAGCTTAGCAAACATGTGAACTAAGGTTTTCATCAATAATTTAACTGAATACTCAAGCCCTCTTTTATTTTAAAGAGGGCTTTTTCTATTTAATACCTATCCCCGTTCCACCTCTTCGATCAGCTATCAAAATGATAAAAAGCTATCATTTTGATAGTGCTGTTCTGTTCGCCAACTCCGGGCGAAAAAATTAAATAACCGATTTTCTAAGCTATCAGGCACTATTTCCGCCGCGAGATCGCAGGGGGCATCATTTTGGTAATACTCGGGTCGGCCGGGCTTTTTGTGGCAATAATTAAATGGCGGGCAGATGAAAAGACAAATTGTAAAAAGCAGGATTAAAGAAATAATGCTGATTGTCTTGTTCTGGTTACTGGCGCTTTCAATGGCTTTATTGGTCTGGCTAAAAATTAAACTTTTTCTACACTAAACTATATGATCCAATTCACTAAAAAAAATTGAAACGATGTTAACAATTTATCTATTCACAGCCCTCATTGTATTATGCTGGTTGTCTTTCAAATCAATCGACTGGTTCGAAAAAATTTAAAAACATGATCACATTATTATTCATCACCTCAATAGCAGTATTCATTTACATGGTATATGTACTGCTGAAACCCGAAAAATTTTAACCTGATATCATGAACACAGAACTTATCGGAATAATTGTAACCTTCGGCATAACGCTCATCATTGCAATAGCATTAGGGCGCTATATGGCAAAAATGTATGCCGGCGAAAAGGTTTGGACCGACTTTATGAAGCCGGTTGAAAAATTGCTGTTCAGGTTAGGCGGCATCAACCCCAGCGAGCATATGAACTGGAAACAGTTTCTGAAAGCCATGATGACCATCAATATCCTTTGGCTGGTCTATGGCTTCTTTCTTTTAATTTATCAGGACAAGCTGCCGCTCAATCCGGATGGAAATCCGGGCATGACTGCCGACCTTTCTTTTAACACCATTATCAGTTTCGTAGCTAACTGTAATCTGCAGGATTATTCGGGTGAAACAGGGGCAACCTATTTTGCCCAGCACTTTATATTCATGTTTCTGCATTTTACCAGTGCAGCTACCGGTATGGCTTGTGCCATCGCTGTATTCAAAGCCTTCCGCGATAAAACCACTACCGATCTCGGTAGTTTCTGGAACTATTTTGTAAAGTCGATAACCCGTGTATTACTGCCCATTTCAGTAGTGATCGCTTTGATCCTGACTTTTAACGGTACCCCAAGCAGTTATGCCGGTAAAGATAAATTCATCTCCCTGCAAGGTGATACGGTTACACTATCGCGCGGTCCGGCTGCGCAGATGATCGCTATCAAACACCTGGGCACTAATGGAGGTGGCTGGTTCGGAGCCAACTCGGCGCATCCGCTCGAAAACCCGAATTACCTGACCAATGTTGTTGAGATCGTTTCTCAGTTCATTATTCCGGTTGGGATGGTGATCGCACTTGGATTCTTCGTTCGGCGTAAGAAATTGGGCCTGATCATTTTTGGTGTAATGATGACCGGTGTATTGATGCTGATGATACCAACCATCATAGGCGAAGTTGGAGGAAATCCCGAAATAGCCAAAATGGGTATTAGCCAGACCACCGGTTCGATGGAAGGTAAGGAATTGCGATTTGGTCCGGCAGCAACAGCCTATTGGAGCACATTGACAACGGTTACCTCAACAGGATCAGTGAACGGGATGCACGACAGTATGATGCCATTGAGTGGCTGCTGGGAATTGCTTGCCATGATGATCAATGGTTTCTTCGGCGGTGATGGCGTAGGTTTCCTTAACTATTATATTTATTTAATTATCGCAGTGTTCATCTCAGGCCTCATGGTTGGCCGTACGCCCGAGTTTATGGGGCATAAGGTTGAGGCCCGCGAGGTGAAAATAGCAGCTTTTATCACGCTTTTAAGTCCATTTCTGATCAAGGCAGGGACTGCACTGGCCTGCTATATCTTCTACACTTATCCGAATGCCGATTGGGCAGTTAAACCTTCGGCATGGCTAAACAATCCGGGTTTTCACGGATTTTCAGAAATACTGTACCAATTTACCTCATCCAACGCCAACAATGGCTCAGGCTTTGAAGGATTGGCAGACAACAATATTTTCTGGAACGTAAGTGCTGGTATAGTGATCTTTTTAGGCAGATTTCTGCCCATAATAGGCCCTATTGCTATATCAGGTCTGCTGGCTCAAAAGAAATTTATACCTGAATCGGCAGGTACATTAAGAACCGATACGGTAACCTTTGGTGTGATGACCTTTGCGGTTATCCTGATCCTGAATGCGCTATCGTATTTCCCTGCACTGGCATTGGGCCCGCTGGCAGAATATTTTTCAATGCTTAAGCACTAATAACCATGAAGAATCAATCTAATAAATTATTTGAACCTGCCCTTGTAAGGACAGCACTCAAACAATCATTCATAAAACTCGATCCCCGTGTCATGATCCACAATCCGGTGATGTTCACTGTAGAGATCGGGACCATAATCATGCTGATCGTTAGCGTTTATGCTTTCTCTCATACCGATCAGGGGTCATTCGGCTATAATTTCAGTATATTTATTATACTGCTGTTGACCGTTTTGTTCGCCAATTTTGCTGAGGCTATAGCCGAAGCTCGCGGCAAGGCACAAGCCGACAGTTTGCGCAAGACCCGCGAAGAAACACCTGCCAATGTATTACTGGAGGACGGCACCATTATCAGCAAATCATCCAGTGATTTACGCAAAGGCGATATTTTTGTATGTGTTACCGGCGATACGATTCCAACCGATGGCGAGATAATTGAAGGTATAGCCACTATTGATGAATCGGCAATCACAGGCGAATCAGCCCCGGTGATACGGGAATCAGGTGGTGATAAATCCTCTGTTACGGGTGGCACAAAGGTGCTGTCTGACCAGATCAAAGTATTGGTAACAACACAGCCCGACGAAAGCTTCCTGGATAAGATGATCGCTTTGGTTGAAGGGGCATCCCGCCAGAAAACACCAAACGAGATTGCACTGACGATATTGCTGGCTAGCTTCACACTCATTTTTATTATTGTTTGTGTTACACTGCAACCTTTTGCTACCTATGCCAATACACCGATTACCATTGCCGCTTTGATATCGCTTTTCGTGTGCCTGATCCCAACAACTATCGGGGGTTTGCTTTCAGCGATTGGTATAGCAGGCATGGACCGTGCCTTGCGTGCCAATGTCATCACCAAATCAGGTAAGGCGGTTGAGACCGCTGGGGATATCGATACACTTTTGCTGGACAAAACTGGCACAATAACTATTGGTAATCGGAAAGCAACCCAATTTTGGCCTGCAAATGGTGTTGAGCCGGATGCGCTGGTCATCGCTTGCGTTTTGGCTTCCCTGGCCGACGAGACACCTGAAGGCAAATCTATTGTCGACCTTGCATCTACCCAAATCAAATTACCTAATGCACCCGAGGGCGCTGAATTTGTGAAGTTTACCGCCGAGACCCGTTCAAGCGGTATCAATACTCAAAATGGCGTCAGGATCCGTAAAGGCGCCTCAGACTCCATACGGAATATTGTAACCAAGGCAGGAAATCCATACCCGGATGAAGTAGACGAAAGGGATAAAAAGATAGCCTCTGATGGTGGTACTCCGCTGGTTGTATCCCAGAATGAACGTGTACTGGGAGTGATAGAATTGCAGGATATCATTAAACCCGGGATCTCTGAACGTTTTGAGCGTCTGCGCAAAATGGGTGTTAAAACCGTAATGGTTACCGGCGATAACCCGCTTACAGCTAAATATATTGCCAATAAAGCAGGTGTCGACGATTTTATTGCCGAGGCTAAGCCTGAGGATAAAATGAATTATATCAAACTCGAACAAAACAGTGGCAAACTGGTAGCCATGATGGGCGACGGCACCAACGATGCGCCCGCGCTGGCACAAGCCGACGTAGGTGTGGCTATGAATAGTGGTACCCAGGCTGCCAAAGAAGCGGGTAACATGGTCGACCTTGATAATGACCCAACCAAGTTGATCGAGATCGTCGAGATCGGTAAACAACTGCTCATCACCCGCGGTACCCTCACTACTTTTTCGATTGCTAATGATGTGGCCAAGTATTTCGCTATCGTACCGGCATTATTTATTGCTTCGATACCTGCTTTGCAGAGCCTGAATATCATGCAATTGCACAGCCCGCAGTCGGCTATATTATCGGCAGTGATCTTCAATGCTATCATTATCCCGATGCTGATACCACTGGCGCTGAAAGGTGTAGAATACAAGCCGATTGGTGCAAGTGCATTGTTGCGTCGTAATCTACTGATCTATGGGTTTGGTGGTGTTATTGCTCCCTTTATAGGCATCAAACTAATTGACCTTGTTGTTTCACTTGTAGTTTAAAATATCATGAAAAAATATATCGTTCCATCCATAAGGCTTACCCTGGTACTCATTGTATTGTTATGCGTGATCTACCCCATATTTATTGCCTTTGCAGGCAAATTGTCAACAGGTAAAGGCGATGGCGAAGCCATTATTGTTAACGGTAAAACCGTTGGTTATGCCCTTGTTGGGCAAAACTTTAGCAAGCCGCAGTATTTCTGGGGCCGCCCTTCAGCAGTGGCTTATAATGCAAACGGTTCGGGCGGTTCAAACAAAGGACCAACCAATCCCGACTATCTGAAAGACGTTGAAAAACGCATCGATACCCTGTTAAAATATCATCCCTATTTAAAACGCAGCGACATACCGGCCGATCTGGTTACGGCCTCGGGCAGCGGACTGGATCCGGATATATCGCCGGAGGCAGCTAAAATACAGGTAAAACGTGTGGCAGGTTTCCGCAAGCTCGACGAACAAAAGGTTGCCGACCTGGTTAACAGTCATGTTGAAGCGCCATTGTTAGGTTTTATGGGCCCCGCAAAGGTAAACGTATTGAAATTGAACGTAGCGCTTGACGAGCTGCAAAAGCACTAAATAAGCGTGAAAGTGACGCGAAAGCGGCATGGGTATTTTGTTTAATTTAGTTTGATTAATGCCCATTGCTTTAAAAGGGATGCTTGCATCCCTTTTAATAGTTTTATCAGAGTTTAAACTGCCAGGCAGAACATGGACGAAGCGACAAACAAGGAATCGGTACAGCATTTTCTCGAACTGATCAAAAAATCAAGGCGGGGGAAGTTTAAAATATACATTGGCATGAGCGCCGGTGTAGGTAAAACCTACCGGATGCTGATGGAAGCGCAGGCGCTTTTGCGGAATGGTATCGATGTAAAGATAGGCTATATAGAAACCCATAACCGGAAGGAAACCCATGCTTTGCTCGAAGGATTGCCCTGTATTCCGCGCCGAAAACTATTCTATAAAGGCAAGGAACTGGAGGAAATGGACCTGAATGCGATCATCAACCTGCGGCCCGAAGTGGTGATTGTTGATGAACTTGCACACACAAACGTAGAAGGCAGCAAGAATGAAAAGCGATGGCAGGATGTGCTGGATATATTAAACGCCGGAATTAATGTGATCAGCGCCGTCAATATACAGCACCTGGAGAGTATCAATGAGGAAGTGGAGCGGATAACGGGAGCGGCAATCAACGAGCGTATACCTGATAAGGTACTGCAAATAGCCGATGAAGTAGTCAATATAGACCTGACGGCTGATGAGCTTATCACCCGACTTAAAGAGGGTAAGATCTACGATCCGGCGAAAGTGCCAACTGCATTGAACAATTTTTTCCAGTCGGAACGTATACTTCAGCTGCGAGAGTTGGCATTGAAGGAAGTAGCCCACCAGTTAGAACGTAAGATAGATACTGAGCTCCCCAAAAACGTGAAGCTGAAACCGGAAGTTTTTATGGCCTGTATCAGTACCAATGACGAGGCGGCAAGGATCATTATCCGCAAAACAGCGCGACTGGCTTCGTACTATCGCTCTAAATGGTATTTGCTTTATGTACAAACTGCCAATGAAAGTGCCGATAAGATCAACCTTGCAGCGCAGCGTCATCTCATCAACAATATGAAAAATGCTACCCAGCTTGGCGGTGAAGTGCTAAAGGTAAAAAGTGATAATATTGCCAAAACTGTTTGGGAAACAGCCGAGAAATATGATATTACCACCATTTGCATGGGCAAACCTCATTTTAAGTTTTACCAGGTATTGTTAAAGACGGCTGTGTTTACCCAATTACTTAGTAAAATGTCAAAAACTGATATCGACTTAGTTATATTATCATGACTATAAAAAATAAATTACGGGCCGGATTTGGATTTCTATTTCTGCTGGCTTTTGTGTGCATCGGCTTATCTATTTATTACCTCAACCGTTTGTCGGATGACAGCAGCCTGATATTGAAAGATAATCATGAGACGATCGTTTACATGCGCAATATCGGTGCGGTCGTAGATCAAAATTCGGGTGAGCTCAACCCCGCACAGATCAAAACCATTGAAGCTAATCTGGTTAAACAGGAACATAATATTACCGAACCCGGCGAACAACAGGCAACCGATTCGCTACGCTCAAAATACGAGCAATTAAAGCTTTTGAATAATAACCCCAATAAACTGACGGCACTCAGAGCCGAGATGCGTAAGTTTTTATATCGGATCATGAAACTGAATATGGATGCCGAAGAACATAAAAATGCGGTAGCCAAAGCAACAGCCGAAAATGCTACGCTGTTGGTAGCCATCATCGCTTCTTTCCTGTTTTTGGTAGCCTTTACTTTCATCATAAATTTTCCGGGTTATGTGGCCGACCCTATAAAAGAACTAACGGAACGTATCAAGGCCATTTCCAATCGCAACTACCATCAGCAGCTTGATTTTAAATCGAATGATGAATTTGGGGAGCTGGCGCAGGCCTTCAATACGATGACCTTTAAATTGGATGAATACGAGCACAGCAGCCTGGCAAATATCATGTTTGAGAAAAAGCGGATCGAAACCATCATTAATTCTATGCATGATGCGATCATTGGTTTGGACGAGCGTTCGGTCATCATCTTTGTGAATGAGGTTGCCTGCTCACTTATTGGCGTACCTGAATCCAGGCTGAGCGGAAAATATGCACCAGACGTGGCATTAGAGAACGATTTGCTGAGAAACCTGCTCGTAAGCGAACAGCATAAAATGAAGATTTATGCGGATAACCGCGAAAGTTATTTTTCTAAAGAGATATTGAACGTTACCAGCGAGGACAGGTTGATCGGTAAGGTGATCATCCTGAAAAATATAACCGAGTTTCAGCAACTGGATGAAGCCAAAACCAATTTCATCGCTACCATATCCCATGAATTGAAAACACCGATATCGTCCATCAAAATGAGTTTAAAATTGCTGGAAGACGAAAGGATAGGTGCCGTAAATACCGAGCAGCGGCAATTGCTGGGAAATATTGAGGACGATGCCCGCAGGCTATTGCAGATAACCGGTGAATTGCTGGATATGGCTCAGGTAGAAACGGGTAAACTTAACCTGAATTTTGGCAGTACTCATCCGCAGAATATCGTCGACTATGCCGTAAAAGCTGTAAAATTTACTGCTGAACAAAAGCAGGTAACCATCAATGTTAAATACGATGAAAATTTGCCGGAGGTACGCGCCGATCTGGACAAAACAACCTGGGTGCTGATCAACCTGTTATCCAATGCCATCAAATACAGCCACGAGCGTTCAACGGTTGACCTGGTAGTTAAAAAGCGCCGGGGCGATGAGGTGGAATTTTCGGTGGCCGACCACGGGCAGGGCATTGAAGCCCAATACTTGTCGCGGATTTTTGAACGCTATTTCAAAGTCCCCGGCTCAAAGGCTGAGCAAACCGGCACCGGGTTGGGCCTGGCTATCGCCAAAGATTTTATTGAAGCACAATCAGGCAAGATCAACGTTGAAAGCGACCTTGGCGGAGGGAGCAGGTTTTACTTTACATTGAAGAAGGTTGCGTAGCGTAATCAACTTAAAAATTTAGCTAATTATTATAAATTTGCCGTGCACTGCCTATTTTCGGGCCTGATCACAACGTATGGAAAAACGGCTACTTTTTTTATTGATTGCGCTATTTATTTTTTCAGCAGCCCGGGCACAAACAACTGCCGACACTGTGAAAACAGTAATAGCAGATAGCACGGCCAGGAAGCAGCTGATTGAATCGGTAAAAGATCTGCCCACCGACAGCGTGTTGAGAAAGCGACATGCCGATAGCCTGGTTAAACATACGGCTGATAGTATCGCACAAATTCATGCAGATTCGCTGGCAAAAAAAAGGGTAGCCGATAGCCTTGCTAAGCCGGCATCCAGTGATACCGTCGCACAAAAAGCATCAGCTGTACCTCAACAAATTGCAGAACCGGTTAAAGTAAAATTGCAGGATAGTATAGTTAAAATGAGCCCTGTAATATCGCCACCAAAAGCTACTAAAAAGGACAGCCTGGCCCATCATATTGCGGTGAAACCAGTAGTCCAGGTTATTCCCCCCGAGGGAGCGGTCAAACATTCGCCGATAAAATCTCTAAGTGATAAAAAGTACCTCGGCTACCTCAATGGCGACGACCTGGATGATATGTCGCTGGCAGCCGAAATCAACCATTACCCGCTGCCTGATAAAGCCTTGAAATACAAAGTTCAATTAGGGCTAAATCCCGGGCAGATAACCCAGTTGAAAGCGATAGTAACCAACCTGACCCGCAAGAAAAAGGAAATGGGAACAAACATCATCAACAACGAGCGAACGTTGGATACCCTGTTCAAAAGCCATCAGATTGTGGATGGTACCATTATATTTTACAGTAATCGTTATGGCCTGTACTTGGGAGAGCTTCGTAATGCTATCCTCCAGGCCTGCTTCCAAACCCGGGATATTTTAAGCGATGCACAGTTGAAGAAGTTGGATGTGTTGGAGAAAGCCGGAGGCATGGAGTCCGGAAGTCCGCACAAGACCGGAAGTCTGAAAGACGCTGAGTAGATATTCGAGGTTAATGATCTGCGTGAAGCTGCCAATGTTCAGTTTGGCTAAAGCCCATTATCGGATTTTTTTAATCCGTTGGCTGAAGCCAACGGCAATGAGAATTGATTTGCTGAATTTTGCATTATTTGATATACCAACTCCATTTGGAGTCGAATAAAAGCCTTTATTGCCGTCCCATTTATGGGACGGACGAAGAATAAAAAGTAAAAGGCTTTAGTCAAATATAGCCGCCTTTGATTTAAGCGAAATTGTAAGTCATAAATCTGAATGTCTATTACATCACCCCGTTGAGATTTACGAAGTTTAACTCGGTATCAATTGTTATTTAAAGGCCTCGTTGAGGGCTTCGCCGTTTTAAAACTCCGTAAATCTGCCTATAGCTATTGCTCAACCACTACAACTACTACAACCAATACACCACTACAACCAAATAAAAATTTCTCCAACTAAATTAATTAACTTTGCAGTCCGTTATATAGCATATGAAGATCTCTTTTGATTTTGAAAAGCCCCTTGCCGACCTGCAATCGCAGATTGAAAAGGTGAAACAAGTTGAGGAAAAAACCAAGGTCGACATGTCGGCTACCCTCAATGAGTTGGAGGAAAAATTTGAAACTACCAAGGCCCAGATCTATTCCAACCTGAATGGCTGGCAAAGGGTACAGATATCGCGCCACCCCGAGCGGCCCTATACGCTGCAATACCTGGAGCTCATATGCGATGATTTTATTGAGCTGCATGGCGACCGTACTGTAGGCGACGACAAGGCTATTATTGGTGGTTTTGGTTCTATCGGCGGCGAAACAGCCATGTTTATTGGTCATCAAAAAGGACGTAACACCAAGGAACGTCAATACCGTAATTTCGGCATGGCCAATCCTGAAGGGTATCGTAAGGCCTTGCGTCTGATGAAGCTGGCCGAGAAATTCAATAAACCTATTATTACATTAATAGACACACCCGGAGCATTCCCCGGCCTGGAAGCTGAAGAACGCGGGCAAGGCGAAGCTATTGCTCGCAACCTGCTCGAGATGTCGGTTTTACGTGTGCCGGTTATCTGTGTCATTATTGGCGAGGGAGCATCCGGTGGTGCCTTAGGCCTGGCTATTGGCGATAAGGTGTTTATGCTTGAAAATTCATGGTATTCGGTGATTTCGCCCGAAAACTGTTCCACCATCCTTTGGAAAACATGGGAAAATAAAGAAAAGGCAGCCGAAGTACTCAAACTCAGCTCGCCCGAAATGCTGAAAAATAAACTGATCGACGGGGTGATCAAAGAACCACTTGGTGGTGCGAATAAGGATCCGGTTGCTATGGCAACCATCCTCAAAAAACATCTGATCAAAGATTTGAAAGAGCTTAAAGCTAAAGATGCTGATCAATTGGTGACCGAAAGGATCGAAAAGTTCTGCGCTATGGGCGTGGTTGTGGAAGATTAATTAGCTGGTTTTTCAGCCTGAAAGACTTTTTACAATTTTTTAAAAATTGGTTGTAATCTTCAAAAAATCGTCTTATTTTTGCAGTCCGTTTCAAAAGCGTGCTTTTGCGGTGGAGATTGTCCGATAGTATAAGGGTAGTACAAGTGATTTTGGTTCATTTAGTCTTGGTTCGAATCCAGGTCGGACAACATTAAAAGATTTCGGATTTCAGATTTTCCAATTCAGA
>Ga0164296_1000331_pt1 | contig 57600 bp, 66 predicted proteins | sample GEODES057metaG_FD_113533 | JGI IMG/M metagenome (GOLD analysis project Ga0164296, IMG submission 113533) | Dystrophic lake water microbial communities from Trout Bog Lake, Wisconsin, USA - GEODES057 metaG | ecosystem: Environmental > Aquatic > Freshwater > Lake | place: USA: Trout Bog Lake...
TTTATGGGAACCGAAGCCAAATTCAACATGGAACAGTCTATGCGCAAAATGGAACTGGTCAATTCTATGGACATATTGAAATAAATCTTATATCGACTCAGACAACCTTTTTATGAGACGGTCTGACAATATGTTCACAATGGTTTCATCTATTTTACCTTTTCTCGACGAATAATCGGACATGTCCTCCATATTTCTCTTTGCGTTTTTATTTTCCAAATACTCCACTACGTTGGCGTATCCACGTTTGATGGTCTCGTCCAATATCGTAGTGCCTAAAAGGGTTTCACAGTCAATATTTACTTGATGATTTTCTACCATATATTTTACAGTATCCAGATGACCATTCACCGCGGCATAGTATACCGGGGTCAAACAGAAATCGTTGGGTTCATCTATAGGTAGTCCCTTCGTTAGAAGAAACTTGATTATTTCGACTCTTCCAAAAGACGCGGCCACGTGTAAAAGAGAACCGTCCGAGCAATACGTCCCTATGTCTTTGTCATTAATTATTTCGGCAATTTCGGTCAAAGTCGCCTCTTTTATGAAGTCGCGCAGTATGATATGATACGAGATTCTTTGCCGACACAGTGGGCAAGGTACCGTCTGCCAAAACGTACCATGATTATCTAGATATGTCCGCATGGATTTGAGTACGCATACACAATGAAATGTATGCGTACACTGTGGCAATTTGAACGAATTCGGCATCGATTCCAAACATATGGGACATTCCATCTTCTTTTATTATTGTATTCGAAATAATAATAAAAATCAATTTTGTGTTTTACCATGTGACGTTACTGAATGTATTACCACAGTCACTGTAGCTTGGTCTCTGTTTTCCCAATCTTGGCACAAAACAGTACCAATTGTCTTTCAATTGTAAATGTTTCCACGCAATATCAATCGCATATAACCAGTGGTAATTGGTATTCTCAAATGCTTTGGTGGCCTCGTCAAACGTATAAATAAGTATGTCATAATAATGTTCATTGATGATGTATCCAGAAGTAGTCTGGGCTTCCACCACTTTTCGCAAAAAAGGGTAACGTTCACACACGGTTGAATTGATCAAATGAAATGATAATAAACACATATCAAAGGATTCTACCAGTTTCAGGTTCTCCATGGCTTCATAAAATTCCTCTTTGGAAACTTGAAACATGAAATCGTCCTCCAATATCATCACTCGCTTGTACCCTCTGGCTTTTGCCAGTTTGAGAACCTCAACGTGCGACTTTCCGCACCCAACCCCGCCAATTTTCTCGTGTAAAACCGCCGAAAAACGCTCATATCCTTGAATGTCATAGTTCTCCAATTCTTCCTGGATTTCTAAATCTCTGTCGGTACGATGATCTAAGTTGATATAAAAAATATGATCCACGGGTAAATTTGTCATATAATCAAACTATAAGCTTCCGTTTAATTTATTTTTTTGTAAATATCGTTAATCAAAAGGGACAACAAATAGTGGCGCTGATCCGTACTTTCTACATTTTTATCGTCGAAAAATCTTACGATTACGTTCTCATAATCTGTGTTTCGGTTCTCTCTATATTCTTCTTCGTTGGTAGTGATGATCAATAAATAAATGGGTTTTTTGAAATATGTATTCAAATACTTGGTAAATTCCGCCCACTTGAAGTAATCGTCGCGAATACAGTGAAAACGATTTATCCAATCCTTACTCGTCTCTGTATTGTTGGACAGTCGGACAAACAAAATGGATTCCTGACTGAAAAGAGCATCGTTCATTCTTTCCATTCTGCGCTCATACTTTTCTTTGATGATGGGTACAAGCCTTTTGTGTTCAGTTTCGTCAAAACTATCCGGAAAATCGTGTACACTCATTCCGTCCATCTCCTCTACATGAACCTCTTTGCCGTGTAATTTCGTTTTATCTTCAAAATTAAAAAAACACTTGTTATCCAAGAGCGTCCTTATGATGAACGACTGATTGGTCAAGAGCCAATCGTAAGGATATCTTGGTAAAACTGTCAATATTCGCTGAATTGCTTGGGTTATATCACACCCCCCTACCCCACCTAAATTGATGATTTTCATGTAAAACTAATCATGTTTACAACTTGCGCTTTATATTTCTTGTATCTTATAAAATAAATCGACGATATATACTTTATGAAATAAGTTAAACACATTTCATAAAATATCACCATGACGCTGGTTATTGACATAAAACCCTTGATTGTTATATTTTCGGTTTACGTTTTTTCTTGGTTAGTGTTGGTTGCCGTAGGCTTGACCCTTTTGATTTTATTGAAACTATTCTCTCTATGTAAAATCCGCGTTGCTCTAAAACGCACCAAACGCGCTCCCTAAAAGCGCGTTCGCCGCAACGGGCCCCATGGGTTGCGCGTAGTCGCCACCGGAATTACCCTTCATCATGTAGTCATAATTGTCAGAAGAGCTTTGGCGTTGTGTAGCCAATGGTGCAGGAGGAAACATTCCTTCTTGTATTCCTCCGTCTAAATAATCGGCTTGACTGGGACTATGACCCGAAATCGGTTTGCTCACACGAACACCATTTTTCACATTTTGTTTGCGATCGTCGGAAGAATCCTTTCCGTTCCACAATTCGAGAACCCGATCCACCAAAATATTCGCTTTAGTGCCCAATTTCGACTGAATACTCAATACGATGACTAAAAATGCTAAAATCACATTGGTCAAAATAAGATTATCGTATTTGAATCCACTGTAGGTGGGGAAATAGGTGATCACCCGATGAATTACAATAATTCCGCAAAAGATAACAATAACCTGAATAAAAATCTCCAGCAACAATTCTAAACTAGATTTGTCTGGATCGGCTTCGGGAATAAAACGCTGAATCATTTTATTCAAAATAACCACTGGAACCAAGGCATATATTCCGTACTGGACAACATTTAAAAATTCGGCCTTGTCTTCTTCAGAAGAAGAAAACACGTGCCCGATGAATCCTTTTTTGGACGAATCTTTAGTTTCTTGTAGTATATCCATGTCTACTATATAGTTTTGGTTAGAAAAAATATATAGATATTATTCTATACTTTATTCATATGAGTCGGCTTTTATCGTTATTTACCAAAAAAAAATCTGAAAATGAGAACAATACGACAGATTTGAATAAAATTACGCTTAAATTACCCACGGAAACCGAAAATGTTGCCAAATTACGCGATTCAATCATCGAACCACCGAGTCCCCCGGTGAAATCAATACTTTCAAAGTCTGAAAAAACCGCTTCTCCGACTCAAAAGAATTTCATTTCAAAAATGTCCAATTTCGAATTTTTCAAAAAACGCAAATCAATCCAGTTGAATTTGAATGAATTGTCTAAACAGGACGAAACTCATAAAAAGTCGGACGAAAATATCAAAACGAAAACGGTTTCCGCGGGCGACGAAATCCCACTTTTCAATTCTACTTACAGAAAAAAAATACCTGATTCCAGGACAAATAGTTTCGATAGAGAAGAAACCAAGCCGTCGTTGACTCCTTTAAATATATTATCCACCAACAGTATCGATTTATCGGATAATTTACAAAGCGCCCCAAGGCGTACCAGTAGAGAAAGTACACAAATGATCAAGACCGCTCGTTTGTCGATTCCTAAAAAGGAGGATTCTCCTCACTCGGTGATAAGCGCGAATCATTCTTACGACGAACTTAAAAAACCGGTTATAGACAAAATTCCACCCCAACAGCCTGCTTACAAAACATTCCACGAAGAAACCCAATATCTTAATCTAGTCAAGGAAATCATCCAAACCGGATCGTATGAAAAGAGTCGCAACGGAAATACCTATACCAAATTTGGCTATACTATGAGATTCAATTTGAAAAATGGCATGTTCCCCCTCTTGACCACCAAGAGAATGGCTTGGAAAACCTGTTTCGAAGAACTTTTTTGGTTTATTCGCGGTTCTACTTCAAATGCGGAATTACAGAAAAAAAACGTTCATATTTGGGACGACAACTGTAAACGTGAATTTTTAGACAAGCGTGGTCTTTATTATTACAAGGAGGGCGATTTGGGCCCCATTTACGGCCATCAGTGGCGACATTTTAATGCAGAATACAAGTCATGTAATACCTGTTATCAAGGCGAGGGTATTGACCAACTACAATACATCATTGACCAGTTGAAAAATCCGGCAACACGGACTTCTCGCCGTCTTATTATGACCGCCTGGAACCCTTGCCAAATTTCTTCTATGGCACTTCCTCCTTGTCATATATTAGCACAGTTTCATGTTCGTGAAAACAAGTATTTATCGTGTGCACTTTTCCAACGCAGTGGTGACGTCGGACTCGGGGTACCCTTTAATATTGCGTCTTACAGTTTATTAACACATATTTTAGCCAAACATTGTGGTTTAGAAGCCGACGAATTTGTCCATTTTTTGGGAAACTGCCATATTTACGAAGAACATGTAGAGTCTTTAAAAACACAAATCCAGCGCGATCCCTTGTTATTTCCACGAATAGAGATTCAAACCAAATATGAAAACATTGAGGATTATTGTTTAGATGATATTGTTTGGACGACCAAATATCATTCACATGAACCAATTAAAATGACCATGGTTCCTTAATATGCGTTTAATCATTGTTTAGATATTCAATCCTATTATTATAATTGTTGAATATGAACAATTCCAATGCCGCTGCAAAAAAACGCCGAGCGGGAATACAACCCAATACGCCCCCTCCGCCGCCCATGTCTTCCCAAAATCCATCACAAAATATTAATTCAGCGGGTCTTACTCTTCCGCAGGTCATTGCTTTGATTGATCGCAGACTTATCAATTTGGAAACTTTTATGAAAGAGTCAAAAGACACCGAAAATACCGTCACAGACTCGGAGAACCCCGACGGTGCTTCCAACAGTATTGTCATGGACGTCAACGAATTCAATCATTTCGTGGACGAAATCAATCAGCGCTTTCAGGTTTTAGCCGAAGAAGTCAATGGACTGAAAGATGCGCTATTGAAACTCCAAGGCTACACAATGGATGTGAATAAAGTGTTATTAAGCGAGTTTTCTAAAAATGGCAACTTGGCTCTCCCGGATATTGATATTTCTAAAGAAGATTTACTCAAAACCGAAGAAACTTCTGAAAATACCGCAGAATAAATATTTAACCGTGTAAAATATAGAAAAAATTTCTATATTTTATTTAACATAATGTCGTCTTACGATGATTTGATGAACAATATTGAACAATTTAAAAACACATATTACACGGACAACAAAAAAAACGTTTTTTTCAAAAAAACCCAGAAAATGGATGTTGCTACCAAGGTTTCAGAGCATTTTGACATTGACATATTGATACACAAAACGGTTCTCATTGTTCCTGGTACGAACCGTATTTATATCAATTATCCGCTCTTCAAATTATTCGCGAATCCGGATAACTATCGCGCCATTATCGACCATGTGTTGACGTGTTTCAAAACCTGTTTGGACAATTTTGGCAATTTTGAGTGTCATTTTAATCTCTCGTCTTTTACTATAAGTGCGGCAGAACGTTACAAAGATGTCATTGAAATGTTTTGTAAAGACTGCTTGAAAAGCGAAACACGTTACGGTCAAAAAATGACAAAAATGTTCATATATCATTCTCCGGGAATGATTGAAAATCTCACCAATATATTCGCACATTTGATCGATCCTCATGTTCGAAACCGCATATTTTTACATGGTAAAGATGAATCCGATATACTTATTCGCAATCTTTTGGGATAAATTCATCTTGTAAAAATTGAAATAAAAATAGCTTTGATATCATTTTACATAAAATATTATCATGGATATTCAAATTAACGACAACAGTAAGTGCGAGGCGTTTCAGGTTATTTTCCAAAACATTCGATTGTTTTCGGAAAATGTCAACGTGGTGTTCAGTTCGACTGGTCTCTCCATACAAACCATGGATTCTTCACATGTTTCCATACTTGAACTCAACATTCCCAAACAGTGGTTTCACTCTTACGTGGTTAACGCGGACGTTGTGGTTGGTATGAATACGGTACTTTTTCTTAAAGTTTTGACCACTCGCGAAAAGGGGCAATCTATTCAGATCATTTTACCTGAAAATGACGCCGACAAACTCAATATCAAGTTTCATTCCGACAATTCCATGTTTGACAAAGATTTTGAAGTTCCCATGGTAGACCTCGACACGGATACATTGGCGATTCCCGAGATGGAATATCAAGCCGAGTTTAGTTTGCCATCCTCTCATTTTTACGGTCTAGTCAACCAGCTCAAGCTGTTTGGCGATTGTGTAGATATTTCGTGTTCCGAAGAAAAAATTACACTCTGTTCTAACAGTATCGATTCGGGAAAGATGATGGTGAACATTGCGATTGACGACTTAACTGCGTTTGCGATTGACGAAGGTGAAACGTTGAATATTTCGTTCAGTTTGAACCACTTGTATAACATGGTTCAGTTTCACAAAATCACTACCAACATGGAAATCTTTTTAAAGTCGGGATTCCCACTTAAGATTCGTATGAAAATTGCGAACGAATCGGACGCTTTTATCTCCATGTATTTGGCGCCAAAGATCTCCGACGACTAATACCGCGTTTATCCAACCAATAAATGTTCATAGTATAATACAAAAATGTCTACGTTTGTATCCTTTTTAATATTTTTATTCATTCTTTTTTTGTATATTCATATTACGGCGCAATACAAAAAAAGTGAAGATTTAGAGATTTATGAAGCCGACTACTTGTCTAACACCCAATTACAAGAAATCTGTGATGTTCGGCAGCCAGTGCTGTACGACTTCAAAACCGTCGTACCTGAACTCATCGAAGGGTTAGATTTAGATCAAATCATCTCTTTTTCCAAAAAATCTTCTGTTGACGTTCATGTACGAGACATGAGTGATATACGTACTGCGCCTTTTGATATGGGCGGCGATTCCGTGCCACTACCCTTAGAAAGTGCCGTGGGACTCTTTGACACCGACGATGCGGCCCGATTTTTTTCCGACAGAAACGACGAATTTGTCCAAGAAACTCTAGACACGTTTTATCGACCGATGGACGATTATTTGAAACCACCGATGGTCGTTCAAACTAAATACGATCTGTTGTTTGGTTCTATGGGCGCCTATACGCCCTTGCGTTACCACACCGACTATCGCCGTTTCATCTTGGTACAATCTGGTAAAGTACAAGTTAAAATGACTCCTTGGAAAAGTCGCAAATGGTTGTACCCCGAAAACGACTACATATCTTACGAGTTTCGTTCTCCTGTAGATGTCTGGAACCCTCAGGACAAGTACTTGAACGATATGGAGAACCTGAAATTCTTGGAATTTGAAGTTATGGAAGGATTTTTGGTGTACATACCCCCCTTTTGGTTTTACAGTATTAAATATGTACAGGGAAACTCCAACGAACACAAAGTACCGATCGTGTTGGGATTTACCTACAATTCTGCGGTAAATATTCTCTCCAATTTACCTCAGTGGGGAATGTATTTTTTACAACAACACAATATTAAGGAAAAAACGATCAAATCTAAAACCCTAGACCAAGACGACACTTCAGAAGAAAACCAAGAAATATAATCTAACCGTATTGTATCATGGATAAACATTTTGTTGCTTATATTTTACTTTCATTGGTATTTTTTGTCATATTCGACGCCGCATTTATTACCCTGAATTTAAACATGTTTAGTCTACAAGTCATTGACGTTCAACGTGTTCAAATTGTACCTCGTCTCAGCGGTATGATCGGTGCGTATATTTTCATGGTGTTGGGGCTCTACGTGTTTATTTTACGCCAACGTCGCCCCATTTGGGAGGCCATCGTTCTCGGGCTGGTGATAAACGGCATTTTTGAATCCACTTCTTACGGATTGTTCAAAAAATGGCACATGAAAACTGTCGTCATAGATACCTTGTGGGGCGGTGCGTTGTTTGGGTTAACCACCGCGTTAATATATCAATTGGTTCCAAAATAAGGCCGAATTCCCCAATTCACATATACACTTGCCGGTTGTTCGTCCGGCTCCATATCGTACAAATTATGGAAATCTTCCTCTTTATCTTCATCATGAAAAACCACCATCTTTTTTTCATGATCTATTTCACCACCATATCGCACGATTCTTGATGCCCAAATCGGAGAACCTGCCGCATAATAGGTCCATTTCCAATAATCTTGTATAGTCGCCACAAATGGCGTCTTGGGGTCTTCTCGACAGGCATAAATACACAATCTACGCGGCATCTTCCATCCTTTGGTCGAAACAAAGGGGGACGATTTGTATTTTAAAATGTCCATTTCTGACATTTTTATCAACAGAATCTTGGATTGAGCAGAACTGGCACACGCGGATCGAATAATATTTTCAATCATAGTGGCCACGATACAATCTTGACTGTTGTCTTTTTTCCATTCGTCGTATTTCGTCGAGATATATTTTTCAACTTTCGAGAACCAAGGATGTTCACGACAATGATTTTTATAGAATTTTATCAATATTTCCAGGGTTTCCTGTTTGAATCCCGAAAAGTAGAGTTCATATGCCCAAAAGTTGGCCTCTTCCTTGTTTTGGGAGAACAGTGCGACAAACATGGAGAACTCCACATGGTGTTTTTGATAAAGATATCGGGTTAATATCATGATTTGTATTTGAAACAATAAAAATACAAATTCAAGTCAATTTTACGACGACCGTTTTTTAATTTGTTCCAACAAGGTCATATATTTTACCTTGGTATCAATAAAATCGCGCAAAGTTTTATGTAAGTCGTAATCCTTGTAAGGGTGGTACAAATCTACTCCGTTCAACACCACCGGATTGAATTCGTGACGGAAATAAACGTTTCTGAATTCGTTCGGCGAATCGCACACCAGGTCGCACTTCATCGCGATGGTTGGAAACATGGCCTCGATGAAAAACAGAGTCTTGTGTTCTGCCGCATAAGACGCAATACAGTCCAAACATTTGCGCGACATACGCACAATACACGTCATTGCGTTGTACCAAGGAAGGGGATACCGGGTTTGTACTTTGTACCAATGCCAAGTTGTATTCCCGTCATCATTTACCGCAAATTTGTTCGACAATAGATCGCTGTCGGGATGTTTGATATCAATCGCACGTAATGTCTCTTCAGAGTGGAAAAACACGTCGTCTTCGAAAAACCAAGTGTGTTCATAATTCGCCGGGTGTTTAATACAAAAATAATACAGAGCCTTATGCCAGCCGCTGATAATCTCTTCCATAAAATCAACATCGATGAACCCTGCCGCCTTGTATTCTTCATTATCTACCTGAATAAAATTCAAGGTAGGATACTGTGTATGGTATTTTTCTTGGTAATTTTGGGAATTATCGTCAATCACCAGATAAACGTCATACTCTGTGATTTTGGACAAAAACTCGAGCCATACTTCGCGCGGATAATGACAAATTAAGCAGACACTTGTTCGTTTAGACATATAGATATGTTAGTATTTCCTAAAATAATTTTCATATCATTTCCCAAATTATTATTTTATATTCTTATTATAAATGAAACAGACGCGTAAAAACAATAAAAATAAAAAGAATACCACGGTAAAATCCACCACAAAAAGGAACAGGTTCTCCAATTCCATAAAGACAAGGATCATTGAAATTTTTTTGGGAATATTAAATTCCGTAAAAATTTACCATTGGAAGACCTACTCTTTTTCGCAACACAAATCTACCGACGAACTCTACGAAAAACTGAACGAACACATGGATACCTTTGTGGAAATCTTGTTGGGCAAAGACGAGAACCGCTTTACCATCATCAATGAAAAAATTCAGTTGTACAATTTCGAGAACGTCAAAACATTCAAGAAGCGAATCTACAATTACCGAGACTTTTTAATTTATTTGACTGAAGTTCTCGATGCGGAAAAGGACACGGACCTTTTGAACGTTCGCGATGAACTTTTGGGAGATGTCAACCAATTCTTATATTTACTGACTTTTAACAAATAACATGCCATGTATACTAGGTAAAACGTTCAAACCATATCTATGTTTGCCTGTAAGTTCTCTTACACGCAAATTACCAATGTTTCTACGTTTTTTGAGTATCTCGTTGCGTTCTCGAAACACCCGTTTCCAAGTTCTCTGAACTAATCTCAGCCAGTGTGTCTTTATAACTACACTGTAGGTTCCAGTTTCGTCGGTATACAATTTCATGATATTGATCTCGTTCTCCCACGGTAACGTATTGTATTGTACAATAGTACTATTCAAAATCAAATATGTTTTGATAGAACTCATTTCAAACGCCAACATGACGCGCGGGCAAATAGCAACATCCAATAGTATGACAACATTGTAAATAACGCACAACCCGACATAATATTTACCAGATTCTTTTTCCGAGTCTAAAAATTCTCGGTTTTGATAGTCAATCATGTTCAATGTGCGGTTCTCGTAACGCAGTCCGTGACCAAAATCAACATCGTCGTCGGAAGTTGTACTATATTCATCCGAAGATGATATTATAACGGCTTCATTGTCCGAGTCCATTTTTTGGGGGAAAGTATTCTGCGTAACCCGTATTTTCCACAGTTTCGATTCAATTTTATGATAGGAAATATCGTAACAAAAATAAACGGGAAATCATCGCAAAATATTACGAGAAAACGAATACATTTAGTAAAATGTCCATGTAATGTATAAAAACCATAATGAATCAAAAAAAACGCGGCAGTAATAGAAAACAGACGAACCGTCACATTGACGAAGAGCTAGCGCAATATCAACTTGGAAAAGAATCCCGAGAACCGGTATCGCGAACTCTGTTCGAAAATTTTCATTATTTGTCCGCAAAAGAGAAGACCGTCGTGGATTCCAAGTTCTCCAAGCCTAAAAATAAATCCCAAGCAAGATATTTATCTACGTTGAACAATCTCAACAATAAAATTATCATTGCGACCGGACCGGCTGGAACAGGTAAAACCCTCTTCGGAACAGAGTGTGGGGTAAAAAGTTTTTTAATGGGTCATTATGAAAAAATAATATTCACTCGTCCCGCCGTCAGTGTTGACGAGGACTTGGGGTATTTGCCCGGCACTCTCGAAGAAAAAATGGCACCTTGGATACGACCGATTTACGACATATTATATAAATTCATGACCCCGAGTGAAGTGACACATTTGATAGAAACCAAACAAATTGAAATTGCGCCACTCGCCTACATGCGTGGCCGTACTTTCAAAAATACCTGGATTATTGCGGACGAAATGCAAAACAGTACACAAAACCAGATGAAAATGTTGTTGACCCGGTTGGGTGAAAATTCGCGTATGGTGATCACCGGAGATTTGGATCAACACGATCGTGTGGGAGAAATCAACGGCCTCCAGGATTTTCTGGAAAAATTTCGTGGCTGCCGGTCAAATTCCATCACCAGTATCGAATTTGAAACGGAAGACATTGAACGCGAAGAAGTCGTAAAAGAAATTTTGGACATTTATGGTGGAGCTTTCCCCCACGCCTATGTCGCGGACAGAGTGAGCACGTCTTCAGATTCATCATTGAAAAGTTACAACAGCGATTCTCATTCAGAATCTGATAACAGTCTTGTCGCATAAATTTATGGAAATGTACTTGCCATACAAACCCTGTCACTCTTCACTCTCACACGTAAAGACTTTGTGCGGTAGTAATATATTTCAAAATCATGCCATCAATCTCTCCCAATTTTGATAAAAGTGGCAACATGTCCTCGTACTGTTCGGCGACATTCATGAGTTCTTTGGTAATGGTACTTATTTTCAAAATCGCTTTGGTAAAATCTCCCACCGAAATATCTTTGGGATAAAGCTGGGTTTGAATAAACCATTTACATTGTTCTTCTTCTCTACAACCACACCATTGATCGATTATATTGATCAAATCATACATCAATTCTAAATCACTCTCTGTACCGTTGTTGGAAATAGTGACATTTTGGTCTGTCAAATACTCGTAATAGTTTTGATTCAACGACTGAATTTGTATGATTGCTTCGAGAATAGAACTATCGTTCGTCATAGGGACAATTGCCCGACTGTCGTTGGCCACTTTCACATCTGTAAAACATGACAACAACTGTATAATTTGAACCACGTTCAGGTTGGTCATATATTTTGAATTCATCAAATATTCTGACATCAATATCGGATTGATTTCAGCCATAGAACATGCCATTTGCCCTTTACGGGTCACTTTATATATTGGGCCATTATCCAACGTTTCTTTCGGCTCTATGAGCCCATGTTTCAACAATATACAACGTATATATTCCACCTTGTATTTAAAATAACAATAATTGTCTTCGGATTCATTTTGAAGGTGGATCAATTCCAATTCCAACGTTTCCAGATTATTCACCTGACCCGAATCCCCGGCAATGTATTTGTACTGATCCATTAGATTCTGTATTTTACGTTCTGAATCTTTCCGCTTTTTACTGGTCACTTGATTCAGGGTCTGGGTCAACGTCAAATAGTCGTTACACGCTTCCATCGGAGTTCGTATGAAAGACAGGGATTTTTTCGCTATTTCGATGTGGTCTTTCACCGTTTTGATACGCGTATGAATATTTTCCTGTTCAGCATCCAACTCGTTACGCATCATACTTTTGTTGATGAAATCTAGAACGCCTTCTTCACTTCCGTACTGTTGTATCAAATTAAGTACAAATGGCACCGAAATACGTAATTTCGAAGAAAGAGATTGTGCGCCACCGCACAACATTGATCTATATTCCAACTGGGTAGGCATCGTAAATAAATTATTACAATGAATCACGTGACCCACCGTATCTATGCCGCGACGGCCACATCTCGATGCGGCCTGATTGTATTCGTGGGGTAAAAGAAATCGGTCGCTATTTCCGTCGAATTTAGTGAGCGAAGTGAAAATGGCTGTACGGATCGGACAATTGAGCCCAATCGCGAAACTTTCGGTGGCAAACAACACCTTGATGTACTTTTTTGAAATCATCATCTCCACAATTTCGCGCAACACCGGAATCATTCCCGAATGATGGATTCCCACCCCCTTTTCCAAAAGAGCGACCAAATGATGGTATTCCGGTAAATTCATATATTCCTGATAGTTTGGCAGTTTTCGGACAATTTGTTCACACTCTCGGTGTACAATATACGGAACCTTAGAGTCATCTTCCAACAGATTTGTGGTTATTTCTTTGGCAAACAATTCCACATTTTTACGAGAAAATACAAAAGCAATCGCCGGAAACATGTCCCGTTCTTTGAGAAAACTACACAGTTGATTCAAAACGTGTGCTCTTTTGGGGGAAACATCATTGTCTTGTAACAATTTTTTCGTCTTGGTCAATAATTTGTAACCTTCTTCCATATATTTTCCCTCGGCGGTTTTCAGCGTAATCATATTAAGAGTATTGTTACGAACATACTGTTGCACCGTCTTATCTTTTACCTTTTTGAAAAATGCTTCGTTGGTGACTAAAAACCCGTAATGTGAAAGTGGTACAATTCGGTGCGTTGTAGAAGATAACCACACTTTTTTTACGGAATCTTCTCCTCGTTCGCACCATTTCGCAAAACTTTCCGGAGAATCAATGGTCGCCGACAACATGATCATTTGAACATGGTGCGGAAGCGTCAAAATGGTCTTTTCCCACACAGACCCCCGGTCGCGATCGTTAATGTAATGGATCTCATCCATCACCACACAGGCAAGTTCGTGTTGAATGTCCATTTGAAACTGAAGATTCTGTTGGGGAGTGTCATCCGTCTGTTTAAATAAATAATTCAATAAAATCTCGGCCGTCATGATCAACACGTCTGCCGTGGGGTTCAACTTGATGTCTCCCGTAATCAATCCAAAACTGATATCGGGATATTTTTGGGTAAATTCGTAGTATTTTTGGTTCGACAGGGCTTTGATCGGCGAAGTATAAATCACCTTTTTGTTCAGTTTTTTGAAATACTGAATGGCGAATTCCGCGGGAAGACTTTTTCCACTACCGGTATGCGCCGTGACCAACGAATGATGGCCTTCTACTGTAGCCTGAATCGAATATTTTTGAAACACCGACAGTTCGTACGGAAACCACCGGAAATATTCACCATAAATATCTTCACCTTCCTTTGGATACGTATTTGGACACACTTTTACCATCCGTAATATATGATACAAATTATATGATAAAATATATTTATGTAGTTTTGAATTAAATATTTGCTTTTACATATATTCAATAATACAATGCCGCCGATTGATCAAACCAACACAACCATTTATAACGGTGGTGGGTTATGTAATCATCTTTTTCGCAATTTAATATCGAGTGAAATTGCCAAAAAATACAACCTGAAATTCAATTATATTTGCTACGGTGAAATGATGGATCTGGGGATTCGCACTTTCATTGATGGCGACGTTTTTCATACCATGTACATTGAGTTCAACGAAGGGATGTTTGAATATTTTATCCAGACCGATGCGGAGTTGAAATTCAATATTTTTGTCCAACCTTATTATTTTCAGTCCCCGTTCATCGCGCGTTACTTGCGCGATTATTTCCAACGTGATGAAGTCAAATCCAGCATTTTAGAAGCCAACCAGTTTCGGGATAGACACGGCAACAACAACGATTTGATTCTCCATGTGCGTTTGGGAGATGCCGCAGATAACAACCCCGGATTGGAATATTACGAAAATATGATGGCCCGGGTGGACCCTTACGACAAGGTCTGGTTGGCTACCGATGAAGTAGACCATCCTATTTGTCAAAGTTTGATCGAAAAATACGGAGTTGTACCGCTGGATTACAACGCCGTAGATACACTTAAATTTGGGAGTACTTGCCGACAAATGATCCTTTCCGGGGGAACTTTTTCGTGGATGATGGCGGTCATGGGTTATCACACCGAAAAGGTATTTTATCCCGACTACCACAAGCGCCGTATTTGGCACGGAGACATTTTCGTCTTTGACGATTGGATCAAGGAAAATTAAAAAATTCAATGCTTTGGGTGACGACGGCCCGTCGATCTACGTTTCTTTGATTTGCGGTTCTTAGTACGTTTACCTCCTCTTGACGTTTTACTAAAGCTGCGTGAATCTACCTTGGTGTTTTTCATATCGGCCAAACGTACCGCAGCAAACAAAAATTTTACGGTATCTTTGACGTTTTCTTTGTCCAAAGCGTCTTGTCCGAATTTTTCCTTTAAATATTCTACAACGCGACTCGGTATCACGAATCCGTCGTGGTCTACGTAATTACCGTTTGCCAAAAAATGGCCTTGCATATTTACTATATTACATCTATAGAAATTATTGAATATTCAATTCCATCATGAAATACTCCTTGTTTTTTTCGTACCCTTCATATTTCAATAGAATTGGATATTCCGAAATACATTTCCTTGTCCATTTGAATCCGTAGCCTTCGTAAAACAACACCGACGTTTCAAGGGAACTCAAAATGACCTTCACCTTTTTATTACTTTCTCGGTTCTCTTCAGATACCCGGTCTAAAAATCCGTCCATCAGTCTGGACGCATATCCTTGGCCTCTGAAACTACGTTTTGTACAAGTAAACAACACATAATAATGTATTTCGTCTTCGCACAAATATTTACTATATATGAGAATCGACGGACAATTCGATATTTCGAATTCTTGATCTAAACAGTAAAACGCGATGACAATATTGTCCGAGTCTTTCAAAATGTTCATAGTATATTTGTGGTTGATTGTATACATGGAATATTTCAAAATCAAATATTCGTATTGACTTTGAAAACTATCCAATTCGTCCATCATGGTTTCCAGGTCTGAATTTTCTACAATTTCATCTCGGATTTTATCCGAATAAAAGTTCATTGGTTTTGCGTTAATTATTGTAAAGTATTTAAATCTTGACAATAATTCAATTTTTCAAATGATCCGACATTTCACGTTTTTCTGCGTGTCTTTTTGTCAGAACTGCTTTTAGAACTGATTACGGAAATTTCGTCACGGGTTCTACGTTTAATGGTTTTATCTTTACGATTCTTTTGGGTAGACCGTTTACTTTTACTGCTTTCTGAAGTGTCGTCGTCCGCTTTACGTTTCTTTGATTTTTTTTTACTACTTTTCTTGGTTATCTCAGAAATGTCGTCAGGTATATAAAGTACATCCGAAGTGAGATCTTTATCAGAAGCGGTTCGCACCCCCTGATATACATCCGCAAAGGTGGTAAGAGTTTTCATAGAAAAAGATCTCTGATTGAAAGTCTCTTTTTTTGTGATTCGACTACAAGCACCAGAAATAATCGATTCATACAGAGGAACATCCGGTATAGAAGATACAAATGTTGAAAGCATTCTTGCAAAAGAACGCACTTCTACCAAGAGTACCCCGTCCCTTATCGGCATCGCCGAAGAATAAATATCCACATTATTATACTTGAGCCAATCGTGTACCTTTTCTATTCTTTCTTCCGGAACATCCTCGGTCAATTCAAGTTCTTCCAAGGGATCTTCGAAATATTCTAAATAAGAAATCAGCGAATAATGAGGATCGCCGTAGTTTTTGTTCGCTTTATCAAGGACATTTTTTTTGTATCTAAACGCATTTTTGCGCACAAAAGAATTATCCTCTACCAAAAATTCGTTGAGCACTTTTTGATTTACTATCAATTTCTGGATAATGTCAATGATATCTGGTTCAGTTGTATTCGGAAAATACATTCTCACCAACCGTTTCAATTCCACATATAGAGCATAATTACAGTGTCTAGAATTGATGAACAGAGTATCCTTTAAATACTTCTTGTTATCTGAATTAGATTTTACACTCGGGTCTTGTAAAAAATTGTTGTAGTACTGATACATTTTGAAAAGAAACAGAAAAATACACGATTTTATGGATTTTAATAATTCGGGTTCTCTTTCTTCCGAAAATTCTTTCTTCTCAGAAACGGATTCTGGTTCTTTCATGTCCGTTGTTGTTTCGGTTTTCTCGAGAGACATTTTGTTGTATTCATCAAACAAACGTTCAATACACATGTCCAATTTGTCCATAACTTCAATTCTTTCCACGGAAAGTTTGGTATAATCACCAAATGTTCGAACTGTATCACGTACCAATTCTTTACAGATATCAATAAGATCTTCGGATTTACAAGCAAACGTCATCTGAGGAACTACGCATATATCTTCTAGAAAGTGTTCTTCGTCTATAAAATGAGTTTGTAAATAATACAAGTTGCTTTCCGGGTAGCGAAATAATTTTCGCGTTTCCGGATCGGGTACTTTTGGGCGTACCCAAGAAATTCCCGGTAATGATCGTTCCAACGATCCCGTACCTTCGAGAACTAATTTACTGAAATGAAGCTGTAAGTTTCGTATGACATTGATGAATGTGTCCATAATAATATTTTCTCCTCTCTGAGGGTTATAATACGTAAAAATCCATTCTGTACCGCTGAACATGCCACAGTCTTTTTGTCCAGACATTTCAAAATTTATTTTGTATTCATTTCCACTCACGTCAGATTCGCCGGTTGGATCCAACACAAAGGTATAAAGATCGTTTTTAAAACCTTTGGCAAGTTCAAATACATCGTCCTCAAAACCTTCCATATCGGCTTCGTCCTCGATGGTGACATCAGGATACGCAATGCGCAAACCAGCTAAAATGTTCTCCTTTTCGTTATTTTCACATCTTTCGGTTAAATAATTCGTAAGGGGAGTGTCTGTCATATCGTTTGTCACTAAAAAATTACTATTGACATCTACCGTCGGATTTTCTAAATGAATGCCTTCTGTTAAATAGACATCGTATTCTATCCGTTCGTTACGCCGTAAATGATATTCGTCTTTTGTCGGATCCTCTGGGGGAAGGGTTTCCTGAATTTCTCTGTAGTCATTCGTGTTAACATCCGTGTTCAATAAAATATTCGTATTCGGTAATAAGGTGAGTTTTGATATGCTACTTGTTTCCAGTTCATAACCGATACTCAATATTTTCGAAAATATTTCATGTTTCAAGTCTCCCCCTTTTTTGGTAGACATATATATAAAATACGGATATTTATACCACGATTGACTACCAATAATATATTTTACTAAAACAGAAGACTTAAAAATAAACACATATTTCATTTATTATATTCATGGCAAACGATACGGTTGGATCCTCCGGAAGACTTGGAAATCAAATCATTCGTAATACCATTTGTAGTTTTTTAGCAGAGAAATACGAATTGAAATTCTGGTACGGTTATGAGGATAAAATCGACCGTTTGGGGGTACCTTTGTACAAAAAAGGAACCAATTTTCATTATCATACGAAACCATTGAAAGACGAAGATTTTTTTCGTTACCTCTACCACGAAGATTTAGGCAAAAACAATATTTATACCTCGGAAACCTTTTTTCAGACGCAAGAGATTGCGAATTTCCTAAGAAAACACTACGAATCGGAACCCGTGAAAAAGAGTATCATGGATCACAACATCTACGCATATCGGTACAATAACAATGAAGACGTGTATGTACACGTACGGCTGGGCGACGCTCTCCGATTTTGTCCGAGTTACGAATATTACGATATGGCTCTTCAAAAGATCGATTTTAAAAACGGATTTATTTCGAGTGAATCGTTGGACCACGAAATTTGTCAAAAACTTATCAGTAAATACAATCTGAGACCGTTGATCATGGACGAGGTCGACACGATCATGTTTGCGACCACCTGCCGCTACATTGTTCTTACCAACGGTATCATGGGGTGGTTTATCGGCGTGTTTGCCTGGTTTTCCAAGATATATTATCCGAATTTGGATTTAAGGCCGAAACATCACGGCGATGTCTACGATTTTCCCGATTGGACTATGATTAATTACGAGGAATTGCCGGCCACGTCCAACGGTTCGAACGAGAACATGTAAAATATTTTCGTGGGATAATATAAGTGTGTTATTTTAGATGCAAAACCATCCTGTCCAATTGGAACCTACAAACAATGTATTGCTTTCTCCTTACGGTGCGCCTTGTGCACTGTTGAATGGTCAAAACGAACGCGTAGAAGAACTCAACGACCGTTTAATGAACCGAGTTTTCCCGGACATTGGCTTAGAGCCCAATTTTGACCCCCGCCCCGTTGCCACCAAATATTCGCTGTTTCCCGTTTTAGACGCGCGAAAAGCTGCTACCGTACCAATACAAACACATTTAGACTATTATCCGGAAGTCATGTTCAATCCAGGAAACGGTCGTGGACCGGTCAACGGTTATTTGCGTCGGGTCGATACTGAAAACGATTTGCGCAATCAAACCCGCGTATTGAACAGTTGTGACGACATCAGTGGTAAATACATACCTTCTTTAGAAAGCGATTTATATATCGTAGATTTGACCACTAAAAAACCGTTGGGTGGTATAGATGATCAAACCCACCCCATGCTTTTTACACCTTTTGTACTGAAAACGACCGAATCCAATATCCAACAGTATGATATTGGCCAATCCGTATTTCAAAACCATACACGTACACAGTTACGTTGCTCAAAATAAGCTTTTTCGAATTTTTTCGTAAAACAAAAATAATTCATAATTATATAGGTATATAATTATGAAATTTCCCAAAAATAAATGGTTGACCGTTCTCGTCATCCTCGCGGCTATATTCATTGTTATCTTATTTTTCAAACAGTTCAATACGGATCCTTACCGCGAGGGTTTCGATCAAAGTGCTCCTTTTGTACTGAAGCGCAACTACGACATGTATGACTCTTATTATGCGGAAATATACGATGATTTATACATGCCCAAAGAACGGGTTGAATATGAATACAAGACTATTTTGGACATGACCCATCCTACGGCCAATCATAGCCGTTTACTGGATATTGGTAGCGGTACGGGCGATCTGGTGAATGCCTGGACCAAACAGGGATTTCAAGCTTACGGCATCGACACGTCTGCGGCCATGGTAGACGTTGCCCAGCGTAAATACCCCGACATCAACGCAAAATGTGGTTCAGCTACAGACCCTATGGCGTATGAACGCGGATCCTTCACCCACATTACCTGTTTGGATTTTACCATTTATCAATTTCAAGATAAACTCACATTGATACGTAACTGCTATTATTGGTTGGAACCCAACGGTTATCTTATTGTTCATTTAGTGGCTCGCGACACATATAACCCGATCGTTCCTGCGGCGAATCCATTGTTAGTAGGTAACCCTCAAGACTTTGTAGATCAACGCGTGACCGACTCGGCAATTAATTTCATCGACTTTACTTACAAAAATAAGGTGGATTTCAAGGACTTGGCCAGCGGTGATTCACGGGTCATCACTACCGAAACATTCCAAGACGCGGTCACCGGTAAAGTGCGTCAAAACGAACTCACCATGTATATGGAGAATTTGAAAGACCTGGTATATTTGATTCAAAAATGCGGATTCATTGTCCAAAGCAGTGTCGCGTATCTTAATGATGCCGGACAATACATTTATTTATTTGAAAAACAGTCTTGAACATGGAGCGGCGTCAACATCATAGTAATTATTCTCACCGCATCATCGTAACTTTTACACACACCAAACATCTTGAACGACGAATAATCTATTTTGTCATCTCTGTCGTGTGCTAAATGAGGAATGTATTCATCCTCTTCCTTATCGTAATAAATCATGATGATCATGGTAGTAGAGGGGTCCATCATTCCCCCGGTAATTAAATAAGTTTTTCCTTCTACCGTTTCACTTATCGGTGGTTCGATGACTTCTGTAATAGAGGTTACCATATTGTATAAATGATCCGCATTTTGAGGACATACGTCGTCAGTATAATGTAAATTGTTCAGTATATTTTTAACATCATTGAGCGTATCTAAATTCTCTGCGTACATGTGAATATAACGTATATTATAATTTACTATTTAGATTATAATATAATGTACGAATGTAGAAATACAAAACTTGTGCTGACTTTTCTTATCTTTACCGGTGACAAAAGTACATTAACGTACGTATTTGCCCGAGCGATTGAATGAATCCACCACGAATATCACGAAAACTCCTAAAAATATATATAGAATGAATTCCTCGGTAATATTCGCCGTTTTTTCGGACTGCTGCTGTTCCAACATATGAATCATATAATTTATTTTTTCCATGACCTTATCATCACCTGGTGTTGAAATACCCATGTTGGCATAGTAAGGTTGTTTTTGGAAAAGCTTGGGAGAATCGTAGGTTTTATTGTAATTACTGTACTCCAAATTGGCCGATTCATTCGCTAAATAACCATCCCCCGAAGTTGCTCGACGAAGGGTTTGTGGCAAAAGCTCAGAAGGATCCAAATTTTTCGAGTGAGACACCGTATTTGCGTCATATACTTGAGCACGGGTGTCGGAAATATTCGGGGGGTCTAATGGCACAAAATTCCCCAACTTGTTACCATCGTTCTCGGCATTGAATGCGGTAATCTTGTTCAACATTTCGTTCACCTTTTTTTCACGGTCGGCGTTGGATGCTTCAATGTCCGAAATAGAGGGGGGAGAACTTTGCTGTAAGTTTTGGATATTTTGGTAATTTTCCGATTGACTTACATATTCATCTGGATCCATGGTCGTGGGGTCGTTGTATGGTCGCAGTTTTGCTGTGCGACGCATGGTCGGTTGTCTTTTTCTTGTTTGATTTTCATTTGTCCATATGGATGCAGTCGCCGCTAAAGACATTTAATGTAATTTTAAATGGTATAACCTATCTTAGAAAATCCAGAGAAAATTATTTACTACGGTAAACCGACGTTTATGGCGCAAATATAGTCTTTATATATATAAGTAAAAACATGGTCAAATTTGATTATTCTAAATGTTTTTGTGATTTTTCCTTGATACTGATCCTCTTTTTCTTTTTATCTTATCCGAACAACATGGCTGCCTTGGCACATTCACTTTTAGGCAGAATTCTTGCCGTGGCGCTTCTTATTTACTACACGGTTCATAATATCGTTTATGGCTTATTATTTTGTTTTATTTTACTCTTTTACTACCAATACATTCCCGTCCATCTTTTTGAGAAAAAGGAGGGATTTTTCTGGGAAATAGGCAAGGACGGGGGGAAAGCCCCGAGATACGAACCCGAATCCGTCGTGGTTTCCGAGTATCAACCATTTAAAGAAGAATCCCTGTTCCAGAATCGTACTAAAGAAGATTTAGACTTTATCGGTAAATACTGTCCTTTGGGTGATTTGAAATACAAGGGATTTGACGTGAATCACGAAATGGCACAACACGTTTTTCCGGACCTGAAACAGGATACCAGTTGTAATCCGTGTAACCCCACGTGTAAATTTTCCATCGTTGAATCGCGTTTAAAAACGGAAAATGAAATCGTCGTTCCTAAAAAATCCAACGAATGGTATGAAACGGTCATGTCAAGAATGACGGGTTCTCCCTTTTTGTAAAATACACTCTTGAACAATCTCGTATTATTTTAGCATGGATGAGGTCACATGTACGCCGGTAACGTTGCCCGGTGTTAATCGCTAAAGGTATGAAATTTCGAGGGTTTAATTTTATCGCACGATATAGTATAATGAAAAAAACAAATTCCGGATCTTTTTTTAAAAAAATAAGTGAACATACCAACAATGTTGTACAAAATTTGAATACGAGTAAAATATTTGCGGGATTGATGATTATAATTATTAACATCGGTTCCAAATTTGTACACATCAAAATTAGTAAAAGTATGGAGGCATATTTGAAATACACGTTTAGTAAACAGATTCTGGTGTTTGCCATCGCGTGGGTAGGTACCCGGGATGTTTATGTTGCATTATTCATCGTCGTTTTATTCACTATATTGTTTGAATTCATACTGAACGAAGAAAGCCGTTTTTGCTGTTTACCCGAAACATTTACCAGTTACCATCTCGATCTCTTGGAAAACAATTCAAACGATAACGACGACAAAGTCAGTGACGAGGACATTGCCAAAGCCAAGGCGATTTTAGAAAAAGCCGCAAAACAAGATAATACCTCTGTCAATAAAAATACCATACCTAATTACATTTCATAAAAGAATAATATAATGTTACTATATACGTATTATATTATTAAAATGGATCCACAAGCAGAGGAACAAAAAAAAAGGGACGAAGAAAAACAGATAAAACTTAAAATAGACGAAGAAATAAAAAAAAATGCCGAGGGAAACAACAAAGACAAGGATTCTTACGAACATCTCTTTTTACAAAACGTTTTTAATATTCACATCAATATTGAGACAAATATCCCAAAAAGCACACCGGTATTGTTAACCAGCAGTATGTTTATTCAAGACGATGTATCCAAAGACGCCGAAAAGGTAGCGGATTTCCCGTTGTCAGAATTCCCCTTTTTTACTACCGAAATACAGTATCCTCCCACCCTTTTTCAAAATCTTCCTCGTGAAGACATACTCTTTTTCTTTTTCAACAAGTCCTTTTTCAAAAGAAGCATCATGAATTTACTTACTTTGGCAGAAATTAAAACCATGATCGATACGGCGAATAAAACCGCAGAAGAGAAGGAAAACGAGACCCAAAATGGTGAATACAACATCCAAATCATGTTAAAAATATTGTTTTCCATAGTTTTTCCTCAAAAATACGATGTATTTTCTTCCTTGGACAGATTGATCAAGAGGGAGCCTGTGGCATCACCCCCCATTTTTATCAATCCCACATACACGTATCTATCGATAAATAAAGAGGTTTTTACGGCAACCCGCGTAGTTTGGTTGAACGATCTATTCAATCATCCACTTTACAAAAATGTCTGTCTAGATTTTTTGAACTATAAAAAATGGTGTGATTCTGAAATCAAACGTTCTCAAAAAAAGACGGAGGATTTAACCCAAACCCTCAAAAAAAAACTGGATAAGCATAATTTTGAAAAGGATGTGAGATATGTGGAAAATCTTTTGAAACCCAAAACCACCACCTCTAAAATTTCTCAAAAAGACACTCTTAATTTGACCACCATTATAAGAATTATCAAAAAAATAGACGCCTTTTTGAAACTTGGCGAAACCGATGCCTTCAAAAAAATGGCCACAGAGATTGATAACGAATTCATCTATTCAAACGAAACAGAAATAATGGTGGAATTTCAATTTCCTCCTTACAAGGTTCCTCTTGAACGGGATAAAGACTACTGGTATCTGGGGTTTTTTGAGCAAATTCCCGAAGAAAAGGATAAATTGAAAATCGTCATTTATAAATCGTCAAATAAAACGGAAAAATTGTTTGAATTCGTCGAAGAAAAGCGGCTCATCAAAAACTACAACGTACGTGAACCCAAGATCAATAAAATAATCAAAAAATTGGAAGATGAACGCCGAAACATAGACTATTATGATATGTTGAAACGCAGTGATTTCAATGTAAGTTACAGTACCGGAAATGTGTACCAAACCATAAACAACTTTTTTATAAACGGCTGGGATGTTTCAAAAACAAAAACGAACAACACTATTTTCCCATTTGGCGACACTCCTACCGAGTTTAATGACAACGTGGATACCTTTTTGAAAGTATTCAACGACAAGAAATATGTGGCACGTTACAAAAACTTTCCCGACGAAACGTCGGATACCAAAAAAACGCCCATAGATGTCCTAGTTTCGACCATTGTTACTTTGGACCAATTGATATCCTCCAGCTACATCGACAATGAATCGTTGAAATTTTATAAATCACTCGTTGAAACCGCCAAAGCGTTGGTGAAATCGACCAAATTTTCCAAAGAATATTTGAAAAATGCCACTATCAATATTAAAAAGAAGGACGATTTCAAGTCGTATCAAGACGCGGAATCTCTTATCAAGTCTTTGGAGGTGCTGTTAGACCCCCAGCGTGAGTCGGCGAACAATAAATTACAAAATATACTCATTAACTACTCCAAAAATGATGTGAGCAAGATCACATTCGGTCAAATTATGGGGGTTTTGGAACCATGTTTTTACACATTTGACTGTAAACCTATTGAAAATGCGCGCGACAAATATTGGTTGACTTCTTACATGAATACGAGCTTTCAAAACATAAATATTGGTGACCTAAAAAAACCACAATACGAAATTTATATCCACATCGATTTGGTCAAAGGGAAACTTGATGCGGCCAACGTGGATAAAATCAAATGCGAATACAAAGATATAAAACTTGCCGACCAGTTCAACCGACTATTCAAAAAGAAGAGAACACGCGACTGGATTTTACAAAATTATCCGTATATAGACATTTCAGGGAAATCGACGGCGGTACCTGCCGCAAAACCCTCGCGTAAAGGCGGTAAAAAGAAAACGAGAAGATTAAAAAATATTTATTTACGCAAAACAATCAAACTACAACGCTAATCGGTGTTACTTGGTTGACCAAAACGTCGCCTTTCCTTCCTTATACTGTCCAACCTCGATACCAACATCGCCGTTTTCGTCTACATCATAAATCGTTCCTGTTTTTTCGTTTGTAGTATAATATGATTTACCATTGATGGTGACTTCATATACTTCTTCCTCCTCGGCTTCCTCTGCGGCTTCCTCCTTGGCTTCCTCCTCGGCCTCCTCCTCGGCCTCCTCCTCGGCCTCCTCCTCGGCCTCCTCCTCGGCCTCCTCCTCGGCTTCCTCCTCGGCTTCCTCCTCCTCGGCTTCCTCCTCGGCCTCCTCCTCCTCGGCTTCCTCCTCGGCCTCCTCCTCCTCTGCGGCTTCCTCCTCGGCTTCCTCCTCGGCCTCCTCCTCGGCCTCCTCCTCGGCTTCTTCCTCCTCCTCTGCGGCTTCCTCCTCGGCTTCCTCCTCGGCTTCCTCCTCGGCTTCCTCCTCGGCTTCCTCCTCCTCGGCTTCCTCCTCTTCGGCTTCTTCTTCGGCTTCTTCTTCGTCTTCCTCTTCTTTGATGATTTCGTAGCGAATATTTGGTACAGTTTCGGGTTTACTTGAATTTTGAACTGATGTATTCTGAATTGCCACAATTGTGTCTCTCAACACCCCCAACATGGTTTCCATACTGGTCTGCGTTTCTTTATGTAACATCAACATTTGACGAAGTTCGCGATTTTCCTCTTTTATTTTTTTTAATTGTGCCTTCAATTTAACAATCATCGGTAAACCCATCATATAATCGTAGGTTGCCATTGCGTTATGTAATTCACGCAAATTTTTAGGGGTTCTCTCCATGATGTCTTAAATAGCGGATTTATCTTTAATTCTATTGTAAAAAAACATAAATCAATTTTCTTGAAAAACTTTCAAATTCGTATCCAATCCGGTGGACACATGTCTGACGTATTACACGACATAGCTGTACCAAACCACGTGGTCGGACAAATAACGGTCTTGTTTGGATGATCATTCAAAAAAGCCGCCCACCAACTGAATGAACTATTCGCAACAATATTCACTTGACACAAACTCATCAACAACAATTGTTTCCAATCCGGTAAAGCATGATCAACACACATCATTTCCGCAAAATTATATTTTTCCCTTAATTTATTCATCATTTCGTCCACGTCCGCTCGATCTTCTTCCTCGCAAAAATACATTACATGGCTCGATTCTAAAAAATTCAACGGTAACATGTCCATCGCACTGTCGTAATATTCATACGGCATGATGGGATGAAACTGCTGTTTTACCTTGTAATCTCCCCGACGAAAATGGACACTTACGGTGGGCGCGTTTTTGAAAAAAGGGGTATCTCCGTATTCGTCCAACATTTTCAAACGTTCGTCGTTCAGTCCGGTAACATCGAGAACCACATCGCGACAATGTTCAATATACTTGTAACTTTGAAAATATCCCGTCAACATGCAGTTCTCCAAACCACGCGGTACTTCTTTGTAATTGAAATATGGTTCATGGTACCGCTGAAACTGATATACCGTTTCATTCGTAAATGTTGTGTTGTCTACCGTGGTAAATTTTTTCAATTTCTTCAAGAGTGTATTCCAATATGTGGGCCTTACTACACTTACATTCAGGGTTTCAGAATAAGGAAAAATAGGAGTAGTACGTTCTCGAAAACAGTACGCGATAACTACCGCGATTTGAAACAGTTGATTCCCCAATCCTCCCATTAAATCTACCGAAATCATTCGACCTATAATATGATTTCAATATGATGTATTTATTTTGTTTTACACCCTTGAACATTTAAATCCGGACAACTTTAAGTTGTTTTTAAAATTTAGTTTTTCAAGGTCGGGTCTTTTCATACCCGTGTAAATTTTGGTTATAGCCACTCTTGAAAATGGCTTGAAACGTTCCTCTACATAAATAAGCCGGTCGCGCGATTGTTTTTACCGCATTTTCTGCTATTTTGTAGATGTTTTTTGCTCCGTTACAATCTCTGTTCCAAAAGCCATTACAGGATTTACACCTTAAAAGCCCCCAGCACATTTGTTGATTGTTTTGGTATGGTTTGGGATTTTCTACCATTAAAAAATTCTTACATTCGCCTCCATTACATTGCGAACACTTACAACTACTACGAAATTCATCTACTAAATAGGTTTTATAACCACATTTACGGAATAAACCACGCATTCCTTTTCCTTTGGTCGGTTCTTTGTATTTCATTTGTTGCCGTTGTTCCCAATCCCCAAAAGCAATGATGACAGTTTCTGGTGTTCCAAATTTCTTTTGGAAATTCAGTATCATTCGTTGTTCGCTTCGCTTGGTATTCAAATACCCGTTCAATTTTAGTTTTCTAAGCAAATATTTCTCATAAAAATAAAACAATATATGATTGATTTCGTTCTTCCTTTTGATATATGATTTGAAATCGTCTATATTCAATGATTTTTTATTATAATTGGATAATTCCGTTTCATATTCAATCACTGTTCGGTCATTGACGACGGTGTGACGAAATTCTAAAATCAATTTAGAATATTTCTTGCTTTTAGTTTCTTTGCGTCGTTGGTCTTGAGAATAACGAAATATGTTCGCATCTTTATCGTTTCCATCCACGCAATAAATCAAATCACTTTTTCCCATATCTACTGCGACAATTTTCTTGGTCTGTAATCCAGAATAATCATTCAATTCATCTAAATACTGTTCCTTTTCTTTGAACTTATTGTTGGGTAGATGTTTTCCAATAAATTCATTACGAATGAACAAAATCGTCGCACTTACACCATCGGTCTCAATCATATGATGGAAAGTATAATTCGGTTTATGAAAACATTGCCGGTCGGTGCGAAAGAAAAACTTCCATATATTATTTTCTTGTTTCTTTAAGTTACCTTTGGTGGTATATTCGGTTTTGATACCTTGTTTCTTAGTAAAAAGTAACAATACAATCGTGGTTGTATCCAAACGTATGTGTTTGGGAATGATTTCGCTGCGCAAAGGAAATACGCTACTAATTTTGTATTGTTCTTTCTCTATTTGTTTCATCATAAACAACATACAAGGGAAATAATCTTGCGGATGACATTGAATATCGTAATAGATGTTCTGTTTTTCAAATTTAGTTTTTACCGGCATTATTTTCTTCTTCTGTTCCTGAATCCAAGAATGATAAGAAGAATGAGAAGTAAAATCAGTAGTTTCCACATTCAATATGTCGTTTTTGATTTTGCGTAGTTCGCTTCCTAATTTTCGTAATTTGGCTTCTTTCTCTTTTTGTGTTAGATTTACTTTGGCTTTAATTCTTTGGGTTAGAAATCGTTTTTTCCAAATTACATTCACATAGCGTTCCACATATTCCACAAAATGTGCCTTGATGTTATTTTCATAGACAGTCAATATTGTGACTTTGAGATAATCCAAAACCGTGTTTAAGTTGGTGTAATCCAATTGGTCATTTTGGGTAAGTGGCAAATAATGTTCTTGATAAAATGCTTTCAATATGGTTTTTAATTCAACAGTCGCATTACTTGGTGGTCGCCCAGTGGTAGTTTCTTTACATACAATTTTCATACAGGTTTGGATAAACTTGTGGTCAATTACCGGTAATGTTTGGTGTGTTTCGTAGTAATCCAACAAGTATAGTTTTATAAACATTAGGGTATGAATAACAATCTGGTGACATTTGCGAACGGCGTTGTTTATTTTTGGCAAATGAATTTCAGGCTGTTTCAGTATATGTTTGATAGGAACCTTCACTGCCTTGTAGAAGTCAAAATCAAAAGTTGGTTTGTCGGGCGGTTTGGGCGGAACTTCCTTTTTGGGTCGTCCCATCCTATAATATACCTAAAGGTTTTATTATACAGAATTTAACGAAAAATACTTTAAGTCCTTTTTATGAAATAATATAAATAATAAATTACAATATCATAAAATGAATGATGATATGGTCATAAGAGAAACAAATATTTGGGGTGATTACCATAATATCAGAAATGTGAATAAACGAGTTAGGTTGATGAAAAAAAAAGAAATACTTCAAAAATATCCATTCATAGACCATTATAAAATATATGCGCATAAACCAAAAACACAAAGAGGTACGGCGAAAGAAGAACAAACATTTATTATCAGTTATGCCTATAACTATGATACATTTGCGGATGAGGCAAAGTTTATAAGTGAATTAAATGAAATTGGATTATTATTCTTCAAAGAAAAATGTGTATATAACGATAAAGACGCATATAAAATTATTATTTATGAATCATTATGTCCGATTGATTTGATAAAATTGAAATAATATAGAAAAACATTATAACATACTATAATGTTTATTTTGGATACTCACACCCATAAATTGAGGTTTCGCATTGATGCGGATGCTCCAGTTGATTATATGAATAGGTGGAAAAAACTCAAAGAAGACTGTGAAAGTGGCGATAACGCATATGTTTTAGAAAAAATGAAAACATATTGTAGATTGGAATCAAACATAACAATACCTCATTTACAACGAGCAGAAGGTGGAATCGGTGGAGATAGCAATATTAAGAATAAACAGATACGCTTTCGCCGCCATATGAAGTATATGAATCTTTCAAGGTATAAGGATAATGATATAATTTTGGACCAAGTTACAAATGCGGATGACCAAACCGAAAAATGGACATATCAAGAATTAGACGACATCATTCGCGCACTAACAAAAACGTTCAATTACTTTGCTGAAAGTGAATGCGTCAATGGTGTGATTGAATTGATAAACAAAGAATCAATGAGTGACAATTATTTAGATAGCGATGATGAATCCGGTTGAGGAGTAAAAAAATATTTAACTGTGCGAATATACTCCCCGTCTTGTGTAAAATGAAATTCCTTTTTTGTAATATTATACGTGGATTTCAATAGATATTTGATAATCAAAAAATATGGTCGTTTGAATTTATGGGGTTCGCAAATTGCGGGCATTTCATAAAAGGTAAAAAAAGTGCGTATTTCTGGTATTAAAGCCATAATATTTTGTTGTAACTCTTTGTTATTATCCAGATGATACAAAATCAATGGATTATTATGTTCCAAATCCAAAATAGTAAGCAATTTATTAACAATTTCTTCTTGTTCTTGTCGGTATAACTCACTTTTCAGTCGCATTGTATATGTTTTACTGTAACATATACAATTTAATCTTTATATTTTTTAGTTTTACATTTACGGGTAGATGGTTTTCGTGAATATTCCAAGTCCTTTTTCCTGTCATACGCATCTTTGAAATAGTTTGCGTAATTCAGTGGTTTTATTTTATGGATAGCACTTTGAACATTCTGTTTCAATTGTTGAAAATCATTCACATTACGATACTTCTTCAAGTAATATTTTAGTTGATTAAAATATTGTTCAACTGCGTTTGTTTTGGGGGTATATGGCACACTATACAAAACTTGGTTACCACTTTTGATAATTGCTTCCTTGATAAGGTCATTGTGATGACTACCGGCATTGTCCATAATTATCAAATGATTTTTGTATTTTCCAAACACATTCTTTTCTAAAAATGCCAACAATCGTTCTTTGGTTGTCCCGCCCTTTTCGTAAAGTTCATACCCAATCCGTTGAGAATTGCTAATCGCAACTAACAATGTAAATTTCTGAAATACAAAATTTTTATTGGTTTTGATGATACATCGTTTTCCAATGAAACACCTACTATAGGATGGCATCAATAACGCACCTACACTGGTTTCGTCTAATGATATTATTTTATCTATTGGATATTGTTTTACTTTACGATAAAAATTTTCTAATTCTTCCTCTTTATCCGTAGGAATCTTTCGCCGTTCGCTTGGAAAATGTTCGTGACGGGTTCGCTTACGAGTTCGGTTATGGTTACGCATAATTCTACCTAAATGTTGAGGTGAAACATCAAATTCTTTATGTTTTTCTTTCAGTAACATTGACAGCTCATTCATAGTATATTGTTCGTTCTTATCCAATATATCCAATGCGGTTTTGACTTGGTCTTTATTTATTTTGTATGAAATTGCCGGTCTATTTTTTCTTGTGAGATTTTTATGATTATTCTTATATTTATGAACCCAGTCATTCAGTGTGCTTTTCTTACAATCAAATACCTTACATATCTTTTTCATACTTTGGTTGTTTTTCAAATAGTATTGAACTACAGAAGTTTTGTAATCCGGGGTTTTATGCGTCATATTCTATGATAAAAAATGAGAAAATCACTCATAAGTTGTCCGGATTTAAATGTTCAAGGGTGTATACTATTTTCAAATCGTACTTTTATTACGCCTCCGGGTGCGATTAATATGCGACCTTTTTTGTCGTCCTCCTCGCATGCTAGGTACGTCATCCAACATAATTTCTACAGGGCGCGACATTTTCATAATGCGAACAGGTACGGGGGACTCACCCGCACGACTATACATTGTTGTACCTACATACGTCATCAAAAGATTGCGAGGTAAAAGTATTTCTTTCTCGGATACGTTATACAGTGCCATATTTATGTACGGTATGTTGTCGTCCAGATATAACTCAAATAAACAACAGTCTGTTTTATAATCCGTAAAATCGCGCGCTTGTTCGATGTCGGACGAGGTAGAAATAAAGCTTTTGACCAGAACCGTGTCGCCTAGCTTCATACCAAGATCTTTGTCCATTCCCCGATACACTTTCATGTTGCGATGCGAGAGTTCGTGTATTTCGGGTAACTTGAATCCGTGATCGATGTTACGTACGTCAGTCTCTATTTGTGCCAATTTTTTTTTAGATATGTCGAATGTTTCTGATCGTAAATAGCGATTCACATCGTAATAATATTCGGATTCTGGGTTCGAATATCGTAATAACGACTTGCCTATGTCGACTAAAGTCTGGTAAATATCACTCATATTGTACCTTTTCCACTTTGAAATAGATATATATAATAGAGGTATAAATCATCAAAAAGTGTAAAGAATTATTGTAAATTAAACTTCTCCTTCATAATGGTCGATTTTTTGGTGGTCGTGGTTTGTTCCGACTGACGTTTCACTTTATAAACGTTGCTATTCGAATTTCCGGTCGTATTATTGTTGGTCTGGGCGGTTTTCGAAACATTACCATAAATACCCAACAAAAAATTGTCATTGTCTTCGTACAACTCGGGCAAAATACGACTCATGGGCTTTTCAATCACCGTCAAAAGATGTTCTGTTTTCAGTAATTTGCGATATTCTTGTATCGATAAATTGCCGTAAAACCGGTCCAAGAGGTAGTAGGGATTCGGCGCAGGTTTAATATTCTTCTTGTACTTGTACACTTTGCTGTAAATATGGTTCAGTAAATGGTACCGTTCAAATTTTGTAGAATCGTCCAAATTTTCACGCATCAAATATGCCACCGCGCATTCCGGACGACAAAACGACCCGTAACCGTGAATTTTATCATCCATCTCACACTTGGGAATGTAACACGGCTGATTGTCGTAGTCGTAAGTACACCAAAAACATGCGGATTTTTTGTCCTGTAAGGTGTTTTTATACAGATTGATCTTCAAGTGTTTCAGTTTATAATTGATGTCCTTCATGTTGACCTCTTCGTTCTCGGGTAAATCCTTCGGACCCTCGTGGTTAGTATCCTCAGAAACCGGTTCATCGGACAATTTCATACTACAAAGTGAGCACAACTGGTTCGTAGACTGAATGAGCTTTCCTGGTGTCTGTTTTATCGTTGCTGGATCCAAATACGCATAATTCACTTTGGATTTGTCGGTATCGACCACACTCTGAGAATTCATTTCGTATGTACTAAAATTATCGACGATTTTATCACTATTGTACGTCTGGATTTCCGGAGGCACATCTGGATTGTAAATTAATTCATTGGTAACCATCTTGTTTATCACGTTGTTATAGTCCGTCAAATCACTCAGAGAACACTTTAAATGTAATATAATATTGGGTATCTGTACACTTTGTGATTCACTATCCGAGCTTTTTGAAATCAACTTACCACCCTTGGGTTTTCTTCCTCTTTTCTTAGAAACCGCCACGCTATCCGGTGTTCTCGTACTGGTTACTTCCGAAATTACATCACATACTGTCGCGTCATGCGGTTGATCGGTCTCTTCGCTCTTTTCTATACTTATATTTATATTAGGAACCGGAACCGGAACCGGAACCGGAACCGGAACCGGAACCGGTGCAGGTACATCCGGAATAATATCGAGTTTCCGCTGTTTATCTTCCATCCGATCCTTTTTTTCTTTCAAATTATGTCTGGGCATTTTTCTTTAATTATTTATGTTTATTGGTTTTCCATTCTATATTCTTTTTAAATATTGTTTCCGGGAGTAACGTCGATTTCGGCATAAAAGATATACACCGCAAAATACATAAACGTTTCTCACTATACCTCCTATATTTTTGGAGAACAAAACACATGAATAATACATTGATTTCTACCAAGACGAACGCTTCTGATCTACATAAAAAAAAAGATAATCCCATTCCTTGGGTTGAAAAATATCGACCTACACGGTTTGATAACATTGTTCTCGATCCGGTCAACCAGAAACTTTTCGAGAACATTCTTTGTAAAAATTATTTCCCCAATCTTTTGTTTTATGGCCCTCCGGGAACGGGCAAAACCACCACGATCATCAATCTTATCAACGAATTTCAGTCCAAATATTCCACCATCAACAAAAACTTGGTGATTCATTTGAATGCCTCCGATGAACGCGGTATTGATATCATACGTAATCAAATTTTTCAATTCATCAAAACCAACAACATGTTCGACATTGGCATGAAATTCGTCATTTTGGACGAGGTGGATTACATGACCAAGAACGCTCAACAGGCACTCAAATATTTACTGCAAACGTGTAATCAAAACGTCCGATTTTGTCTCATTTGTAACTACATCAGCAAAATAGACGAATCATTACAAAACGAATTTATATGTATTCGTTTCAATCAACTCCCCAAATTCGCCATTTACCAATTTATAAAGACAATTTCAGAAAACGAGAACCTTAACATCAATTATGATTCGATTGAAACCATACAAAACATGTTTCAATCGGACATTCGTAGTATGATTAATTTTATACAGTTGAATCAAAACACGGACCTCATCAATTGGGATAAAAAGGTCATCAACCGCAGTGTTTTGGAAAACATTCACGGGATTGTCATCGATCCTATGATTCCTGTAGAGAACATCAAATTGCTCATTTATCGTATCAGTATCCAGTACAATATCGATAAAAAATCCATCTTACTCAAATATTTCCACCATTTGATTCGCATTTTTATTCAAGACCCCAACCTGGATGTATCTGGCAACCAACCTTTTGCACATATATGTGATTCTCCCAAACAAAATGTTTCGGCACATTCTGATAAAAAATCCGACCGCGGCAGGAAAAAGAAGATGGTTCCCGCCAAAGTATTCAACACTCCTTCCGTCGGATCAGATATTTCCTTCTTTCTCAAATTTTTGTCCATCATTGAAGTGATGTTACACAACAATGATATCAAAACCGAAACTCTCTTGGATTTTTTTGTATACAAAATGCGGGCTTTCTGGACAAACCTCGACGTTCACCCCTAGAGTTCCATTATTTGGTTTTACTCGGAGGAAAAATACGTGTCCATCCTTTTTGCCAACATTAACATGAATTCGTTCGGAGGACTTCCCGCGGACGTCTGCGAATCCTTTTTATGTGAGCAAACGCTGTTCGGTATAGGAACCGGTTTGTTCAACGTGTCACTGTTTAAATAATTATTTATTTCTTTTTTACTAGGCAAAATAGACTCTCTCGATATATCATAACGTTTTTTTATTACAATTTGCGTAGTCATTTATTACAGTATAATTATTACTTACACATTTTTTTCAACAAAAATTATTAGGTATATGATCTTATTTTCCCTAAATAAAAATTGAATCCATTTAAAAGAATGCTATTCTTTATACAGAATAACCCATTTATTTACCAATATTCGTCTATAGAACTTAAAGACTTTCGCCTTGATTGTATAATTGTTATCGAACAATGAACGTATCTATTGACGACGAATGGAATCGATTCTTGAATAATCAGACTGGCAGTGGTATGCCTACGATGACTATAAAAGTGTCTAAATCTCACGTCAGATCACGGTCAAAAAAGGTGACCTCTGATGGTAAAATAGACGACGATACTTGTACGAACGAGTTGAACTCCGAAGACAGTGAAACGGTAGGCTCCGAAGAAAGTCAAGGCGACTTTTATAAATCCACATCGTTAGACGCATACTCACCGTTGGTAGATGCCCCCAAATGTGACGAACTGTACATCTCTACCAAAACCAAGGTTCTCTTTTTGAACCAAGAAATCGACATTCATTCCATATTTTGGAAAATCCACGTGGTCGAGTACTGGAAACAACAGGAAGGTGTCATTAAAAAACAAATGAAGATTGTTTCTAAAACTCCCGAGGAGTACGAACTGATTAAACAAAAGCTGGATACGAATTATTATTATACGGAAAACATCATTAAGCAAATTCACAATCCCAACGCGCGTCGTATCAAGTTCAAGGATGAACGCAAAATCACTATTGGCATCTCTCGTAAAGACATTATGAACACCCGGGTCAAAGTCAAGAATGCTTTCTACAACTGTTTTGCCATCATATTGCGCTTCTTTATGGACGGAATCTACCGAGAAATCCACGTTAAAATTTTCAACACGGGTAAACTCGAAATACCCGGGGTGTTGAACACGCGCATTTTGGATCTAGTAAAAGACAAAATTTTGGAGCTTTTGCAGCCTTTTCTAGAAAAGAACATTGAATTCATTGAAAATATTGAAAACGACAATGTATTGATCAATTCCAATTTCAATTGTGGGTATTTTATTGATCGCGATAAACTGTATTCAGTACTTAAAAGTGAAAAATACGGCATTGAAACGGCGTATGATCCGTGCAGTTATCCGGGGGTCAAATGTAAGTTTTACTTCAATCACGATCACGGGTTTGATGTAAAACTACAAAACGGCACGATTTCTGTGGCAGATCGTGGAATGAAAATGAGTGAATTGATCGACAACAAGAAATATACCGAAGTATCTTTCATGATTTTCCGAACAGGAAGTTGTCTCATTGTGGGCAACTGTTCCGAACAAATCTTGATGTTTATTTACGAATTCATCAAAAAAATGTTCGAATCAGAGTACAAAATCATTTCGGTCATGAACGAAGCCCCCATTGTTAAGAACAAGGCCATTAAATTGCGTAAAAAGATGATCACGGTAACCAGCGACTACTTTGAAAATCGGGTTGTACGAAAGTGATCCCGTCAATTCAAAGCAACATGATCAAATTATGTCCTACCGATCCAACAATATGCATCAAGGCATGATACTGATCTGCCACATATTTTTCTGGGTCGAAACAGTATTTATCTTGCGTATATCCCACCCAATAGACCCACGCACAAAACATAAAAGTTGCGACAATGATCGGTATCAAAATCATATTTTTTTCGTTGCTTTTGTTCCATAACATGTAACCTCCGTATACAACAATAGTGTAAATCACCATCTTGTCTATCATGTTTACATAATTTGGCGAGCCGTCAAAATGGGGAGAGGGAGAGGGGGGGGGCTATTGTAACCGTGAACCACGAGTGAGGTAATTATCAATAATGTAAATAATATCGCATATGTGTAATTTTTTGTGTACACGCCGACAATAACATTGATTATGAAAACAAGTGAGGTTAATATCAATATGTTATCTTCTAAACCTATCATAAAATTGAAATAAATAAATATTTAAAAATATATACTTAATAAATATTTATTATCATGGACCTTCAAGATTTGCGTCTCTTTGTTGTCATGTATCTCTACATCATTTCATTTTACATCGTTTGGTGGCTCATTTTCGAAAAATTCTAAGCCGAGATACGTTTGGTGGGGATCGCCTTGTCCACAATATAAATAGAGTTCTCCGTGATGATAATGTACTCCTTACCGGCACCATAAATCTTGGAAATGGGACTGGTGTACTCTTCCTCACTCTTCACAAGCAATTTCTCGGGCGTCTCTCCGTCCTTCACACCAATCAGCACCGTCTTCTCGATCGAATTTGTCCAGTAATCCAACAAAATAGGTTTATCATATAAAATCGACAGTTTCGCCGCATGTACAAGTGTCGATGTCTCCGGTATACGTCCCTCTTCTGTCGGCGCAGCCGCGCCAGTAGTTTTTTCAACCATTTTACTCATTTTTTTATAATTTATAAATAATAAACTATGTAAATACTTTATATCGGTAATTTATTATAATATATTTCAAACGGTTATGTCCAAACGTTTAAAACCCAGCGTGTTAAACAAGATTGTCCCCGAAAAGAAGGCGATCAAATCACCTAAAATTCCGAAAAATTCCCCCAAAAAATGCGTCGAAACCGAAAAAATCACGGCCGAATATTTCATTCGTAGAATTTTATCCACACTCATTTTATGCGTTCACGAATATTTAAATATGATTGACCAGTCCGTTTTCATGTCTACCTTAGAAAATCGCCATTTTTTTGCCGCAACCGGTATACGTATGCTTTTTCATATTTTTCACATGAATCTTATTTATACAAAAAATGTTGACACCATCTTTTGTAACTGCCAACGCTCAATGTACTATTATCTTGAATACCTCGAACAAATGAAAAAAACAAATGCGCTTCATTGTTTAAACTATTTAGACGCAATACAGTTTGTGTACAATAAAACCATTACCAAAAACAACGATCGAACGCAAAAAGATGACATTGAAGGCACCGACATGTTTGTATCGAACATATCCAAAATTACCAAGTTCCTCTTTTTACTTTTGTGGTGGGAAAATACACATATCGATCGGCTCGCTTTTGATAAAACGTTTCTAGAAGAACTATTTTTCAAAAATCTGTATGTGCTCTTTGATTTCATCGAAAATACCCAAAATGAAATTGAATCGTACCAGCAACGTTTTTCAGACATCCACGGAAACGATCAATATTTCAACTTTTTACATTCCTTGTTCTCGCGAGATTTTGCGGCCGATATGACCCACGATTCGGCGATTTGTTTCAAAGAATCTCTTTAAGTTTTTCAATTTGATCATCTCCGAGTACATCCGGAAAAACTACTTCGAACTCGATGATCAAATTACCACAGTCACTCCCTTTGTTCATTCCCAAATTGGGAACCACCTTTTTATATTGTGGTTTAATTACTGTAATATTCGTATAATTATTGAACGTCAACATTTTGTTGTTCACGTGTTTCATTTCAAATTTAAACCCACACAACGATTCTTTGAGTGTAATCTTCTTGTGATGGATCAAGTCGAGTCCTACACGATGGAAGTCCGGATGTGGTTTAATTTGAACACATATTTTGATATCTCCTTTTGCCACATTATCTACATTATTTCCCATGTCTCTTAAAATAATTACCTCATTCTCGTCCATTCCTGCGGGTATAGTTACGTTGATGGTCTGGCGTTCATTGACTTTCACATTGTTTATCAAATTCCATTTATCGATGTCTATTTTGAAATTCCCCCCAAAGTAAGCCTCTTCTAAACTCATGTGCAGATTTTTAATGATAGGTGGCGGTTTGTTCATTTGTTGGAAAAAAGGGTGTCCTCCGCCCCCCATCCCCGGATGGAAAAAATGGAAATCCGCTCCAGGCATTCCCCCGCCCCCCATGGGAAATCCCGGCATACCTCCCGCACCTCCGAAAAATTGCTTCAAAATGTCGTTGATGTCGTGAAACTCTTGTCCGCCTTGCGGATTACCGCCCATTCCACCAAACATGGGTTGTCCACTCTGTTGCATATCATACATTTTGCGTTTATCTCCATCACTCAGTACCTCGTGGGCTTCGTTGATTTCTTTGAAGCGGGTTTCCGCACCATCGGCGGTATTTCGATCCGGATGAAACTCCAGTGATAATTTTCTGTATGCTTTTTTAATTTCCGATTCACTCGCGTCTTTGCTCACGCCCAATATATCATATAAATCTTTGCTCATTTTTAATATATTTTCTATGTAAAACTGTTTTATTTGGTTTTTATATATTATATTATTTGAATTGCGCTTCATCCGAGAAGATTTTATTGACAAAACAACTTATAATTATTCCATTATATGTTGTTATATGAAAACCGCCCACACATTTATAACCAAATATAAGCCGTACTTCGTCAAAGATTTTCATTTCGATTCCGATTTTTGTACCGTGCTCAACACTCTTTTTAACATGGATGATTTGAATCTTCTTTTTGTCGGACAGCCCAATAGCGGAAAAACCACTTTTTTATATGCTATTATTCGTGAATATTATCAACTTGCCAAAACGGATCCTATTCCGGAATCCAATATTTTGTTTATTAATAATATCAAAGAACAAGGTATTCAATTCTTCCGTAACGAAATGAAAACCTTCTGTCGCTCTCATAGTAATATTTACGGAAAGAAAAAACTCATCATTATTGACGACATTGATATGATTAACGAACAAAGCCAACAGGTTTTTCGAAATTATATCGATAAATATACCCACAATGTTAACTTCATCTCTGTCTGTACCAACATACAGAAAATCATCGAGAGCATCCAATCGCGGATGAACATTATTCACATTCCATCCCTGAATGATGTACAAATTCGAGACATCATGAACACCATCATCGAAAAGGAAAATATCTGTATCGACGACGAATCCAAAGACTATTTGATTTTAATTTCGAATCACTACATTCGCAACGTTATCAACAATCTAGAAAAAATTCATATTTTGGATATTCCGATCACCATCGATATTTGTAAAAATTTGTGTTCTAACATATCTTTTTTACAGTTTGAAGAATACATTCGGGCTCTTTTGCTGAACAACAGTGTCGGTATAAAACAGGCCATGGGTATTCTATATGGTATACACGACTATGGTTACTCGGTCATTGATATTTTAGACTATTTTTTCAACTTTATCAAAATAACCCAATTAATCACCGAAGATCAAAAATATCGTATCATACCCATCATTTGTAATTATACTACTATATTTCATAGTATACACGAAGACTCGATTGAGTTGGCCCTTTTCACCAAAGACCTGTTTCACATTTTATCGCCACAAAACTCAATTATGAAATAGATATAAACCTTTTTGTGGTATTTAGACCAATGTACTTTTCTTGTAATATTTCTGATTGTGAAGAGTGTGAATGCCTGAAATGTAGTTATTTGAATCGGTCTAACACAAAATCTGACGTTTGGCGGGATTCGGGTGAGTCCATTCGTTGTACGTTGAAACCGGGTGAGACACTCCGTATTACTGACGAATTTTTGAAGACTAAAAAGGGGTACAATTGTGACAACAGTAGTTCCGGTGACGATTCTGGTTCTGGTTCTGGTTCAGCGTCTGCTTCGGATTCGGATTCGGATTCGGATTGCGACTGTGGCCACCACGATTATTTTTTACCCATGAACCAGAACGATAGCGTGGTAAGATCTGTCATCAATCAATTTATTACCCGCGCAAATGTAGGATACAAAAAGTACGGCAAAACACTTGATCGTGATGATTTGACCCTTTTAGAATGGGTTCAACACGCGCAAGAGGAACACATGGACGCCATTTTGTATCTCGAAAAAATCAAATTGACCAGAAACAAAGAAATTATCCAATTAAATTCCCAAAAAAATAAGCAGATTTACTGGGATAAAATTTTGTACGGTATATTTTTAGTCATTCTGTGCGTTGATATTGTGAGATTGTACGGCTGTATATACAACAATTTAATTATTAAAAAAATATAAGAGTATGCGTTGTTCTATTAACATCCGCTTGTTACAAAAAAAATAATTATAACTGTCTACATTATATCAGAATTTTTTAAATGAACCAATTATTTTGTAAACAAGTGAATTATTTGTGGCTCTTTGAATTGCTAGACAAGATCTCCCTAAAAAAAGAGAAATATTATGTTATCGACATGAACACCTATCGAAAAATGTTGTTCCACAATTATCACGAAGAGTTCTTCGAAAAAATAATCGATTGTTACCATCTTTCAAAACAGTTTTACGTCACGCGCAAATTGACCTACAATTCATTTACGAACATTATCCGGCAAATTTGTAAACAAAACAATATCATGTTTACCTCCAATATTAAATATGGCGAATCCAAATACAGTATTGAGTTTTATATTTACCACACCGCATAATATTTTGAATTAGATTAAAATATTATATTATTGTATAATCTATTTACAATTAAATGTTTGAACGAAAAAATATCATGTATTACGCATTTGCTGCCGGTTTAATTATTGTCGCAAATTATGTCGGTCAACAATTCAAACAACATTTTATCAATGAACACAACGACGACGCAGAATTGATACAAAAATTTTTGTTGAATGAATCGCCGATGTATGGTCTCAATAAACCCAAAATCTGGGTTCATACCAAATATGAAGTGAATTCGCGACAATGGAAGGATTTCATGTCCAGAAAAACGAATAATTTGAACATGCCCTACATCCATTACACCATACAGTCTATTGTAGACCATAATCATGAAGATTTTCATATTTGTCTCATTGATGACGCCTCCTTTAGTAAACTCATTCCGGGATGGGATGCCGACGTCACAAACATGCCCGAACCCACGAAATCCTATTTTAGAGAAATTGGATTGCTATCTCTTATCCACATCTACGGCGGAATGATTGTACCCGATTCATTCCTTTGTATGAAGCCACTTATTAATTTTTATAAAGAGGGCACCTCTTACAAGCGCCCATTTGTATGTGAACGTACTAACCGTACCACCAATTTAGTCGCACAAAAACACAAACTTCTCTTTATTCCCGATCCTTACTTCTGTGGTTGTTTGAAAGCCGATCCCACGATCGGCGAATTCATTCAGTATTTGAAAGAAAAAACCAAGAAATTCGATTTCACCGAGGAACGCTCCTTTTTAGGGGACACCTCGCAATGGTGTATCCAGGCCATCGACAATGGCAAAATGAATTTGATTTTGGGACAGCGTATAGGTATCAAAACTTACAAGCGTAAAACCATCTTGATGGAAGAGTTGTTTGAGGAACGGGCCTTGGATTTGGATACCAGTTGTGTGGGCATTTATATCCCCGAAGACGACATACTGAACCGCCCCAAATTCAGTTGGTTTGCGTATTTATCCAAAGAAGACATTTTGAAGGTGAATACAATATTGATCAAGTATTTGAGAACCGCCATTTCCAAATCCAGCGATTTTTACTACACTGACAAGGAACCGCGTAACGTCATTACGTTGTAATGGTCCGGTTTGTTGGCGAAGGCAATGTCAGTTTTTTTATGAAAAATCCGGCGAGTACTCCCCAAAACACATTGATATTGTTGGTGCCTTGGGATATTATCCACCTAAACGCGGTACAGTGTGGGGTCTGTATCAACAACGGTGTGGAAAAAAATCCGGCGATACCTAGGGGCGTACAATAGAGAGTATGAAGATGAGACGCGAGGTAAAATAGGGTTATCCACAGAACATATACCCCGAACATTTCGTACAAACATTGTACGTTTTGTTTTACGGTTTCTACTATGTTCCACATTATTCTTTACAAGAAATAAACGTTTAATTCCGTTTATTTATTGTTATTCGGTAAGTTGGGTCTTTTTATCAATCGTCGTCTCTTTGGCGATCGCCTTGATCACTTTTCCGTAGTATTCTTCGCGGTTGCTTCCCGCAATCGAGTTCCTAGAGATCGCAATGTATTTATTCCCCAGATCACTGTCCAAATCCGTATAATCAGGATTGTCCTCTTTCCATTTACAAAACTGCACCAGACTCTTTCGGGAAATTTCTTGAATCGCCTGACACAACTTTTGGGTATCCTCTTCCTTCGCCCATTGATCTTCATCTTTGATATATATCGTCTCTCGTTTCACATCTGTACAGTGTATTGGACGTTCATAAATACTCATATTTTTCAAGTTGTCGATTATTATCTTCGATATTCCCCCTACAAAACCATGATTCGCATTGTTCTCCAAATCCTTGTTTGTAATCTCCACCGTATCGATGAAATCTTTTAAATTGAGCGCATCCTTGCATTTGTCGTTCAAGAAAACGTTGATATTGAACTTGTTGGACGTAATATTCCCGTTGATCGTATTTGTGTGATGATTGATCTGTTGATTGTTGATGATGTGTTGCGACGATTTATTGAGTTTGAGAACCTTGTTCACCAATTCCAGGGTTTCCTTGTTGTGTTCTTTCGACTGTTCCACCACAAAATGCCGCAATTCTTGGTTCTCGGAGACCAACTTATTGATGATTTTCAGATATTCGTCCTTTTTTCCGTCGTTTTCTATGATACTTAGATCGATGATGGGTTCTCCAATGACTTCATGTACAATTTTTCTATTTTCTTCCGTCTCGCCTATCGTGTTCAGTTTTGCGCATGACGTTCCCGTAATATAGAGATCGTGAATTTCTTCACACTTTTTAATATGAGACCAGTAACTATGGTATAGATCATACGACTTACAACAACAGATGGGACACAAAAAGTTGCTGTCCGAAATGTTAAAATTGTGGTAGATAAAATGGTTTTTAAATGTTTTTATATGTTGTTTCGAAGATAGATGCCGGATCATGTCCGATTTTTCTGAAAACTTTACTTCACAAATTTTACACGCATATGTTTTTTTTTCAGAGGATTTTTCGGATGCTGCCATTTTCTGATGTTTTTTTGTTAAAATGTGACGATCATAGTCACCTTTTTTATCCCAATTTGATTGACACGTTTTACAGTAATATTTTGATGTTTTTTGTTCCGACATTCCTAAATTATATATGATAAAAACACATTTTATTACATAAAAAAACGCGAGATAAGGTTGATAAAAAATTGAATACTATTTCGCCGACTATACTATAATAAAAATGCCCAACCATTGCGACAACTTTGTCGAATGTATTCGGCACGAGGATGCGGAAATGATCAAACGTCTCAAAGAGTCCCTGTGTCAAGACCCGCCCTCTTTCTTTGCCACGTTCATACCTTGTCCGGAGAATGATACACCCGACTCTTATTGGGGAACAAAATGGGACGTTTACGACGTTGTTATAGAAGAAGAGACCAATAATTCGCTACAAATCTCGTTTTTCACGGCATGGACCCCACCGCTGCAAGCCTATCACCATCTCAAACAAATCGGATTTATAATTTATGCCGGTTTCGCGGAACCCGGTTGTGATTTTTGCGGTTACTGGAAAGATGGCGATGAAGAGTTTTTTGAAAACGTAAGTGAAAATATAGACAAGGTTCCCGAAGAATTTCGCAACTATTTCTGTGATCCCGATGAGGATCCAAACTAGTCTCCGGGGTTAGGTCCATCTTTCAAAATAATAAATACAGATAATATATATCGTACATGGGCAAACAAAAGACTGAAAAACAAAAAACCGTCAAAAAGAAACGTACAGCCAAAAACAACAAAACGCAAAAGGCACGTAAAATAGTCAAACAGAAATCTGATGTAGAAATGGACATATCCCCCTCTACAAAACTTACCCCATCCACGGTACCAACACTGCAGTTATCTAAGAAAGCATCCAAGCGCGCGAATGCATCGTCTTCCAAACAGCTGGACAGTTTAATCGATCGTTTTGCGAAACTGGAAATACCCAAGACAAGAGTCAAAATTAGTTTCGTTATATTTGGTCACGGTGAAATTGTGAACGATCCCAAAAACACATTTACAAAACCGGAAATCGCAGAATCCGTGAATTTACTGGCCATTAAGCATGCGGGTATCTCCAACATTGGTAATCGAGAATACGAAGAAGACATTGGTAAAATTCTAGGAACAAAACATTTCAATATTTTTGATTTCAAGGCGGATTTGAATGCCCGGTTCATTAAGTTTGTTGAAGGCTTTAAAAATGATTCCAATCTGGAGAATGAACCCGAAAAAAAGAAAACGGTCGATCGTATTGAACAATTAAGGAACAAGTACGACGACAATTTTTTTGAAATCGAGGAAAATTACGGATCCAATACACATAAACAAGCACAAAAGAAATATTACGGACTGAACGCAATCGAGTCTGAAGAAAAGAACAAGGGTAATATTTATAGACATAGCCAATTGACCCCGAACGGTCCACTCATACAAATTTACAGTATTTCGGTCGATGACAATGAACTTGTCAAAAAAAACGAATCCGTGTATTTAACCCTCAAAAACGAAATAAATCTTACCGAAACGATTGAAGAAGTGGTTCAACAATTACGCATTACTTCGAATATATTGACCCCCGGCAAATTTGAAGGGAAAATGGATATCTATGTTGTCGATTTAACCTGTAATTATACCAATGATTTACCGACCATTGGGTTCTTCAAAAACGAGAAGAAGAAAAGCTAACATGGCAAAATTATTATTCGCGTGTCTCACTCATACACAGGGTAACGTATTGTTTCGTTTTTTCATGTTTGAAACCACGAAAAGATCACATGGCAAAATTATTATTCGCGTGTCTCACCCATACGCTAGGTAGCACATTGTTTCGTTTTTTCATGTTTGAAACCACGAAAAGCTCACATGGCAAAATTATTATTCGCGTGTCTCACCCATACGCTAGGTAGCACATTGTTTCGTTTTTTCATGTTTGAAACCACGAAAAGCTCACATGGCAAAATTATTATTCGGGTGTATATTATTTTACTATGGATTACACCATTTGGTGTTTATAATTTTAACATGACATAACCATCACATGGCAAAATTATCATTCAGGGTGTCCGCAGCATATTTACATATTATTGTGAATTTTGAAATTGAACCGAAAAAATGGTCACATGGCAAAATTATTATTTGAATATAGTGCGATGTTTTTTACTGTAATAAAAAAAAACATCTGGGCTATTTTTCAGAGTTAAGCTGCGACAACAATGAACCCATATATGGTATAAATATTTGCCCTATAATTTTGCCATCTTTTTTCCATGTTTTTTTTACCAATGTCCAGAAAAATACGGGTAGATAAAAATGCCCTATAATTTTGCCATTAGCCCGATACTGTCGTAAGACACTCAAAAATGATGTAAAACCAGGTAATTTTTTCGAAAATAATTACCGCTCCATTAATTTTTGCCCTATAATTTTGCCATTTACTGCTTTTCAAGAGCCCATTTTTGCCCTATAATTTTGCCATTTTTAAAACCATGACAAATTTTAGCGCCGGACATTACCTGAAAAAACATCGGCCAAAAATGGACGGAAAAAGTTATGGTAACAAATGAAAATTACAATTTTGGTATTTACAGCATTATGCTCACAACTGAAAAAATGAAAAAAAAGAAAACAAAAGTCTTCCAGGAAAAACGATTTTGGACATTTATTTTTTGTCCATTTTGAAAAATCTCAGAATACTTTTCCAACCCCCGAAAAACCTCCCGCACTGAGAATCAATTATTTTATATTGTATTATACTAAGGTTACCATTCATGGTATTATTTTTGTTATTTCTTGGAAAACCCCCCAATAACCCCGGCGCCGACGTTTCAAAAGTGGCGTAAATACCCCCATTTTCGGGGAAATTTCAGGTATTTACAAAAACGTCGTAAATACCCCATTTTGGGGAAATTTAATATTGAATAAATGATTCAATATCAAAGAGGTTGATTAATGTTTGCTACGGGTGGAACGACGTTTCATGGTTTTCTTGACGTAGCCGAATTTGCCTTTCTGGGCAAAATAACCGTATTTTTGAAGGCGTTTCTCTTTCTTGGCCGTGGCGTGCTTCTTTTTGGAAACAATGCGTCCCCACTTGTTCATCATCAACTCGTTTTTGACGAGCTCTCCGGCGGTTTTGTACGCAGTTCCGTTCATCACCTGTTGGCGAGAACCAAACAGTTCCGGGTAGGCTTTTCCGTGAATATGGTATTTTCCGTCAGGTCCACGTTGAGGTCTTTTCATATTTGATATGTATATATATATCAAATATTTTTTACTGGCTTAAAACACTATATGACTAAATGTGTTTATCGCACTAACTGAGAATAACGCATTGCCTTGCTAATTTTGGTCGTATTGTAGGCCGTATTGAATTTACCATTATCTTTCTGTGTAATAGCCTTAAGTTGCGACTGAAAACGACAATAATCGATCATATTCGGTTGAGTCTTGATATTATTGTCAGGATTGTTGAAATAACGTACATTTGCGCTGTTCTGCGGAGGTAACATGGACGCACAATATTTTGTCAAAGACAAATCCATCGCGTTTTATATGATCTGTTACGAAAATAACCGATTAATAATGATGGGAGTCTCACGTTTACTTCCGAAAACATCCACTAAATATTGATAAATATGGTTATATTCGTCGTCGGTCTCATATTCGCGGCAAGTATAAATATCAATCGCCGCATAATTGCGTTCGGGGAATGTATGTATTGATATGTGTGATTCCGAGAGCATATAGATGATCGTAATACCGGATACTTCGAATTCGTGCTCAATGGTTTTCAAAATATTAAAATCATATAACTCACAAATTACATCTAAAACGTTTTTAATCGCTTCAGCACTGTTCAACAATGACATGTTTGTTATTTCTTTCAAATCGCAAATCATGTGCTTGCCCGACGACGTGATTTTTTTATCGCAGAACATATAATTACTGTAAAGAAAAATGTTTAATTGTCAAAAGTATACTACAGTACTATCACTAGTAATCATTATATACATTTCGCAAAACATTTAAATAACTATCTACCGGAATAGTGTCCAAATTATCTCCAATACTGTGTTTGTAGTCATATCCGACAATTTCATTGGTCTTACAGTCTTCGTCCAGCAAAAGACTGAATGTAATGTTATCTGATGTAGTGGGCAAATTCTTGAAATTTACAAGCGATACCCCGAGTTCATCAAACGTATTGTAAAAGATTCTCAACAAATCTTTCACGGTTTCCCCATAATCACAATAAAACGAATAATCATTCTTTTTGAATTTCAAGGAATATCCACCACGAACCAAAAACGTTTGTTGTTCTTGGTCGTAGAGAATATAGGTACGATTTTGTTCAGCACCGTCTTTATTCTTGTTCATTTCAACCAATTTTAACACCAATGTATCTCCACGGGGATTCATGATAAGCTTACTATACCATCAAGCGACAGCTTTATATCGTTTGTAAAAATAATCGCGGTTGGAATCAAAAATTGATTTCGAAATATATTTTTGAAAAGAATGTAAATACTCTGCGGTTGTTTAGGATACTCCACCATGTCAGTGAACGCGAATCACGTTCTTGCCCAGCAATATCAACAAAAAACGGACAAGCAACATATTTTGGACAATCCCGATACCTACATCGGATCTGTTGAGAATGTGGATGCGAATCTGTGGGTTTTTGACGACGCCGCGGCCGAACCAGGGAGAATCACGTTGAAGACGATTGAATATGTTCCGGGGCTCTACAAGTTGTTTGACGAGGGCATTGTGAACTGTCGCGACCACGTGATTCGCATGATCCAGTCCAAAGCGCTAGACAAGAAATTGGTGACTTCGATCGATGTCTCTGTTCAAGAAGACGGCACAATCACGATGATGAACGACGGTAACGGTATCGATGTGGCAAAACATCCGGAATACAATGTGTGGATCCCCGAGATGATTTTCGGGCAGTTGCGTACATCTACCAATTACAACAAGGACGAAGAACGTATTGTGGGCGGAAAGAACGGATTCGGTTTCAAATTGGTGTTGATCTGGTCGACCTACGGTTATGTGGAAACCGTGGATCATACGCGTGGACTGAAATATACCCAAGAATTCAAAAATAACTTGTCCGAACTCGGTACGCCGGTAATCACTAAAGTGGCCAAAAGTGTGAAGCCGTATACCAAGGTGATTTTCAAGCCCGATTATACGCGGTTTGGGATGCCCGGGGGATTGACCAGTGACATGATGGCCCTGTTGAAAAAGCGCACCTACGATGTTGCGGCGGTCACTGATCAAAGTCAGAAGAAGATCAAGGTTACGTACAATGGGCTTCAGGTGCCCGTGAAGAATTTCCAACAGTACATCGATATGTACATTGGTATCAAAGATCTGACAAAATCGTCCACGTTGCGGGTGTATGAATCCCCGGGCGATTCGGAGGACTCGCGGTGGGAGTATGCCGTGGCACTTTCACCGACGCACGAATTCCTCCAAGTGTCGTTTGTCAACGGCATTTGTACGACCAAGGGTGGTAAACACGTGGACTATATTTTGGGCCAAATTACGCGAAAGCTTGCGGCATATATTGAAAAGAAAAAGAAGGTCACGGTAAACGCGAATTCGATCAAAGAACAGCTCATCCTCTTCCTGAGATGCGATATTGTGAATCCGGCGTTCGACAGTCAAACCAAGGATTACATGAATACTCCGTCAAACAAGTTCGGATCGAGTTGTACAGTGAGCGACGCGTTCATTGAGAAAGTGGCCAAGATGGGGGTCATGGACCTGGCCTGTTCATTGACGGAAGCAAAAGAAAATCGCATGGCGAAGAAGACGGACGGATCCAAGACCCGTACTATTCGCGGTATTGCGAATTTCATCGACGCCAACTACAGCGGGACGCCCGACAAGTCCAAAGATTGTACTTTGATTTTGTGTGAGGGGCTCAGCGCGTTATCGGGTATTGTTTCGGGGTTGTCCAGCGAAGACCGGAATGTCATCGGTATTTATCCGTTGAAAGGTAAGTTGTTGAACATTCGCGGCGAACAGGCGAAGAAAATCGCGGAAAACAAGGAAATCAGTGATCTGAAGAAGATCTTGGGTTTGGAAACGGGCAAAGAATACAAGACTATGGCGGATGTTCACCGTCACCTTCGTTACGGCAAAGTGATGTTTTTGACGGACGCAGATTTGGACGGAAGTCACATCAAGGGGCTCTGTATCAACGCGTTTCATTCGGCGTGGCAGTCGTTGGCGATGATTCCGGGATTCCTTTCCTTCATGAACACGCCCATTTTACGCGCAAAGCGTGGTCAACAGACCATGTTGTTCTACAACGACGGCGAGTATGACGCTTGGAAACGGACACTTCCGAATCAGTCCACCCACGGATGGACCATCAAATATTTCAAGGGGTTGGGTACTTCAACGGCGGTGGAATTCAAAGAGTACTTTGCCAACAAAAAGGTGGTGGATTTTGTTCACAACGGGGCGCCGAGCGACAACAGCATCGACAAGGTCTTCAACAAGAAGCGGCCGGATGACCGCAAGGTGTGGCTAGAAAACTACGATAAACATGCGTTCCTAAACACGTCGTTGCCCAAAGCGTCTTACGACGATTTCATCGATTTGGAGATGCGGCATTTCAGTACATACGACTGTGCGCGTTCCATTCCGAATATGGTAGATGGTCTCAAGACCTCGCTCAGAAAAATCTTGTATTCCGCGTTCAAACGCAGACTCACTACAGAAATCAAGGTTGCGCAGTTTTCGGGGTATGTAAGTGAAACCAGTGCATATCATCACGGCGAAGCATCCCTGAACGGCGCCATTGTGAACATGGCCCAAAATTTCGTGGGCTCCAACAACATTCATCTGTTGGAACCATGTGGCCAGTTTGGTACGCGCATGTTGGGCGGAGACGACAGCGCAAGTGAGAGATATATTTACACCTATTTGTCGCCTCTGACGCGGGCCCTGTTTCCCGAGTTGGACGATCCCATTCTCCAATACTTGAACGACGACGGTACGATGGTGGAGCCGGAGTTTTACGTGCCCATTTTGCCGTTCTGTTTGGTGAACGGCATTTCCGGAATCGGTACGGGATTTTCGTCGAGCATTCCGGCGTATTCTCCCAAGACGATGGTCCAGTATCTTCGGGCAAAGCTTCGTGAGGAGACCTACGTCGGTCCCGAGTTTGTGCCGTATTATGAGGGATTCAAAGGACAGATTACGGCGATGGGTCCTCATAAATATTTGGTGCGAGGTGTCTACGAAAAAATGGCGGAAGACAAAATTCGTATTACAGAATTGCCGGTAGGAACGTGGACCATGCCGTATGTGGCTTATTTGGAAACGTTGGTGGACGGGGTAGTGGACAAGGCCGGTAAGAAGGCTCCGCCAATCTTGAAAGATTTCACATCGGTAAGTACCGATACCTTGGTCGATATCACGGTTCAGTTTCCCAAGGGGAAGTTGGTCGAACTGGAAGCCAAAAAGGACGAGAATGGTATCACAGGACTAGAAAAACTTTTGAAACTGACCACTACGTTGAGTACAACCAACATGCATCTGTTTGACGCCAACTGCCGTCTTCACAAATATACCGACGTGTGTGAGATCATCGACGCGTATTATCCCATTCGTCTCGCAACGTACAAGAAACGCAAGGACTATTTGGTCCAGGCCCTTCAACAAAAATTGACCAAGTTGTCCAACCGCGTGAGATACATTCAAGAGACACTGGACGATGTGGTGGATTTGCGAAAGAAGACCGCACAACAGGTGACGGATCTTTTGACGGCGCGCAAGTTTGACCCCCTCGAAGGCGATTTCAATTACCTGATCAAGATGCCTATGAATTCCGTGACTCAAGAACACGTGGAGAGTCTTCAAAGGGAACATCGCGATACGAGTCATGAACTCCGGGAACTTCAGGCGACGACGTTGGAACAAATGTGGTTACACGAACTAGATGTATTCGATAACGAATACGTCAAGTATCAACAGAAACGCGCTGCGATTCAATCGGGAGAAAGTGCGCCCAAGAGAACGATCAAGGCTCCGAAGGCGCCCAAGATAAAATCTTAAAACAGAGTATAGTGGTCACCACATGAAATATTTGAATTTAGAACATGAAGTAACTATGCGCGGAATCAAAATGATCGACATTATTTACATTACGATATTGTATTCGACATTTTCCATCCTTTTTTCAGTGTGCGTGGATTATTATTCGCCAGAATTTAATGAAGAGAAATACAACGAATCCTCTACATTAAAAATTGTTTTAGAAATTTGGTTTAGTATTGGGGTCATTGCCATTGGCGCGTATTTGATCAAGAACTTGATTCAAAAAATACCGTTTCCTTTGGATGGAGTATGGGGATTTGTACACGCGAATGTGAAAGAACTTGCAGGAGGGCCTATATACGGATTTCTCCTGTTTTTTTACCAGTACAAATTGCGATCCAAGATTGAGTATATATTGAAACGCTTGAAAGGGTAAATTTACTCACTTCCGAAAAACGCCCCCTTGCCCAAGTTGAAATCACTCAACCGTGTAATACGCTCTTGGTTATCTTTCATGATTTCTTTAATCAGATCCTTAATAGAAATCATTCCCAGACAATCGTTGCCGTCTTTTTCGTCCATGATGATCAAGTGACGAATGTCTTTCAACAACATCTTGTTCATACACGTCTGTAAGGAGTCGTTCTCGTGCGCAACAATAAGATTGGGCCCGTAGGTACAAATCTCCTTCACTTTAGTCTCTGTAGATTTTTTGCCCAGAGCAGCAACCTTGTTGATGTAATCGCGCTCAGAACACACCCCCACAACGTTGCCTTCATCGTTCACTACGGCCAAACAACCGACATTGAACGCGGTAAACCGGGTAACCGCCTCGCGCGTATTGCTGTTTTCGTGAATCTTGTAGTCGATTTTATGGTAGCAGCTGTTCTGAAAAACATTCAACGCTGAAATATTACTCACAGTAGTGATAAACGGTCTCGAAATTGTACGAAGCATTGTCGTATATAGGAACAACTATGATTATTTTTTTAAATGTGTTTTGTGAATAGTTTTGTTTTTAGAACCTCTGGCCAGTTTCTTCGTTTTCATTTTCTGTTTGCGTTTGATTTTTTTATGTACAGTTGACCGGGACGTCTTTTTTATACGATTACCGGCATGTACATCAGGCATAGGTTCCACATCATCCACCATTGCGTCGAAGTTGTCCATCTTGTCCAGTTCGTTCGACTCCAAATCGTCCAACATCATGGCGGTACCATTATCCACCGCATGGGTGAGACGATATTCTTCTAAAAAAGATATGATGGGTAGTATATGGATGATAGTATCACCGATCCATTCCCCTTGAACAGATTGTTCTGAATCAGATTCTGCGTATACATCAAGCTCGGTAATATTTTTATTGTGTGATAATAAATATTGCTGAATGCTCCCGATTTCGTTTTGTATTTCCTCCAAAGTCAGAGAATGTTTGTGCATATAATTTTCTAATATTGGAGGCACCAGAGTTCTACGGAGGTCTTTTATTCTTTCTTCATACTCGTAATATAGGATCTTTTTTTCAGTAGCTTCGCGTATATTATCATCAAACATGAATGCGAGTTGTAACAGATGAATAATTTTATACATGGGATCCGTACATTTGGTGATGGTATGTTTATGAGGTACAATATGTTTCAAAATGAAATCGTGTAGAGTTATTTGACCGACATAATCAAAAGATTCGTTGTAACTAAAGATCAATATATCAATGATTTGTTTCAAATAAGCGTGTTGTTGTGGATTGAAGAAATCGAGAGGTCTGTCTAGTAACCGGCGGTTGTATTCATATTCTTCTCTATATTTTTTAGACAAGAATCCTTGAGTATCCCACCAAGAATTACCCGTTTCTAACAAATACAGAAGCGCGAGACTGTATGAACATCTGATTTTCTTGCCTATGAAAATGGAGCTGTCGTCCACAATAGATATATATTTCATATTCGAGAACAAAGCAACAAGTACAACCGCATCTAATAATTCTTTGGTGGGTAACGTACAGCATGGATTGTTATATTCGTCCATACCCGTTTTGAATTCGTTCATAATTAGTGTGTTATTTTTACCTACAGTCAACACTAAACATTCACAGTCGTCAATAAAAATAGAAAATCGGTATGAATAAAATTGCTTGTCGATGTATTCACCGAGTCTGCGTTCAATCGCAAAATTTTTTATGGAGATAAGATTATTTTCAAAGACTGTCATGAATGCGTACACAATATGGGGCGTGAGATCCAATGCGTTTTCTTTGGGATAACGCCCACGGTTACGCGGCAATGTAATACTTGAAACCGACATTGATATATTATCGTGATAAATTATATCACCTTCCGGTAAATACTTTGGTGACATATGCGGGTTCTCCGCGGCTGTCCAACAGAGTATTTCCCGCGTCTAAATGTGCTTGATAAGTTTCCCAGGGCATACCCCACCGCGGTTCTTGAGTAATGTCTCCAAACAAGGAAATGGTGGTAATATCGCGGATTTCTAACATATAACTGTATTTCAGCGCATGGATACATACCAGAGCAAACAGTCGTTCCATGTTGTATCTCTCGTGACGGCCGCGAATATAGTCTAAAATCGCGAAAAAATGGTATTCGCGGTCTAACCGGTCCAAGAAATCCCAATCTACCAGCGCCTGACATCCGAAACAACCGACAATTTGATCCTTTTTATTGTAAAAATCGATCAACGGATCGCACTGATGAAAATGACCCATGGCCCGCAGGGAATCGTATTCGTGAAATCCGCCGGGAAAATGGTACAAGAATCGGCAAGGATCCGCCACGGCGGCATAATCGTAATGGCGACAAATGAACGTGGAGTCGTGGAGAACCAAGGCCTTTTTAAAAAGTTGTAATTTGTGTAAATAATAGTAACCCAGTATTTCCCCCTTTCCCGGAAATTCGGAGACAACCACGCGAAGGTTCTCGAACGGGTCAGAGGAATCCGTCGTCAAGAATTCCGGAGAACTGTTATCACACACGATGACAATGGGCGTATCCGGATAAAATTGTCGTATACGTCGCACGGCATGTTTCCAATATTCATTGGTAGCTACAGAATTAACGTGACGCACAATAATGAAACCGAAATCTAACATATTGGTCTTTTTACGTTTTACCCCCCAAAATTTTTATATACTTTTCTTGATTATGTAAATTCTCACTATATAGTAAATGTCGGGACCCAGATACGATTTCACATTTTCGTATTGGATTTTAGCCTGGTTTTTTCTTTACTATCAAAAAATAATCCCTTACAATCCCAAGGGATGGATATATGTGGCAATAATACACAACATTGTAGTATTGTCTTTGATGTTTTACTATCGCAATTCTTTGGTCAACCTCGGCCTTTTTGTGTGTGTCTTTATAATCATCAAAATTTGGCCACTATGGATGTTACGAAACACGAAAATCACCCAGGAAGATTTCATATTTGGGGCCTTGTTGTTCGGAGTTCATGTGTGGTGGTTGTTGATGAACCAGAGTAGTTACGAGAATTATACCCGGGACGGGTTCTCCCGTATTCAGAAGAATTTGCCGGTGGGCCCTACCGAATATTTGATAGAAAAATATCTTTTACGTATGCGTCTTCCGGGAATCGGACCCGGGCCTCAACCTTGGAAGGGTTGCATTCTGCCACTGAACTAAAAACGCCCTTTGGAGAACCTTTTTTCTACAAAATCGTGTGATCTTTTAATAGAAAGGTTCTCGAAATATAACAACAAAAACTCTTTATGTAGATAAAATGTGAAATATATTTTTAGAAGACGCGAATCTTTGGAAAGGTTTGTTTTTGATATTTGGAGAACCTAGAAATATAATAAATCGCTATTTTTGATGGTTTTTATGTGCCCCTGGGTTCTCCAAATGTAAAAAACAAACCTTCCTCCCACAAGAATAATAAAAATATTTTTATAGTATAAATCCTCCTCGAGGAGAATGTCATCCCGGCGTTTGAGAACCGGGAATCATAAAAAAACGATAAAAACGAGGATTTTCTCAGACTATATTGTGGCAATACCCACTTACAACCGCGCCGATGTTCTCGTCGAAAAGACGCTGCAGACCCTGAAAGATGGTCGCGTTTCGGCAAATAAAATCCACGTGTTTGTGGCCAACGAAGACGAACGGGAAAAATACGCGGCGGTAATTCCCAAGGAACTCTATAGTACAATCATTGTGGGGGTTCTCGGAATCGCACAGCAACGACGATATATTTCCCAATACTTTCCCGTGGGTAAAAATATTGTTTCTCTTGATGACGACGTCGAAGGTTTGTACCGACGTAAATCTGAAAAGGTTCTCCAAAAAATAAGAAATTTAGATGATTTTTTTCGGGAAGCCTTTCGGCGGCTCAAACGCGAGAACCTGTATTTGTGGGGAATTTATCCCGTATGTAATCCTTTTTTTATGAAACCCAACGTGACAACGAACCTGAAATTCATTATAGGGACGGTTCATGGATATATCAACCGGAAAGACGCGGATGTGGAGTTGTCGGGAAATATCGCCGAAAAGGAAGATTACGAGCAAAGCATCCGGTTTTTCAACAAGGACGGCGGGGTTCTCAGGTTCAACGATGTATCCGTGAAAACGAAATTTCACGCACCGGGAGGTTTAGGGCGTACCCAAGAACGTATGAAGACCAACGAAGAGGCGGCCAAATATTTACAAAGAACGTATCCGGATTTAGTACGTATTTTTCATCGTAAAAACGGCATGGCCGAAATCCGCCTGCGAGAACCCAAACAATAAAACCTATATGTAATATATATATTAAAATATACTACATATTTACCATGAAAATGCGTAAAAATATGACCCATAAAAAACAAAAGAAGGTCGTACATCGCAAGTCAAAGAGTTCCGGCCGACCCACACAAAAACATACGCGCAAATATGTGAAAAAATCCCACAGAAGAACCCGGCGCCACGGTGGAATGTGGCGTAGATTGTGTCGAGGACTTTCGTGTAGTAATCCAGCGGTAGCCAATGAGAGTGTGGTGGCGGATCCTCGGCGAGAACCTGTACAACGGATGGATGAGATGGTCCCCGCTTATCCTAGCAACGAACCCTTAGATTTATCTGATGTGAGTTTCGCGATGGGTGACGACCAAGAGATGTTGTTAAAGTCATTAAAAACCACATTCGAGACTGAAACGAAACTATTGGTACGTATCAATAAATATATAGAGGTCGCAGATGAAATGGATAAAATAGACCCCCTTGAGCGTGAAAATATAAGACAACAATATCTGACATTTTTGTCGGAAATGATACCCGAAAA
>Ga0164296_1000332_pt1 | contig 57518 bp, 42 predicted proteins | sample GEODES057metaG_FD_113533 | JGI IMG/M metagenome (GOLD analysis project Ga0164296, IMG submission 113533) | Dystrophic lake water microbial communities from Trout Bog Lake, Wisconsin, USA - GEODES057 metaG | ecosystem: Environmental > Aquatic > Freshwater > Lake | place: USA: Trout Bog Lake...
CGACATCTTCCAAGCCCTCCTCACGAGCTTGAATCAAATGTCCCGTAGTCAATGCAATGGGTACACAGCCTAGAGCGCGATCGCTTGAGGCCGATCGGTCGGACGGCGTGAACCGCGCTCTTCCTCAACAGGTTGCTAGATCGTGATTGGCTTGATCTAAACTAATCATGAGCTAGGAAGTCAGGCAAGCACTTTGCCCCTCACCCCCAGCAGGGGGCAGATCCCTGGCGATTCTTGCCTACGCGGCCGCCGCCCGCATCGGCTTAGTGGCTTCCTGGCGGAAGGCTTCGGTGATGTGGGTGGCGAGGGTGTCGGTGATGGGTTGGGTGGCGTCGCGGCCTTTGAGGAGGAGGATGCCGAAGTCGGGGAGCGGGGGGAGGTTTTCGTCGGCGCGCATGGGGCGGAGGCCTTCGGGAAGCCAGGAGATGGTGGAGACGGTGACGGCGAGGCCGGCGAGGACAGGGGCGTGGGTGCCGACCTGGGTGCCGGAGGTGTAGGCGACGCGGTAGGGCCGGCCGGCCTTGGTGAGCGCGGTGACGGCGGCTTCGCGCCAGGAGCAGGCGCCGTGGGCGAGGGCGAGGGGGAGCGGGGTCAGGCGGTGGGGGGCGTGGCGTTCGGAGGTGATCCAGGCCAGGCGGCCGCGCCAGAGCAGTTCCTTGGGCCAGCCCGGGGGCTCGTGGCCTTCGGTGAGAAGGCTGAGGTCAAGCTCGCCGGCTTTGAGGCGTTCGACGAGTTCGTCGGAGGGCAGGCAGAGCACGTCGACATCGACGCCGGGGTGGGAGTCGGCGAAGCGCTTGAGGATGGGGGGGAGGTAGCGCAGCGCGTAGTCGTCCGGTGAGCCGAGGCGGATGGTGCCCTGGACGGAGGGGGCGCGGAAGGCGGCCCAGATGTCGTCGTGGAGGGCGAGGAGGGTGCGGGCGCGCTCGAGGAGGTATTGGCCATGCGAGGTCAGTTGCACGGCGCCGCCCTTGCCGCGCAGCAGGAGCTTCTCGCCGAGCTGGGTCTCGAGGCGCTGCATCTGCATGGAGACCGCGGACTGGGTGCGGCCGACGCGCTCGGCGGCGCGGGTGAAACTGCCCTCCTCGGCGATGAAGGCGAAGCTGCGGAGGATGTCGGGATCGATGCCGGAGGGAATGGTCATGCGCATCAAAATATCGAATGACTGCCATCAGGGCAATTCGTTTTACTAATTCATGGGGCATCCCCATCTTGGGATCATCGAGATTATCCCTGGAGGGACAGGCGATGCAGACAATCCGGTTACATGACCCCTTGGCGGCCCTCGGCGAGATGCTGCGCGACGGCCTGCGCACCACACGCCACGCGGCGTGGGTGTGGTGGCGGACGGCAAGCACGAGCCGCGATATCGACGACCTCGACCCGCGAATGCTGGCCGACCTCGGCATCTCCCGTGCCCAAGCGGACTTCGACGCCTCCCGCGGCGCCTGGAACGGGCTCGGGAGGTAAGCAAGGCCAGGGCGCTGCCCTGGACCCGGCAGGGGGCAGCGCCCCCTGCACCCGGCGACCGTTTAAGGGAATAGCTGGATAAAGAGAGAGGGGCCTACCGTGCTGTATAAACAGCTCAGTAGGCCCCTCTCTCTTTATCCAGCTCTCTCAAGTGATGGCAGGTCCAGGAGGCCCCGCCTCCTGGTGGGAGGCTTGGCGAAGCCAAGCCGTGTCCTCCGACGCGCCGCTTGCGCGGCGACGGGCAAAGCCCCTGGCCTTCCTTACCCCCTGACCGTCTGGTGAGCGGCGATGGTGGCCATGTCGACGATCTGGCTCACCGAGGAGTCCATGGAAATCAGCTGCACCGCATGGGTGAGGCCGATGAGGAGCGGCCCGATGGTGCTGCCGCCGCCGAGGCGCGGGGCCAGGCGCGAGGTGATGTGCGAGGAGTGGAGGCCGGGCATGACCAGCACGTTGGCCGGGCCGGTGAGGCGGCAGAACGGATAGAGTGCGCGGTAGGAGGGGTCGAGCGCGACGTCCGGGCTCATTTCGCCGTCGTATTCGAAGTCGACCTTGCGGGCGTCGAGCAGGGCGACGGTGGCGCGCATGACGTCGCCTGAGGCGTGTTGCGGGTTGCCGAAGGTGGAGTGCGACACGAGGGCGACGCGGGGTTCGTGGCCGAGGCGGCGGGCGGCGGCGGCGGCGCCGATGACGATTTCGGCCATTTCCGCGGGGTCGGGGCGGAGGTGGATGAGGGTGTCGGCGATGAAGATGGTGTGGCCGCGTTCGCCAAGCATCAGGGTGAGGCCGAAGGAGATCGCGCCGGGTGCGGTGTCGATGACCTGGCTGATATCCTCCATGCAGACGGAGGGGGAGCGGGTGAGGCCGGTGACCATGGCGTCGGCGTCGCCGGTGGCGACCATGCAGGCGGCGAAGACGTTGCGGTCCTGGTTGACCATGCGCTGGCAGTCGCGCGGCAGGTAGCCGCGGCGTTGCAGGCGGGCGTAGAGGAAGTCGGCGTAGGCGCGGTTGTTGAGCGACAGGCGGGCGTTGTGGATTTCGATGCCGGTGGTGTCGCCGAGGCCGAGGCTGGTCATGGTGGCGCGGACGCGGTCTTCCCGGCCAATGAGGATGGGGGTGCCGTAGCCGGCGTTGCGGAAGGCGGCGGCGGCGCGGACGATCTTTTCCTCCTCGCCTTCGGCGAAGACGACGCGGCGGGGGTTGGCGCGGACGCGTTCGGAGATGGCGTCGAGCGCGTTGGCGGTGGAATCGAGGCGGGCGGAGAGGTCGCGTTCGTAGCGGCGCAGGTCGGCCAGCGGTTTGCGGGCGACGCCGGTGTCCATCGCGGCCTTGGCGACGGCGGGGGGGAGGCGGGAGATCAGCCGGGGGTCGAAGGCGTTGGGGATGATGTATTCGGGGCCGAACTGCAGGCGCTTGCCGCCGCCAGCGGCGTTGACCTCGTCGGGGACGTCTTCGCGGGCGAGCTGGGCGAGGGCTTCGGCGGCGGCGATCTTCATCGCCTCGTTGATGGTGCTGGCGCGGACGTCGAGCGCGCCGCGGAAGATGTAGGGGAAGCCGAGGACGTTGTTGACCTGGTTGGGGTAGTCGGAGCGGCCGGTGGCGATGATGGCGTCGGCGCTGACGGCGCGGGCTTCCTCGGGGGTGATCTCGGGGTCAGGGTTGGCCATGGCGAAGATGATGGGGCGCGGGGCCATGCGCTTGACCATGTCCTGCGTGAGGGCGCCCTTGGCGGAGAGGCCGAAGAAGACGTCGACGCCTTCGAGGGCTTCGGTGAGGGTGCGGGCCTTGGTGGCGACGGCGTGGGCCGACTTCCACTGGTTCATGCCCTCGGTGCGGCCCTGGTAGACGACGCCCTTGGTGTCGCACAGCGTGATGTGTTCGGGGCGCATGCCCATGGCCTTGAGCAGCTCGACGCAGGCGATGGCCGCCGCGCCGGCGCCGTTCACCACCAGGGTGGTGTTGCGCAGGTCGCGGCCGGTGAGGTGGCAGGCGTTGATCAGGCCGGCGGCGGCGACGATGGCGGTGCCGTGCTGGTCGTCATGGAAGACGGGGATGTCCATCAGCTCGCGCAGGCGCTGCTCGATGATGAAGCACTCGGGGGCCTTGATGTCCTCGAGGTTGATGCCGCCGAAGGAGGGGCCGAGGTAGCGGACGCAGTTGATGAGGGCGTCGACGTCCTCGGTGTCGACGCAGAGGTCGATGCCGTCGACGTCGGCGAAGCGCTTGAACAGGGCGACCTTGCCTTCCATGACCGGCTTGGAGGCGAGCGCGCCGAGGTTGCCGAGGCCGAGGACGGCGGTGCCGTTGGAGACGACGGCGACCATGTTGCCTTTCGACGTGTAGTCGTAGGCGAGGGACGGATTGCGGGCGATGTGGAGGCAGGGTTCGGCGACGCCGGGGGAGTAGGCGAGCGAGAGGTCGCGCGCGGTGGCGAGCGACTTGGTCAGGCGGGTGGCGAGCTTGCCGGCGGGGGCGAGCGCGTGGAGTGCGAGCGCCTCTTCTCCGGACACCCGCGCGGTGCGCGGGTCGTTGCCGTCGGCCATGGTCGGTTTCCCCTAGGTATGTCGTATTGGGACGGCATCATGGCGGCTTCCGGGTGTGGTGGGAAGCACGTTACGGGCTTCGGTGCCGGAGGTTATAGAGCGCTGCGCGGGGGGTGCGGACGAGAAGCTCGGAGTCGGGTGGCGGAGCGGGGTAGAGGTCAGGGTTCACCACCAGCACGTAGTCGTAGGAGGCGATCATGCTGGACAGGAAGGGCGGACGAAAGAGCATGTAAGGCGAGCCAACGCGATAAGTGCCGGGATCGGCGGGAATCCGCAGGGCGCTCCCGGCCCGCACAAGAATGTTCTGCTTCGGCAGAGCATGGACGCCGTTTGAGTAGGAGCCGGCGCGAATGGTGGCATAGTTGGCGAGGTAGCCGACGGGAGGACGCAACTCGGCACGGAAGGGTCGGTCGTAAATGACGGCGTAGTAGATCCGGTCGCTCGGTCGCAGTCGGGAAATGGCGGCGAGCAGCGGAGCGGCCTCCACCTCAGCGGCCTGCCAGGCCGGTAGGACAGTGACAACGCGCACCACGACCAGCGCCACGGCAAGCGCTGCGATACCGCCTTGGCCGCGCCGCGCCTCGACGCTGGCGAGGGCAAGGCAAAAAATGGCGAGGGGGAGGCGCTCCGGTAACTTCTCCGTGCCGACCCAACCATCTGGCACAAGGAGATAGATCAGTGCCAGGCCAGCGAGCGGCAGTACCAGCGCCCAGGCGACGGCGAGGCGACGCATAATAGCGAGCATGACCAATACCGTGATGCAAATCATCAGGGCCGCTTTGTCCAGCTGCTCGTCGTAGCCGATGGTGAAATAACTGAACTCCCGGATCCGCAGCAGCACGGCATCCAGGCTGAGCAGTGAGGAGAAGGCATTGGTGGGGGGAGGTCGTCCCTGGTTGATCACCGGCGCCAGCAGCAGCAGCACCCCGGCAGGGATCATCGCCCAGAAGGTCGCGGCAAGACCTCGCCAGGAACCGGTGCTCCAGCCTCGCTGTCCTCCGGCCGCAATGTGCCAGACCTCAAGGCCGATCACGACGCCGAACAGCAGGAGTGCGGCCAAGAGGTGACAGAAGAAAGCCGCGACCGCGAAAACCGCCAGCCACGCTCCCGCCGCCTGCGGGCGATCGCGCAGTCGTAGCCAGACTGCGGCGCCGATCAGCACAAGGCCGACGCCGAAGAGGTAGCTCATGAAGCCCCAGAGCAACGTATCACAATACAGGAAGGCACAAGCGAGGACGGGGACCAGGGAACGGCGGCGGAAGAGCGCTTGGTGGAGCAACAACGTGCCGCCGCCGATCATTAGGAGCGTGGCGCCAAGGAAGACACGGCCAGCGACCTCGGCGGGCAGACCGAGCCACATCAAGGCCAGCACGACGGCGTCCATGCCGAGATTGGGGACGATGGCCGGCTGGAGTGCGAAGTTGCCGGTGACCTCGGTGCCATGCAGGAGGCGCCAGGTCGTGACGATGCGAGCCAGGTGGCCGGCGTAGTCGTAGAGGGGGGGAATGTCGATCAACACCACGGGCAGCATCAGGGCGATCGCGACCACGGCAAGAATGGACCAATAGAGGCGCGGGGTGAGTTCGGTCATGCCCGAGAATCTAGTGGGGAGGAGGCGGTATTGCAGCCCCATGCTCGACGTGATGGCGGGCTCGGGCGAGAATGGGGGCATGTCGCATGGTCCCGCCCATCCCGCCGCCGGTAACAACTTGGCGCCGCCCTCGCCCGAGGGGGCGACGCCGGCGATGGCGCAGTGGTTCGCGGCGAAGGGGCAGCATCCCGATGCCATCCTGTTCTTCCGGATGGGCGACTTCTTCGAGATGTTTTTTGCGGATGCGGAGGCGGCGTCGGCGGCGCTCGATATCGCGCTGTCGCATCGCGGGACACATGGTGGAAAGCCGATCCCGATGTGCGGCGTGCCGGTGCATGCGGCGGAGGCGTATCTGCAGCGGCTGATCCGGCGGGGGTTCCGGGTTGCGATCGGCGAGCAGATGGAGGAGGCCAAGAACCGGACGGGGAAGGCGCCGATCCGGCGGGAGATCGTGCGGCTGGTGACGCCGGGGACGTTGACGGAGGATGCGCTGCTGGAGTCCTCGCGGCCGAACCTGTTGCTGGCGCTGGTGGGCGGAGCGCGGATCGGGGCGGCGTGGCTGGAGATTTCGACCGGGCTGTTCGAGACGCAGGCGCTCGCGGCGGCCGATCTACCGGCGTTGCTGGGGCGGCTCGATCCGGCGGAGATCCTGGCGCCGGCGGGGCTGTCGCTGGGGGACTGGGGGCCGCGGCGCGGGCCGGATCTGGTGGTGCCGGCGCATGCGGCGCGGTTGGTGGCCGAGGCGTTCGGGGCGGCGAGCATCGATGCGTTCGGGACGTTCAGCGACGAGGAGACGGCCGCGGCGGCGCTGGCGCTCGATTATGTGCGCTCGACGCAGGCGGGGAAGCTGCCCAGGCTCTCGCGGCCGGTGCCGATGGGGGATGCGGGGCGGATGGAGCTCGACGCGGCGACGCGGGCGAGCCTGGAGATTACCCGGGCACGGGATGGCGGGACGGCGCATACGCTGTTCGCTGCCGTCAGCCGGACGGCGACGGCGGCGGGGGCGCGGCTGCTGGCGGACTGGCTGTCGGCGCCGTTGACCGATCCCACGGCGATCGCGGCGCGGCAGGATGCGTGGTCGTGGCTGATCGCCAATGCGATGGCGGCAACCGAGATAAGGGCGGCGTTGCGTTCGGCGCCGGACCTGGCGCGGGCGCTGGCGCGGCTGTCGCTCGGGCGGGGTGGGCCGCGGGATCTGACCGCCATTCGCGACGCCATCGCCGCCGCGCATGCGGCCGCTGTCGCGTTGGCGGGTCCCCTGCCCTCGTTCCTGGCGGAGCTGCGCGGGGCGCTCGACCTGCCGCCGACGTTGCACGATCTGTTGGCCGCGGCGCTTGCTGATCCGGCGCCGATCCGGCTTGATCCCGGCGAAGGGGGGCGGGCGATCCTGCCGGGGTTCGATGCCGAGCTCGATGCCGAACGCACGCTGCGCGACGACAGCCGGCGGGTGATCGCGGCGATGCAGCTCGATTTCGCGCAGCGCTACAAGGTGGCGAGCCTGAAGATCAAGCATCACGCGCAGCTCGGCTACGTCATCGAGGCCCCTGCCCCGGCGGTGGATGGGCTCAGGGTGTTTCCCGAATTGTCGCTCCGGCAGGGCATGGCGAATGGGGCGCGGTTCACGCACCCGGAACTCTCGGAACTCGACCGGCGGATCAGCGAGGCCGGCGAACGGGCCGCCGCGCGGGAACGCACCATCGTCGGCCACCTCGTGACCCGCACGCTCGCCGAGGCCGATCCGCTGGCCGAGGCCGCGGCGGCGCTGGCCGCGCTCGATGTCGTGCAGTCCGCTGCCCGCCTCGCCGCGCCCGGCACCTGGTCGCGCGCCGAGATCGTCGAGGGGGCCGACTTTCTCATTCGCGAGGCCCGGCACCCCGTCGTCGAAGCGGCGCTGGCGGGTTCGGCGGCCTTCGTGCCAAACGACTGCGACCTGTCGCCCGATCGCCGCGTGCTGCTGCTCACCGGGCCCAACATGGCCGGTAAATCGACTTACCTGCGGCAGAACGCGCTGATCGCCATCCTCGCCCAGGCCGGCCTGCCGGTGCCCGCGACGTCCGCGCGCATCGGCATCGTCGACCGGCTGTTCTCCCGCGTCGGCGCCGCCGATGACCTGGCGCGGGGGCGGTCGACGTTCATGGTGGAGATGACCGAAACCGCCTCCATCCTCCACCAGGCAGGCCCGCGCTCCCTCGTCGTGGTCGATGAAATCGGCCGTGGGACGGCCACCCTCGACGGGCTGGCGATCGCCTGGGCCACGCTGGAGGCGCTGCACAACGCCACCCGATGCCGCGTCATCTTCGCCACCCATTTCCACGAACTCGCGCAGCTCACCGCCGAACTGCCGCGGCTCAAGCCGCACACCATGCGCGTCAAAGAGTGGAAGCAGGACGTCGTGTTCCTGCACGAAGTGGCCGAAGGGGCGGGCGGACGGTCCTGGGGCGTGCACGTCGCCCGCCTCGCCGGCGTGCCACTCCCCGTCGTCAAACGCGCCGGAGCGATCCTCGATGCGCTCGAGAAACGCGCCGGACGACTGACCGAAGCCGCCGCCCTGCCCCTGTTCGCGGCCGCCGCCGAAGCGCCGGAAGAGATCGAGCAGGTGGATCCACTTCGGGAGGAACTCTCCGGGATCGATCCCGATGCTTTGACGCCTCGGGAAGCGCTGGAAGCGCTCTACAGGCTTAAGGGCTTAAGCAAGGAAGGATAAGGCCAGGGGCCCCGAGGCCCCTGGACCCCCATGACACTCTTGGCTGGATGATCTTCCTTCAGTCGCAATCCAACGATCTCGCCGCGATCGCTGGCGAAGCCAATAAAATCATTGCGACCGCACCGACAGCGCCGAGGTCCATGGATTGAATGCCTGCGGCGCTAAGAACGCAGTTAGCAGCTGAAGAACGGGCATACAGCCGCGTGAACTCATGGGTTCTTAGGGCCTCGGGGCCCTAAGCCGGCGGAGCCTACGCTTCCTTAATCCGATTTCTCTCTCCAACCCGCTTGGCGTTGTGTGTGACAACCCGATAACATCCGCGCCAATGTTGGCCCCTGCCCCTTTGACCGGGACTCCCGCCGAAGCCGCCGCTCAGTTGCGGGCGTCGCTTGTTAATCTCGTTCAGGGCCCGACGTCCGGCGATGATGGGGCGATTCCGCGGGATGCGGCGTTGGGTGCGTTCAGGAGGCATCTCGGGCGCATACAGGCGCATGTGCGGGATACGTTCGAGCTGGGGAATCTGCCGGGGTTGAAGGCGGCCAGGTTGCTGGCGAGTCTCACGGATGGGTTGATCGCCGAGTTGTTTCTGTATGCCAGCGAGTCCGGTGCGGCGACGGGGGGTGTGGTTCGGCTCGCGGTGGCGGCGACGGGGGGCTATGGGCGCGGGGTTCTGGCGCCGTTCAGCGACATCGATTTGTTGTTCATCACCGCGGACAAGCCGACGCCGGCGGATCTGCGGGTGGTGGAGTTTACGCTGTATCTGTTGTGGGATTTGGGGCTCAGGGTCGGGCATGCGACGCGGTCGGTGGCGGAGTGTCTGAGCACGGCGCGGGGGGATGCGACGATCCGGACTTCAATGCTGGATGCCAGGCTGGTGGGCGGCGATGCGGGGTTGTTTGCCGAGTTTTCCAAGGCGTTCAAGGCGGCGTGCGTCGAGGCGGGGGCGGCGTCGTATCTGGCGGCGAAGCGGGCGGAGCGGGAGGTTCGGCATCGGCGGTTTGGCGACAGTCCGTTCGTGGTGGAGCCGAACATCAAGGAGGGGCGTGGGGGACTGCGCGACCTCCAGACGCTGTATTGGATTGCGCGGTATATTTTCGGCACGAAGGACATTCTGGAGCTGGCCGATCCCAACGGGGCGGCGGGCGGGATCATCACGCTGACGGAAGCCAGGATGGCGATCCGGTCGTGGGATTTCCTGTGGACGCTGCGGTTTCATCTTCACTACGTCGCGGGCAGGGCTGAGGAGCGGCTGACGTTCGACCTGCAGCCGGTGGTGGGTGCGCGGATGGGGTACACGAGGCATGGGCGGCAGGACGGCGTCGAGCGGTTCATGCGGCACTATTTCCTCACCGCGCGGGAGGTGGTCCGGCTGACGCAGGTGTTGGAGCCGGCCCTGGAGCGGGCGGCCTTGGGGCCGCCGGCGCGGGCTGCGGAGGCGGATGCGGCGCTGGTGAAGGCGGGGTTCGTGCTGGAGGGCGGCAAGCTGATGCCGGCCTCGCCGACGGCGTTTCATGACGAGCCGGTGCGGATGCTGCGGTTGCTGCAGATCGCGCGGGACCGGAACCTGAAGCTGCATCCGTTGGCTGTCAGGGCCTTGATCCGCGAGGAGAGGCGGGCGTTGCAGTTGCGGGGCAATCCCGAGGCGGCGGCTTTGTTCCTCGATCTGCTGTGCGGGCGGGATGCCGAGCATAACAGGGCCGATGGGGCGCAGTGGCTGACGATCCTCAATGAGACCGGGATACTCGGGCGGCTGTTGCCGGACTGGGCGCGGATTGTCGGGCAGATGCAGTTCGACACCTATCATGTGTTCACCGTCGACGAGCACACGATCGAGGCGGTGCGGGTGCTAAACACGCTGGAGCGCGGGGACCTGGCGGAGATCGCGCCGGTGGCCTCCAGCCTGGTGGACCACTTGCAGTCACGCCGCGCGCTCTACGTGGCGATGCTGCTGCACGACATCGCCAAGGGGCGCGGCGGCGATCACTCGGAGTTGGGCGCCGAGCTGGCGCTCGAGGTCGGGCCGGCGCTGGGGCTGTCGGCCGAGGAGACCGAGATGGTGTCCTGGCTGGTACTGCATCACCTCATGCTCAGCCAGACGGCGTTCAAGCGGGATATCGACGATCCCAAGACGATCCTGGATCTCGCGGAGGTCATTCAATCTCCCGAGCGGCTGCGGCTGCTGCTGGTGCTGACGGTGGCCGACATGCGGGCCGTCTCCGCCAAGGTGTGGAACGGGTGGAAGGCGACGCTGCTGCGCGAACTGTATGCGCGCGTCGCCGAGGTGCTGGCGGGAGGTCTGTCGACCGGCGAGCGCGACACGCGGGTGGCGCGGGCGCGCGAGGCGGCGGCGATGATGCTGGATGGCTGGCCGAAGGAGGATCTCGATCGGTTCCTGGCGCTGGGCTACCCCGGCTACTGGCTGTCGTTCGATCCGGAAACCCATGCGCGGCACGCCAGCATGATCCGTGAGGCGGAGGCACGTTCCGCCCCGCTCACCGTCGTCACCCAGCCGCTGCCGGCGCGCGCGGTCACCGAGGTGACCGTCTATGCCGCCGACCACGCCGGGCTGTTCAGCCGCATCGCCGGCGCGCTCGCCGTCGCCGGCGCCTCGATCGTCGACGCCCGCATCCATACGCTCACCAACGGTATGGCGCTCGATACCTTCTGGATCCAGGACGCCGCCGGAGGCGCCTTCGACGCGCCGCATCGCCTGGCGCGGCTCTATGTGCTGATCGAACAGGCGCTGTCCGGACGCATCAAGCTCGCCGCCGAGATCCGCAAGGCGTCCAAAACCCTGCTCGGGAAACGCGTGCGCGCCATCCACGTGCCGCCGCGGGTGGTGATCGACAACCACGCCTCCAACACCCACACCGTGCTAGAAGTGAACGGTCGCGACCGGCCCGGGCTGCTGCACGACGTCACCGCGGCGATCAGCGACCAGGGGCTACAGATCGCCTCAGCGCACGTGACGACTTACGGGGTGCGGGCGGTTGATGTATTCTATGTCAAGGACATCTTCGGGCTGAAGGTGGAGAACGAACGCAAGCTCGGGCAACTACGCGCGGCCCTGCTGGCCGCCCTGGACTCGCCCGAGGACGCGCAGCCGACGCCGGAGCCTGCCCGACCGCGCAGGCGACGGGCCGCCGACGCGGCATGATCAGATCGGGCCGGGGTTGGCGACTTCTGGGACGACTGGTGTTCGGCTTGCAGCTGGCAGTCGCGTCGGGGGGGGCGTGGGCGCAGACGTCAAACGCCGACAAGCCGTCGCCGCCCGCGTGGAAAATCCAGCTGGTGCAGGTCGACAGAGCCGGCACGATGATCGGGACACCACAGGCGTTCGATTGTACGCCGACCGGCTGTGAGCAGTATCTGTCCCTCGACGTCGAAGCCAAGCCCTTGCCGTTCCTGATTACGCTGACCTTCGCCGCGAAGGGCGCCTATTTCGCCTTGCAGTCGGTTGGTCCTGGCGTCCGCATGGTGATCGAGTTCGAGAAGGATTTCGTCGGTCCACAGTTCTTCGGTGTTCGGCCCGATGCGCCATTCAACCGCATGCTGCGCTTCACGCTGGTGGGCCCGGCGCTGCAGGAATCCGAGTCGCAGTCACCGCAGCTGGTACCGAGCGGCCATGGCAATGTGTTTCACCGAAAGCTGACGCCGGACCTGACGCTAAAGCTGACGATGCAGCCCGTGCCGGCTAGATCATGATTGGTTTAAGTCAAACCAATCATGATCTAACAAGCTGTTGAAGAAGAGCGCGATCCACGCTTTCTGACCCTTCCGCCGCAAGCGATCGCGCTTTAAGGCGCCCGAAGGCTGACGACGGCGCTCGCTGTTCCACCGCCGAGTGCGTCGTGAACAGTAATGGTCCAGTTGCCTGGTGGGTCGGTAGACCTGAATGGGGAGGGCCAGGCGACATCGTGACCAATCAGCAGGACGGTTCCGGCATAAGCAGGGACCAAGCGGCCGGTTGGGTCGCGCAATTCGATGTGCAGGACGGTGGTGCGGGCGGGTGTGGGACCGGTAAGGCCGAGCGTGAACTGTGCGGTTTCGCCGATGTGGAGCGTGGTGGGACCGGTGAGTCGGGGTTCGGGCAGCGGCGTCGGCGAGAGAGCGATGAGGGCCGGGCCTTCGCCATGGAAATTCAGCGGGATACGGTCGGTGAGCTGCCAAGGGGTGTTGGCTCGGAGGTCGTGGATATAGGCCGGTGTTGGGACGCGGGCTTCGTGGGTGTCCAACGCGGAGGAGGGGGTCGAACGGGCTGACCCGATACCAAGGATAGTGATGGCGCCATTCTGGCGGAGTGTGAGGGTGGGGGTTCCGGTGCGGCTGAGGCTGAGGGGAAGGGAGATTCGCGGGCTGAGGGTGAAGGTGGTGGATGCGGCGGTGAGGGCGGGAGTGCGGCGTAGGCGAGCGTTGCCATCGTAGAGGCCGGCAGGGCCGTCGGAGATAAGAATGCCGCCGGCGGCCTGGAAAGCGGCGATGGCGGCGAGGTCCGCATCTGAGAGGGACAGGGTATGGGGGAGAATCAGGTGAGTCATAGGGTGGCGGAGGAGCGCACCCTGAGCGAGCTGGTCGTGGGTAATCCAAGTGGGGATGACGCCGACTTCCGTGAGGGCGTTCGCAGCGCGACGCATGGCCTGGCGGACGGGATTGTCCTTGTTCTCGGCTCCCGAGCTTCGGCGGGCCCAGGCGTCGCCCTGGGCGCGGTGATCGAGCAGCCATTGCAGGCGGAAGCTCTGGGGAGAGTAGAGGATGGCGACGGGGTCGGGAGTTTCCGGGCTGGCGAGGAGGAGGGCGCCGAGGCCGTTGCGGAGTTCGGCGAAGAGGGCGGCGTCCTCGCGACCCCAGGGACCGGGGGCGCCGGTGGGGGTAACGAGGCTGTCGGCGTCGTCCCACAGGATGAGGCCGGCGGCGCCGCGGAGCACCGCCTGCCAGGCCGTGCCGCGGGCGTTGCGGGTGTGGGTGGCCAGCGTGATGAGGGCGGGGTTGAGGGAGCGGGCGATGGCGGTGTTCTCGCCGGCGTCGTAGATTTCCATGACGTCGACGGCGGTGGCGAGGTGGCTGTAATCCCAGCCGCCCCAGCCGGGAATCTGGCCGCCCTCGATGGCGGCCAGCGCCGTAGGGTCGGCGGCGTGGATGGCGTCGGTGCCCATGCGCAGCGCGGAGGCGAACTGGAGGTCCATGTAGGCCTTGAAGTCGTTCCAGGCGGCGTGGTTGCCATCGGTGCGGGCCATGGTGGCGGTGGTGCTCTCGGGCTGGATGGCGTCCCAGGAGGGGTAGGTGGCGGACCAGACCGCGTTGAGTTCGGCGAGGGTTCCGTAGCGGGCTTGCAGCCAAGCTCGGAAGCCAGCGAGCGTGCGGGGGTCGTGGTCGAAATCCCAGGCGGCGGCGAGGTCGGCGAGGCCGGGTTCGTCGGCCAGGGAGTAATAGAGCGGGCGATCGGGGCTGTGCGCGCGGACGGTCTGGGTGAGGCGGTCGCGGATGCGGGTCTGCCAGGCGGGGTCGGCGAGCGAGGGGATGCGGAGGAAGACCGAGGGGTCCGTGGGGGTGGCGCGGTGGTGGGCCTGGAGGTCGAGGAAGCGGTGGTTGACCTGGATGGGCTGCTCGGGCGTCCACATGTGGTAGGGCGCGTAGAAGTCGGTGGCGATGTTTTCGACGTACCAGCGCAGGCCGGCGGCGCGGGGCGCCGCAGTGCGGGCGGCGACGTCGGCCTCGGTGAAGGGGACGCGGTGGCCGAGGACTTTGACCCCGGTGATGCCAAGGGTCTTGAGCGCCTGGAGCTGGGTGGGTGTGCGCTCCTGGTAGATGATGATCTCGAAATCGGTCCAGGCCGCCAGCGCAGGGGTGGCGATCAGCAGGCCCAGGAGGATGAGGGCGCGGCGGATCTCAGCGTTCCCGCATCAGGGCCCGCAGCAGAACGGGCAGGAACAGCAGCGAGACAGCCAGCGTCGCGCCGAGGCTGACCAGCAGGAGCCTGCCCATGCTCGCCGTGCCGGGGTGATGGCTCAGGGCCAGGGAGCCGAAGGCGGTGGCGGTCGTGAGCGCGGAGAACAGGATGGCGCGGGCGGTGGCGGAGCCGAGGAATCGGGCCTGTCCGGCGCGCCAGTTCATCACGAAATAGATGTTGAACGAGACGCCGACGCCCTGGAGCAAGGGCAGCGCGATGATATTTGCAAAATTGAAGCTCATGCCGAGGATGCCGGTCATCAGCACGGTCAGCAGGGCGGAGAGCACGAGGGAGACCAGGACCAGCACGACGTCGACCCACTGCCGCAGGATGAGCACGAGCAGGACGGCAATCGCGATGGCAGCGCCGATGGCGGCTTGGCGGAAGGCACTCACGATGGTCTCGGTGGTCTCAACGATGGTGACCGCGGTGCCGCCGGCCTCGGGGGCGACGGCGAGGACGGCGGCGACGAAGCCGGCCAGCCGGCCCGCGCCGCCGATGCCGGGCTTGGGCGTGACGTTGAGGCGGACGCGGCCGTCGGGCAGCAACCAGTCGCGCGCGAGGTCGGCGGGGATGTCGGCGGCAGTAATGGGCCGGGCAGTGAGGCCGGTGCGCAGGCGGTCGAGCTGGAGGGGGAGGAAACGGGTCAGCGCGGCGTTGGCGGCCATCAGGGTGGCGTCGTCGGCGTCGCGCAGCCGGGTGAGGTCGGCAGCGATGTCGCGCAGGGGGTCGGGGTCCGGCAGCTTGGCGAAGGCGTGGGTGATCTGCTTGAGCGACGCCGACGCGGCGAGGCGGATGTCGCCGGGGGTGACGGGGGCGGCCGGGGCGCGGGGGGCGAGGGAGGCGTTGAGCAGGCTCGCGGCATCGGCGATGGCCTCGAGCTTGGCGGGCTGGTCGGCGGGAACGAAGCTCATGAGGGTGACGACGTCACCGACCTCGGGCAGCTTTTCCAGGCGCGCCGCCAGGGCATCGGCCTCGGCGCGGGACCTCGCCACGATGTCGATCGAATAGGGGTTGGTCAGCGGCTGGTCCATCAGGTCGGCCAGGGTGCGCATAGCCTCGGTGGTGGGGTCCTTGGTGTGCAGGGGGTCGCTGTCGAAGCCGAGGGTGGGCAGGACGGCGGCGCCGGCGAGGCCGAGGGCGAGGAAAGCCAGCAGGACGGGGGCGCGGGCGCGGTTGAGGCGGGATTCGAGCCAGATCCCCCAGGCGAGGCCGACTTCGACCGTCGCGGCGCGGGGGCGGCAGATGGCCATGGCGGCGGGAAGGAAGGTCAACGTCGCGACGAACGCGATGACCATGCCGACGCCGGCGATCAGGCCAAGCTCCGCGACGCCGCGAAAGGAGGTCGGCGCGAAGGCGAGGAAGCCCGCCGCCGCCGCCGCCGCCGCGACTAGGATGGGGGGGCCGGCGATGGCGGCGGTGCTGGCGAGGAAGCGCTCGCTGCCGGCGCGCTGCTCGCGGGAGCGGACGGCGAACTGGATGGCGAAGTCGACGGCGAGGCCGAGGAAGAGGACGGCGAAGGCGACGGAGATCAGGTTCAGCGTGCCGATGGCGAGGGCCGCGAAGCCGGTGGTGATGACCAGGCCGACGGCGGTGGTCAGCACGACGGGGACGATCAGGCGCCAGCTGCGCAGCGCCAGGATGAGCCAGAGGAGGACCAGGGCGCCGGATGCGATGGCGCCGGCCACCGCGCCCTGGGCCACGGTGGCGAACTCCTCGTCGGCCAAGGCGGGGGCGCCGGTGAGGCGGATACGGGCGGTGCCGTCGGCGACGAACTCCAGCTTGGACGCGGCCGCGCGCAGGGCGCGCGCCGCCTCGGCGCCGGGTTCGAGGGCGCTGTGGTCGAGCGCGATCTGGGCGAGGACGAAGCGGAATTTTCCGGCCTTGTCGGCGATGCCGCCGCCCAGCAGGGTCTGCCAGGAAAGCGGCTTCGGCTTGCCCGCCGCCGCGTCGGCCAGCGCCGCGTGGAAGCCGCGCAGGGCGCCGGCGAAGGGGGCCAGGTTGGCGCCCTGGTCGGCGCCGATGGCGAGCAAGGAGAGGGCGGCGAAGAGGCCGCGCGCCGAGGGGTCCGCGACGAGCTGGCCGAGGAAGGGTTGGGCGTCGACGGTGCGGTCGAGGACGCTTTGCAGTTCGGGGAGGTCGAGGAACAACAGCCCGTTGGCCTGGAGGTAGGGGGAGGCGTCGGGGCGGATGACGCGCTTGAAATGGGTGGGGTCGGCGGCGAGGGAGGCGGCCAGGGCCTCGGCGGTGGCCTCGGCGACCTCGGGGGTGGGGGCGTCGATGGCGGCGACCAGGAGGTCGCGGAACTGGGGGAAATCGCGGTCGAAGGCGATGGCGCGCTGGCGCCAGGGGAGGGAGTCGGAGAACAGGGCGTCGGTGTCGGTGGACACGCCGAGGCGCCAGTAGGACAGGCCCGCGGACAGCAGCGCCAGGGCCAGGCCAGCCAGCACGACCTGCGCCGCGCGCTGGCGGCACCACTCGGCCACCCGGGCCAGGACTTGGGAGAGCGTCATGCGCCGGGGATACCCCGCCCGCACGCGCCCGTCCAACCGGCAGACGCCTTTGACGAACCGGCATGCAGAGGCCACATAGCCCGGAAACCCAGCGACGAGGATCCGCCATGGCCCCCCGCACCCGCCCGCCTTTCCGCGCCGATCACGTCGGCAGCCTGCTGCGGCCCCAAGCCGTGCGCGACGCCCGCGCCGCCCACGCCAGCGGCACCCTCCCCGCAGCCGAGCTGCGCGCCATCGAGAACACCCACATCCAGGCCGCCATCCGCAAACAGGAATCCATCGGCCTGCGCGCCGCCACCGACGGCGAATACCGCCGCGCCTACTGGCACTACGACTTCGTCGCCGGTCTCGATGGCGCCGAACTCTACGTCCCCGAGCAGAAGATCGAGTTCAAAGGCGGCGTGCTGCTCCCGTACCGCCTCAAGGTGAACGGCCGCATCGCCTGGAAAACCCCCGTCTTCATCGACGACTACAAATACGTCGCCGCGAACGTCACCACCGCCGTCGCCAAACAAACCATCCCCTCCCCCTCCGTGCTGCACTTTCGCGGCGGGCGCTCCTCGATCGATCGCTCGATCTACCCCGATCTCAGCGAATTCTTCGCCGACCTCGGCACCGCCTACCACGACGCCGTCGCCGCCTTCGCCAACGCCGGCTGCCGCTACCTCCAGCTCGACGAGGTCAACCTGGCCTACCTCTGTGACCCCGACCAGATCGCGCAACTCAAGGAACGCGGCGACTACATCGAGGGCCTGGTCGACATCTACGCAACCCTCATCAACCGCGCCATCGACGCACGCCCCGCGGACATGACCGTCTCCATGCACCTCTGCCGCGGCAACTTCCGCTCCACCTTCGTCGCCACCGGAGGCTACGAACCCGTCGCCGAAACCCTGTTCAACCGCATCAACGTCGACGCCTATTTCATGGAGTGGGACAGCGACCGCGCCGGCGGCTTCGAGCCGCTGCGCTTCGTGCCGCGTGGCCACAAAATGGTCGTGCTCGGGCTCGTGACGAGCAAGACAGGCGCGTTGGAAAGCAAGGACGACCTCAAGCGGCGCATCGACGAGGCCGCGAAGTTCGTGCCGCTGGAGCAGCTGGCGCTCAGCCCGCAATGCGGGTTCGCCAGCACGGAGGAAGGCAACCTGCTGAGCGAGGACGATCAGTGGAGGAAACTGGAACTCTGCGTTGACGTGGCGCGGGACGTGTGGGGAAGCGTTTGAAGGGAAGGCGCTCCGCGGGCTTAGGGCTTCGCCCTAAGAACCCGGGAACTAACGCGTTTGGGGAAGCGGCCTTCGATTGAAATCCCACGATCTCGCAGCGGGGAGTGGCGAAGCCCATCGATCGCGTGCGACCGCACGATGGTCTGCGCGGTCGCATGGTTCGATTGCCTGCGGCGCTAAGGAAGCAGTTATCAACTGAAGAAAGACCATCCAGCCGCGAGAGTGGATGGGGATCCAAGGGCCTCCAGGCCCTTGGCCGGCGGAGCCTTGCTTTCTTATTCCCCTCAAGCCCCTGCCATTCTTGCGTTCCTGCTATGTTCCCCGGGCTCTTGACTTTGTCATTTATTGATGATAACTTCTTGTACGATCTTTCCCTTTAGATGTACAGACAAGGACCCGAGTTGCTTGCGGATGCGCTGTGACACACCCGCTATCGCGGTGTGTCACAGCGCATCCGCAAGCAACGGTGCCCGGAGTCCTGATAGGCGCGCGAAAGGCGCGATGGCGCGTTGGTGCGCCGATGCCTTCGGTTTCCCGTTGGCGCGGTCTAAACGATTGATATAAAACGGAAAGAACAAACGCGCCAAGTCGGTTGCGCCATAGGCCGCGCCATTCCCGAGGGGTTTGGAATGGCGCGGGGGATGGCGGCCTCAGGCGAGGACGGTGACTTCGTCGAAGTTGAAGCGTGGGGAGCGTGGGTGGAGGGCGGCGGGGTCGCCGTGGCCGAGGTTGATGAGGAAGTTGGCTTTCCAGCCGCGGTCCCAGAGGAAGGCGCTTTCGAGTTTGAGTTTGTCGAAGCCGGACATGGGGCCGCAGTCGAAGCCGAGGGCGCGGGCGGCCATGATGAAGTAGGCGCCTTGCAGGGTTCCGTTGCGGACGGCGGTTTCGTCGGAGAGGGTTGAGTTGCTGGTGAACCAGGATTTGGCGTCGGTGTGGGGGAAGAGTTTGTAGAGGTGGTCGTAGAAGCGCGGGTCGTAGGCGACGATGACGGTGACGGGGGCGGCCATGGTTTTGGCGGTGTTGCCGCCGGAGAGGCTGGGTTTCAGCTTCTCCTTGCCCTCGGCGGTGCGGATGAAGATGAAGCGGGCGGGCGAGCAGTTGGCCGAGGTGGGGCCCATTTTCATCAGGTCAAAGATGGCGCGCAGGTCGTCGTCGGTGACGGGGGTGTCGGACCAGGCGTTGTGGGTGCGCGCTTCGCGGAAGAGGGCGTCGAGCGCGGTATCGTCGGGAGCCATCAGAACATCACCTGCTCGACCGAGCGGACCTCGGGGACGTAGTGGCGCAGCATGTTCTCGATGCCGTGCTTGAGGGTGGCGGACGAGGAGGGGCAGCCGGAGCAGGCGCCCTGCATGTGCAGGCGGACGATGCCGTCGCGGAAGCCGCGGAAGACGATGTCGCCGCCATCGCCGGCGACCGCGGGACGCACGCGGGTGTCGAGCAGCTCCTTGATCTGGGCGACGACTTCGGCGTCTTCCGGGAGCGTGTCCTCGTCGGCGTCGGCGTCATCGCCGAGGATGACGGGGCGGCCGGCGACGAAGTGTTCCATGATGGTGCCGAGAATCAGTGGCTTGAGGCTCTGCCAGCCGGCGACGTCGGACTTCGTCACGGTGATGAAATCGCCGCCGAGGAACACGCGGGTGACGCCGGGATGGGCGAAAATCGCCGCGGCGAGCGGGCTGCGGTCGGCGGCCATGGCGGTCGCGAAATCCGCGGTGCCGCTGCCCATGACGTCGCGTCCGGGGAGGAACTTGAGAGTGGCGGGGTTCGGCGTGCCTTCGGTCTCGATGAACATGGGGGAGCCCTCGGTGGGGAAATGGGAAAGGAGACTTGGTGGGTCCGGTTGCTACATCGTCCTATCGAGGGCGAATGGCAAGGGGTGAGGCGGAATGCCAGGTAAGGCAAGGCTCCGCCGGCTTAGGGCCTGGAGGCCCTAAGAACCCCATCCACTCACGCGGCTGGAGGTTCGTTCTTCAGTTGATAACCGCTTTCTTAGCGCCGCAGGCAATCGAGCGGAGGGACTGCACGAGGCAGGGTGCGGTCGCTGGGGCTTTCTGGGCTTCGCCAGTCTCCACGGCGAGATCGTGGAATGCCGACTGAAGGCCATCGATCCAGCCGAGGAAAGTAAGGGGATCCAAGGGCAAAGCCCTTGGCCCGCGGAGCGCCTTCTCTTTGCCTTTCTGGGCACCCGTTGCCGGTTGCTCCCGCGTGTATAGACTGCGCCGATGGGTCGGTTGGGGACGGTTGGATGACGACGGTTGAGATGCTCGCGCGGTTGGTGGGGTTTGATACGACGAGCCGGAATTCGAATCTGGATCTGATCGCGTTCGCGCGCGGGTTTCTGGACGGGCATGGGGTGCCGTATCGCATCAGCACTGATCCGACGGGGATGAAGGCGAATATTCACGCCATTGTCGGGCCGGATGTGGCGGGTGGAATTGCGTTGTCGGGGCATGTGGATGTGGTGCCGGTGGATGGCCAGGCGTGGAGCAGCGATCCGTTTGTGCTGCGGGAGGCCGGAGGGAAGTTGTACGGGCGCGGCAGTTGCGACATGAAGGGGTTTGTCGCGAGTGCGTTGGCGGCGGTGCCGATGCTGAAGGCAAAGGGGCTGGTGAAGCCGGTTCATCTGTTCATCACGTTCGATGAGGAGACGGACATGGGCGGCGCGCGCAGCCTGATCGATGATCTGGCGGCGAGCGGCAAGGCGCCGCGGTTTTGCATTGTGGGTGAGCCGTCGATGATGCAGCCGATTTTGGCGCATAAGGGGCGGCTGGCGCTGAAGGTGACGGTGCGGGGGTTGGCGGGGCATTCGAGCGAGCCGGCGAAGGGAGTGAATGCGATTCAAGCGGCGGCCGAGGCGATCGCCTATGTGGCGGCGGAGCAGCGGCGGTTTGCCGCCGAGGGGCCGTTCGTCGAGGGGTTCGATCCGCCGCACACGACGCCGCATGTGGGGACGGTGGGGGGTGGGTCGATCCTCAACATCATTCCCGAGCATTGCAGCTTCGTGATGGAGTGGCGCTGCGTGCCGGGGGATAGCCCGGCGGCTGAGGTGGAGCGGTTGCGGGCGTATGTGGCGGAGCATATCGAGCCGGCGATGAAGCGGGTGGATCCCTCGACGGGGTTCACGCTCGAGGTGATCGACGACATTCCCGGCATGGCGCTGGATGCGGATCATGAGCTGGCGAGCCTGACCAAGCGGCTGGCGGGGTTCAACAGCGCGGGCAAGGTGAGCTACGGCACCGAGGGCGGGCTGTATCAGGAGGCGGGGATTCCGACGATCGTGTGTGGGCCGGGGGATATCGCGCAGGCGCACAAGCCGGATGAGTGGGTGTCGATCGCGCAGCTGGATGCGTGCGACGCGTTCATCCGGCGGCTGGCGGATCATCTCGCGCAATGAACGCGTCGGCATGAGCCATCCCCCCGGACGACCGGAGGGACACGACCAGTCGGTGCCGCTGCCGCGCCCGCCGCCTGTGCCGCGGTTTCCGGTGGATATCGCGGCGCCGGACATCGGGCCGTGGCGGGCGGGGAATACGGGGATCGCGGGGTTCACCAGTTTCACCGGGCCGGCCGCGGGGCCGCATGTGCTGATGCTCGCGCTGACGCATGGCAACGAGATCGCGGGGGCGATCGTGCTCGACCGGTTGTTGCGCCGGGGGGTTAGGCCGCTGCGGGGGCGGCTGACCCTGGGGTTCGCCAATCTCGCCGCCTTCGACCGGTTCGATCCGGAGCAGCCGACGATCAGCCGGTTCGTCGACGAGGACCTGAACCGGCTGTGGGACGTCTCGGTGCTCGACGGGACCCGGCACAGCGTGGAGCTCGACCGCGCGCGGGAGATCCGGCCGGTGCTGGACAGTGCGGACCTGGTGTTCGACCTGCATTCGATGCTGTGGCCGTCGGAGCCGCTGATCCTGTCCGGCGCCAGCGAGCGCGGGCGAGAGCTGGCGTGTGGGCTGGGGGTGCCGGGCCTGGTGGTGGCCGATCGCGGGCATCTCAGCGGGCGGCGGATGATCGACTACGAGCGCTTCGCCGATCCCGCGGAGAGCGCGACGGCGCTGCTGGTCGAGGCCGGGCAGCACTGGCACGCCGGCACGGTGGAGGTGGCGGAGGCCAGCGCGGCGGCGGCGCTGGCGAGCGCTGGGATGGTGGCGCCCGGGCCGGCACGGCCGCGCGGGCGCTTCGCCGAGGTGACGCACGCGATCACGGCGTCGACGTCGGGCTTCGCGTTCATGCGGGAGTATCGTGGCGGCGAGATTATCGCGCGGCGCAATACGGTGATCGCGCTGGATGGGGAGGCGGAGATCCGCACGCCCTACGATGAGTGTCTGCTGGTGATGCCGAGCCTGCGGCCGAGCCGGGGGCATACGGCGGTGCGGCTGGCGAGACTGGCGGGCTAGGAGTCCCGCGCGGTCTCTTCCGCCCGCGTCTTAGTAGCGGATAGGCGCCTGCTTGTGGATCGCGGCCATCATGGTGCGGCTGACCGGCTTGGCCATGCTCAGGATCCCGATAGCGACCACAGCGGCGAAAGCGGCGAACATGACCGTGGTGGAACCGGTGCGGCTGTCGATCTGGCGGCGAAGAATGGTGATCATCAGCTTCGGTCCCTTCTGCAATCGCTGGCTTTCCGGCGGCCCCCGGGCGTCCTGCGATCACGTTTTCGTTCAACACTTCCTGACACAAACCTACCAAACGACGGCCCTATGTCAAGAATGAATTAACGAAAAATCGGGGTTTTGTCTGAATTAACGCTCCTACATCGCAAACAAGCCGCTTTATGTAAAATAATCTAACATTACTGAACATTTCTTGGCATTCTCCCGACCGTGGCCGAACACAGCGGACAGGAAAGGCCAGGGCTTTGCCTTGGACCCAGGAAGGGCGTTGCCCCTCCACCCCAGCTGGGGGTGGCCCCCCCTCCACCCGGCACCAGATAAGAAAAGGCTGTGAGTAGGGAGGGGGGCCGACTGTGCTGTCGCAACAGCATGGTTGACCCCCCTCCCTACTCACAGCCCTCTTAAGTGATGCCAGGTCCAGGAGGCGCTGCCTCGTGGCGGGTGCAGGGCAGCGCCCTGCCTGGTCGAGGGCGGAGCCCTCGCCTTCCTATCCCGCGGTATTCAGCCCCCGATCGGGGGAATTAGACGATCAGCGGAGCGCGTTCGGCGCTGGCGCGGGCCCAGGCTTCGGCGGCGTCTTCGTCGAAGAGTTCGGCGAGTTTGGTCATCATCGTGCCGCCGAGTTCCTCGGCGTCGACGATGGTGACGGCGCGGCGGTAGTAGCGCGTGACGTCGTGCCCGATGCCGATGGCGATGAGTTCGACGAGGTTGCGGTTTTCGATGTCGCGGATGGTCTCGCGCAGGTGCTTTTCGAGGTAGTTGCCGGGGTTGACCGACAGCGTGCTGTCATCGACCGGGGCGCCGTCGCTGATGACCATGAGGATGCGGCGATGCTCGGGGCGAGCGAGCAGGCGCTTGTAGGCCCACTGCAGCGCCTCGCCGTCGATGTTTTCCTTCAGCAGGCCTTCGCGGAGCATCAGGCCGATGTTCTTGCGGGCGCGGCGCCAGGGGGCGTCGGCGGCCTTGTAGATGATGTGGCGGAGGTCGTTGAGGCGGCCGGGGTTGCGCGGCTTGCCTTCGGCGACCCAGCGCTCGCGCGCCTGGCCGCCCTTCCACGCCCGGGTGGTGAAGCCGAGCACTTCGACCTTGACGGCGCAGCGTTCGAGCGTCCGCGAGAGGATATCGCCGCACATGGCCGCGACCGTGATGGGCCGGCCGCGCATGGAGCCGGAGTTGTCGATCAGCAGGGTGACGACGGTATCACGGAAGTCGGTGTCGCGCTCGCGCTTGTAGGAGAGGGCGAGCATCGGGTTGACGATGACGCGGGCGAGACGGGCGGCATCGAGGATGCCTTCCTCGAGGTCAAAGTCCCAGGCGCGCGTCTGCTGCGCGAGCAGGCGGCGCTGCAGGCGGTTGGCGAGCTTGGAGACGACGCCCTGGAGGTGCTGGAGCTGCTGGTCGAGCTGCTGGCGGAGGCGGGAGAGTTCCTCGGCGTCGCAGAGGTCCTCGGCGTTGATTTCCTCGTCGTGGACGCGGGTATAGGCTTTGTAGACGGCGTCGTTGTCGACAAGCGGCTTTTCGCGGCGCGGCTGCGGACCGCCCGGCTTGTCGTCCCCTTCGGCCGCGGCGGCGTCCTCTTCGGCCTCGTCGCCGGACTGGTCGTCGGAGGCTTCGCCTTCCATTTCCTCGGGCTGGGCGCCGAGCATGGATTCGGTGTCGCTCTCGGACTGGCCTTCGCCTTCCTGCGAGTTGTCCTGCTGGCCGGACTGTTCACCGTCCTGGCCGTCCTCGCTCTCGTCGGGCTCGGAATCGACCTCGGCCTCGGCGAGATCCATCGCCGCGAGCAGCTTGCGGGCGGCGCGGGTGAAGGCGACCTGGTTGTCCTTGGCCTCCGACATTTCGGCGATGGCGGCCTCGGCGTCGGCGCCGATGGTGTCGCGCCAGAGGTCAAGCACCTTCTGGGCGGCGGGCGGGGAAGGCTCGCCGGACATCTTCTCGCGCGCGAGCAGGGCCAGGGCCGCCGCGATCGGCAGCTGGTCCTTGCGGGTCATGCGGTCGTAGCCCTCGGCCTCGCATTCCTCGGCGAGGCGGGCGCGCAGGTTGAGCGCCACACCGTCCATGAACTTCGAGCCGACGACCTCGACGCGCGCCTGTTCCAGCGCGTCGTAGGCGTCCTTGGCCTCGCGGCGGGCGGGCATGCGGGCGTTGTGGACGGCGTCGTCGTGATGGCGGATGCGCAAGGCGAGACTGTCGGCGGCGCCGCGCAGGCGGGCCATTTCCTGGGGCGGCAAAGCACGCGTGGGCAGCGGCAGGCGGGCGCGCTTGCCCGCGATGCCGGAGGGGCCAGGCTGGAAGGCGACCTGGACCTCGTTGTTCTCCGCGATCGCCCTGAGGACGCCCGCGGTCGCGCGCTTGAACTCTTCCGAGCGCGTGTTGTCCTTGCTGCCCGTTCCGCTCATGTCAGATCGCCCGCCCAGTGCTGCCGTTCAATAATACGCACGCAAGGGTGGCGATCAGCCGCCCTTGCGCACCATCAGGCCGGTGGCGACCTCGGAGCCGAAGCAGCGCTGGAAATACTCCGCCACCGTCGACCGCTCGGCCTCGTCGCACTTGTTGAGGAAGGTGAGACGGAACGCGAAACCGACATCCTTGAAGATGCGGGTGTTCTCGGCCCAGGTGATGACCGTGCGCGGCGACATGACGGTGGAGATATCCCCGTTGATGAAGCCGGCGCGGGTGAGGTCGGCCAGCGCCACCATGCTCTCGACGCGCTTGCGCTCGGCCTTGTCCGACGGATCGACGCCCATCTTGGCGAGCACGATCTCGGTCTCCTGGCCATGCGGCAGATAGTTCAGCGTGCAGACGATGTTCCAGCGGTCCATCTGGCCCTGGTTGATCTGCTGCGTGCCGTGATAGAGGCCCGTGGTGTCGCCGAGGCCGACAGTGTTGGCGGTCGAGAACAGGCGGAAATACTGGTGCGGGCGGATGACGCGGTTCTGGTCGAGCAGCGTCAGCTTGCCCTCGACTTCCAGCACGCGCTGGATGACGAACATCACGTCCGGGCGGCCGGCGTCGTATTCGTCGAACACGAGGGCGCAGGGGTGCTGCAGCGCCCACGGCAGGATGCCCTCGCGGAACTCGGTGATCTGCTTGCCATCCTTCAGGACGATGGCGTCCTTGCCGATCAAGTCGATACGGCTGATGTGGCTGTCGAGGTTGACGCGGATGCACGGCCAGTTGAGGCGTGCGGCGACCTGCTCGATATGGGTCGACTTGCCGGTGCCGTGATAGCCCTGGACCATGCAGCGACGGTTGAAGGCGAACCCGGCGAGGATCGCCGTGGTCGTCTCCTTGTCGAAGCGATAGGCCGGGTCGATCTCGGGAACGTGTTCCGTGCGCACCGAAAAGGCGGGCACGTCCATGTCGATGTCGACCCCGAAGGTTTCGCGGGCCTTCACGGTGATGTCCGGCGCGCTGATGGCGGAGGTCGGGGTCGAGTACGGGGAGTCGGAGACGGCGGCAACCTTGTTCATAGGCCAGCGATCCTGTGGTTTTCTCGGGGCATACTATGCCCGGGTTTCGGCGATGGGTAGGCGTCCTCTGTCACCGGACTGCAATTCAGCCCGTTGCGGCAAGCTTGGGTTGGGCCGCGACCCGCGAACGGACGGCTGCATAGGCGAGATTGATGGTCTTGAGCCGTTCTTCCGCCGCCCGGTCGCCGTTGTTGGCATCCGGATGGTGGCGCTTGGCCAGTTCCTTGTAGCGGGTCTTCAGCTTGTCCATGGTCAGCGGCCACGTCAAACCGAGCGTGGCCAGCGGCTCGCGCAGGTCGGCCGGCGCCTCGTTGCGCGACGGCCGGCGCTCGGCCTCGCCCATGGCGGCGAACATTTCCAGCGGATCGCGACGCAGCGCGTCGTCGAGCTTGGCCTGGGCGCCGATATGGCCCAGCGGCCAGGTGGGCCGCTGCCAGGAGGTGTCGTTGCGCAGCTGCTGCTCGATCTCGCCTGGGCTCATGCCTTTGTAGAAGTCCCACGAGGCGTTGTAGGCGCGCACGTGTTCCAGGCAGAACCACCAGTAATCATTGAGCGACTGCCGTGACTTGGGCGCCCGGTACTGGCCGGTGGCGCCACATCCTGGCAAGTCGCAGGTGCGGCCCGGCGCCGCGGGATCGGGCGCGTAGGCCCGGGTGCGTGCGAAGCGTCGGGTCATTCTCAACGTATGTGCGGCCTTCCGGGACTTTTGGGAAGGGGGGATTTGCGCCCGCCGGCCGCTATCGGCATGGTCGGGCCATGAGCGACCGAGCCGAACGCATCGAATCCATCCTCCGCCACAGCTTCGCCCCAGCGGCGATCCGTGTCACCGATGACAGCGCCCGCCATGCCGGCCACGCCGGCGCGGCCCCAGGCGGGCAGACGCACTACAGCGTGCTGATGGTGGCCGACAGCTTCGTGGGCCAGACCCGCATCGCCCGCTCGCGCGCCGTGCACGCGGCGCTGGCGAGCGAGTTCGCATCCGGCCTGCACGCCCTCGCCCTCACGCTGCGCACGCCGGATGAAAACGCGCGCATCGCCGACGGCGCGGAAACCGGCAGTTAAACGTTTCGCCCCATGCTGCCTCCATCAGCGATGGAGGACCCCCGTGAAGCCCAGTTGTCTTGTGAACCGCAACGTCACCGCGCTCCGCGGCCGCACCAGCATGCGCCTGGAACCCGAACTGTGGGACGCGCTCGAGGAAATCTGCACTCGTGAAAGCCTGACGATGGCCGAAGTGATCAAGCAGATCGAACGCACCGGCCACCCGGGCGGGCGCACCAGCGCGGTGCGCGTCCACGTCCTCACCTATTTCCGCAACGCCGCCAGCGACGCCGGCCATCGCGCGGTGGGCCATGGCCCACGGCACGACGCGCCAGCCACCGGCTGGTCTCAGTCCGCGGTGGAACCCGCTTCCGCCAACGCCTCGCCGGTGTAGAGCCCCGGCCAGCGCTTGCGCACCTCCTCGCCATCGGCGGCGTAGGCGTGGCAGCTGTTGACGATCCGCCGCGCACTCTCCTCCGACCGCTCCCGCTTCGCCTCCGCCTCGCGCAGACGGCGCGAGCGGGCGGGCCAGATGGTCTGGAACGCGGTGGTCGCGATCTCCTGCAGCATCTCCCGCAGATGCGTGCAGCCCGACGGGCCGGCCATGCGCGCATTGGCCTCCTTGAGGAACCCCGGCTGGATCTTCAGCCCGACCAGCCGCGCATAGGTTGCCGCCCCGCCCCCACAGGCCCGATACGGCCCATGATCGGTCGACGCCTCTGAGGCGACGATGACGAAATGCTCGTCCACCGTGAGCCGCACCCACATGCCATGCAGCGGCTCGCCGGCCTCCACATGGCCGCGATGCTCCACATCGAAGGAATAGGTCTTCACATCCGTCAGATGCGCCTCGATGTCGACCAGGCCATCGGCGCGCTCATACCCCTTGATGTCGATCGTGCGGGTATGAAGATGCGTCCGCTCCACGGGCGGGCTCAACGGCATAGGCAATCCTCCAACTCTGAGGCAGTTTCTCAACAGCCTCCCACGCCCGGGCCATCCCCGGCAGCGTGTTGCGGCGCAGCAATCCGGCATATGGCAACCAGTCTGCCACATGCAAGCGCCAACTACGCCGCCGGCTCGCCCTGGATCGGCTCATGCCCGAGCGAGACGATCAGCGCCGTGATCTCCGCCACCGCCGCCTTCACCGCCGCGGGGTCATTCCCCTTCACCACCAACGCCACGCCATTCCCGGTCGGCCGGTAATACGGATAACTGCCGACATCCAACGCCGGATACCGCCCCTGCACCGCCTCCAACCCCGCCGCCAACTTGCCCTCGGCAAGGTTGGCGGCATGCACCGCCCCCGCCACGATCGGCGGGCCCCCCTCCAACGTCGGCCCCAACGTGTCGAACATCGACTGCATGATCCGCGGCACACCGGCCATCACATGCACATTGCCGATCGTGAACCCCGGCGCGATCGAAATCGCATTGTCGATCAACGTCGCCCCGCGCGGCATCGTCGCCATACGCTGCCGCGCCGCATTGAACTCACCCGGCTTGTAATGCGCATCCATCCGCGCCCACGCCTCGGGATGCGGCTCCCAGGGAACCCCGAACGCCTCGGCTATGCACTCGCTCGTGATATCATCGTGCGTCGGCCCGATCCCGCCGGTCGTGAACACATGATCGAACTTCGCGCGGACCTCATTGACGGTCGACACAATCGTCTCCCGAACATCCGGAATCACCCGAACCTCACGCAACGGTATGCCAATCTCCCCCAACCGCGTGGCAAGAAACTTGATGTTCGCATCCTGCGTCCGCCCCGACAAAACCTCGTTGCCAATCACCAGCAAACACGCCGTCGGATTCCCACTCATGCTCGTCTCCTTCTGATCCCGCCGGGCGGGGTGCGGTGGCCAAGAAAGGAAGGCGGGGGCTTCGCCCCTCGACCCCACCAAGGGCTGGGCCCTTGGAACCCATCATTTAAAGACATGTGGTCTTGAGAGGAGAGGGGCCAGGTGATGCCTCAACACCGCCTCGGCCCATCTCCTCTCAAGACCACCTCTTAAAGCGAACGGTTTCCAAAGGCATAGCCTTTGGCGGGTCCAGGGCAGAGCCCTGGCCTTCCCTCCCTCGCCACCCTACTCCGCCCCACAGGTTCAGAGGAAGTCGCGCAGGAGCGGCACCAGCGGTTTGTCGGCGTCGGGCATGGGGTATTCGGACAGTTTATCCGGGCGGACCCATTTGAGGGTTTGGCCTTCTTTGGGCTGTGGTGTGCCTTTCCACTTGCGGCAGAGGAACAGCGGCATGAGCAGGTGGAAGGTGTCGTAGCTGTGCGAGGCGAAGGCGAAGGGGGCGAGGCAATTGGCCGAGACGTCGATGCCGATTTCTTCCTTGAGCTCGCGGATCAGGGCGGCTTCGGGGGTTTCGCCGGGATTGAGCTTGCCGCCGGGGAATTCCCAGAGACCGGCCATTTTCTTCCCCTCGGGGCGGCGGGCGAGGAGGATGCGTGTATCGCCGTCGATGAGGGCGGCGGCGGCGACGAGCACGATGGGTTTGGAGCCATCGGCGGTGGGTTCGGTGGCCATGGTGCCGAACAGGTCGGTGCGGGTGGCTTCGAAGCGGAGGATTTTCTGGTCGCGGTTGCGCGCGGTGAAGTGCTGGGTGCCGTCGCCGGTATGGCGGAAGCCGATGCGGCGCAGCACGGCGATGGAGGCGCCGTTATCGGTGGCGACCGAGGCGGTGAGGCGGTCGAGGTCGAGGTTGGCCATCGCCCAGCGGGCGAGTTTCCCGGCCGCCTCGGTGGCGACCCCGTGGCCCCAGAACTTGCGGCCGACCCAGTAGCCCAGGCTCGCGGAGCGGGCCTTGCGGTCCAGCCGCAGGCCGACGCCGCCGACGATCATTTCTTTGTCGGCTTCCTGCCCGGTGATCACCAGGTGGAACTCGCGGCCATCGGCGAGGGCTTCGGTGGCGTAGGCGATCCAGGTATCGGCGTCCTCGCGCGGGTAGGGGTATTGCACGGCCGCGAGGGTGGAGCAGACCTCCCATTCGTTCAGCACGCGATGCAGTTCCGCCGCGTCCTGCGCCTGGTAGGGGCGCAGCACGAGGCGTTCGGTGCGGAGCGGTTCGAAGGTCTGGGCGGGCACTAGCTGCGGTAGCTGCCGTTGATGTCGATGTAGCCGTGGGTGAGATCGCAGGTCCAGACGGTCGCCTTGCCGCGGCCGAGCCCGATATCGACGGCGATGTCGACTTCCTGGCCCTTCATGTGCGCGACCACCGGGGTTTCGTCGTAGCCGGGGACGACGCCGCCGTCCTTGGCCATCCACACGCCGCCGACGCCGACCGAGATCTTGTCGCGATCGGCCGGTTCGCCGGCCTTGCCGACGGCCATGACGATGCGGCCCCAGTTGGCGTCCTCGCCGGCGATGGCGGTTTTCACCAGCGGCGAGTTGGCAATGGTCATGGCGATGCGCTTGGCGGATTTCGCCGTGGTGGCGCCGGTGACGTCGATGCGGATCAGCTTCTGGGCGCCCTCGCCGTCACGCACCACCTGCAGGGCGAGATCGAGCAGCACCTCGTTCAGCGCGCGGGCGAAGTCCTTAAGGATCGCGCCGCCTTCGGCCGGCACGGCGGGGTGCTTGGCCTGGCCGGTGGCGAACAGCATCACCGTGTCCGACGTCGAGGTGTCGCTGTCGACGGTGGTGCAGTTGAAGGTGCTGGCCACGCCCTTGGACAGCATCGCCTGCAGCGCCGCGGCGGGGATCTTCGCGTCGGTGAAGATGAAGCACAGCATCGTCGCCATATCCGGCGCGATCATGCCCGACCCCTTGGCGATGCCGTTGATGCGGACGTCCTTGCCGCCGATGGAGGCGGTGCGGGTGACGCCCTTGGGGAAGGTATCGGTGGTCATGATCCCTCGCGCGGCGGCGTCCCAGTTCGCCTCCGACAGCTTGGGATGCAGCTTGGGCAGCGCCGCGGTCAGCTTCTCATGCGGCAGCACCTCGCCGATCACGCCGGTGGACGACAGGAACACCTGCTTGGCGGTGCAGCCGACCAGCTTGGCGGCGGCCGCGGCGGTCGCCTTACAGGCATCGGCGCCGGCCTTGCCGGTGAACACGTTGGCATTGCCCGCGTTGATGACGACCGCGCGCGCCTTGCCGCCCGGCAGGATCGCGCGGCACCAGTCGATCGGCGCGCCCGGGCACTTCGAAGAAGTGAACACCCCGGCCACCGTGGTGCCGTTGGCGAGCTCAGCCATGACGACGTCGTTGCGGTTCTTGTAGCGGATGCCCGCCTCGATGGCGCCAAGGCGGACGCCGGCCAGCGGCGGCAATTTCGGCAGGGCGACGGCGAGCGGTGAGACGGCGGTGGCCATGGGGCGTTTCCTCTTGATCTTCTTACGGTTTCGGGGGCGCGGGCGGCGGCATTGCGTCGTCGGTCGCCTTCCTGGACGAGCCATCGGCGTTGAACCGCTCGACGGTGAGGCCCGCACGGGCGTTGGCGAGCACCTGCTGCACGCCTTCCTGGATCATCTTCTGGCGGAGCTCGTCATGGATCTGGTCGAACGACGGCGGGGGGGCCGCGCGGCGCTCCTCGACCTTGATGACGTGCCAGCCGAACTGGGTCTTCACCGGCTTGTCGGTGACCTGGCCGGGCTTGAGCGCGAAGGCCGCCTCGGCGAATTCCGGTACCATGTCGCCCTTCTTGAAGAAGCCGAGGTCGCCGCCCTGGCCGGCGCCGGGGTCGCTGCTGCGCGACTTCGCGGTGGCGGCGAAGTCGGCCCCTTTCTTCAGCTCGGCGATCACCTTGTTGGCGTCGGCCTCGGTGGACACCAGGATATGGCGCGCATGCACCTCGGGCTCGCCGTCCTTGCCGGCGATGTCGCGGTCATAGCGCGCGCGGATCAGCGGCTCGGCGATCAGCGGCCCGACGTCGCGGCTCATCACCGCGTTCTCCAGCACCTGGTCGGCGGCGCGGGCCACCTGGCGCACGATGAGCGGATCCTTGTCGAGCCCGCCCTTGCGGGCCAGCGCGACGACTGCGGCGCGATCGACCAGCTGGTCGGTCAGCAGCGGGAACAGCACGTTCTGCGGCATGCCCTGGTATTCTTGCGGCAGGCTCTGGGCGGCCTCGGCGAGATCGCTGAGGTGGATTTCCTGGTCGCCGACGCGAGCGATCACCGGATCCACCGGCCGTCCGGCGGGCATGGCAGCCGGCGCGGCGGGCGGGGTCTGCGCGCGGGGCGCCCCCGCGGGGAGGCCGGCCAGCGCCGCCATGGCGATGACGGTCGAGACGGTCAATCGGTTCAGCCGCATGATGTGTCCTTCCACAAGCCCCGCGATATAGGCCGACGGCCCCGCATGCGACAAGGCGACGCGATACCTGCAGTAACGGAGACTATCGTTGGCCTCGTCAACGCGTATCGTTGACCTCGTCAACGCCTATCGTTGACCCAAGCCAGTGCGAGTCCTATCTGACAGCAACGATCGGCGCGGTCCCCGTCCGGCGGGAACCGCGCACGCCCTGTGTCGGAAGGCTCATCATGTTCGCCAGACTAGCCCGCGCCATCTTCGGCACCGCCAATGACCGCTCGCTCAAGGCGTATCAGCGCCGGGTGCCGCTGATCAACGCGTTCGAGCCGGCGATGAAAGCCCTCTCGGATGCCGAGCTGCAGGCCAAGACCGCCGAATTCCGCGCCAAACTGGCCGCCGGCACCAAGCTCGACGACCTCCTCCCGGAAGCCTTCGCCGTGGTCCGCGAGGCCTCCATACGCGTGCTCGGCATGCGCCATTTCGACGTGCAGCTGATCGGCGGCATGGTCCTGCACGACGGCAAGATCGCGGAAATGAAGACCGGCGAGGGCAAGACCCTGGTCGCCACCCTGCCCTGCTATCTCAATGGCCTGACCGGCCAGGGCGTCCACGTCGTCACCGTCAACGATTATCTCGCCCGCCGCGACGCCGAATGGATGGGCCAGGTCTACGCCTTCCTCGGCCTCACCACCGGCGTCATCGTCCATGGCCTGACCGAGGAGGAGCGCCGCGCGGCCTACGCCTGCGACATCACCTACGGCACCAACAACGAGTTCGGTTTCGACTACCTGCGCGACAACATGAAGTATCGCCTGGAGGACATGGTCCACCGCGATTTCGCCTACGCCATCGTCGACGAGGTGGACAGCATCCTGATCGACGAGGCGCGCACGCCCCTGATCATCTCGGGCCCGGCCGAGGACAGCTCGGATCTTTACCGTTCCGTGAATGCTGTCGTGCGCGATCTCGTGCAGGATCCCGCGACGTTCGAAAAAGACGAAAAGTTCCGCACCGCCGTCATGACCGAGATGGGCTCCGAGCGCGTCGAGGACATGCTGAAGGCCGCCGGCATCGTCACCGAGGGCAACCTCTACGACATCTTCAACGTCTCCGTCGTCCATCACGTCCAGCAGAGCCTGCGCGCGCAAACCCTGTTCACACGCGACGTCGATTACATCGTGCGCGACGACAAGGTCGTCATCATCGACGAGTTCACTGGCCGCATGATGGAAGGCCGCCGCTACTCCGAAGGCCTGCACCAGGCGCTCGAGGCCAAGGAGGGCGTCACCGTCCAGGCCGAGAACCAGACGCTGGCCTCCATCACCTTCCAGAACTATTTCCGCCTCTACCCCAAGCTCTCCGGCATGACTGGCACGGCGCTGACCGAGGCCGACGAATTCGCCGAGATCTACAAGCTCGAGGTCATCGACATCCCCACCAACGTCAACGTCATCCGCAAGGACGAGGACGACGAGGTGTATCGCTCGGCCGCCGAGAAATACGAGGCCGTCGCCAAGCTGATCGCCGAGGCCCGCGAGCGCGGCCAGCCGGTACTGGTCGGCACCACCTCGATCGAGAAGAGCGAGGTGCTGAGCGAGATCCTGAAGGCCAAGAAGGTGCCGCACGCGGTGCTGAACGCCCGCTTCCACGAGCAGGAGGCGCTGATCGTAAGCCAGGCCGGGGCGCCAGGCGCCATCACCATCGCCACCAACATGGCCGGCCGCGGCACCGACATCAAACTCGGCGGCAACATCGACATGCGGCTGCGGCTCGAACTGGCCGACATCGCCGACCCCGAAGCCCGCGAGGCCCGCGCCCAGGCCATCCGCGCAGAGGTCGATACCGGGCATGACATCGTCAAGGCCGCCGGCGGCCTGTTCGTGATCGGCACCGAACGCCACGAAAGCCGCCGCATCGACAACCAGCTGCGCGGCCGCTCCGGCCGTCAGGGCGACCCCGGCGCCTCGCGCTTCTTCCTCTCGCTGGAAGACGATCTGATGCGCATCTTCGGCTCCGACCGGATGGGCGGCATGCTCGCCAAGCTTGGCCTAAAGGAAGGCGAGGCGATCACCCATCCCTGGATCAACAAGGCGCTGGAGAAGGCGCAGAAAAAGGTCGAGGCGCGCAACTTCGACACCCGCAAGAACGTGCTGAAATACGACGACGTAATGAACGACCAGCGCAAAGAGGTCTACGCCCAGCGCAAGGAATTCATGAAGGCCCCGGACGTCGCCGCCATCGTCAGCGACATGCGCAACGAAGTGATCGACGGCATCGTCAGCCAGCGCATTCCCGAGAAAGCCTTCGCCGAGCAGTGGGAGGCCGCCCAGCTGGCCGACGATTGCCGCCGCCTGCTGAACCTCGACCTGCCCGTCGTCGACTGGGCGCGCGAGGAAGGCATCGACGAACACGGCATCCGCGAGCGCATCACCCGCGCCGCCGACGCCTTCATGGCGTCGAAGGCGGCGAATTTCGGCCCCGAGCTGATGCGCTATGTCGAGAAAAGCCTGCTGCTGCAGATCTTCGACCAGGTGTGGAAGGAGCATCTGCTGGCGCTCGACCACCTGCGCCAGGGCATCATGCTGCGCGCCTATGGCCAGCGCGACCCGCTGAACGAATACAAGAACGAGGCCTTCGCGCTCTTCAACGCCATGCTCGACGAAATGAAGGAGCGCGTGACCGCCATGCTCGCGCGCGCCGACATCGCGCCCGAAGCGCCGCCGCCGATCTCGTTCGCCGAAATGACCGAGAGCCACCCGACACCCGAGGGTATCCTCCCCGAGGGCGACGCCGCCTACGAACCCGCGGCCGCCGATGACGTCCGCATCACCGCGGGCCCGCTGCGCAGCGACGCCATCGACCCGAACGACCCCACCACCTGGACCGCCACCGGCCGCAACGCCCCCTGCCCCTGCGGCTCCGGGAAAAAGTTCAAGCACTGCCACGGCCGCAGCGCATAGTCCGATGCACCTTGTCACCGGCGCCACCCACGGCATCGGCCGCGCCTGCGTCACCCTGCTGGCCGCCCAGGGCCACCAGGTCGTCTCCACCGGCCGCGACGAAGCCGCCGGCGCCGAACTGGCCGGTATTCCCGGCGTGACGTTCATCGCCGGCGATGTCGCCAGCCCCGACGACATCGCCCGCGTCGTGTCCGAAACGCTCGCCCTCGGCGGCGGCCAGCTCAAGGGCCTGGTCAACAACGCCGGCATGGGCCGCCGCATCGCCTTCATGGAGGCCGAGGCCGCCGACTGGGACCAGATCCTCGACGTCAACGCCCGCAGCGCCTTCCTCTTCACCCGCCACGCTTTGCCCGGCCTGATCGCCGCCAAGGGCGCCGTGGTCAACGTCTCCTCGGTCGCCGGCAAGGTGGGCGAGGAGGGGCTGGCGATCTACTGCGCCTCCAAGGCCGCCCTCCTCGGCATGACCCAGGCGCTCGCCCTCGAGTTCGGCGCGGACGTCCGCTTCAACGCCGTCTGCCCCGGCCAGATCGCGACCCGCATGATGCGGCGCGTGCTGGAACAGGACGACGTCCGCCGCCGCCTCGAACTGCGCATCCCCGCCGGCCGGATGGGCACCCCCGAGGAAGTCGCCGACGTCATCGCCTGGCTGCTCTCCCCCGCCTCCACCTACGTCAACGGCGCCATCATCACCGTCGACGGCGGCGAAATCGCCGGCCTCAGGACCCCGCGCGACCTCGCCTGACTAGGCCCCCTGCTGGACTAGACCGCGTGCTGGACTAGGCCGCGTGCTGGGCGCGAAACGCCTCCAGCTCCGCCCGGCTCGGCAACCCCGCCCGATTGCCCGGCCGCCGGCACTTGATCGCCGCCACCGCCTGCCCGATTGCCACGCAGGTCTCGACGTCGTACCCCTCCGCCATCGCCCAGGCGAACCCGCCATGGAACGCATCGCCCGCCCCGCTGGTATCCACCGGCTCGATCGGCCACGCCGCCCTGTGATGCTGCCCGGCGGCGTCGAGCCACAGATACCCGCGCTCCCCCTGCGTCACCCCGGCATGGCGTGGCCCGAGCGCACGCGCTCGCGCCAGGCCCACGGCCTGGTCGCCGGGCGCGAACTCGGCCAGCCCTGGCGTCGAGAACAGCGCGAAATCCGCCCCCTCCAGCAACTCCGGCAGGGTGGCCACCGCCCCCATGTCGGCATCCAGCACGGTCGGCACGCCCGCCGCGCGGGCGGCGCGGAACAGCGCCAGCGCGCCCACCGGCCAGCGCACATCGGCGAGCACCACCCGCGCACGCTGCACCCGCGACAGATCGAGCCAATCCGCCGTATCGGGAATGCCGGCACCACGATGGTTGATCAGCAGCCGCTCTCCCCGCCCCTCGACGATGACGGCGGAGCTTGAGGTCATCGCCCCGGGAAAGGCGCGCAGCTGTGCGGTATCGACCCCCTCGCGCTCCAGCTCGTCGCGGATCGCCTGCCCCGCGAGGTCCTCGCCGATGCGGCTGAACAGCGCCACCCGCCCGCCCAGCCGTGCCGCCGCCACCGCCGCGTTCGAGGCCATGCCGCCACCGACCTCTTCGGCCGAATCGGCAATAACCTTCTGCGGCGTCGGCGGAAACGCGCCGATGCGATAGATGCGGTCGAGGGCGGCATGGCCGAGGCAGAGGATCGCGGCAGGGTCGGACAAGGGTCTCGCGCCAGGAAGTGTGTCGCCCGTCCTAGCTCATGACACGCGTCGGCGAAATCATCCCTCCATGGGCATGTCGAGATCGAGCGCCGCCAGAAAGGCATCCACCTGCTCATCCGCCGCCCGAGCGGGCGCCTGCGGCCCGCTGCGCGGCTGCGGCTTGCGCTCGACCACCACCTTGGCGAAGGCACGGCACTGCAGCAGCTCCTCGATAGCGCGATACAACGCCGGCCGGGAAATCGGCTTGCTGACATAGTCGTCCATGCCGACCTCGAGATAGGTCTCGCGATCCCCCGCCATCGCATTGGCGGTCAGCGCGATGATCGGCGTGCGGCTCTTGGGTCCCGGCAGCGCGCGGATCATCCGCGTCGCCTGCAGGCCATCGGTGCCGGGCATCATCACGTCCATCAGGATGACGTCGAACTCGCCCTCCAGCAGCCGCTCCACCACCTGCGCCCCGTCATGCGCCAGCGTCAGCTCATGGCCATAGGGCTCGATGAAGCCGCCAAGCACCAGCCGGTTGATCTCGTCATCCTCCGCCGCGAGGATCCGGAGGCGGCGCTGTGCCCCCCCGATCGCCGGCTCAGCCACCACCGCCGGCTCCGCCACATCCTGCGTGGCCGCGCAATCCAGCGTCAGGCGCAGCGTGAAGGTGCTGCCCTGCCCCAGCTGGCTCTCCACCGTCACCTCGCCCTGCATCAACCCGGCCAGTTCCTGCGCGATCGACAGCCCAAGCCCGGTGCCGCCAAACCGGCGCGTCGAGGAGGCATCGGCCTGCATGAACCGGGTGAACAGGCGCGACACCGTCGTGCGGTCCATGCCGATGCCGGTATCGGAGACCGACATATGCACCACCACGCGGCCCGGCGGGCGAACCTCGTAGCGCAGGGCGATGCGGATGCTGCCCTCGAAGGTGAACTTGATGGCGTTGGTCGCGAGGTTGAGCAGGATCTGGCGCATCCGCACCGGATCGCCCATGACCAGGGGCGGCGGGGTCGCCGGCATCTCGCACAGCAGCGGCACGCCCTTCTCCTCCGCCCCCTGGCGCACCAGGGACGCCACCTCGTTGACGAGGTCCGGCAGGTTACAGGGAATGCGCTCGATGGCGATCGAGCCGACCTCGAGCTTGGAATAGTCGAGGATGTCGTTCAGCACCGTCAGCAGGTTCTCCGCCGAGCGGACGATGATGTTGACCGAATGCTTCTGCTGCTCGTCGAGGCCGGAATGGCGCAGGATCTGCGCCATGCCGATCAGGCCGTTCATCGGCGTGCGGATCTCGTGGCTCATGTTGGCCAGGAACGCCGACTTGCTGCGGTTTGCCGCCTCCGCCGCGACGCGCGCCGACCGCTCAGCCGCCTCCGCCTTGGCCGCCGCCGTGGTGTCGCGCGCGCTGCCGCGATAGCCCGTGAAATTGCCGTTCCCGTCGAACACCGGCACGCCATCGATCGTCAGCGCCGCCTGGCCTTCCTCGGTGGTGACGATGCAGCGTAGCCCGTGGAACGGCCGCTGCTTGTCCAGCATCGCCCGCCGCGGCGCGATCTCCATCTCCGGATCGTCCTCGGTCATCCGGTCGAGCCCGATTAGGGCGGCGGCATGGGCGGCATTGCTCGCCGCCCCCTCGGACTTGAAGGTGAAGCGATACTGCGCGTCGGTCTCCCAGTACCAGTCGCTCGCGGTATTGAGGAAATCGCGGAACTGGCTCTGGCTGGTCTTCAGCTCGGCCATGGCGTGGTTGAGCGCCAGCGTCCGCTCCTTCACCTGCCGCTCGACCGTGGCCCGCCCGCCGGAGACCACGATATGGAAGGCGACGATCGTCAGGGTGACGAACAGCCCGAACACCAGTGCCAGCGTGCTCCGCCAGGTCGTCCAGCCCGCCCCCATACCGCCATCGCGATAGGCGATCACCGTCCAGCTCCGCCCAGCGAGGGCGATGGTCTGCGCCGCCCCCCCGGCGGCACGCAGCGCCGCCGCCGATGCGGCCAGCCCCGTGGGGTAGAGCAGCTGCTGGTCCTCGGGCGCCGAGCTGTCGAACAGCGCGATCTTCACGGCATCGCTCCGGTCAACCAGCCGCCCCTCGAGTAGTTCCCCGATGCGCAGGACGCCCGTGGCATACCCCCGGAAGTCGCCGGCGCTGCTAAATACCGGCTGAAAGACGATGGTGCCGAATTGGCTCGTCCGGTCCTGCACAAGGTTCAGGCGCTGGGTCATCACCGGACCGCCCACCCGCCGCGCCATGTCGAGCGCGGCACGGCGATCCGCGCGCGAGGCGAGGTCGAATCCCTGCGCCGGCGCGTTGCCCTCCAGCGGGTAGATCATCAGCACCGGCGTGTAGGACGGCCGCGGCCTCACCGGCACGTCCTGCCCCTCGGCATCGCGCTCCTTCACGTGGAACTGCAGGAACCCGGCGGCCGCCATCCGCCGCTCCAGCTCGGCGAGATCGTCGCGCCGCACCGGCACCGCCCAGCTCAGCGCCTGGATGCCGCGCACGTGCTGCAGCACCGCATCGGCGAAATTGTCGAACGCCACCGGCGAGAGATCCGCGACGCCGCTGTTGACCTCTGCCGTTTCGACCGCCGAGCCGATGAAAGCAGCCAGCGCATTCACCGTCGCGGTGGCCTCGCGCATAGTGCTCTCCACCGCATAGGTCGCCTGGGCTAGGCGGGCGTCGAGCTCCGCGCGCTCGTTGGCCAGCTCGCCGCCGCGCAGCCAAGTGAACGCCACCAGCGTCAAGGCGCAGCCAAGCGCGATCTCGATGCAGGCGACCCGCCAGCCGGACTGACGCCGTACAAACCTCATCCAGCCTCGCATCTCAGCTCCATCCTCTCCGCTGTTTAACCGCCGGCTGGGCAGCGTCTACGTGAACCAGGGCACGCACGGGCCCGAGGAAGGCCTCAAGCTTGGCGACCAGCTTCTCGCCTGCCGCGCCACCGGAACCGCGCATATTGGTCTGCACCACCATGGCGATCGCGGAGGCAATCACCTGCATGGCGCGGTTGAGTTCTGCATGCGGAGGCGTTCCATAGGCCGCGGCCTCGCCGGCCTGGCGGAGCAGGTCATCGCCCATGCCCGCGAGCACGGTCACCAGGTCGAGCCCGAAGGTGCCGGCCTGGCCTTTCATGTCATGCAGCAGCCGCCGCAGGGCCCGCCAGCTGAGCCGGTAGTCCGGCCCGGGCAGCTTGTTCGTGAGGTCGAGCAGCACCTGAACGTCGGAGGCGAGCTTGGCGTGATAGCGCTCGGCGATCTCCGCCAGCACACGATCGGTATCGGCCTCCGGCATGACCGCCTCGATCCGCCCGCCCAGCACCGCACCGATGGCATCGATCAGGCGCGCCGCTGAGATCGGCTTGAACAGCCACGCATCGATGCGCAGCGCATGCAGCGCCTCCTTGGTCGTCTCAGGCGAGCCGGCGGTCAGCATGATCGTCTTGAAGTTTGTATTGTGCCGCTCAGCCCGCGCGGCGGCGAGGAACGATAACCCGTCCATGGGTTCCATCTGCATGTCGCAGATCACGACATCGACGAAGTGCTCGTTCAGCATCTCAAGCGCCCGTTGCCCTGAGCCGGTCGCCAGGATCGACTTGCAGCCATGGCGCTCGAGGGCGGCGCGGATGACACCGCGCATACTCGGGTCATCGTCCAAGGTCAGGATCGTCTTGCGCGATAGATCCACGGGAACAGGAGCCACGGTGCGAACATCCGAATGAGGTCCGCCCACCCATTCCATACCGCTGGATAACAAGGGATTAACGGACACATCGGGACGAATACGCCCGCCCCGCCGACCACGAGGGAAAAGCAGTGATATCTCGGCTGCGAAGGAACACCCGGACAGGCGTAAATTCAGCCTCAATCCCACTCGATTCGCGGCCGGTTCTTTCAAATTCTGGACAAACCGCGGTTTTCGGGTCTATATTCACGCCGTTTGATGCTTTGATAATTTTTGTCATTTGATGCCCAGCACTTGCCATGAACACCGCGGACCCCCAATCGACGGCCCCTGCTCCGATCCTCGTCGTCGATGACGAGGACGAGTTGCGTGACGAAATGGTCTATGCGCTCGATCTGCTCGGCATCCCCGCGGTTGCCGCGGCGGATGGCCTGGAGGCGCTTGCCGTCCTCGAGAAATCGCCCGACATCCGCGTGGTCCTGACTGATCTGCGCATGCCCAATATGGACGGCCTCGCGCTCGCCACCGCCCTCGCCGACCGCCCGGCGGGTGCCGAGATCGAGGTCATCATGCTCTCCGGCCATCTCACCCAGGCCGACAACGACGAGGCATCTCGGCTTGGCATCTTCGCCTGCCTCAACAAGCCTACGCCGCTGCGCCGCATCGCCGAGACCGTGCGTCAAGCGCTCGATCTGGCGGCACGACGGCGCCAGCAGCAACTTCCCCAGGCCGCCGATTGAGCCACTCCGCCGGGATGTGGCCTATCGCGCCGCAGGCCGCACAACGATACGGTATTCCGATCCGTCCCGCAGGAAGCGCCGCGCCGCCGCAAGGACATCGGCGGCACTGACCTGTTCAGTGCCAGAGACGAAGTTGCGGATCGCGTCGAAATGCCGGCTATCGCCCAGCGCGGAGGATAGCGCGCCCAGCCAGTAGCCGTTGTCCTGCAGCAGCTTGACGCGACGATCCACCCGCGGCCGCTTGGCCCGCTCCAGCTCATCGGCCGATGGCGGCGCGGTACGCAGTTCGGCGACGATGCGTGTGAGCTCGGCGTAGAACACCTCGATCTTGTCCGGCGGCGTCTCCACCTGAGCCTGCACCCGACCGACCCCAGGGAACACGTCGGACATGCTCGCGCCCACCTGCGGCGAATAGGTCACCCCCGCCGCTGTGCGCAGGCGCTCGGTGAGCCGGCTCTCGAGAATATCAACGAGAACCCCTAGCACGCGGTGCGCCTGGGTATCGGCAAAGAAGTCCGTTGTCGGCCATGCCGCCAACGCCGCCGCCTGGTCGGCGCGCCCGGCATGGGTCAGCTCAAGCGGCGCGGCGCCGGGCGAGGGGAATCCCACGCTCAGCGCCGCCGCGCCCGCCGCCTGACGGGGCGGCCGTGGCGGTAGGGCACCGAAGCTGCGCGCCACCGCATCGATTGCCCGCGGCTCGTCGATATCTCCGACCACGGTGATCTCGATTGGTCCCGCCGCGTAAGCTGGGCCGATGATGGCCGCAAGCTCCGCCGGCCTGGACGCCGCCACCCGCGCCACATCGGGGAACACCTGCCACCGCGGGTCGCCACCATGCAGAACCTGTTCTGCAACCTGGCCGAGCACACCGGAGGCCGACGCATCAAGCTGCGGCAGTTGGTTCAACAAGGTGGAGCGTACCCGTTCGAACGCCGACACGCGCAGCCCCGGGCCTGTCACCGTCGCCTCCAACAGCTGCAACTGCCGGTCGAGATCCGCCGGCCGTGCCGTGCCGTCGAGCACGAAGGCGTCGTCGTCCAGCGACTGCCGCAGTCCGATCCGGTTCGCCGCTGTCAGAGTCTGGATCTCCTCGTAGGTCAGCTCACGCGTGCCGCCGAGCCGCAGCAGCGGCAGCACCCCGCTGGCAAGCCACGTCGCGGGCGCCAGGTCTGGCGGAATACCAAGTCGGCCATGGCCGACACGGACCCGCACACTCACGGCATCCCTGGAGTACCCGGTATGCTTGACGAACAGGCGCACCCCGTTAGCGAACCGCAGGGTCGTTACGTCGAGATCGTCCACACGCGCACGCTCGACCACAGCGCCCGGTGTTTCCGCCGGCGCATAGGGCCAGGCCTTTGCCGACACCTCCTGCGTCGCCGTGGCGCCACCATCGAGCGCCCGCTGTAACGCCGCGCCGACCGCCGCCTCGCCACCCGGCACGTCCGAGGGCCCGGACAGAAACAACAGCGGACCCGATCCCACGAACAGCGTCCGCGCCGCCGCATTCACCTCCTCTGCCCTGATGCCCGCCAGCATAGCCTCGACCTCGGCGCGATCCTGATCGGGGCTGGTGTAGACCTCGTCATCGTTCACCGCCCGCACAATAGCGTCCGCAATGCGTGGCGAGGTGCGCGTCGCCGCCCCTTCGGCCGCGGTGCGCATGTCGTTGCGGGTCTCGGTCACCGCCCGCTCCATCTCGTCCGGCCGCAGGCCGAAGGCGATGAACTGCCGTTGCGCCGCCATGGCCGCCTGCAGCGCCGCCTCCCAACCAGCGGGCTTCGGTTGCACCGTCATGACCGCGATCTTGGCCGACTTCATCGCATTGGCCCGTCCGACCGACGCCGACAGGAACGGCGCGCCATCACCCTGCGCCAGCCGGTCGAGCCGCGTGTTCAGCGCGCTGACGGCCAGCAGCTCCGTCAGGTCCCGCCGTTCGCGCGCCACGATGTCCGCCGTCGCGTCATAGGGCGCGACCCACGCGATCGACAGGCCCAGCGGCGTACCAGCCGCCGCCAGAACCCGCACGGTGGCTCCGCGCGCGAGGACACCGCCGGGCTCCCAAGCCGGCGGCGCCGTCCTCTTGCTGGCCCAATCGGCGAACGTCGCCCTGATCGCCGCCTCGATCGCGGCAACGTCGAAGTCACCGACCGCCACGATCGTCGCATTATCCGGCCGGTAGTGGGCCTCGTAGAAGTCGCGGATAAGGGTAACGGGCGCGGTCCGGATGATCTCGGTCTTGCCGATCGGCATCCGCTCCGGCGCGCGCTGCCCCTCCAGCTGAAATCCCAGCTGCGCCACCGCCTTGCGATAAGCCGGTCCATCACGGAGCCGCTCCTCAGACAGCACGACGCCGCGTTCGGGATCCATCTCCGACTGCGCCAGGGTCAATTCCCCGGCTATTTCGCGCAGCAACATCAGGCCGGTATCGAGGGTCTCCCGGTCGCTCCTGGGTAGGTTGAACTGGTAGACCGTCTCGTCGAGCCCGGTATGGGCATTGGTGTCGGGGCCGAACGACAGGCCTAGCCGCTGCAGGATCTTCACCATGTCGCCGGTCGGCACATGGGTCGAGCCGCGGAAGGCCATGTGCTCCAGGAAATGCGCGAGGCCCTGCTGGTCATCCCGCTCGTCGAGCGAGCCGGCGCCGATGCGCAGACGCAGCGCGGTTTGGCCCACCGGCGTGGCGTTATGCTGGATTGCATACCGCATACCGTTGGGCAACCGCCCGAACACCACCGCAGGATCGGCCGGGCGATCGGCATAGCTCTGCGCCCAGACGCCCTCGCGCTTCAGCGGCTCGACTGTCTGCGCCTGCACACCTGCGCACGCGGCGACAAACCCCAGCAAGACGAGCAAGGGACGAGCGCCTCCCAACACATTCAGAATCATCGCTCCTGCCTCCATCGACATTACGATCCGCAAATAGCATCTGTGAACGGGAGCACAATCGAGCGGCCGGGTAAAAGCACCTTTCCCTACTGGCGCGCTCACGGCACCCCCGTCCTACGCTCCCTGCGCTTCACATTCGCAAGCGGAAGGTCTACGGCCGGAGAATGACAAGCCGCATCGCCCTTTCCCCCGTTCTTATCGCCGCGCTTGCGATGCTGAGCGCCTTCGCACCCATGTCGATCGACATGTATTTGCCCGCCTTTCCTACAATTCGTACCGAATTCGGCTCGACGGCCTCGGAGGTGCAGCTCAGTCTGTCGGCATTCATGTTGGCTTTCGGCTTCGGGCAGATCGTCTATGGCCCGCTCGGCGACCATTTCGGCCGGCGGCCGGTGCTGATCGGCGGCGTCATTCTTTACATCATCGTGTCGCTGCTTTGCTTCGTTGCGCACACGCCGGGACAACTCATTGTGTTGCGGTTCATCCAAGGCCTGGCCGCATGTGCCCCCCCGGTGATGGCCCGGACGATGGTGCGCGACCTCGCGGAGCGCGACCAGGCGGCGCAGGTGATGTCGATCATGATGACCTTCACCTCGATGGCCCCCATGCTGGCACCGATGATCGGCAGCCAGGTGATGGCGATCTTTGGCTGGCGAGGTATCTTCGGCACGCTAGCCTTCTTCGGTGTGGTCTCGCTGGCCATGGCGTTGCTTGCGGTGAAGGAAACTCTACGGCCTGAGTTGAGGGGACCGCTGGCGTTTTTCGGCATCCTCACCCGTTTCGGAGAGCTTCTCGCCTCCGGCACGTTCATGGGCTACGCGCTGACCACCGGCTTTCTGTTCGGCGCGATGTTTTCGTTCATCTCGCTGTCGTCGTTCGTGCTGATCGACATCTACGGCTTCCAGCCAACCGGCTATGCGATCGCTTTCGGCTCAACGGTGGTCACCATGACGATCGGTGCGTCGATAAACTCTCGCCTGACACGGCGCGTCGGTGCGGAAGTGATGCTTCGCCGCGCCACTTGGGGGCCGGGGATCGCCGGCGTTGCACTCATCATCTGCGGCTTCATCGAGGCCGAGACCGAGACTCTCGGCTGGTTTCCGTTCGTCGCACTGTCGACTGCGATGGTCTGCGGCATGAGTTTCATTGCACCGAACAGCACTGCCTGCGCACTGCAGCGCTACCCGCACATGGCCGGCACCGCATCCTCGCTGCTCGGCGTCATCCAGTTCGGCTGCGGGTCTACCTTCGGGGCTATTGCCGGCGCGCTGTTGGCCCATACCGTCCTGCCGATGGCGCTTTTCATGGGCTTCGGTGGGATCGCCAGCTTCCTCGTCTATCGGCTGCTCGTCCGCCCGTGAGCCTGCGCGCGGCGAGCCTTGGCATCGCGGCCTTGCTGGTCCTTCAGGCCGCCGCGGAGCTTGCCGTGGGGCGCGTGCCGTGGTGCACCTGTGGCACCATCAAGCTTTGGCATAGCGTCATCGTCAGCTCGGAAAACTCGCAGCACCTGACCGACTGGTACACCCCCACCCACGTCCTGCACGGGATCTTGTTCTACGCTGCCGCGGCCATGCTGATGCCGCGCTTGCCGGTCGCGGTGCGCCTGCTGACCGCGACCGCGATCGAGACCGCGTGGGAAATCGTCGAGAACACGCCCTTCATCATCGAGCGCTACCGCGCCGCCACCATCTCGCTCGACTATTACGGCGACAGCGTCGTGAACTCGCTAGCCGACACAGTTGCATGCATCCTCGGGTTTGCCCTCGCTACCCGCCTGCCGGGCCGTGCTTGAGTCGCAACTGTCGTGCTCGTCGAACTCACGCTTGCCTACGTCATACGCGACAACCTCACCCTCAACATCGTCATGCTGATCCACCCCGTCGACGCCATCCGAGTCTGGCAGGCCGGTGGTTGACAGCGGGCGGCTCAGCGCAAACCCTGCCGCGAAATTCCGGGAGAACATCCATGGCCACCCCCCGCACGCCGCTCACTGGCCGCGCCGTCTGGCTCGGTGCCGACCTCGATCACTCCGGGGACTGGATACGAACGCTCGAAGGAGCCCACATCGACGAGATCGATTCCGCCCTACGCGCCGTCGCCTGTCGCCCGCTCTTCGCCTTCGGCCGCGCCGACTTTCCCCTCCCCCGCACCAGCGCACTGCTCGCTGACATCTCCGAGGAACTCGAGAATGGCCGTGGCATGGTCCGCCTGCGTGGATTGCCCGTCGAGCGCTACACCGAGGACGAACTGCGCCAGGTCTTCTGGGGCATCGGCCGCCACCTCGGCACCGCGATCTACCAGAACGCCCGCGGCGAAATCATGGGCGAGGTGCGCGACGAAACCAAACTCGCCAACCCCACCTTCATCCCCACCGAAGAAGGCCGCATCGCCTCCGCCCGCGCCCGCTCACGCTCCACCGGCCCGTTGCGCTGGCATACCGACCGCTGCGACGTCATCGCGCTGATGTGCGTGCGCAACGCCCAGGAAGGGGGCCTGTCGAAACTTGCTTCCATCCCGACCATCTACAATGAAATTCTTTGCCGCCGACCCGACCTGCTGGAATTACTGTGTCAGGACTACTGGCGCTCCCGCCCCGCGGATGAAGACGGCTTGCCCGGCGGTAACGTGTACGCCCAACCCATCTTTGGGTTCGCCCGCGGAAAGATCACCAGCCAATACTCCCGCACCTACGTCGAACAGGCCCAGGAAGTCCCAACTGTCCCGCGCCTCACCACCGCCCAGAACGAAGCGCTCGACATGATCGCCGCCATTGCCGACGAAACCTGCCTCCACTCACCATTCGCCGCGGGCGACATCCAGCTCCTCAACAACCACGTCATCTACCACGGTCGAACCGCCTACGAGGACAACCCGACCACCCGCCAGGAACGCCTGCTGTTCCGCCTCTGGCTCGCCACCCCCAACAGCCGAGAACTCCCAACCGGCTTCGACAACCTCTGGGGCACCACCACCCCCGGCTCCCTCCGCGGCGGCGTCGTGCAGCCCGCGACAGGGCTGCGGGTGCCGGCGTAACGGCGGAGAGGAAGGCAGGCCAGGCGCAGCGCCCCTCGCCTTGCTTGCATCCAGTCCGTCACTCCGCCGCCAGCGCCGGGCGGGCGTTGAGGTGGCGCAGGGTATGGTCGATCCATTGGGCAGTGAGTTTTTCCTGCAGGCTGTTTTGCCGTAGGCGCTCGTTGAGCCCGGGGAAGTCGACGCGATCGAGCGCCTGGTCCTGGTTGAAGCAGGAGAACACCGCGGTGCGTTCGCCGGTTTCGGGGTTCACGTGGGCCTGCAGGCACTGGGCGCAGACCTCCTTCATCATGCACTGCATTGGCGAGTTGATGGAGCCGATGGCGGTGTGGAGGGGTTTGAGGAAGGGCTTGAGCACGGTGTGCCTGGCGGCGCCCACAGCGGCCATCATGCGGTCGGAGCCGATGGCGATGATGTGCTCGGCGTCGGCGAGGGCGACGGATTGCGCGCCGAGGCTACCATTGGCGTAGGCCAGCATGGCCTGGACGATGTTGCCGACGAAGGATTTGTCCTGCGGGCGATTGGCGGTGAAGCCGGGCGCCTCGTCGCAGCACCAGACGATGGTGTCCGCGGCGCGCTCGATTTCCTCGACCTTGTAGCGATCGCGTAGGGCCTTGTAGCCGGCAAAGTAGATCACCTTGGTGCCGGCCGCGCGCAGGGCGGCGCCGATGGAGAACAGCACGGCATTGCCAAGCCCGCCGCCGACGAGGGCGACGGTTGTGTTGGCGTGGATCTCGGTGGGCATGCCGGTGGGGCCCATCAGCACCACGGGTTCGCCCGGCTTGAGGTGGGCGCAGAGGTCTGAACTGCCGCCCATTTCCAGCGCGATGACGGAGACCAGGCCTTGGGCAGGGTCGGTCCAGGCGCCGGTCATCGCCAGGCCTTCCATGGCGAGCAGCGTGGTGCCGGTTTCCGTCTCTTGCAGGCGCGGCGCGTGGATTTCGTAATTCTGCAGCCGGTAGAACTGCCCCGGCTTGAACGCCCGCGCGGCCGCGGGTGCGTGCAGCACCACCTCGACGATGGTCGGCGTCAGGCGATGCACGGCTTGGACGCGCGCCTGCAGCGCGTCGCGGCAGGCGGCGATCACCTCGGCGCCGGTGGCCGACGTTGCGGGACGCGAAGCCAGGATCTGCGAGACCACGGGGTAGCCACGCTTGGCTCCGCCCATAGCCTTCACGACGTTGCCGAAGAAGCTCGGATGCAGATCGCCGAAGAAGCTGATGAAGCGTCCGTCGGGCGCGCGGTGCATCAGCACCTGCGCCTCCGCGGGCTTGCTGATGTTCTTCTCCGGCGCGACGGGATTTCCATTGGCATCGATCGCCTGGAAGTAGCGCCCATCGAGCTTGATCCGCCCATCCTCGCGGGCCAGCACCGTGTTCGGCTGCGTGCCGGCCGCCACCAGAATCGCCCGCGCCGGCAGCACCGCCTCGCTCCCATCGGCCCGCTTCACCCGTAGCCCGGCCGCGTGCCCATGCCGATCCGTCTCCACGGCCATCGGCGTGAGCCCCTCGGCAAACCGCACGCCCTCTTCCATCGCCTTCGCCACTTCCTCGTGGTTCAGCGTGTAGGACGGCGCATCGAGCAGCCGCCGGCGATAGGCCAGCGTCGCGCCGCCCCAGCTTTCCAGCATCGGCACAAAATGCGGCGCCCGACCCTCGGCCGCCGCCGCCGCCCGCTCCGCGGCAACCGCCGCGGCATGCGCCAGGAACTCGCCGGCGATTTCCGCTTCTTCCGCATTCCAGCTGGCACGAACCGCAGCCTCGCCACGCTCATCCACCAGCGCGCGATAGCGCAGCGAGAATTTCTCCACCTGGCGGATGTAGTAGGCCAAGCTCTCGGTTGCCGTATCGATCGCCGTCAGCCCACCGCCGATTACCACCACGGGCATGCGGATCTGCAGGTTCGCGATCGACGACGTCTTCGCCGCCCCGGTGAGCTGCAACGCCATCAGGAAGTCGCTCGCCTGCCGCACGCCGCGGGCGAGGTTGTTCGGCATGTCGATCACCGTCGGCTTGCCTGCGCCCATGCACAGCGCGACATGATCGAAGCCCATCGCCCAGGATTCGTCCATCCCGAGCGTCGCCCCACCGCCGAAACGAACGCCGCCGAACATCGCAAACTCGCTGCGGCGCTCAAGCAGGAGCCGGATCAGCTTCAGGTAGTTCTTGTTCCACCGCACCGTGATGCCGTACTCGGCCACGCCGCCGAACCCGGCCATCGCGCGATCGTCGAGGTTCTCATACAGCGTCTCGGTCGCCCGCACCGGCGCGGTGGCATCGAAGCCCAGCGGCTCGATCTTCAGCCCGTCGATCGCCACCACAGTGTGCCCGTCATTCATCAGATGATGCGCGAGCGTGAAGCCCGCCGGCCCGAGGCCGACGATCAGCACCTTCCGCCCGCTCTCCGGCCGCGGCAGCGGGCGGCGGATATCCAGCGGGTTCCACCGCGTCAGCAGTGCATAGATCTCGAACCCCCAGGGCAGCTCGAGCACGCTCTTGAGAATGTTCGTCTCCGCCTGCGGAATATCGACCGGCTCCTGCTTCTGATAGATGCAGGCCTTCATGCAGTCGTTGCAGATCCGATGCCCCGTCGCCGCCATCATCGGATTGTCCACCGCGATGGTCGCGAACGCCCCGAGCAGATGCCCCTCGGCGCGCAGCTGGTGCATCTCGCTGATCTTCTCCTCCAGCGGACAGCCCGCCAGCGTCACCCCGAACGGCGACTTCTGGAACGCCCCGGTCTTGCGATCCTTCAGCCCCTTGCTGCAGGAATCCTTGCCCTGCCCATGGCACCAGATGCAGTAGTTCATATGATCGAGCGCCTGCTGCCCGCCCATCCCCGGATCGGTCAGCGCGAACCCGTCGCGCGCCCGCCAGTCATGCTCCGGCAGTCGCAGCATCGTCACGCCGTCCCGCTCGATCGTCTCCACCGGCACCAAATGCGCGGTGTCGACCTTGTGCGGTACCCGGAACAACGTCCCCTCGGCATGGAGTGCGCGCCCCTCCGCGCTCAGTGTCGCCCAGGCCGCATAGCGCGCCGCCAGGTCCGTCGCCTCCGCATCGCCCTCGGAGGCCGTCACGAACGCCGCGAAGCCGATCTCCGTCAGCGCGCGCCCGATCCGCCCCTCGATCTCCGCCCGCAGCGCCGCCCCATCGATCGCCGACACGTCGGGAAACTTCTTCACCGCCTGCCGCTGCACGAACAGCCGCTTGCACTGATGCACCGGATCGAGCGCCGCCGTCGCCGCCCGGATTGCCGCCAACTCCGCCTCGATGCCGAACAGCCCGGCGACGAACCGCTCCACCATCGGCCCGAGCGCGACGACCAGCTCGCCCTCGGCCTTCGCCTCCAGCGTCTCCGGCTCCGCCCGCGCCGCCATCAGCCGCACATGCAGCGCCACATCCGCCGCGGCCAGCTGCGCCACGAAGGCGCGGTCAAGCCGCACCAGCCCGTCGCGCGTGGCCAGATCGGCGAAGCCGAAGCCATAACCCAGTGCCGTCATCGTCATCGTCCCCGATTGCCGCTCAGCCGAGGCGGCGCAGCAGTGAAACAAATTGTTCGCGTTCTTCAGGCGCCAGCGGCGCCAGCGTCGCCTCGGTAATCCGCCGCGCCGCCGCCACCGCTTCGGCGGCCAGCGCGACCCCGCTCTCGGTCGCCACCAGCACCGCGGTGCGCCGATCCATCGGATCGGGCATCCGCTGCACCAGCGCACGGGCCGTCAGCCGGCGCACCACGCCCTGGATCGTCGCCGGATCCATCGCCGTCAGCCGGCCCAGCAGGTTCTGCGTGACACGGCCAAGCTCGACCACCTTGATCAGCGCGGTGAACTGCGTCGGCGTCAGGTCGAGTGCGGCCATGCCGTCCTGGAAGATGGCGGCATGGCGCTGATGCGCGCGGCGGATCAGGAACCCCGCCTGGTCCTCAACCGCATAGCCGGCCAGCGCCGTGCTGCCCGACGTCGTCCCGGCCGGATCCGTCTGTGCAAGTTCCGCCACGTGGAGCCCCGCAAACCGCCAATCGCGGCGGTATACCGGCGGGGTCGTTCGTGTGCAAACGATTGGGACAATACCCACCCATGCGCAAACCCCCGCCCGGTCTCCCGGGCGGGGGGTGTCGCAGGCGCTGGAGGAAAGAGCGGTCAGTTGGTCGCCTTCGGCGCCGTCGTGCCGCCGGCGGGCTGGGTGGCAGCGGTGGCGGCGACAGTTGGCTTCACGGCCGAGGTCTTGGCGTCAACGGGCGACTTCGCGTCAGCCTGCGGCTTGGCGTCGGTCTTGACCGTATCGGCCGGCTTGGCCACCGGCTTCACCTCGGTCGCGGCGACGCGATGCACCGGCAGGCTGACCGCCGCCTTGGCCTTCGGCGCGGCCGTCGTCTTGGACTGCGCCGTGCCCGACTGAACGGTCTGGCCGGAAGCCGCCGCGGCCGGGGCGGTCGTGCCCTGCGCCAGCGCGGGCAGCGCGATCGTGGCGGAGAACAGGGCGGCAAGGGCGATGCGGGAGAAGCTGGTCATCGGGTGGTTTCCTCGTGTCCGGCGGAATTGCCTGACACGCATATCAAGCCGTCGCCGCGTGGCTGCCGTCGGGCGGCATGATGGCAACGTTGCGGCATTGCATGAAAATAGCGTAATTCAATGCGAATCTATTCCGATTTCCCTGGGGCAGCCGTCAATAGGGCAAAAAAGGGGTTTGCAAAGTGCTCGAATTCGTACACATGCTGGCCTCAAGGGGAACTGGAAAACATGCTTAACCCTACCGGGAGGTTCAACAAGACAGATGGCGGCCCAAGCACGCATACCGCGTTCGGACGCGGAAATCCGGCCAATGTCAGCGGAAGAGCGCAAGGTGATCATTGCATCTTCAGCAGGTACCGTGTTTGAATGGTATGATTTTTACCTGGCGGGTTCACTCGCGGCGAACATTAGCGCGAACTTCTTTTCCGGCGTGAACCCGACCGCAGGTTTCATTTTCACGCTACTGGGGTTTGCTGCAGGCTTTGCCGTTCGTCCCTTCGGGGCCCTGTTCTTCGGGCGCCTTGGTGACATCGTCGGTCGCAAATATACGTTCCTCGTGACCATGACGATTATGGGTGTCTCCACCTTCGTAGTTGGCATGCTGCCTGGTTATGCGGCCATGGGCATTGCCTCACCGATTCTCTTCATTCTCTGCCGGCTGCTCCAAGGTCTTGCCCTCGGCGGTGAATACGGCGGTGCGGCGACGTACGTCGCTGAACACGCGCCACATAGCCGTCGCGGCTTCTATACGTCTTGGATTCAGACGACGGCCACGGTCGGACTGTTCCTCTCCCTGCTCGTCATCGTGCTGTTGCGGGTTAGCATGAGCCCTGCCGCGTTTGCCGAGTGGGGCTGGCGAGTACCATTCCTTGTCTCAATCATTCTGCTTGCGGTGTCCATCTGGATCCGCATGCAACTCGCCGAGAGCCCAGCGTTCACTAAGATGAAGGAAGAAGGCACCCACTCCAAAGCTCCGCTCGCCGAGGCGTTCGGCCGCTGGGACAATGCCAAGATTGCGATCTTCGCCCTTCTTGGTGGCACGGCTGGTCAGGCTGTCGTCTGGTATGGCGGGCAGTTCTACGCCCTCTTCTTCCTTACCCAGACGCTGAAGATGGATCCGATTGCTGCGAACTACGCCATCGCCGGTTCGCTGGCGATCGGAACGCCATTCTTCGTCTTCTTCGGCTGGCTGTCCGACAAGATCGGCCGCAAGCCGATCATCCTCGGCGGCTGCCTGCTTGGTGCAGTCCTCTACTTCCCGCTTTTCCACGCACTGACCAGCGCAGTTAACCCCACGCTGGAAGCTGCTTTGGCAAAGGCGCCCGTGACGGTGATCGCTAACGATGCGGAGTGCTCATTCCAGTTCAATCCGACTGGCACGTCATCCTTCACTTCGTCCTGCGACATTGCTAAGTCCTTCCTGGCACGCAATTCTGTGAATTACACTAATGTCTCTGCTCCCGCCGGGGCGGTCGCCAAGATCAAAGTAGGCGAAAAGGAAATCGAGTCCTTCGATCGCGCGAAGGCCGGGGCCGACGGAGCAGCGAAGAACACCGCCTTTGAAAAGATCGCCACTGATGCCATTCGTGCCGCTGGGTATCCCGCCGGTGCGGACCCGGCCAAAGTCAATTGGACTATGACGATCTTCCTCCTCACTGTTCTTGTTCTGCTGGTGACTATGGTTTACGGTCCGATGGCAGCGATGTTGGTCGAGCTCTTTCCGACCCGCATCCGCTATTCCGGCATGTCGCTGCCCTATCACATCGGCAACGGCTGGTTCGGCGGCTTCCTGCCGCCGACCGCCTTCGCTATCGTGGCCGCAACCGGCGATATCTTCTCGGGCCTTTGGTATGTCGTTGTCGTCGCCGGCGCGACCTTCGTTATCGGCCTGATCTTCGTGCCGGAGACGAAGGACGTCGATATCTTCGCCGCCGACCCGATCGAGCCGCCACATCACCGCCCGGCAAGCGCCGACATCTGATCAACGCTGACGCGCAAGACGAGCGAGCGCCGGGGCGCAAACCCCGGCGTTTTCGTGTACGGATGTTGCATCCGATGGTCCGGCCCGGCGTAGGAAGTGGTAACAGTGCCGCACCGTCGATCGGCTACAATGCGACGCGAGGAGGCCGTGCCCCTGCCTGACGCAATCGTCACCTTGTCCCGAAGCATCCGCCTCGCTCTCAGCGAGCGCCGCCTGCGCTTGGCCAGTGGGCTGGTTCTGTTCACCTATGTCACCCTCCATCTCGCCAACCATGCCCTCGGCAATGCCTCCATGGACGCCATGGAAGCCGTCCTCGAGGAGCTCTCGAAAAGTTGGCAGAGCTGGCCGGGCACCGTCCTGCTGTACGGTGCCATGGCGATCCACCTCGCCCTCGGTCTTTGGGCGTTCTACCGGCGCCGCCATTTCGGCTGGCGCCCCGGCGAGGTCTGGCAGCTCGTTCTAGCCCTCGCGGTCCCTCCGCTGCTGATGGGTCATGTTATCAGCACCCGCCTCTCCCAGGCGGTGTTCGAGACCTGGTTCAACTATACACAGATCCTCTCGCTCTTCTGGGTCATTGTTCCCTGGCGCGCGTTCTTGCAGATGGCCGCGCTGATCGTTGCCTGGTGCCATGGCTGCATCGGCGTCTACTACTGGCTGCGCCTGAAGCCGTTCTTCCCGCGTGCTGCGCCGGTGCTGCTCGTCGGCGCTGTCACATTGCCAATGCTTGCTTTGCTCGGGACGTTTCAGGCAGGCCGCGAGGTGATGCAGCACTTCGGTGATCCCGCCTGGCGCGCCGCGCATTATATCGACTCCCTCAATGCGATCGGTCGGGTCGAGACCATCACCGATCGGAGCCTCGCAGCCTATGGCGGACTGATCGTTCTCATCCTCCTGGCCCGCGCAGCCCGAAGCTGGCGCGAGCACCGCGGCGGCGGCTTCCGGGTGGCCTATCCCGGCGGCCAGACAGTGCTCGTGCCCAGGGGCTTCAGCATCCTTGAGGCCAGTCTTGCCGCCAGGATCCCACATGCCAGCGTGTGTGGCGGTCGTGGCCGCTGTTCGACCTGCAGGGTCCGCGTCGTCACCGGCGAGGATCGCCTCGGCGCGCCGGAGCAAGCCGAGCTGGCTGTGCTGCATCGCGTTGCCGCTGGCCCGTCGGTCCGCCTCGCCTGTCAATCGCGCCCGACGGGCGACGTCGCAGTTGTGCCGCTGCTGCCCGCCAATAGCACTGCCGCCCAAGCCGGACGGCGCGAAGTATCCCGCGGCGGTGAGGAGCGCTTCGTGGTCATTATGGTGGTCGATATGCGCGGCTCGACCGCGCTGGCCGAGCACCGCATGCCCTTCGACGCGGTCTTCATCGTCGATCGCTTCGTCGATGCCGTGGGCCGGGCCATCCTTGATGCCGGCGGCCGCCCCAACCAGTTTACCGGCGACGGCGTATTCGCCCTGTTCGGCCTGTCGACCAGCCCCGAGCAGGCCTGCCGCCAGGCGCTGCGGGCAGTCGCCGCTATCGGCCGCAACGTCGGCACACTCAACAGCGCCCTTGGCGCCGCGCCGGGTGTGCCCATCCGCTTCGGCGTCGGCGTACATGGCGGTACGGCTGTGGTCGGCGAGATCGGCTTCGACCGCAGCCGTATCTTCACCGCGCTCGGTGACCCCGCCAACGTCGCCGCGCGCCTCGAGAAACTGTGCAAGACCTACGAGGCCGAGGCCGTCGTCTCCGAGGATGTTTGCACCCTCAGTGGCTTCGATACCGGCGGCCTGCCCCAGCACACGGCAGAGCTCGCCGGCAGGATCGGCCACCTCAAGACCCGCAGCATCGCCTCTGCCGCAACCCTCAACTGGGGCGGCGTCACCGCGCGCTGATTTTCCGCTCCAGCGTTCATGGACACCGGGGGATCACGTTGCTAGAAGGCGCTCGTCCACGCTTTCCAGTCCGCAAAGGCTCAAATGTCGCGAGTTCGGCCTTCCGGCCTAGCCTCCGCCCGCGCACCGAGACGTTCGCGTCCGTTTTTCGCCGCCCTCCTTCCGGAATGCCGCCGATGAAGATCGTAGCCTGCAATTCGAACCGCCCCCTCGCCGAAGCGGTCGCCGCGGCACTCAACCTGCCGCTCACCCGCGCCTCGGTCCGCCGGTTCGCCGACATGGAGGTGTTCTGCGAAATCCACGAGAACATCCGCGGCGAGGATGTCTTCGTCATCCAGTCGACCTCCTACCCCGCCAACGACAACCTGATGGAACTGCTCATCATGCTCGACGCCCTGCGCCGAGCCTCCGCCCGCCGGGTTACCGCCGTCATCCCCTATTTCGGCTACGCCCGGCAGGACCGCAAAAGCGGCCCCCGCACCCCCATCAGCGCCAAACTCGTCGCCAACCTCATCACCGAAGCCGGCGCGCACCGCGTGCTCACCATGGATCTCCACGCCGCCCAGATCCAAGGCTTCTTCGACATCCCCGTCGACAACATGTTCGCCGCCCCCCTCTTCGCGCGGCACATCCAGGACAACTACGCCGGCCGCGACCTGATGATCGTCTCGCCCGACGTCGGCGGCGTGCTCCGCGCCCGCGCCATCGCCACCCGCATCAACTCCGACCTCGCCATCATCGACAAACGCCGCGAACGCGCCGGCGTCTCCGAAGTCATGAATGTCATCGGCGACGTCGAAGGCCGCGACTGCATCATCGTCGACGATATCGTCGATTCCGGCGGCACCCTGTGCAACGCCGCCGCCGCCCTCATCGAATACGGCGCCAAATCCGCCTCCGTCTACACCACCCACGGCGTCCTCTCCGGCGGCGCCGTCGCCCGCATCGCCTCCTCGCCGATCGAGATGATGACCATCACCGACAGCATCCTCGCCACCGAAGCCCAGAAACTCGCCGGCAACATCCGCCAGGTCACCATCGCCCCGCTGCTCGCCGAAGCCATGCGCCGGATCAGCGAAGAAAGCTCCGTCAGCTCCCTCTGGGACTGACCCCACACCCCGCCCCCAACACGGAACACCCCGCCCGATGTCGCTCCTGCCGCGTGCCTTCTGGTTCCTCCGTCACGGCGAAACCGACTGGAACGCCAAAAACCTCAGCCAGGGGAACGTCGACATCCCCCTGAACGCCAACGGCCGCGCCCAAGCCGTCGCCGCCGCCGCCATGCTCCGCCACAGCGGCATCGCCACCATCGTCGCCTCCCCCCTCTCCCGCGCCCACGACACCGCCCTCGCGGTGGCCGCCGAAACCGGCCTCCCTGTCTCGCTGGACGAAGGCCTCCGCGAAGTCTCCTTCGGCGTCCAGGAAGGCCAGCCCATGTCCCAGTGGTTCAGCGACTGGGTCGAAGGCAAATTCACCCCCGAAAACGCCGAAACCTTCGCCGCCCTCCGCGCCCGCGCCGTCGCCGCCATCAACCGCGCCCTCGCCCTCCCAGCCCCCGTCCTCGTCGTCGCCCACGGCGCCCTGTTCCGCGCCGTCCGCGCCGAAATGGGCCTCGAACCCAACGTCCGAACAGCCAACGCCATGCCCTTCTTCTGCCGCCCCGGAACCCCCTGGGACCTCATCGCGGCGGCGGATCTGCGCTAGGTTCCGGACTCATTTGATCCAGAAGGTAATGGCAGCAACGAGGCAAATCCCTGCGATGAAGTTCCTTGCGGTTTTGTCGTATCGGGTTGCCACAGCGCGCCAATCCTTGATGCGGC
>Ga0164296_1000335_pt1 | contig 57081 bp, 52 predicted proteins | sample GEODES057metaG_FD_113533 | JGI IMG/M metagenome (GOLD analysis project Ga0164296, IMG submission 113533) | Dystrophic lake water microbial communities from Trout Bog Lake, Wisconsin, USA - GEODES057 metaG | ecosystem: Environmental > Aquatic > Freshwater > Lake | place: USA: Trout Bog Lake...
CACGTGGTGCCAGAGGTGATCGCCGAGAAGGGTGGCGTGGGCGTCCGTACCAAGGTGGGGCACAGCTTCATCAAGCAGATCATGGCGGACACCGGTGCCATTTTCGGTGGTGAGCACTCGGGCCATTACTACTTCCGTGACAACTACCGGGCGGACTCCGGCATCATCACGTCGATGATCGTCCTTGAGCTGATGAGCCTCTCAGGCCAGCCGCTCTCCAAGATGCTCGAGCCGTTCAAGCGCTACGTGGCCTCGGGCGAGATCAACACCGAGGTCCCAGATCCGGCACGTGCCGTCGAGCTGGTGGCCTCCTACGCGGCCGAGCACGGTGGCACGATCGACCGCCTCGACGGCCTGACGGTCGACCACGGTGACTGGTGGTTCAACCTGCGCCCCTCGAACACCGAGCCGCTGCTTCGCCTGAACGTGGAGGCCAAGACCGACGAGGCCTGTAAGACTCATGTCGCTGAGGTCTTGGACCTCGTCGCTACTCTGATCGCCAACGAAGGATAAGGACCACCATGCCTCTCGACAGCCTCTTGCTTGAGATCCTCGCCGACCCGAACGACAAGCAGCCTCTGCTCTGGTTCGAGACCGACGGGCTCCTCTACAACCCGCGCCGCAAGGAGGCCTACACGGTGGCCGACGGCATCCCGGTCTTGCTGCCCTCCGAGGCTCGCACGCTGACCGAGGCCGAGCACGAGGCCTTGATGGCCAAGTCCGCCGGTGCCGTCGAGACGGGAAGCACCTCGGCGAAGTAGCACGGTGAGGCCCCTCGACGAGAGGAGCCCAGAGACGCAACGAGCCCGGCTCCCTCGAGGGGAGCCGGGCTCGTGTGCTTCTCGCCGTGAGGCGACGGACGCTTAGCTGAGGCGCTCGACGATCATCGACATGCCCTGGCCGCCGCCGACGCACATCGACTCCATGCCGAAGGTCTTGCCCTCGTCCTCGAGGGCGTTGAGCAGCGTGGTCATGATGCGAGCACCGGTCTGACCGAACGGGTGGCCGAGTGCGATGGCGCCACCCTTGACGTTCAGCTTGTCCCAGCTGATGCCGAGGTGCTTGGCCGACGGGATCACCTGTGCGGCGAATGCCTCGTTGATCTCCACGAGGTCGATGTCATCGATCGTGAGTCCGGCACGACCGAGCGCCTGGCGACACGCGTCGACGGGACCGAGGCCCATGATCTCGGGGTTGAGGCCCGAGACGCCGCTCGAGACGATGCGGGCCAGCGGGGTGATGCCCAGCTCCTTGGCCTTGGTGTCGCTCATCACGACGACGGCAGCGGCACCGTCGTTCAGCGGGCAGGCGTTGCCGGCGGTCACCGAGCCACCCTCTCGGAAGGCGGGCTTGAGGCCCGAGAGGCCCTCGAGCGTGGTGCCGGGGCGGGGGCAGTCGTCCTTGTTCACGACGGTGCCGTCGGCGAGGGTCACCGGGATGATCTCGCGCTCGAAGAAGCCGTTCTCTTGGCTCTGGGCGGCACGGCTCTGGGAGAGGAATGCGAACTCGTCCATCTCGGAGCGGCCGACCTTCTCGAACTCGGCCACGTTCTCGGCCGTCTGGCCCATGGCGATGTAGTAGTCGGGGAGGCCGACGGGCGGGGTCCACGGCACCGTCACAGCGGGCGCGCGCTCGGCGGTGCGAGCCTCGGCATCGGCCATGAGGGGGTTGTGCGGGCCGACGTCGGACGCACCGAAGCCGTAGCGAGAGACGGTCTCAACGCCCGCAGCGACGAAGACATCGCCCTCGCCGGCGCGGATGGCGTGGGCGGCCATGCGGATCGTCTGGAGCGACGACGAGCAGTATCGGTTCACGGTGACGCCGGGCACGTTGTCCATGCCGGCCAGGATCGCCACGACGCGGGCGAGGTTGTAGCCAGCCTCACCGGCGGGCTGGGCGGAGCCGAGCATGAGATCCTCGACGAGATTGGGGTCGAGGTTCGGGACCTTGGCCAGGGTCTCCTTGACGGCCAGCGCGGCCAGGTCGTCGGGACGGCACTCGGTCAGCGAACCCTTCATGGCACGCCCGATGGGGGTGCGCCCGGTGGCGACAATGACTGCTTCAGGCATCGTGAAACGTTTCCTCTCGGGATTGGGACGCTCCAATCTGACGCGCCCGACTGGTTACCCTTCGGTAACCATGCGAGATGATAGTGCGGCCACACCAGAGGTGGCCGGTACCGCCAAGAATCTGTAACGTGTTCTATCGGCCGGTCACCATGACCGCCGGACAAAACGCCAGGGAGGGGTCGGCCGATGGAGATCGGGTACACGCCAGAGCAAGAGGAGCTGCGCGACACCTTGCGCAGCTACTACGAGACGCTGCTGACACCGGAGATCGAGGCCGAGCTCGCCGTGAGCGGGGGCATCGGACCGACCGTTCGCTCGGTGGTCAAGCAGATGGCCTCCGATGGGTGGCTTGGCATCGGCTGGCCGACTGAGTTCGGAGGGCAGGGCCGCAGCGCCATCGAGCAGTTCATCTTCTTCGACGAGTCGATGCAGGCCGGTGCGCCGGTGCCCATGTTGACCATCAACACGGTGGGCCCGACGATCATGGAGTTCGGCACCGAGGAGCAGAAGGCGGACTTTCTGCCGCGCATCTTGGCTGGCGACCTGCACTTCTGCATCGGCTACTCCGAGCCCAACGCCGGTACCGACCTCGCTGCGCTCACCACGCGGGCGGTCCGCGACGGGGATGAGTACGTGATCAATGGCTCGAAGATCTGGACCAGCCTGGCGGGCGATGCCGACTACATCTGGTTGGCGGTCCGCACCGACCCCGATGCGGCAAAGCACAAGGGCATCTCGATGATCATCGTCCCCATGGACACCCCGGGCATCCGAGTGGTCCCCATGTCGTTGATGTCGAGCCACAACATCAACTACACGTTCTTCGAGGACGTGCGCGTGCCGGTCGGAAACCTGGTCGGTGGCGAGAACCAGGGCTGGAACCTGATCACCAGCCAGCTCAACCGCGAGCGGGTCACGTTGTGCTCGCCAGGCATCATCGACCGGGCGCTCGCGGACACGCAGCGCTGGGCGGCGGACACCACCTTGCCCGATGGTCGCCGCGTCATCGACCAAGAGTGGGTCCAAGAGCACCTGGCGCGCGTCAAGGCGGAGGTCGAGTTCCTGCGCCTGATCAACTGGAAGGTCGCATGGCAGGCGACGCAGGGGACGCTCGACGTCGCCGATGCCTCGATCATCAAGGTGTTCGGAACTGAGTTCTACCTTCGAGCCTTCCGCTCCTTGATGGAGGTGATCGGCCAGGCTGGCTACCTGCGTCGCGGCTCACCGGGCGCCGTGCTCAAGGGTCGACTCGAGATGTACGCCCGCTCGATGGTCATCTTGACCTTCGGTGGCGGGACCAACGAGATCCAGCGTGATCTCATCGCAATCTTCGGCCTCGGCATGCCGCGGTCGCTCAGGTAGGAGGGGACAGATGGATTTCGCATTGTCAGAGGAGCAGCAGGCGGTCAGGGATCTGGCCACGCAGATCATCGGCGAGCAGGCGACGCCTGAGCGGCTGAAGGCGATCGAGGCCACCGACGGCGAGGATGGCATCTTCGACGCGGAGCTCTGGGGCGCTTTGGCGGAGGCGGGGCTGCTGGGCATCGCCATCGCCGAAGGCTTCGGTGGCGCAGGACTCGACTTCGTGGCGCTCACCCAGGTGGTCGAGGTCGCAGGCCTCACCGCCGCCTACTTGCCGGTCGTCGAGACACTGGTGGCAGGGGCTGACACCATCAGTCGTCACGGGACGAACGAGCAGCATGCCGAGTGGTTGCCCTTGGTCGCAGCGGGCGAGCTCATCATCACGGTGGCCACCGCCGAGGTCGTCGGCGACTTCATCGCTGAGGGCGTGACGCACCCGGCCACGACGGTCACCGAGTCCGAGGGGATCTACACGATCACCGGCACCAAGGCGTGTGTCCCGTCTGGACTCAACGCGGATCTCTTCTTGATCCCCGCATCCTTCCCGGATGGTTCGCTTGGGCTCTTCGCCCTGGACCGAGCCGATGTCGCCATCGAGCGCCAGGATGGTCCCGCACGTCCCGAGGCCCTCGTCACCATCGAAGGAGCCACGGTGACCCAGGCCCGCCTGATCGGTGGGCCAGGCGCCGATGGGGCCGCCATCATCGCCGACTTGGTGCGCCGAACGACCGCTGCGCTTTGCAGCTTGGAGGCCGGTGCCGTAACGGCAGCGGTGAAGCTCGGCGCGGAGTACACGTCGGAGCGTGAGCAGTTCGGGAAGAAGATCGCCACCTTCCAGGCGGTCGGGCAACGTCTGGCTGACGCCTACGTCGACGCCGAGGCGATCCGCCTCACCGCCGCACAGGCGGCGTGGCGGATCTCGACGGGTCTCGAGGCTGACGATGCGGTCTCCATTGCCAAGTTCTGGGCGGCCGAGGGTGGCCAACGCGTGGTCCACGCCGCCACGCACGTCCATGGTGGCGTGGGTGTCGATCGCGACTACCCGTTGCACCGGTACTTCCTGCTCACCCGGCAGATCGAGTTGACCCTCGGTGGCGCCACGCAGAGCCTGCTGGCTCTCGGAGCGCGGGTGGCTGCGTCCGCCTGATGCATCGACGGCTGGCCCTGATCATCGGGGCTCTCGGCCTGCTGGTCGCCATTCTGATGGTTCCGGCAGGCTCGGCGAGGGCCGCCGCAGTGGTGAGTGCCTCCGCATCGCCGACCAGCGGTTTGACCGATGGGGAGCACGTGTCAGTGGTCCTGTCGGGCGCCTCGCCAGGGTCGGAGTGGATCGTCGTCGACTGCGGTCCGAAGGCCTTGGCGTTCGATCTCACGCCGGGGTCTCCGCCATCGCAGGATGGGTGTGAGCAGCGGTCGACGTGGATGATGCCGGTCGACGCCGGAGGCGTGGGAGCACTCCAGGTGAGCGTCAAGGCCAAGCTCACCACGGCGGCAGGTCCGGTGGACTGCACGCAAGCCTCGTGCTTCTTGGCGCTGGAGAACTGGACGGGGAGCGGTCTGCAGCTGATCTCGCTGCACTTCGCTGCCACGGCGTGCGCTGCCACAGGGTCCTGCGTGCTCGCACCGGACGCATGGGATCCGAGTCTCGGGGTAGTCCCATCGACTCCTGGAGGCGCAGCCTTGCCGGTAGAGACCGGAGGCATCGCGCTGGTCTCACCGGGACACCCGGCCACCGTGCCGGTCACCCCGAGTGCGTCACCTGACATCTCCACACTCACGACGATCCCTGGCCCCTACACCGGTTCTCTCGTGTCGGGCCAGGCACTCACATCTGGGATGAGTGGTACCGGTCTGCTCGAGCTCGCCATGAGCGCCCCGTCGACGTCATGGGGGCCTGGCTCACCATCATCCGTGGTGGCTGACGTCTCGATCACCGACACGACGAGCGGCGTGAGCCAACCAACCCAGCAGATCGTCATGTTCGAGGGATCGACGCCGTTCATCTACTCGGGATTCGCAGGCTCCATTACTGGAGGCGATCGCTATGCGGTGCACGTGGTGGCCGAAGCTGACGCTCGATTGGGTGGCCTCTCGCAAGTCCCAGCGGGTCAACGGCCTCAAATCATCGTGGATCAGGTCGCACTGATGGCAGCAACGGCCGCGACGCCGAACGCGATGCTCGAGACCTATGCGCCGGTTATGTTCGGCCGATCGACCTCTGCGCTCCACGACACACCTGTGCTCGTGGCGGGCTCGGCCACGGCCGGAGCAAACGGAACCACGAACCTGAGCTATGAGATCATCTGGTCGCACGAGGATGCGGGGACTGCGTTCGTGCCGATTCTCGAATGGGCGGGATGGGGCCGGTTGACCGACATCGAGAGCGCAGTGAACCTCACGGTGGCGTCAGATGGAACCGTCACCTCGGGGTCGTATCTGTGGGGTGGTGTGCCCAAGACTGGATGGCCTGACAGCGATGGGGCTCGCCAGGAGGTCGACAAGTCGCTGCCGCTCTCGGGCTCGGGGTCCTGGTACGGAACTCACCCGATCCTGAGGGATGCCACTGGGAACAATGACCTCGTCTCTGGGACCTCCAGTCGGTTCCGGTTCCAACTGCTCGCCGTCGCTGGGCCAGCTTCCGGGCAGACGCGAGAGTCGATCGAGAATGCGTTTCCTTTCACCTACTCGATCTCTGCAGCGGAGATCCCTCGGTGGTACACCAATGTCGACACGAATCCGCTGTCGCCGGAAACAGGGCAGGCATCGCAATACGCGCTCGTGGATCTTGCGACGAGCTCGCTTGTTCCATCCGTCCATGAAGCAGTGCAGCTTGAGGTCGGTGGTGTCTGGTATTCCCAGGACCTCGGATGGGGGACGACCGGGACCCTCGCCTCACCGGGCCACGAGCAGACGACGGTCAAGCTGCCGCTCGGATGGAGCGCTGGCTCGGTGCAGGGGGCTCGAGTCGCCGTCGTCCCGGCCAGTAATGCTGGTGCTGTCACGGTTTCGAGCTTGACGGTGTCACAGCTTGGCGCAGGCAATGCCATCACGCCTATCGCCGTCCCGGGCGTGCCTGGTGTGGTTGGGGAGACCCCCGGCAGCCCTGCCGCCTTTGATCTCGTTGGCGCCTCGGTCCACGCCATCGGGACATCAGGTCACCGCTGGACCGTGACGGGGGCGGTGACGGATGCGTTTGGGCATGGTCTGGCTGGTGTGACCATGAAGCTCGTGCTTCCGGCCGGGTACGAAACTCCTTCGTGTCGTTCATGTCATCTGGTCACGATCTCGTCGTCCGGATCGGGGGGCTTTGCGGCGACGATCACGTCGCCAACCGCAGTGGCGACGCCGACGGTCACCCTCCGGGCTCCTGATGTGGCAGTCGCTCCCGTGGTCATCACCGGCTGATCGACGTCTCGTGTCGATCGCCTGAAAAGTCATCAGGACTTCAGAGAGCGCATGGCCTAGCGTGCGTGCCATGAAGGCTCGTCGTCGCATTGCCCACTTCGGACTGAGCATCGCCCTCATGGCTGCCGCAACGGGCATCGTGGCGACGATGCCCGTTGCGGCATCGACACTGACACCGACGCTGAGCCCAGGGTGCACGAGCATCCTGTCGGCCACGGTGGCGGCATTCAGCTCCGGCGCAACTGGCACCAAGGCCCAGCAGATCGTGATGACACCGCCGGGCCCCTTGGAGAACCCAGCCGTCGCCGACGGCGTCAACCCCACTCAGACCATGACCGTTTCGGTCACCGTCTACGGGGTGGCCGGTCACGTTGTGATCCCCACACCGGCCAAGCCGGTGACGGTGACGATCCAGAACGCACCGGCGGGAGCCATCATCTCCACCGTCCCTGCAGCGGTGTCGACCTCGCCCGTGACGGTGCGACTGACGAGCGGAAGCTCGTTCACGCTGACCTATGCCGGGAGCTACCTCGCCGCCCCGCTCGACGTCACCGCGTCGGCGACGGTGCCAGGGACCAACCAGTGCACAGGGACCGCGCAGCAGGCGGTGGGGACGGCAACCATCCCACTTGCCACCCCACCGGCGTCGATCGGGACCTCATCGTTCAGAACTCCGACGCTTTGTACGAGCGACCCCACCCTGCACAGCTGCGTGAGCGCTAAGGATCGGATCCCTGCCTTGGGCCTCAAGGCCGCCGCCGGCTATGGATCGACACCACCGACCGGGAAGATTGGTCGCTTCACCATCGACACCGGCTCCATCGGCACGGTGGTCCCGATCGGCGACCTGGGGCCCGCCGCCATCGGGCCTGGCGCACCAGCGCTCAAGTTCTATGACTCGTCGGGCAATGAGTTCGTGGGCTTCACCTACCTGGCTCCCATCACGCTCGAGATGGGGACGGCCACGGTGACCGCACCGATCCGTGTGCTGGGCGTCGAGGCAGTCAGCTGCTACCTCTCAGGTTCGTGCTCCTCGAATGCATCAGCGGCCAGCTTCCACTACCTCGGCATCGGGTTCGACCGTGAGTCGAAGCAGGCGCAGGATCCGTTTGCGTCTCCCTCCGACAACGCGCTCCTCCAGGCCGGCGACAGCGCTCCGGCGACCTTCGCCCCGGGCTACATCCTGAACCCTTCCTCGATCACCGCTGGCATCACGGCCGCCAACTCGAGCGCCTTTCGCACCGAGTCGTTGACAGCCAGCCCGCGGAGCCCGGGGGACTACCTCGGCGCACCCGGGTGCATCAGCTTCCCGGCCAGCCTTGACGGCCCCGCCACCCCAACCTGCGGCTCGCTGCTCGTCGACGTCGGGATCAGCCAGATGTACGTCACCTTCCGAACGAAGAAGGGCAAGTTCACGGCACTCCCGACAGGAGGCCTGCCGGCGAACCAGGAGATCTCCATCACCACGCCTGGCGAGTCACCGGCGCTCTCCTACTCCTTCTCTTCCGGCCCGATAGCCGGGGGCGTGGCGCCACCGCAGATCGGTCAGGCGCCGACCGCCGTCGACGTCTCGGTGACCAAGCTGGCGGCGATTCCTACCATGCAGGGCCAGGTGTTCTTGAACCTCGGCCGCAATGCGATCGCCACCAACAGCTATCTCTTCGATGCGGCCAGCGGGCAGATCGGCTTTGGGCCTCTGCCGCTCGGCTGACGAGGCGACCCCCTAGGAGATGATCTCCGCCATCGTGCGGAGGGTGGCAGCGTCACCATTGATCAAGAGGGTGGTCAGCATCGAGTCACGCCACTCCTCAAGGTCGTCCCGGATCTTCTCCTTGGGGCCGACGAGGGCGATGTCCTCGACCATCCGCGTTGGCACTGCCGCCGCCGCCTCGTCCTTGTGGCCGGCGAGATAGAGCTCCTGGATCTTGGTCGCCTGCTCCTCGTAGCCCATGCGACAGAAGACGTCGAAGTGAAAGTTCATCTCCTTGGCGCCCATGCCGCCGACGTAGAGGGCGATCGCCGGCCGGTAGAGGTCAGCCGCGACCTCGACATCGTCGTGGATGATGGTCGGAGCGAAGGCAAGGACCTCGAAGTCGTCCTTCGTGCGACGAGCGCCGGGTCGGGCGAAGCCCTCGTCGAGTGCTGACTGGAAGCTGGCCATGGCACGGGGGGCGAAGAAGATCGGGAACCAGCCATCGGCGATCTCGGCGGCCAGGGCCACGTTCTTCGGGCCCTCTGCTCCCAAGATGATCGGGATGTCGCTCCGAAGTGGGTGCACGATCGACTTGAGCGGCTTTCCCAAGTTCATGCCACCTGGATAGGGGAGCGGGTAGTGAGGCCCGTCGTTGACCACCGGCTCATCTCGAGCCAGCACCTTCCGGACGATCTCAACGTACTCGCGCGTCCGAGCCAGCGGCTTGTTGAAGGGCTGGCCGTACCAGCCTTCGACCACCTGCGGACCAGAGACGCCGAGGCCCAGGACGAAGCGACCACCCGACAGGTGGTCGATGGTCTGCGCGGCCATCGCCATGGCCACGGGAGTCCGGGCGGAGATCTGGCAGAGCGAGGTGCCGAGGCGGACCCGCTCGGTTGCCGCACCCCACCAGGCGAGCGGCGTCAGGGCGTCCGAGCCGTAGGACTCGGCGGTCCAGATGGAATCGAAGTCGAGACGCTCTGCTTCGGCCACGAGCTCTTGCGCGCCAGCTGGCGGCCCTGCCCCCCAGTAGCCGAGCTGGAGTCCAAGCTTGAGTTCCTTCACGGTGCCCCCTCTGTAGTGTTCTGGCTAGAAGTTAGTTAGCCCCGCATGGGCTCGATGATCTCCTGTGCGAACGCGGCCATCTCGTCCAGCCGACGGGCCAGCCGATCTTCGGGGGCAACGTCCTCGGGCACCATCATCCATGGTGCACAGATCAGATCGGTGACCCCCGCCTCCTCGAAGCGGCGGTAGAGGTCGACGTTGGGCATCTCGAAGAGCGACATGTAGATGGTGAAGTCGTCGTCGGCCCGCCCGGCAGCTCGAAGTGCCTCCTTGAGGGAGGCGAGGTGCGCCCACGCCTCGTCCTCGCGGTAGGCACCGGCGGCGATCCACCCATCGCAGAGCTGCGCTGCACGACGGAAGGCGGGGGCGGAGTGGCCGCCCCCAAGGATCGGCACGCGCTTGGTGGGGGCCGGCTCGATCTGGCACTCCGGGACGTCGTAGTAGGTGCCGTGGTGCTCGACCCATCCGCCCGACCACAGGGAGCGAAGGGCCGGGATCATCTCATCGAGACGCTTCCCGCGAGTGCGGAAGTCCTGGCCGGTCTGATCGAACTCCTCTTTGCACCAACCCACGCCCACGCCGAGTCGCACCCGGTTGTCGGAGAGCACTGCGGCCGTGCCGACCGTCTTGGCGACCGAGATGAGATCGCGCAGGGGCGCCACGTAGACCCCGGTGGTGAAGAGAGTGTTGGTCGTCACTGCAGCCATGGCAGAGATCAGGCACATCGGGTCGGGCCACGCAACGTTCTTCTCCCAGAACGGGGCTCCGTCCTCCTCCTTGGAGTACGTGTAGTGCGACTCGAGCGAGCGGGCATTGAAGAGGTGATCGGAGAGGTACAGGCCGTCGTAGCCGAGCTCATCGGTCGCCACCGCGATCGGGAGGAGCTGATCCATCTCGAGAAAGGTGACTGACTGATGGAATCGCATGTGCCCCCCCATGAAGCATGATCGTGACCCACGAAGAGTGGAACACGTTCCAGTGATGCTACCGGAGACCGAACGTTCGACGAACCCGCCGAACGGCCCTCTCAGGAAGATCAAAGTGGAACGCGTTGCAGTTTGGCGATTCTCGCTATGGTGGGGACAGAATTGCTCTAATCACGCAGGAGGGCTGTGAGCCATGCAACTCGAGGAGACCAAGGAACAGCGTGCGCTTCGAGAGGAGCTGCGCACCTACTACGGCGAGCTCTTGACCCCCGAGATCAGGGCTGAGCTCGCCCAGAACCTCGAGGGTGGTGAGGTCTGGCGTGACGTCGTCCAGCGCATGGGCAAGGACGGCTGGCTGGGCATCGGCTGGCCCGAGGAGTTCGGCGGCCAAGGGCGTCCTGCCACCGATCAGTTCATCTTCTTCGACGAGACGCGTCGGGCTGGCGCGCCGTTCCCCTTCGTGACCATCAACACCGTCGGTCCGACGATGATGACCTACGGCACTGACGAGATGAAGTCGTACTACCTGCCCAAGATCCTTGCTGGCGAGCTGAACTTCGCCATCGGCTACACCGAGCCGCAGGCGGGCACAGACCTTGCCAACCTCCAGACCCGCGCGGTGCGCGACGGGGACGAGTACGTGATCAACGGGTCGAAGATCTACACGTCGGGCGCCAACGATGCGGACTTCGTCTGGTTGGCCTGTCGCACGGACGCCGATGCTCCGAAGCACAAGGGCATCTCGATCATCTGCGTCCCGACCACGGCCAAGGGCTTCGACTGGAGCCTGATCACCACGGTCGGTGGGCTCACGACGACCGCGACGTACTACGAGGACGTCCGTGTGCCGGTGACCGAGCTGGTGGGGACCGAGAACATGGGCTGGAGCATGATCACCATGCAGCTCAACCACGAGCGGGTCGGCCTCGCTGCGTGGGCGGGACTTGGCCACAAGCTGTTCCAGCAGGTGGTGGCATGGGCTCGGGAGACCGAGCTCGACAACGGCCAGCGAGTCATCGACCTGCCCTGGGTGCAGGAGGACCTCGCACGCTGTGACGCCGAGCTCGAGGCGATGTGGCTCTTGAACTGGCGCATGGCGGTCAAGGTGGCCGCCGACGAGGTTGGCGCCGCCGACTCGTCCGCCATGAAGGTCTTCGGAACAGAGCGACTGATCGAGATCAACCGGATGCTCCAGGGCATCGTCGGGGCGGCCGGCTATGTGACGCCAGGATCACCGGGCTCGATCCTTGGCGGGCGCCTGGAGGCGAATGGCCGCCAAGCGCAGATCAACACCTTCGGTGGCGGCGTCAACGAGGTTCAGCGAGAGATCTTCGCCATGGCTGGCCTCGGCATGAAGCGCGACAAGCGCTGATCGAAGACGAGGGAGCACCGTGAGCACCGACCACTCTGCAGCACTCGCTGCGCTCGTCGGTCAGGTCGCTGGCCCACCGTCGGTGGCGCTTGATCTGGTCAACGAGCCGATGATCCGCCATTGGGCGGAGGCGATGGGGGATGAGAACCCCGTCTACCAGAGCGATGCTGCGGCGCGCGAGGTCGGCCTCCCCGGACTCATCGCTCCACCCACCATGCTCCAGGCATGGAGCATGGTGGGGCTGAAAGGCACCCTCGAGCGAGATGCACTTCGGGCAGCGGGCGTCACCAAGGGCGAGGAGAACGCCAACGATCAGGTGATGCGCCTCCTCGATGAAGAGGGCTACACGTCGGTGGTCGCGACCAACTGCGACCAGGACTATGTCCGGCCGTTGGTCCCGGGCGAGCGAATCTGCGTCCAGCTCGTGATCGAGGCGGTGAGCGACGTCAAGACGACGGGCCTCGGCACGGGGCGCTTCTTGACCAATCGCTACGACTTCTATGTGGTGGGCGACGACTTTCCGACCGACCCTGCAGCTCGCGCTGATGCCATCGCGGCCGCAGAGCTGGTCGGTTCCATGCGTTTCCGGATCTTGAAGTTCGCACCTGCCCCCAAGGCACCGGCCAAGCCGCCACGTCCGCTTCCGGCGATCACCGAGGACACGGCGTATTACTGGGAGGGGCTCAAGGATGGACGCCTCTTGATCCAGCGCTGCACCTCGTGTGGCACGTTGCGGCACCCGTCGCTGCCCGGATGCGGCACCTGTGGGTCTCTCGAGTGGGACTCGGTGGAGTCAGCCGGCAACGGAACCATCTACAGCTACGTCATCGTTCACTACCCCCAGGTGCCTGCCTTCGACTACCCGCTCCCGATCGGACTGATCGAGCTGGACGAGGGGACCAGGATCGTGGCAAACCTGGACATGGAGCCGGGTGACGTGACCATCGGCATGCGGGTCACGGCCCGCATTGAGAAGTTCGACGACGACTTGAGCCTTCCGGTGTTCTCGCCGGCGGCGTCCTAGGAGGGGTCATGGATTTTCAGTTCACCGAGGAGCAGCTCGCCATCCGCGAAGCGGCGACCGGCATCATCGACGGCATGGTCGACCCGGATCGGGTCGCTGCGGTCGAGGCAAGCGAAGATCGCTTCGACGCCGAGCTCTGGGCGGCATTGGCAGCCGGGGATCTGCTCGGCTTCGGCATCCCTGAGTCTGATGGTGGCAATGGCGGGGGCATGGTCGAGATCGGCCAGATCCTCGAGGTCCAAGGCAGGGCGGTGGCGCCCGTGCCGCTTCACGCCACGCTGGTTGAGGGCGTGCTCCCGATCGCTCGCTTCGGATCTGACGCCCTGCGCTCACGACTGCTCCCGGGCGTGGCGGCGGGCCAGGTCATCTTGACTGGCGCGTTGGCTGACGCCGCCGCCTCGCCAAGCCAGCTCCCTCGCGTGCGGGCGTCCAAAGTTGATGGATCGTGGCGTCTTGAGGGCCTCGCCTCGGCGGTGCCGTTCGCCCACGTGGCCCACGCCGTAGTGGTGCCCGCTCGGACCGACGACGGTGACGTCGTGGTGGCCGTGGTGCCGCTCGACGACGCGTCGGTATCGCTCGAGCGCGTGGTGACCACGAACCGGGCCATCCACCCCAACGTGACCTTCGCCGGGACCTTGATCCAGGAAGATGCGGTCCTGGGCGGCACCGACGTGCTCGAGGCCATGTTGGCTTGGGCGCAGACGGGTCTGGCGCTCCTTCAGGTCGGCGTCTGCTCCGCGGCCCTCGAGCAGACTGCCGCTCACCTCAACGAGCGCACCCAGTTCGGTCGGACGCTCTCGAGCTTCCAGGGGACCATGTTGCGTGCGGCGGATGCCGGTATCGACACCGAGGCCATCCGCGTCACGGCCTGGCAGGCGGCGTGGCGCCTTGATGAGGGCAAGCCCGCAGAGGAGTCAGTCCTGATCGCCAAGTGGCAGGCCGCCGATCGCGGTCAGCGAGTGGTCCATGCCACCCAGCACCTCCATGGAGGCACTGGTGCTGACATCGGGTATCCGATCCACCGCTACTTCCTGTGGGGCAAGCAGATCGAGCTCGAGCTCGGGAGCCCGAGCCTCCAACTGTCTCGCCTCGGGGCACTCATCGCAGAGCGGCCTGATGAGGTGATCGCGCGGTGAGCACGCGGCTCTTCTCCTCGGTGGCGGTGGGCGATGAGATCGATGCGCTCGTGATCCCGATCACGCGGACGCTCATCGTGTCGGGTGCGCTGGCGAGCCGTGACTACCAAGACGTCCATCACGACGCCAAGCTCGCCCTCGAGCGCGGGAGCCCTGACATCTTCATGAATATCTTGACCACCAATGGTCTGGTGGGTCGCTACATCACCGACTGGAGTGGTCCTGGTGGATTCCTTCGCAAGGTGGACATCCGGCTCGGTGCGCCGAACTACCCCGACGACACCATGACGCTGACCGGCCATGTCACCGAGGTGGCCGATGACGTGCACGACCCCGACCGAGGACAGGTGGTGATCGGCGTCGTGGGTGCGAACAGCATCGGGAATCACGTCGTGGGCACCGTCACCCTGACCCTGCCGAAGAACGAGGTGATTGGATGACGACGCACTCATTTGCCGGTCAGGTGGCGATCTGCGGCATCGGAGCGACTGAGTTCTCAAAGAAGTCGGGACGCTCCGAGCTTCGCCTGGCGGTCGAGGCGGTCAAGGCGGCCATCGATGACGCCGGCATTGCCCCGGAGCAGGTCAACGGCATGGTGACCTATTCCTCGGACACAAACCCCGACACCGACATCGCCCGTTCGCTCGGCATCGGGGAGCTCACCTTCTTCAGCCGCATTCACTACGGCGGTGGGGCCGCGTGTGGCACCATCCAGCAGGCGGCCCTGGCGGTCGATGCTGGGGTTGCTGACTACGTGGTGTGCTACCGCGCCTTCAATGAGCGCTCCGGGAACCGTTTCGGTGCTGGCGTCCAGGGCCGGGCACCGCTGCCCAACGCAGAGAACGCCCACCTCGGCTCCTACATCCCCGTCGGTCTCTTGACCCCGGCGTCATGGGTGGCGATGGCCGCCCAGCGGTATCTGCACGTGACCGGAGCGACGACCGAGGATCTCGGCCGGGTTGCCGTGGCCGACCGAAAGCACGCTGCGACGAACCCAAAGGCGTGGTTCTACGAGCAGCCCATCACCTTGGAAGAGCACCAAGCCTCCCGTTGGATCGTGGACCCGCTCCGACTGCTCGACTGTTGCCAAGAGACCGATGGGGCCCAGGCGATCGTGGTGACCACGCTCGAGCGAGCCAGAGATCTCTCCAACGCGCCGGTCGTGATTCAAGCGGCCGCGCAGGGCTCCGGCAAGGGCCAAGACATGATGACCAGCTACTACCGGGATGACCTGCTCGGGCTCCCCGAGATGGAGGTCGTGGCCCGACAGCTCTGGGAGACCAGTGGCATGGGCCCGGCCGACATGGACGCAGCCATCATCTACGACCACTTCACGCCCTATGTGCTCTACCAGCTCGAGGAGCTTGGGTTCTGTGCGAAGGGTGAGGCCAAGGACTTCGTCAAGGACGGGCGGATCGAGCTCGGTGGGGCACTTCCCATCAACATGCACGGCGGCCAGCTCGGCGAGGCCTACCTCCATGGAATGAATGGCATCGCCGAGGCCGTTCGACAGGTGCGTGGCACTGCCGTCAACCAGGTCCCGGACCTCGAGCGCATCGTGGTCACCGCCGGGACTGGCGTCCCGACCAGCGGCCTCGTGCTGAGCAACGACGCTTAGATCACTGGCGCTTAGACCACTCGATCGATCACGGCCTCGTTGAGCCGAGACGCGGTCACCTCGTCGAGCACCTCGTAGCGGAGCTCGTTGCCGGGCCGCCACCAGACCGGGTCGATGGTCTGCCATCGTTCAGCGCGCAACGCCTTCTTGACCACCTTCGAGGTGGCCGTCTTTGGGAGCTCAGCGGAGATCCGCACGTACTTCGGCGCCCACTTGGTGCCGAGGTCCTCCTGGGCGTCCAAGAACGATTCGAACGCCTCTGGATCGAACGCTGCACCCGGGGTCAGCTCGAGGGCCGCCATCACCTGGTCACCCACGTGCTCATCGGGCACCGCGTAGACGGCGGCCACGATGACCGCCGGGTGGCGGGTCAGGATCCGCTCGACTGGGGCGGCGGCGAAGTTCTCGCCATCGACGCGGACCCAGTCATTGTCCCGACCAGCGAAGTAGAAGAAGCCCGCCTCGTCGCGATACGCCAGGTCGCCGGTCCAGTACCAGCCATTTCGGAGTCGTGCTTCCATCGCAGCGTCGTTCTGCCAGTAGCCCTCGAATGACTGGCCGCCGGTCTTGGACACGAGCTCTCCGATGCACTGCTCCGCATTGAGGAGGCGACCTTGACCATCGAAGACGGCCCGGGGCAGCTCGTCCCCGGACTCTTGGTCGACCACCATCGTGCCCTCTCCGGCGATGCCCAGCGCCCCCTTGGGGGTGTCGGGCGTGCGGGCGAGCGATGCGCCTCCCTCGGAGGATCCGTAGGCCTCGTTCACCACGCACCCGAAGCGGGTGGCGAAGCGATCGATGTCATCGGCGGCAGCCTCGTTGCCGAAGCACAGTCGAAGTGGCAGCTCAGCGTCACCCGGGTCGGCCGGGGTGTTCAAGATGTAGGAGAGCGGCTTGCCCACGTAGTTGAAGTAGGTGACGCCAAATCGCCGAACATCGGGGGCGAAGCCCGATGCCGAGAAGCGCTCCGCCGAGGGGACCGCCACCGCAGCTTCGGCAGCCAGGCTCGGACCCCAGCCCGCCATGAGCGCGTTGGAGTGGAAGAGCGGCATGGCGGCGTAGCAGACGTCGTGTGGGGTCAGCTGGAACATCTGGCGGACGATGCCGGAGATCATCGCCAGGCGACCCTGGCTGCACCGGACGGCCTTCGGTGCCCCGGAGGTACCCGAGGTGAAGAGCAGATAGCCAAGCGTGCTGGCGTCGATGGTCGCGTCGACGATGTCGGCCGGGTGGGCGCCGCGAAATGGGGCGAGCTGGTCATCGATCCGAGTTCCGTCGGTGATGATGACTCGATCGGATTCGGCCGTGATGACCCCAAGGGATGGGCCGAGATCGTGGCCCTCGACGAGGGGGAGCAGCGCCGCCGTTGTGATCAGCAGCTGGCACTGGGTGTGCGCAAGATCCCGAGCGAGCTCATCGCCTCGATGGGTGGAGTTCCCGCCCACCACCGTGGCCCCGACCAGCGCTGCGGCCTCGAGCCACAACAGGTGCTCGACCGAGTTCGGGAGGAGAGTGGCCACGTGGAAGGGCCCCGGCTGGCGCATGGCCAGCAGCCACGCGCCGCGTGTTGCGGCTCGCTGCGTGGCGACGGCATGGCTCAGGGTCTCAGCGGCGCTGATGATGCCGGGCTGCTCGTTGTCGGCGAGCGCCAGGACCATCTGCGCGATCGTCTTGGAATCAGCCATGACTTCCCCCCGTCCAAGGACTGTGTCGGGACTGAATCTAGACCGAATCTGACGGCCCGTCAGAAGCCGAGCGGTACGCCGAGGATGCCGAGGATGGCACCGGTGAAGCCGCTGAACAGGAGAATGCTCACCGTGCCCCGACGGGCCAGGAGGAGCCAGATCACGGCGAGGAAGAGGAGGGGGAGCTGCCAGAGGTGCTCGATGCCATGGCTCAACAAGATGGCCGTGCCGGCGATGGCGCCAATGGCAGCCGGACCGGCCCCGGCCAGAAAGCCTTGTGCCGTCGGCGAGGTGCGCAGGCGCTCGAAGCTCGATCCTCCAAAGATGATGAACAAGAAGGAGGGGGCAAACGCGATGGCGGCGGCGAGGAGCGCGGCTGCGACGCCGCCGGCGGCGTAGCCGACGACGGCGATGGTCTGCACCACCGGACCGGGGGTGATCTGCCCGAGCGCCACGGCAGCCAAGAACTGCGGTGCGGTCATCCAGTGGTGGACCTTGACCGCATCGGCCTGCATCAGGGGGACGATCACGAAGCCACCGCCAAAGCTGAGCGCTCCGACCTTGATGGCCAGCCAGGCCAGTCCAGGCACGGCGGCAACGCCCGTGATCACCATTGGGAGAACCATGGCAGCGCTTCGAGGCGTTCGGCGGTGGCGGTACCACTCGATGAGAACCTCCATGGCGCCGCAGAGCACCAAGGCGAGGACCAAGGCGCTGCCAAGTGTGATGCAGGCGACGAAGCCGATCGTGATCCACACGAGCCATCGAGCGCGGGCCCCGAAGAAGCCCTTCGATCGACGAAACGACGGGATGGCGAGGTCGGAGGCGGCTCGGAGGGCCACGATCGGGACCGCAGCACCCGCTCCGAGTGCAGCCCCGCTCACCCAGCGGGGGCTGCCCGCTGAGAGGAGGGCTGCCGCCAAGGCGATGATGAGGATCAGGCCGGGAACGATGAAGCACGTCCCTGCCACGAGCGCACCGAGCGTCCGACGGAGGCGCCAGCCGCAGTAGATGGCGAGCTGGGTCGATGCAGGGCCCGGGAGCAGGTTGGTCGCCGCCACTGCGTGCTCGAACTCCTCATCGCTGATCCAGCCATGCTGGTCGACGACCATGGTGCGGAGAAGGGCCACGTGGGCCGGTGGCCCCCCGAAGCCGGTGGCACCGAGCTTCAACCACAGGGATGCGATGGTGGCGAGCGATGGCGTCGCCTCGGTGGGTTGATCCGGCGACTCCATCAGGTGATGGTGCTACGGACCTTCGCCACCGCTGGCCGTGCACGAGCGGGGATCCCATGCCGCCAGTGGCTCGGTCGGGCTTGATGGTGGGGCGAACCCGGAGGGGACGGTCGTGGTCGTCGTGGGAGCGGTCGTGGTCGAGGTGGCGTGCGTCGTCGTCGAGTGATGGGTCGTCGTCGATGTGGTCGGCGCGGGAGCTGGAGTGTTGATGGCAAACGAGGTCCCGGTGATGACGGTGACCGGCGCCGGCTGCTTCGGGTCATAGGCCAAGATGGCCTGACCAGAGATCTGACGCAGCACCTTCAGGGCATCAGCCACGACCATCGGGTTCTGGGAGTTGTAGCTGACCGTGGTCTCGGCCGGGTTGCCGACCGGGGTGGCGTCGCCGACGGTGCCGATCTTGAACCCCAGCTGCTGAAGGGCGGCTGCGGTCTCACTTGCCTGGTTGTAGACGCCCGAGCCGTTGAGTACGGCCACGGTGACCTTGGAGGCGGCCGGCAACGGCGCACCGGTCATCGTGTTGGTGTTGGGCGACACGTTCAAGAAGGCCTGGATCGTCGACAGGTCGGGCACATTGTCAGGGAACTCGACGTTGCCGTAGTCGTAGCCTTGGTAGTAGTAGCTGTACGAGTTCGATGCCATCACGGGGAGCGTGTACTGCGGAGCGCTCTGGGAGTTCACCGAGTGGAACGTGGTGATCATGTTGACCATGTCGCTCGTCGAGAGGCTCGAGTCGACCGTCAGCTGGGGTGCCACGTTGCTCACCAGCTTGGCGTCGGTGATCGGGTCGCCGAGCCCCTGCTTCGAGACTGCGGCCGCCAGCACGCGGAGGAACTCGTGGTCACGGCGGATTCGGGCCAGGTCGCTCTGATTCTCCTGCGGCCATGTGCTCGGGTCAGAGCTGTAGGTGTCGTTCGGCTTGTACTGGAGGTGCCTGGCGCGCACCACCGTGAGGGCCTGCTGGCCGTTGAGCGAGACACAGCCAGTGCTGTACTGCTTGAGCTGGCTGTACGCGTCATAGACGGGCATCGGGAAGTACATCTTGATGCCACCCAGTGCGTCGACGACGCCGGCGAAGGTGTCGAAGTTGAGCTCGACGTAGTGGTTGATGGGAATGCCGAAGTCCTGCTGGATGGCATTGACCAGCTGGCTCGGGCCCTCGGCGAGGGCGGCGTCGATCTTGTTGGCCCCGTCTGCTCGAGCATTGGGGATGAACAGGTCACGTGGCAGCGAGAGGAGCGAGATCTTGTGGGTGTTGTAGTCAAGGTGCAGGATCATCACGACGTCGCTGTTGACGCCGGTGACGCCTTGTGAGCAGATCCCGTAGATCGGGTTCTGCACCTTGAGGGCGCATCGGTCCGTGGATCCCACCATCAAGATGTTCTGCGTGCCCTGCGAGGCATCGATCGCTGAGGCCGTCGTCAGGTTCTTGACGTCGATCTTGTTGATGCGGCTTGCCTGATAGGCGACATAGCCGGCGAAGCCTCCGACGATCAGGACGACGACGATCAGGAGGGACAACGAGGCGCGCGCCCAGCGGTTCCGAGGCCACAGGTGGCGCTTGGGCTTGGGGGCGGCGTGTCTCGGCCCACGGGGGGCTGGGGGTGAGTAATCGCCAGACGACATGTCGTGACAGGCTACCGCCCGCGACCCCTCAGGAGGCGTTCATGGCAGCGATCACCTGAGAAGTGGTGGCAAGGGTGGCGATCAGCGACAGGCTGTGGCGCAGCACCTCTGCGGCGTAGTCGGCAGGGGTCCCACAGACCGCATCGGTGGCGACGAGGACCTGGTAGCCGAGGTCGACGGCCTCGATGCAGAGTCCCATGACGCCGAGGTTCAACGAGACTCCACAGACGATCAGGGTGTGGACGCCGAGGTTTCGGAGCGTGGGGTCGAGGGCGGTTCCTGAGAACGGCGCAACGCCATGGCGCCGGGGGATGATCAGGTCGCTCGGCTCGGGGCCGAGCTCGGGGATCAGCTCGACGGCAGGGGATCCCTCGAGGAGGTGCTCGGGGCGGCGGAGCACCGCGGCGTGCAGGGGTGTGTTGGCGCTCGTCCCGGCCCGATCAGCTCGGAACTCCGCCGTCAGGTGGACGACCGGGATGCCCGCCTGACGAGCTGCTGCCACGAGAGCTCCTGCGTTGGCCTGGAGCCCCACCTCGTCTGCGGCGGTCGAGAGCGCCGGGAAGGAGGCAAGGTCTCCCATGACGCCCCGCTGGAGCTCCATGGTGACGACGGCCGCAGGAACCGTCGGATCGATGCCCCGTCCGTGGAGATCACCCCTGAGGAGATCAACCAGGTCGACGGGCATCTCAGCCGACCGACGGCTGGTTCTCGATGATCGAGGTCGCCCAGCGATAGTCGGGCTTCCCGGAGGGGGACCGGACGATCGAGTCGACGACATAGAGACGTCGAGGCACCTTGTATCCCGCGATGTGATCCCGGCAGTGAGTCTGGATGTCGCCGAGGGCGACCGACTGCCCCTCGCGCGGCGCCACGATGGCTGCGACGGTCTGTCCCCAGCGCTCATCAGGCGCCGCGCAGACGATGGCGTCGAAGACCGCAGGATGGGACCGAACGGCAGATTCGACCTCTTCGGGGTAGATCTTCTCGCCGCCTGAGTTGATGACGACCGAGCCGCGTCCGAGCAGGGTGATCGTCCCGTCGGCCTCGACCGTGGCGAAGTCACCGGGCATCACGTAGCGAACGCCGTCCACCTCGATGAACGTCTCTGCGGTCTTGATCGGATCGTTGTAGTAGCCGAGCGGGATGTCGCCGGAGCGAGCGATCTTGCCGGTGACCCCTGAGCCAGGCTCGACACGGTTCATGTCCTCGTCGAAGACGACCGTGTCGCCGAGCGCCGTCACGGTGGGTCCTGAGCGCATGGCCGTCTGCCCCGCGGAGATCACCGTCATGCCGTTGTTTCCTGACTCTGAGGAGCCGATGGCGTCGGTGATCATGATGGTCGGGAGATGGACGAAGAACTTGTCCTTGACGGGCGCACTGAAGAGCGCAGCCGAGGAGACGACGGCCAAGAGCGAGGAAAGGTCGTAGTTCGCCGTGCTCTCCTCGAGCGCCTCGACCAGGGGCTTGGCCATGGCGTCCCCAGTGACCATCACCGAGTTGACCTTCTCGTCCTCGATGGTCTGCCAGACCGCGTGCGGGTCGAACTTGGCGGTGAGGATGATCCGATCGCCAACGAAGCTTCGGCCAAGCACCGACCACTGCGTGGCACCGTGCATCAAGGGGGCGATGGGGAAGTGGGTGATGACAAAGCCCGCCTGGCCCTTCTCGACGAACTCCTCCGGACGCGCGACGCGCACGTTGGACATCGGGTCGACGCCACCACCAAGGGCGTAGATCACATCCTCGTGTCGCCAGACGACGCCCTTGGGCATCCCCGTCGTGCCACCCGTGTAGAGCATGTAGATGTCGTCGCCCGATCGGGGGCCAAAATCGCGAATCGGTGACGAGGCGGCCAACGCCTCCTCGTAGCGGACGACGTCCTCAGATGGATCGGCCTCGGTGGACCCGTCCTCGATGACGATCACGTGCTCGATGCTCGGCAGCGACGGGAGGAGCGCTGCCACGTGCGGGGAGAACTCGCGCTGGTGGATCAGGGCCTTGAGGTCGGCGTTCCCGAACAGGTATCGCAGCTCCTCCTCGACGTAGCGGTAGTTGATGTTGATCCACACGGCACGCAGCTTGAAGACGGCCCATGCGATCTCGACCCACTCGACCGAGTTGTACGAGTAGATGCCAACGTGGTCCCCGGGGCCGATGCCCTGCGCCGCAAGATGGTGGGCGAGGCGATTGGCCCGTGCCTCCATCTCGGCATAGGTCCGCCGCTCACCGTTGGCGACGAGGTACTCGCGGTCGCCGAACTCGTCGACGGCCGCTTCAAAGAGGTCTGCGATGTTGAACTCCACGGGACGAGACTAGAACACGTTCCGTTTCCGCGTCGTCACCCTGTCAGCTCTGCGCATCGAGCCAAGCAAGCATCTCGGCCTTGTGGCGTCCGTAGTCCATCTTTCCTGCCGGCGTGCGCCCGATGGACTCGACGATCCGTATCTGGCGCGGCGCCTTGTAGCTGGCCAGCGACCCCTTGACGTGCGCGATCAGGTCATCGGTGTTCGGTGGCTCGGCGCCAAGGACCAGCTCGACGGCGGCGACGACGCGCTCGCCAGTCCGCTCATCAGCAACGCCGACGACGCAGGCATCGGCTACAGCACCGTGCCGCTTGAGCGCCTCTTCCACCTCTTCGGGGTAGACCTTCTCCCCGGCCGTGTTGATGCACTGCGATCCTCGGCCGAGCAGCTGGATGGTGCCGTCGCCGTGGACCTTGGCGAAGTCTCCGGGGATGGAGTATCGAACCCCATCGATCACCTTGAAGGTGGCGGCTGACTTCGCCTCGTCCTTGTAATAGCCAAGCGGATTGCGACCGCCGAGCGCCAAGACGCCGATCTCGTCGGAGCCAGGCTCGACGTCGCGGTCATCGGACGTCAGGACACGGACCTCGGGGCCGAGGGTGAACGACCCCGTGTGCGCCTCTGAGCCCGCGGCAGAGATCGAGCTGCCCATCCCGAGGGCCTCCGAAGAGGAGAAGGCATCGATCAAGAACATCCCGGAGTGGTGCTCGAGCAGCGCGGCCTTGATCTCTTCGCTCCACATGGCGCCCGACGACATGATGATCACCAGCGTCGAGAGCGAGTAGCGATCCTTGTCCTCGTTGATGGCGTCGAGCAACGGCCTGGCAAAGGGATCGCCCACGATCACCGCCACGTTCACGGCCTTCTCGTCGATGGTGCGCGCGAGCTCGTGGGGGAGGTAGTGACGTGATTCGAGCAGGACCACCCGGCCTCCCTCTGAGAGGTACTCGAGGGCGGTGAAGAGGCCCGTACCGTGCATCAGTGGGCATGCCGGGAGCAAGGTCTGCCCTGGTCCGTTCGTCGCCACGTCCGCCACGACTCCACCGATGCCGAGCTCAGGGTCGTACCGCCGCAAGCCGGCCGGGTTCAGCCGTGCGAACAGATCGTCCTGGCGCCACATGACGCCCTTGGGCATCCCGGTGGTGCCGCCGGTGTAGAGCATGATCAGGTCGTCGGGACTCCGTCCCCAGGGCGCTGCGACCTCCGCCGGTGCGGCTGCCGCCACCTCGTCGAATGGCACCGCCCAGGACGGGCATGGTCCCGACCCGTCATCGACCCACAGCCACCCTCGGACCTTGGTCGCCCGATCCCGCACCCCGTCGATGCGGTCGGTGAATGCCCCATGGAAGATGACTGCCACTGCATCGGCGTTGTCCCAGAGGTACAGGAGCTCATCGTCGCCGTAGCGATAGTTGGTGTTGACGGGCACGAGCCCGACCCGAAGGGAGGCGAAGATCCCCTCGAGGTACTCCGGCGAGTTGTAGAGGTACAGCGCAACCTTGTCCTGCGCCGCCAACCCGAGGGTCAAGAGCCAGCTCGCCACTCCACGAGAGCGGAGGTCGAACTCGCCCCATGTGGTGACTCGTTCACCTTGGACCACCGCGGGCTCGTCCGGCTGCGTGGCGGCGATGGCCTCCCACACGTCGGCATAGTTCCACTGCGTCATCGAGACCCCCTCATCGATTGGCGGTGAGCCTACGCTACGACCGTGGACCGCGACCCTGCCTCAGACCTCGTCCGTGAGACCGAGCGATGGCTCATCGAGCATCCTCGACCTTCCGGGGCCGAGCTCGCCGCCGCAGGCTACGTCGTGCCGCACTGGCCGCACCCCTGGGGGCTGGCGGCTTCGCCCGTGGAGCAGCTCGCCATCGACACCTTGCTCCGAGATGCAGCGATCCGCCGACCGATCAACCCGATCGGGATCGGATGGGCGGGACCAACGCTGCTTGCCGCAGGATCGCCTGAACAGCAGGAGCGGTGGCTCCCTCGCCTGCTCTCGGGCGAGGACTTCTGGTGCCAGCTCTTCTCAGAGCCCGGCGCAGGCTCCGACCTCTCTGCGCTCACCACGCGCGCCGTCAAGGATGGCGACGAATGGGTGGTGACGGGCCAGAAGGTGTGGACGAGCTACGCCCACGTCGCCCGATGGGGAATCTTGCTGGCCCGAACTGATGATGGCGCCGAGCGGCACCATGGCATCACCTACTTCGTGTGTCCGATGGACGCGCCGGGCATCGAGATCAGGCCGTTGGTCGACATGACGGGCGACCACGCCTTCAACGAGGTCTTCCTCGACGAGGTTCGCATCCCGGCGGCCAATGTCATCGGACAGGTCAACGATGGCTGGCGGCTGGCCAAGGTCACCTTGGCCAATGAGCGCGTCTCGCTCTCGGGGGAGGGCCTCCTCTGGGGGATGGGCCCAACCATCGATGACGTGCTGCGAGACGTCCTCGATCGACCAGTGCCACTCTCGGCCATCGAGCGGGATCGAGTGGTCTCGGTGTGGTCCCGCGCCGAGGTCATCAAGGCGCTGAAGCTCCGATTGGTCGCCGCCGCAGTGAGCGGACGGACCCCAGGGCCGGAGGCCTCGGTGCGCAAGGCACTGGCCGACGACCTCGGCCAGGACGCTATGGAGCTCGCCGTGGATCTCTTGGGCCTCGACGGGCTCCTTGACCACGAGGAGGGCACGTCGGCACGGGTCTGGACCCACGGCTTCGCCTACTCTCAGGCGCTCACCATCGGTGGAGGGACGTCTGTGGTGCAGCGCAACATCATCGCCGAGCGAGTGCTCGGTCTCCCCCGAGACGCAGAGGGCGGAACCAGCTAGGCGACGACGAGGGGTCCGGCGTCGCCGAATCCCTGCCTGATCCCTTGTCCTGCGCGCCGGGTGAGCTGCTCGGGCTCAAAGAGCATCCAGTAGGCGTTGCGAGCATGTCCCTTGGTGCGGTTCTCGAAGACCATGGCCAAGGTGGCGTCATCATCGGCCTCATCTTCGTAGACGAAGACCTCGAGGATCGGGGTCGAGGTCAACAGCTGCGCCTGCATGATCCCCTGGCTGGCCTCATGGGCACAGACCTTGTCGACATCGGCGCTGCCCGGCATGCCACAGGCCACCACGATCGAGGCACCTTGGCGCTCGATCATGTTCTTCGCTGCCACGGCGAGGTCCTTGAAGCCGGGTACCGTCTGACGGATCACCGTGAATTGATCTCCGTGGCCAGGACACGAGGCAAGCTCCTCGAGGGCGGCGCCCCCCATGTCGTAGCGGGCGAACATCGTGTCGACGACACCGATGGTGATCATCATTGCTCCTTGGGTCCAGTGGGCTCCGACCACCTTAGGAGCCGCGGGCCAGTGGACCGACCTTGCGTCGGTGGTGTTGAATCGAGCGATGATCGACCAACGGCCGCGATCGCTCGTGGTGGTGGTGGGGACGGGCACCGAGGTGGGCAAGACCTGGGTGGCAGCCGCAGTGCTCGGTGAGCTTGCGCGAGGCGGCGTGGCGGTCAATGCCCGGAAGCTGGCCCAGTCGCACGAACCTGACGACGAGGCTGAAAGCCTTGATGCAGCAGTGCTGGCGGCAGTCACCGGGGAGCCGGTGTCGACGGTGTGTCCTGCGCGCCTGACGTTCCCCGCAGCACTGGCCCCACCCATGGCTGCCGATGTCCTCGGCACGGCACCACCCACCATGGCCGAGCTTCTCGAGATCGCGCCGTTCTCGCCTGGGTGCGAGGTCGGTGTGGTGGAAACCGCCGGTGGACTTCGGTCTCCTCAGGCGAGCGACGGCGACGCCCTCGACGCGTGCGAGGCGATTGACCCGGACTATGTCGTGCTGGTGGCGGACGCTGGACTCGGGACGATCTCGTCAGTCCGACTCTGCTGCGACGCACTCGAGGGAGCGCTCGATGCTCCCGTCTGCGTGGTCTTGAACCGCTTCGACGATTCGGACCTGACGATGGTCGCAAATCGCAGGTGGCTGACGGACGTCGATGGGTTCCGTGTCTTCGTCAGCCCGCAGGAGGTCCCACAGCTCGCGGGGATGATCAAGGAGCCCGCTCGCCGCTGAGGGTGCCGCAGATCACCGGCTGACCGCCGGCTCCTTGCCTGCCGGCCCTGACTCAGTGGGTGTCGAGGAGCCCGTCGGTGCTGACGCCGGTTCCCTCTTCGACGATGCCGTGCGTCTTGCAGGAGGCAACCCAGTCCGTCGGCGTGACTCGAACCACCATCCACGTGCCACACTCGGGGCAGTAGTGCGGGGGGTCGTTGGGCTGGCATCCACCACATTCCGACGTGCGCCGACCGCACCCGGTGCAGAACGAGTGCTCCATCTCAGATGACGGCGCTGAGGGCGCCGATCGGCATCTCAAGATCCGAGAGCATCTGGAGATCCTCTGACGGCGAGCGCCCGAGGGTCGTCAGGTAGTTCCCGACGATGAGGGCATTGATGCCGGAGGTCATCCCGAGGATCTGCAGCTCTCGCAGGGTGACCTCTCTGCCACCGGCGAAGCGCAGGATGGTGAACGGCAGGGCGAGCCGGAACAGCGCGATCCACCGGATCGCCTCGAGTGGCTCGACGGTCGGACGGTCGCCAAGTGGCGTGCCCGGTCGGGGGTTCAAGAAGTTCAGGGGCACCTCGTTGGGGGCAAGGCCCTGGAGCTCGACGAGGAGCTCGAGGCGCTGCGCATCGGTCTCTCCCATGCCGAGCAGGACGCCGCAGCAGAGCTCCATGCCGTTCGAGCGAACCAGCTCGCAGGTCTCGAGCCGCTCGTCATACGAGTGGGTCGTGACCACGTTCGGGAAGTAGGAGCGCGCGGTCTCGAGGTTGTGGTTGTAGCGGTGGACGCCACCCTCGGCAAGGCGCACGGCTTGTTCGGGCTCCAAGATCCCGGCGGAGACGGCCACATTGAGACCGGTGGCCTCCTTGACGATCGGGACCAGCTCCAAGATCCGTCCCATCGTGCGCTCGTCCGGGCCGCGCACGGCGAGGACGATGCAGAACTCGCTCGCCCCCAGGGCCGCTGTCTCCTTCGCAGCGCTCAGCACCTCGTCAGTGTCGAGGAACGGTGTGGCCTTCACGGGGGTGTCGAAGCTGGCGCTCTGAGAGCAGAAGTGGCAGTCCTCGGGGCAGCCCCCAGTCTTGGCGGACAAGATCCCCTCGACCTCGACCTCGGGGCCACACCACGCAAGACGCACCTCGTGGGCCAGCGCGGCGAGCGCCGGAGTGGCAGCGGGGTCCAGCTCGACGAGCGAGGCCAACTCGGTCTCAGTCAACGTTCGATGCTCATCGAGCAGCGCCACCTCGGCCGCTCGGATCACGGCTCGCTCCTCGGTGGTGAGCGCCCTGGCGGTCACCGGTGTGGCCTTGCGGAGCGTGATGGTGCTACTGATGGGGGTGGAAGCTGCGTCGTTCGGCACGGCTCAACGGTAGCGGCAGTTGACCTTGACGGGGAACGTCACGGGATCTGTGAACGAGGAGGACACATGGCGTGGGATTTTGAGACGGAGCCGGAGTTCGAAGAGCAGCTGGCATGGATGCGCAGCTTCGTGAAGGAGGAGATCTTCCCGATCGAGACGCTCGACCTGACCTACGACCAGGTGGTGGCACTCATCAAGCCGCTCCAGGATCAAGTTCGCGCCCGAGGCCTCTGGGCCGCACACCTGCCCGCCGAGCTCGGTGGCGCCGGATTCGGCCAGGTCAAGCTAGGACTGATGCACGAGATCCTCGGCCAGACCCCCTACGGCCCACTCGTGTTCGGGAACAATGCGCCCGACTCGGGCAATGCCGAGCTGATCGGCGTTGGCCTCGAGATGGCAGATCGTGACAACCACCGGACCAAGTGGCTCGAGCCCCTGCTGGAGGGACGACTTCGAAGCGGGTTCTCGATGACCGAGCCCAACACGGCGGGCAGCGACCCGACGCTCTTGTCGACCCGAGCGGTCCGCGATGGGGACGAGTGGGTCATCGACGGGCGCAAGTGGTACACGACCAATGGATCGGTGGCCGACTTCTTCATCGTCATGGCCGTGACCAACCCTGACGTGCATCCCTATCAGGGCTCCTCGATGATCATCGTCCCCGTCGACACCCCAGGGGTCACGATCCTGCGTGACGTGGGCTCGATGGACGACCCCACGGTGGTCTACGGCAAGTTCGGCAACCACGCCGAGATCCTCTACGAGTCCGTGCGCGTCCCCTACAACAACCTCATCGGCGACGAGGGTGCGGGCTTCGTGCTGGCACAGGCTCGCCTTGGACCAGGACGGATCCACCACTGCATGCGCTGGCTCGGACAGTCGCAGCGCGCCTTCGACGACATGTGCGAGCGAGCGCTCTCTCGCTACACGCACAAGTCGCTCCTCGCTGAGAAGCAGACGGTGCAGAACTGGATCGCGGACTCGATGGCCGAGATGCACGCGGCGCGGCTCATGACCCTCCAGGCAGCCTGGAAGATGGACAAGGTCGGCGCTTCTGCCTCACGAGTCGAGATCGCCATGATCAAGTACTACGGCGCGCAGGTCCTCTTCAACGTGATCGATCGCTCCCTGCAGGTCCACGGATCGCTGGGCTACTCATCGGACATGCCTCTCGAGCACATGTACCGGGCAGCCCGTGCGGCACGGATCTACGACGGTCCTGACGAGGTCCATCGCCAGACGGTGGCCCGCGCGGCGCTCAAGAACTACTCGGCGAGCGAGATCCCAACCGACCACATCCCGACCCGGGCAGTGGCGGCCAAGGAGAAGTTTGCGGAGATGCTCGAGCTCTTGACCATCGAGCAGGCGTGAGTCGTGGCGTCAGCGGCTGAGTCGCAGCGGGGCTGACGTCACCCCAGCGATGATCGAGCTGGGGCTGCGCACGACGGGTCCGGCCAGCTCGATCGAGGTGAATCGAGCCAAGAGCTCCTCGAGGACGATGGCGGCCTCGAGCCGGGCGAGCGGCGCACCGAGGCAGAAGTGGGTCCCGAACCCGAGGCTCAGGTGGGGGTTGGGATCTCGGGTGACGTCGAGGGTGCCTGCGCTCTCGCCGAACACGGCGGGATCGCGGTTCGCAGCTGCGTAGATCATCAAGACAGGGTCGCCGACGTCGATCTGTCGTCCTGCCAGCTCGGCCTCGACCGTGGCGGTCCGCATGAAGGAGATGACCGGCGCCGTCCAGCGCAGCAGCTCCTCGACGGCCATCGGGATCCGAGATGGGTCCTCGACGAGCACGGCGAGCTGGTCGGGACGCTCTGCGAGCGCCACCAGCCCGCCTGAGATGAGGTTCCGGGTGGTCTCGTTCCCGGCCACGAGGAGTTGGATCAAGAACATCGCGAGCTCGACCTCGGAGAGCTCCTCGCCCTCGATCTGGGCTGTGGCGAGCTGGGAGATCACGTCATCGGAGGGGGAGCGGCGCTTCTCGCTCGCGAGGGTGGTGAGGTACTCCCACATCGCCAGCTGGCGGGCGCTCCGCTCGTCATCGGTCATGTCTCCCTCGCCGGGGATCGCGGCCTCTGACCACTCGAAGAAGGTGGGCCAACGGGCGGGATCGGTCCCGAGCAACGAGCAGATCACTTGGAGCGGGTAGGGGATCGAGAGAGCGGGGACGATGTCGATGGACTCCCCGGGGACCAGGGCGTCGAGGAGCCCGGTGGCCATGGGCCGGATGATGTCGGCGAGCGGTCGCACCGCAGTGGGCTTGAAGCTGGGCTGGACGAGACGTCGATACCTGGTGTGCGCCGGTGGGTCGGTGTGCATCATCGTCGGCGGGGCGTCATAGGAGTGGCCGATCTCATCGACCAAGATCCCCGAACCTGAGCGGAAGCGATCGGGCGAGACCGAGATCTCCGAGACCTCCGCATGCGATGTGACGGCCCAGAACCCACGAGAGGCGCACCAGGCGACCGGCTCTGTGTCGCGAAGCTCGTCATAGAGGGCGAACGGGTCGCCCTGGTAGAGAGTCGGATCGAGCAGGCCCTCTGCCAGGGCGCTCGGGGTGTGTTCGCTCATGGTCGCACCTCCGCAACGTCAGAGAATTCCAGCATGTCCTCTAGGGCAGCGGCCGCACGAAGCACCACGAGGTCGGCGTGCTGCGGCCCGATGATCTGGAGCCCGATGGGCACCCCGGCGGCACCGCGACCCACGCAGACGGTTGCTGCGGGGGAGCGGGTCAGGTTGAAGGGGTAGGTGAACTTGACCCAGTTGAGCTCTTCAGCGCCGTTGATGAGGCCACGGCCACCGAGGTCGACCGGTGGAGCGACGCCCGCCATGGTGGGCGTGAGGAGCAGGCGCGTGCGACGAAAGACCTCGATCAACGCAAGATTGAGCTCATGGGCGGCGTCAAGTGCGTGGACGATGCCGACAGCGCTGGTGGTCTCGCCCTGTGCGATCAGCAGCTGCAGGACAGGGTCGACGTCGCCGAAGCGGGGATCGTCTCGGAGGTGGCCGAGCGACCGCGCCAAGCAGGCGGAGACGATCGTGAGCCATGGCTCGACGCAGTCACGATCGAACGGCCCCTCGATCTCGATGACCTCGGTGCCATTGGCCTCGAGGACCTCGAGGGCGGCTTCGCAGGCAGCGAGCACCTCGTGGTCGACCTCGGCGTACCCGAGGGTGGGCGACCAGGCGACCACGCCGGGGAGGTGTGGCTGGCTCAGGGCGTCGAGGAAGGATGACTCCGGCCGGGGCAGGGAGGTGAGATCGCTCTGCTCGGGGCCGACGACGACCTCGAGCGCAGCTGCCACGTCATGGATGGAGCGCGCCATCGGGCCCTTCGAGCTGAGCTCGAGCCAGCTGGGTGCAACGTCACCGCCGTTGGGCACTCGACCAAGTGAGGACTTCATCCCACTGAGGCCACAGGCTGCCGAAGGGATCCGGATGGAGCCTCCACCGTCAGAGCCCGTCGCCAGCGGCACCATGCCCGCCGCCAGCGCCGCCGCTGATCCTCCTGACGAGCCCCCTGGGCTGTGGGCAAGGTTCCATGGGTTCTTGGTCAGGCCGTGGAGTGCGTTCTCTGTCCGAGACGTCCACCCGAGCTCTGGGGTGTTGGTCTTCCCGATCACCACACAGCCAGCCTGTCGGAGGCGGGCGACGAGCGCGGAGTCACTCTGCGCATGGGCAGCGTCGCTGAAGAGCGGGGAGCCGAGGGTGGTGGGGAAGCCTGCCGCATCCTCGAGGTCCTTGACCGCCAGCGGGATGCCGGCCAGGGGGCCAGGATCACCTCCGGCAGCGACCACCTGATCGACGGCTGCAGCCTGATCGAGCGCTCGCTCTGCGTCGACGGCCACGAAGGCATTGACCTCGCTGTCGAGCGCCTCGATCTGCGAAAGGCTGTGACGGGTGAGCTCGACCGCAGAGCGTCGCTTGGCCCTGACGTCGGCGGCGAGGTCAGTGACTCGGTCTGTGCGAAAGTCCATGGCCCTATCGATATCACCACCAACGCTCAGCTGCTTGGTGCGCTCACTTCCTCGAGCCATGCCAGCAACTCGTTGCCCTGGGCCACGTAGGTAGCGTCATCGACCCGGGTGCGACCAAGCCGGTAGAGCGGTCGTGGTGCCCGGTCGAGCCACAGATGTCCACCTTCCGGGGCGCCAGGAGGCTGCGTGGCGAGCCAGACCAAGGTGTCGACCCCCTCGGCCGGCGTCCGCAACAACGGGCTGAGCACCTTGTCGAAGGTGGGAAGCGAATCCTTCACGCCAGGGGTCTTCGCCCAGCCTGGGTGAACGGCTGCGAAGGTCAGTCCATCCGGGGGCTCGGCACGCTGCCATGCACCCAGGAGGACGATCTGCGCCCGCTTCGCTCGGGCGTAGGCCACCGACCCCCGATAGGAGCCTTGGTCCATCTCGAGGTGCTCGAGATCGAAGGGCTCGGTGTACATCCCACCGGAGGTCATCATGATCACCTTGCCTCGGTCGGCGGCGCCCAACGTCGGTCGGAGGATCTGGGTCAGAAGGTAGGGGCTCACGAGGTGGACGGCCACGGTCGTCTCAAGGCCTTGGGGCGTGAGCGTTCGCTCCGCCAACAACGCTCCGGCATTGTGAATGAGCACGTCGATCCGGTCGAGCGACGCCGCGAGACGTTCAGCAAGGGCCCGAGTCTGATCAAGGTCGGAGAGATCGGCTTGCTCGAGGATTGCCGTCCCTCCGGCGTCAGTAATGGTGCGCCCGACCTCGTCGAGTCGCGTCGCGTTCCGCCCGACGCACACCACGGTGCAGCCGAGCGCGGCCAACTCGATTGCCGCCTGACGACCAAGGCCGGACGTGGCGCCGGTCACCACGACCACGCGCCCAGGCTGGCGCTGGAGGGGGCCCCAGTGCTCGCTGCGGCTTCGCACGGCGGGCCCGATCCTGGTGAAGCTCCCCACGACGGTCGTCTCGAGGAGGCGATCGAGCCACGAGGTCGTCGGAGGAGGCTGCGGCACGGTGGTGTCGTCGCTCATGGTGCGAGGCTAGGGGAGAAGTGCTGCGCCCCGCCCGAGCGCTAGCGGGGTGCGAGCTCGGTCACGGCCTCGGCGAGATCGATCCCGAAGGGGACGACGGCCAAGGCGGCGATGTCGACGCCTGCGGCGACGTAGCGATCGATGTGGGCTCGGCACTGCTCATACGAGCCATGGATGATGAGCTCGTCGACGAGCTCATCAGGGATCACCTCGAGGGCGCGCTTGCGGTCCCCTGCGGCCCAGGCATCCCACATGGGCTCAAGCGCCGGGCCTCGACCGAGCCAGCGATGGAAGGCGGCATAGGCATCGACGTTCAAGTAGGCGGTGATCATCCGTCGACCGATCATCCGGGCCAGGTCCGCATCCTCGGTCGGGATCACGAAGAGCCGGGCCGCCACCTCGGTCTCGCCGGTCTCGTCGAGCACGGTGGTCACGTCGCTGGCGCTCAGCCAGTTCAAGATCACCCCGTCGGCCTCCGCCCCTGCGAGCCGGAGCATGCCTGGTCGGAGCGCCGCCAAGAAGAGCTTGGGCTGGATCTCGACGGGTCGAGCCAGACGGAAGCCTCGGATCGTGAAGGTCTCGTACTCTCGATCGACCTTCTCGCCTTGAAGTGCCTCGCGGAGGAATCGAAGCGTGTCGCGGGTCCTCTGGAACGGCTGCTCATAAGCGATTGAGTTCCACCGCTCGACGATCACCGGGCTCGACGCGCCGAGACCGAAGGTGAAGCGACCAGGTGCGACCTCCGCCAGCGAGGCGATGCTCTGTGCCAAGAGGGCGGGTCCCCGGGTGAAGGCGGGGGCGATGGCGAGACCGAGGTTCAAGCGTGGTTCCCAGGCCGCGGCGAGGGTAAGTGGCGTGAAGCCATCGGTGCCATCGACCTCCGCCGACCAGACGTCGGAGTACCCGAGATCTGCCAACGTGCCGAACCACTGGCGATGATCGGCGAGCGTCACGCCGTCGAAGGGGATGGTGATGCCGTAGCGAGTGTTCGTTGTCACGCTCTCACTCTTCCATCGCCGAACCACGCCCGCCAGTGCCGGCAGTGCTACGCCTCGTAGTCGTGCCCCTCGGAGATCGGTGGTGTGATCCCCGCTCGTCGCATGCCCTCCTCGAGCTGGTGGATCACGGTGGTGACGACCGCCAGGCGCGCGAAGTGCTTGGAGTTGGCCGGCACCACCGTCCATGGAGCGTGCTCGGTGCTGGTCGTGGCCAGCATCTGGTCGACGGCGGTCTCGTAGTCGGATCGCTTCGATCGGTTGCGCCAGTCCTCGTCGGTCAACTTCCACGACTTGTAGGGGTCGTCTCGCCTGGCTTCGAACCGCTTGAGCTGCTCCTCGTCCGAGATGTGCAAGAAGAGCTTGACGATGACCATGCCCTCGTCGGTGAGGGTCTTCTCGGTCGCATTGATCTCGCCATAGGCACGCTCCCAGACGGACTCATCGATCAGGCGCTCGACTCGCTCGACGAGCACCCGGCCGTACCAGGAGCGGTCAAAGACGGTCATCCCTCCCCACCCGGGCAGCCAGGGGAAGAAGCGCCACAAGAAATGATGGCGAAGCTCGCGCTCCGACGGGGCGGCAAAGGGGGCCACCGTGACGTGTCGAGGGTCGAGCGGGGCGACGAGGCGTCGGATCGCTCCTCCCTTGCCGGAGGCATCCCACCCTTCGAGGAGCACGAGGAGGGGTGGTCCGAGCGTGCCGTCGCCGACGAGGCCTGCATTGATCAGCCGCAGGTGGAGGAGGTGTCGCTGCGCTGCAAGCAGCCGGGTCTCTGCCTCCTCCTTGGGCAGATGGGCAGACAGATCGACGGTGGAGAGCGAGAGGGTCACGCGTCCATTGTGGCCCCTCCGGCCAGACGCGACGAGAGCGCCGGGCGAACCCGACGCTCTCGTCCTCGCTGGCGTCGGTGACGCCTGCGCATGCGTCCTAGGCGTTGGCGCCTCTCGGAGCTGCGTCGCCCTCGGCGAGCGTCTCATCGTCCTTGCCGAAGATGGCGAGGTTGGCGATGGCGCCGATGATGCCGCCGACGAGCGGCGCCACGATGAAGAGCCAGAGCTGCTTGAGCGCCGTCCCACCGACGATCAGCGCCGGACCGAAGCTTCGGGCGGGGTTGACCGAGGTCCCTGTCAGCGGGATGCCGACGAGGTGGATGAAGGTGAGGGTCAGGCCGATGGCGATGCCGGCGGTGATGGCGTTGCCGAGCTTCGAGGTGACGGCGAGGATCACGAAGATGAAGACGGCCGTCAAGATGACCTCGATGAGGAAGGCAGAGCCAACCGAGATGTGCGTCATCGAGCTCGAGCCGTAGCCGTCCGCACCGAGGCCGGTGCCGGTGCGCGAGTACAGCGGCGAGCCGGAGAATGCACCCCAGAGCAAGGCCGCACCGGCGAGGCCGCCAGCGAACTGCGCCACCCAGTAGCCGATGGCCTCGGTGACCGAGATACGTCCGGCGACGAGTGCGCCGATGGTTACAGCCGGGTTGACGTGGCAGCCCGAGACGGCGCCGATCGTGTAGATCAGCCCCATCAGGACGAGGCCGAAGGCGAGCGACGTGGCGACGATGCCCGCCGCCATCGAGGTGCCAGTGAAGTGAAATCCCTTGCCGAAGCTGAGGGTGGCAACGCCGCAGGCGAAGAACACGAGGATCGCGGTGCCGAGGAACTCGGCCGCGAGCTTCTTTCCGATGGACATAGGGGCTCCTTGCTCGAAGTGCCGCGAGAGGGTTCCCGCTGGCGTGATGGACCAACTGTCATGTTTGTCCCGATTCATGATGCCTCGCAAACCCATGCGAGGGAAGGATCCTCTCGTCCTGGATCCAGTCCAGACAGGAGTTGGTACGCTCGGCGGCTGTGAATGCGAGGTGTGCGTGACCAACGTGGACGAGACGGAAGGGCTCGAGGAGGCGCGCCAGCGCGTCATCTCGCGTCGACGGACAGGCAAGATCCTGATCATTGCGTTCTTGGTGGTGATCGCCATCGCCGAGGTCATCACCTTCGCCTCGCGGGCGACGACCGCCGCCGATGACGCCAAGCCCGAGGTGTACTACGGAGCTCCCGGTTCGACGGGGCCCAACTACATCGCCGTCCAGGCCCACATCGTCGAGATCTCTGCGGCATCAGGCACCCAGCAGGTCCGCCTTGTGGTCGTGCCCCACGGAAGCTTCGCCACCCCGTCGGGAGCACTGGCATCTCCAGTCAACCTTGATGCCGACGGGTATTCGGGCGGAAGCATCACGTTGGCCCCTGATGTGATCCCGCCACCGATCCAGCTGACCCTCGATCTCAACGGTGATCTGAGCCAGTACCCCTTCGATCGCTACCAGAGCTCCTTGACCGTCGACCTTGCTCCCGTCCGGATCAAGCTCGACGGCACCTATGGCTCGCCACAGTTCTCGAAGTCGGTCCCGATGCGCCTCCTTGTCGCATCGAACCAGCACGACTGGGTGACCTCGTCGAAGAGCGCGCATGCCTCGATCGACGGATCGGTGGCCATCAACCTGTATGCGCAGCGAGGTGTCGCAACGATCGGCTTCGCCCTCTTCGAGCTCTTCATCATGATGGCGCTGGCTGTGATCGCGGTATCGATCACCTTCGCCGCCATCGTGAGCGTCAAGCCGCTTGAGTTCTCGCTGTTCGTCTGGCTCGGAGCCATGCTCTTCGCGCTTCCCGCCATCCGGGGCACCATGCCAGGCGTGCCCGGTGTGGGGACGGTCGTCGATTACACGATCTTCTTCTGGTGCCTGATCGCGGTGGCCGGATGCCTCATCGTGGCTGCCATCACCTACATCCGGAACTCATTCCGGGCGCATCACCAGCACAAGTAGCACCCCCGAGCACGCAAGGGTGGCGCCCCACGCTGTGCCACGATGAGCACATGAAGGACTTCTTGCTCTTCGGCTCGAGCTTCGCTGCGTCTCTGGTGGAGATGGTCGAGGCTCTGACCATCGTGCTGGCGGTCGGCGTCACGAAGGGCTGGAAGACGGCGCTCACCGGCGTGCTCGCGGCCGTCCTTGTCCTGTTGGTGATCGTGGTCGCCTTCGGTCCGCTGCTCTCGAAGATGCCACTGCCACTGCTCCGCGTCATCATCGGCGCTCTCTTGCTCGTCTTCGGGCTCCAGTGGCTTCGCAAGTCGATCCTTCGAGCCTCAGGATTCAAGGCCCTGCACGACGAGGATCAGATCTTCGCCGATGAGGTCGCCGCACTTGGTGGTGTTCGCCCGACCGCGACGATCGACAAGGCGGGCGTCGCCGTGGCCTTCAAAGGGGTCCTTCTCGAAGGACTCGAGGTGGCGTTCATCGTCGTCACCTTCGGTGCCACCCAGCACAAGGTGGGCCTTGCGGCGGTGGGAGCACTCGCTGCGCTCCTCCTCGTGGTCGTGGTGGGCCTCGTCGTCCACCGACCGCTGGCTCGGGTGCCGGAGAACTCGCTCAAGATGGTTGTGGGGGTGATGCTCACCTCGTTCGGCATCTTCTGGGCGGGGGAGGGAGTCGGCGTGCGCTGGCCTGGGACCGATGCCTTCCTCCTCGTGATCATCGCCTTCATCGCTGCCACGACGGCTGCGCTCATTGCCTGGCTCCGACCCCAGGCTCGGGTGGCGGCGTGATCAAGCGAGCGGCTGCGGGGGTCTGGGACTTCCTCGTCGGTGACGACTGGCTCTTGGCCGTGGGTTCGATCGTGGTGCTCCTCGTCACATGGGCCTTCGCATCGCTCACGGGTTCGTGGGTCATCGTGCTCCTTGGGGTCCCCCTGGTGCTCCTCGTGTCGGTGAGGCGCGCGACGAGGCGACGATGAGCCGCGTCGTCGTCGTCCTGTGGTGCGATGCGGCCACGCCTCATGCCGATGGGTTCGTGAACCGCAATCAGCTGGTGGTGGAGTCGCTCCGCCGGCACCACGACGTCACGGTCCTCGGGATCGCACCAGATGAGGCAGCCCTTGTTGAGGTGGTCGATGATCCGTTCATCGAGCCCGACGCATTTGCTCCGCTGACGAGCAAGGCGAGTCGGGTCCGTCGCCTGGTGGAGCTGCGGGCCGGGCGTGCGGGCTTCGCTCGCTATGAGCGCCGGCTCACCCAGCGGCTTCGAGATCTCCGCCCAGAGGCCATTGTGGCGATGACCTACCGGCAGTGCGATCTCGTTCGCTCCATGCGAGGCGTGGCCCCTACCGTGCTGTTCGCAGAGGAGCGCTTTGGCCGCGTCGGCGGCATGAGGCGGTCGAAGATCCCTCCTCTGCTCTCGAACGCCCTAGGGCGAGCGCAGCGCGATGTCGCTCGAGGACTTCCGGTGGTCGCGGTGTTGTCGGAGGAGGAGGTTGCGTGGGCGTCACGTCGCTACGAGAGTCCCGTCGTGGTGGTGCCCCACGGGTTCGACCACCGCTTCTGGGAAGCCGACGTGGCCCCGAACGCTGACGCTGGCCCCTTCGACGTCCTTGTGATCGGCAATCTCCAGCTCGACCGGACGGTGGGTCCGCTCGTGTCGATCCTCGACGAGCTCGATGGTGGGGGGTGGCCCGAGGGCCTTCGAATCGTCGCCATCTCAGCGACTGGCTACGCACCTGCGCTCGCGGCACGGGTGGGCAAGAACCTGGTGCTTCCGGGTGCCGTCGATGATCCACGTCCCTTCTATCGAGGGGCGGCGGCAACGTTGGTCCCCGCCTTCCGTGCGTTCGGGACCAAGAACGGCATCATCCAGGGCTGGGGAGCGCGATGCCCCGTGGTGACGACTCCAGCCTCGGCCGCCACGGTCGGGGCGACCAACGGGAGCGATGTCCTCGTCGGCGAGGACCCACGTGCGCTTGCGGAGCTGCTGCGCAGCATCCCGACTCGAGACCTCCAGCCAGTGGTCGATGGTGGCACCACCACGCTTTGGCGCAACTTCTCTGCACGTGCCCATGATGATTCCCTCGACGTGCTCGTCGCCGAGCTCGTCGCTCCCGCCGAGGTGCAGTGATCCTCTGACGCTCAGCGGGAGCGAGGCCGCCACGTGAAGGATGCGTCTCGTCGAGCCTCGAACGCGGCCAATCCCTCGTCGAGATCCTCTGAGTCGCGTGCGATCTCCTCGTAGGCGGCCATGATCTCTCGAACACGAAGATCGCCTTCGGTGATGGCGTTGACGCTCGCCTTGGTGGCCAGCTGCGTGAGCAGCGACCGCGCGGAGAGGTCTGCGGCCAGAGCCAGGGCCGTGGACTCGAGTTCGTCGTTCGTCACGAGGTAGTCGATGAACCCCAGGGCCTTTGCCTCTTCAGCCTTGATGAGCTCGGCCGTGAAGAGCAGGCGCTTGGTCGCCGACGGCCCAACCAGGGCCACGGTTCGCTCCACGCCACCGAGCGGATAGGTGATCCCGAGGCGTGACGGAGTGATCCCGAGCAGCAGATCCTCGCCAGCGAGGCGAAGGTCACAGGCCGAGGCGATCTGCCAGCCCCCTCCGATGCAGTTGCCTTCGATGACGGCCACGGTCGGGGCGGGGAAGGAGACCAGTGACTCCTCGGCGAGGGCGTTGACTGCTCGGTAGCCACCGGGCGTTCCCGCGTCGGCCAGCGCCCTGCCCAGTCCAGTGATGTCGGCCCCTGCGCAGAAGTGGCCGCCCCGCCCCCGAACCAGCAGCACGCGCGCGTCCGATGAGGCGATCTCCTCGAGCACGGACGGCAGCTGCTCCCACATGGCGAAGGTCACGGCATTACGTTTGGCAGGCCGATTGAGCCAGAGGGTGACGACGTCGCCTTCACGAGAGACCTCAAAGGGCTGCTCGGTGGTGTCGGTGGTCATGGTGATGCTGCTCCTTGATTGATGCCTGCGGCGTCGAGCTCGGTGGCGATGGCCTCGAGCCACCCGAGCCCGAACTCCTGATCGGGCTCGAGGTAGTTGCCCTCGGCCCACTCGTTCCAGGACTTGACGACGACAAGCTGCTCGCCGTGGGGATTCGAGCTTGCGACCTCGATCGCCCGGCGCAGGTGGGCCCGGAATCGCTCGGGCGAGCTGTCGAGCGCCACGATCCCGTTCCTCCCTGCCCGCGGCGTGTTGTCCCAGTTCGGGAAGACGCAGGGGTGCACGGTCCCGGTGACCCAGCGAGGCGGATCCAGGAGCGTCTCGGCGTAGGGGTAGCGGCGGGGCCCGGGCAGCAACGACGCCTCGTGCAGGCGCTCGCGGACCTTGGTCTTTGCGTCGCGCCCAAAGGGGAACCGGAAATAGACCGATGCATCGAAGCCGTCCTCGAGGGGGGTCTCGTAGGGCTTCGATCCGAGGCAGGCCACGAGATAGAGGCCCCCAAACTCCTCGGCCATGCGCTGCCATCGCTCCACGAAGCCTGCCGGATCTGGGAGCTCGCCGGGTGCGTAGACGAAGAAGAGCGGCTTGCCTGCGACACGGACGTAGCGGGGGTCTGCGAAGGCGCGCCGCAGATAGGCGTAGTGGGCGTCCTCGTCCGCGGTGCCTGGGTAGGTCTGCTCCAGCAGGATCTTGTCGATTCCACCGGGCCCGTGCCAGACGCCGGTCCAGGAGTGGTTGGCCCAGGCCAGGGCAAAGGGGAAGTCAGGCTCGCCGGAGTCGAGAACCTCGTTGAACGGCCTCTCGAGGAGCCGGCGACCGCCGAACCAGTAGTGCCAATAGATGAATCCGGTGAGGCCGTGGGCAGAGGCGAGGTCGGCTTGTGCCTGGCGGGTCTCAGGGACCCGTAGGTCGTAGAAGCCGAGCTCGCGTGGCAGGTGGGGCTGGACGTGACCGCGAAAGAGCGGATCGGCCTTGGTTACATTCGTCCACTCCGTGAACCCCGGGCCCCACCACTGATCGTTCTCCTCGATCGGATGGAACTGCGGCAGGTAATAGGCCAAGACCTCCATGGCGGCGAAGGTTACCGTCGCTCGTCGGTGCCGCTCGACGCTTCGCGCGCCATGCGAAGCGCCTGGGTGGGCGAGAGGAGCGGGCGCGACGACGCCCCGTAGAGACCACCCAGGCCGGCGCGAGCCACCCTGGCGACGGCTTCGTCGATGGTGGCGGGGCTGTATGCATCTGCCCACGAGTCGACCCACTGTGCTCTCGATGCCTCGTCACGTCGGAACGAGGTTGCCGATGGGCGCCGAGAGGCCGCGACGGGCGCCCACCCAGCGAATGAGACACCTCGAGTAGTGAGCCATGCCTTGAGGCGCGCCAGCTCACCATTGGGGTTATCGACCAGATCCTCGTAGAAGATCAGATGAGCGTGGCGAAGCGCTGGGTGCGCGAGGGTCCAGCGGTGCTGGCGCACCCACTCGTCGATCTCAGCCAAGAGCAGGAGGCCGGTCTGCTCCTCGGTGGCCGCGGCGCGAGCACCATCGGCCACGACTCCGTTGACGCTCCAGCCGAGCTCATCGCTCGAGAGCTCGAGAAGTGAGTGGCAGGTGGCGATCGGGTGTCGCACGAGCAGCACGACGGGAACCTGCGGGTGCGCTGCAGCGATGGCCGGGAGCGCCCCGATGGTGTTGACGTCCTTGACCACTCGTCGCTCCGCCAACCTGGCGGTCGTCAGCTGATCCACCCATCGCGAGCGCAGGCGCCCTTCGAGCGCCGCCTGGAGCCGGGCGCCAGGATCGCCGAGCTGATCGCCAGGCCCAGCGATGTCGAGCGTGGTGACCCGAGGCTCACCAGGCTGCCAGTGCAGCGACGACAGGAGGGAGGGCTCGAAGACCAGTCGGGTCTTCGGGGTGGCGCAGAGCATCTGGGCGAGCCAGGTCGAGCCTGATCGTGGCCAGCTGGCGAGGTACAGGGCGCGTCGCTCGTCATGGTGACGGTCTACGAACGCCTCAGTGGCCGCCCACGAGCGCGCCTTGGTCCAACGCCAACGAATCGAATCAGCGATGCTCATGAGGGGTCGGCATCGATGATCAAGGCATCCCTCAGGGCCTCGAGCCAGCCAAGCCCGAAGGCCTGGTCGGGCTCGAGGTAGTTGCCCTCACCCCACTCGTTCCATGACCGGATAATGAGGGCCTGCTCCGGCGCCGGCGCCTCCCTGGCGAGGGCGATGGCGTCGGGTAGCTGGGCGGAGAAGGTGGAGGGCGTGGCACCCTCGACGACTACCCCGTGGACGCCTCGACGTGGCGTGTTGTCCCAGTTTGGGGTCACCACGGGGATGACCCGGCCCTCGAGCCAGGCGGGGGGCGTCCCGGTGAACCTCTCGATGCATCGGTGTCGTTCGGGGGCGGGGCGCCGAGTCACCGACGACACCTTCTTGCGAAGCCGCGGCACCAGTGCCCCCTCGTCGATCGGAAGCCGACCGAAGCTCACGGCATCGAAGCCATCGGCGATGGCGGTGCGATAGCCGGGACGATTGCACATGGCGACCAGGTAGAGGCCCCCGAGATCATTGGCCATCTCCTGCCACCGCTCGACGAACCCGCGCGGATCAGGCAGGTCTCCTGGCTCGAAGATGAAGAAGACGGGTCGATCATCGAGTCTCACGTAGCGAGGGTCTTCGAAGGCGGGCCGCAGATACTCGAAGTGGGCGCGGTCATCGGTCTCGCCGGGGTAGGTCTGCTCGAGGAGCATCTCGAACCCCTTCCTCGGGTCAAAGCCCCAGCGCCGCTCCCACGAGTGGTTAGCCCACGCCACGCAGAACGGGAAGTCCGGGCGTCCCTGGGCGATCACCTCGGCCAGCGGGCGCTCCAAGAGCAGCTTGCCTCCGAGCCAGTAGTGCCAGTAGATGAAGCCCGTGAGCCCGTGGGCGGCAGCCAGCGTCGCTTGCTCTTCTCGCACCTCGGGCACACGCAGGTCGTAGAGGCCGAGGTCTCGAGGCAGGTGCGGTTGGACGTGCCCTCGGAAGAGCGGTCGGGCCTTCGCCACGAGCGACCATTCGGTGTAGCCGGGCCCCCACCAGCGGTCGTTCTCCGGGATCGGGTGGTACTGGGGCAGGTAGTGGGCGAGGACCTCCATCAGGCGCGGGGCCCGTCCGGGGGAGTGGGATGGACGCAGGCGAGCGCGTCGCCGCCTGGAACCAAGGGCTCGGGGCCCGCCCCATAGAGCTGGTCGAGCCCTCGGGCGCGAAGGATCCGAATGACGTCGTCGCTGAGCGCATCATCGGCGAGGTCGGTCCAGCGGCGCTGCGGTTGGCGACGCTCTGTCCCGGTCGAGGGGTACGAGGTGGTCGACGGGCGGGCGATCGACGCCGGGTCTGGCTCCCAGTCCTGCCAGGTGGCATGGAACGGGGCGAGATACGCCATGAGGCGATTGAGCTCGTCGGTCGGTCGGGCCCGGAGCTCTTCGTAGAACACGACATGGACCCGTGGCGAGTCGAGTCGAGCCATGGCCCAGGCGTGCTGCTCGGCCCACAGCGCCACCTCTTGGAGGATGGTCTGACGCCGGAGCTCGGCGACGAGGACCGGGTCGCGCTCAACCAGCTCAGGGTCGAGCAGCGACTCGGCGTTCAAGGTCCAGCCCAGCTCGATCAGCGAGTGGGCGATGGCGACCGGGTGGCGGAGGAGGAGGACCACTGGCGTGTCCTGGAATCGATCGACCAGCCAGGGGAGGACTGGGATGGTCCGAACGTCCTTGATCACCCGCCGGACGGGGCGGCGTGCTGCGTTGAGCTGGTTGGCCCAGGGTGACAGCAACGTGCCCCGCATCGAACGCTCGAGCATGGTGCCGTCATCGCCCAGATCATCGCCCGGAGCAGAGGGTGGGAGCGCAACCAGACGAGGCTCGCCCTTGAGGAAGAACTGCTGGCGCACGTTGGCGGGCTCGTAGATGAGGCGGGTCCTCGGAGCAGAGGCGATGATCTCCGCCAGCCAGGTGGAGCCTGAGCGCTGCCAGCTCGCAAGATAGAGGCTGCGCTGGGGGTCGGTGTGGACGTCTGCGATGGCAAGTCGGCGAGACGCCTCACTCACTCGGTTGGACTTCCACCGGAGGTAGGCCGCCGCACGGGAGGATCGAGCCCTCCGCCCCTCGTCAGTTCGACCCACGACGGGCAATCTACCGCAGGCCCTCGAACGCCGACTCGACAACGACGCGGGCTACTCCTTGCCGAACTCTGCTGCCATCTCGGCTGTGGCATCTGCGACCTCTTTCTTCGCCGGGAGGTCGAAGGAGACCGAGGTGATCGTGCCGGTGAACGGAAAGTCATCGTCGTAGTCGCTGACGACCTGGCTGAGGGCGTCTCGACCCAGATCCATCCCAGTCGAACCAAGCATCCTGACGATGGAGGGGATCTCGGCGGAGCTGAGCTCGTTGCCGTCGACGAGCAGGGTCAACCTGCCACCGCCCCCGAGACGGTCGAAGCGGACGCCAAGGGTGTGCGCTCCTGGCGCAAGTTGAACCGGGGCGGCGACTCGGGTGTGGTTGCCAAGCGCGTTGTAGTCGAAGTTGAGGACGCCGTCCTTGAGGAAGAACGAGTGCCCCACGTTGTGGGACCCACGGGCGTAGAGCACGCCAGAGGGGTCGTTGTCGCACTCGATGTCGCAGGTGAGCACGAAGGGTCGTCCACCGAGCGACGGGCACGCATCGGCGGGGATGTGGCTGATGGGGGGGTAGTACACATAGCGCCCGCGAGCGTGGGGGGTGTGCGGCCGCGGCGGCATCATGAAGAGCTCGATCGTGCGGTCGTCGAGCGGGAGAACGCCGTGCGCCCCGGCTTCCGCCCACCAGAGCTCGACGAGCTCGCTGAGCTTCTCGGGGTGCTCCTCGGCGAGGTTGTGGCACTCCGAGAAGTCCTCGGCAAGGTTGTACAGCTCCCAGCGGTCCGCCTCATAGGGCGTGCCCCCCATGTGCCACGTGACGGCCTTCCAGCCATCGGCGTAGATGCCGCGGTGGCCCATCTGCTCGAAGTACTGGATGTGCCGTGGGCTGGGTGCCTCCGCATCGGCGAAGGTCTGGGTCATCGGTGCACCCGCCAGTGGGATCTGCGACAAACCCTTGTACACCTCAGGCACCTCGACCTCGGCGATGTCGAGGACGGTTGCGGCCACGTCCACGGCATGGACGAACTGACGGCGGATGGCCCCCTTGTCGTCGATCCTCGCCGGCCAGTGGACGATCAGAGGGTCTCGCACCCCGCCGCCATAGGTGTTCTGCTTGTACCACTTCAGCGGCGAGTTGCCTGCCTGGGCCCAGCCCCAGGGGTAGTTCGAATGACTGTGTGGACCGCCGATGTCGTCGAGCCGGTTGGCGACGATGCTCTCGACATCCTCGGGCATGCCATTGAAGAAGCTGAACTCGTCCATGACGCCGAACGGCCCGCCCTCTTGGCTGGCCCCGTTGTCGGACAGCACCATGATGACGGTGTCGTCGAGCAGGTCCATCGACTCAAGGAAGGCCACCAGCCGACCGATCTGCGCGTCGGTGTGCTCCAGCATGGCGGCGAACGCCTCCTGGAGGCGGTTGGAGAATGCCTGGTGGTCGTTGCTCAGGTCCTCCCAGGCTGGGACGCCCATGTTGCGCGGCGAGAGCGAGGTCCCTTCGGGCACGATCCCGAGCTCGACCTGTCGCTCGAACCACGTTCGGCGGACATCCTCGTAGCCGTCGTCGAAGGCGCCGCGCCACTTGGTCCGGTACTCCTCGGGTGATTGGTGGGGTGCGTGCATGGCCCCGAAGGCCAGGTACAAGAAGAACGGTCGGTCCGGTCGAACCGAGCGAAGGTCGCGGATCCACTCAGTGGAGCGATCGACCAAGTCCTCGGAGATGTGATAGCCGTCCTCGGGTCGTGCCGGCGGATCGACATGGTGGTTGTCGTAGGTCAGCTCAGGGTTGAACTGGTCGGTCTCGCCCTGTAGGAACCCGTAGTAGCGGTCGAAGCCCTTTTGGAGCGGCCAGTTGGTCTGAGGTCCTGCCTGCGAGCACTCCTCCATGGGGGCGAGGTGCCACTTGCCCGCGCAGAACGTGGCGTAGCCCTCATCTCGGAGCAGCTCGGGGACGGTTGCGGCGTGGGGGGTGATGGCGCCCCGCATGTGGGGGAAGCCGGTGTTCCAGTTCGAGACGCCGCGCATGCCGACCTCGTGGTGGTTGCGGCCGGTCAACAGGCATGCCCGCGTGGGCGAGCACAGCGCCGTGGTGTGGAAGCTGGTGTAGCGAAGGCCGTTGGCCGCCAGCGCATCGATGTGGGGCGTGGCCATCGTCGAGCCGTAGCAACCGAAGTGCGAGAAGCCGGTGTCGTCGAGGACGATCATGATCACGTTCGGCTTGCCCGCGGCGCGGGGCCCTGCCGGCCATGCCGGCGTGGAGTCCTGATAGGTCCGACCGATGGTCCCGTCGAAGTTGGGTTCGCTGTTCATCCCGGTGCCCCCGTCGCCTCAATGCCAAGAGTTGGCAGCATAACTGACAATGAATAGTCTATTGTGGCCCCGACAAGGGCGTGTGGCGCTCTGATCACGAAGAGGCGGAGGCTTGGCCATGGAGACGATCCGAACACCAGATGAGCGCTTCGAGGCGCTGCCAGGATTCGACTTCACGCCGAACTACGTCACCATCGATGATGGCGAGGGCGGAACCCTTCGAGTCCATCACCTCGATGAGGGGCCGGCCGATGGTCCGATCGTGCTCCTGCTCCACGGCGAGCCCTCCTGGTCCTTCCTCTACCGTCACATGATCCCCGTCCTGACGGGACGAGGCTTCCGTTGCATTGCCCCCGACCTCGTTGGCTTCGGTCGCTCGGACAAGCCGACGCAGCAATCGGACTACACGTATGCACGCCATGTGGCATGGGCCTCCGCCCACCTGTTCGACGCTCTTGGGCTCACCGACATCACGCTCGTGTGCCAGGACTGGGGTGGCCTGATCGGCCTCCGCCTGGTTGCGGAGGCGCCAGAGCGCTTCGCCCGCGTCGTCGTGGCCAACACCGGGCTTCCGGACGGCACGCAGCGCCTCAGCGATGCGCTCGTGGCGTGGCAGAACTTCGCGGCAACCACCGAGGACTTCCCCGTCGGGTTCATCGTCAACGGGGGCTGCACGACCGATCTCGACGCAGCCGTGATCGCGGCCTATGACGCTCCGTTCCACGAGGACGCGGCGAAGGCGGGCGCTCGGATCTTCCCCAGCTTGATCCCGACCAGTCCTGACATGCCGGGAGCTGCAGAGAACGCCGATGCCTGGGAAGTCCTTCGCTTGTTCGATCGTCCATTCCTGACCGCATTTTCGGACGGAGACCCGATCACCGCCGGTGCCGATGCGGTCTTTCAGCGAGAGGTGCCTGGTGCGGTCGGCCAGCCGCACACGACCATCGTGGGTGGCGGCCACTTCCTCCAAGAAGATCGCGGCACCGAGCTTGCCACGGTGGTGGCCGACTTCATCGAGGGCGCCTGATGCTCGGAGCCGTTCGCTACAGCTCGGAGATCGCTCGGCCGGCAGATGACGTGTGGGCCATGGTGGGTGAGCCCGCCCGCATTGGGGACTGGTTCCCAGACTTCGCCTCGGCGACCGTCGAGGGCACCACTCGGACGATCGTCACGAAGAGCGGGATGACCTTTGATGAGGAGCTCTTGATCGTCGATCCGATCATGCGACGACTCCAGTATCGCCTCGACCTTCCCATCATCAGCTTCCACCGCGGCACGATCGACGTCATCGAGCTTGGGTCGGATCGCTCCTTGGTGGTCTACGCGACCGAGTGCGATCCTCGGATCATGGCGCTGGTCATTGGCGCGGCCACGAAGCGAGCGCTCGACGCCGTCACAGCGATCCTTGAGGAGGAGAACCATGGGTAGGAAGATCTTGCTGATCACGACTGACCAGCAGCGGTTCGACACGTTGGGCTGCAACGGTGGTGTGTATTCGCGCACCCCGGTGATCGATTCTCTGGCAGCCCATGGCATCCGCTACGAGCGAGCCCAGCCCCAGTCGGTGGTGTGCATGCCTTCGCGCTCGACGATCCTGACGGGCCAACACCCTTCGACTCATGGAGTCTGGATGAACGGTGTGCCGCTCCCGGCTGATGCACCGAGCATCGTCGAGGAGCTCAAGGCCGCCGGATACGCCACGGCGCTCATCGGCAAGTCGCACTTCGAGCCCTACATGGACCCCTTTGGGGTCTTTGCCGAGAACCGGATGGCACCTGCGGAAGAGTTCACGGAAGATGACGTGTGGTTCGACGGCAGCCGGGGGCCCCACCGAGGTTTCGATCACATGGAGATGGCGACCCACTCACCCGCAGGGACGCTCCACTACTCCCGATGGCTCATCTTCAACCACCCTGAGGCGCTGGGAGGCTTCTTCCCGGTCCTTGACGGCAATCTTGAGGTGTCCGCCGCCACCGGGGGTGACACTGACGCGGTGCAGGTGGCGATCAACCCGATCGACAAGGAGTGGTATCACACCGATTGGGTGGCTGACCGGACGATCGACTGGTTGTCGGCCCGTGATCAGGGAGAGGATTGGTTCTGCTGGATGAGCTTTCCTGATCCGCACCATCCGTGGGACCCGCCGGCGTCAGAGCTGGGACGTGTCGCCTGGCAGGACATCGATCTGCCCGCTGGCTACGTGGAGAACGCCGCAGCGCGTGAGCAGATCATCGCCGACAAGCCGCGTCACTGGATGGACTGGTACACCGGCGCCCTGGTGTCCAACTTCGAAGCACCGCACGATTGGGTGCCCGCCACGTTGCAAGCCGATCAGCTCCGAGAGATCACGGCGAAGAACGCCGTCGAGGTCGAGCTCATCGACGATGCCGTCGGCCGCGTGATGGCGGCGATCGAGGCGATGGGATGCGCCGATGACGTCGACATCATCTTCACGACGGATCACGGCGAGCTCGGTGGCGACTTCGGCCTGTTGTTCAAGGGTCCGTATCACGTCGACGCGCTCATGCGCCTCCCGCTCATCTGGCGCCCTGCTCCCTCGGCATCGATCGCCCCGGCTGTGGTCTCGACGCCGGTCGGCCTCGTTGACCTCGCTCCAACGATGTCGAGCATCGCCGGCCTCGCCGCCAAGGATTGGATGGAGGGTGCGGCACTCCCTGTGGATGATGACGATGCGTCCGCTCGTGGCTTCGAGCGATCGCTGACCGAATGGGACTCGTCACTCTTTGGGGTCGAGGTCCATCTCCGAACGATCACCCGCGATGGCTTCGTGTGCACGATCTATGGGCCGGGCACCAGTCATGACGGGACCGAGGGTGAGCTCTATGACCTCGTCCACGACCCGCTGCAGCAGGTGAACCTGTTCAACGATCCGTCCCGAGCCTCGCTGCGAGACGACCTCATCGACGATCTGCGGCGCAGCCAGCCACCGCAGGCGACACCGCTGGCGACGCTGGTCGCTCCCGTCTAGCGATCGCTCGTGCGCCACTCGTCGAACAGCACCGCGTAGATCACCTCATCGGTCCAGGTTCCCTTGACGAGCTCGTTCTCGCGAAGGTGGGCTTCCCGGCGCATCCCCGCGTGTTCGAGGACTGCCGCTGACGCGTGATTGCGTGCGTCGATCCTGCCGACGATCCGGTGGGCGCCGACGACACCGAAGCCGAATTCGATCAGGGCCCGCGCCGCCTCCGTGGCGTAGCCCCGTCGTTGGTGGTCTGGGTGCACGGTGTAGCCGATCTCGAGCTGGCAGTGCTCGACGCTGGTGAGGATCATGGTCACGTCGGCGACCAGTGACTCGTCGGCATGGGTGGTCACGGCCCAGCTGAGACGGTCGCCATCGATCGCCACGACGGTGTCGCCCAAGCGACGCTCGAGACGAGCCACGAGCTCCTCGTCGTCGGGGGGATCCCAGTACAGGTAGTGGGCGATACCGGGCGAGCGTTGGAGGCGCCCAAGCGAATCGAGGTCGTCCGTCCGAAAGCAGCGCAGCTCGAGTCGGGAGGTCGTAATGGCCTCAGGGATCGCAAGGGGCAGATTCATCGCACTGCCTCGAGCAGCCGGTCGATGGTCCGTCGGTTCCGCGCCGTTGCGGTCAGGTGCCATCTGCTCTCCATGAACGGAACGAGTCCCGGGGCGTTCGAGACGCCGTCTGGACATCGCTGCACGACGAATCGCCCCGAAAGGTGGGCGGATCCCTTGGCGATCCCCTCGAGCTCGCGTGCGGCCTCGTCCGCCTCGTCGGGAGCGTGGTCGAGGATGATCACGAGCTGCTGGGAGGGCGACAGTTCACCACGATCGCTCGTCGGTTCGGCGAGCAGGTCGAGGACTTCGTGGGGGTGCACCACCATGCAGGTCGTCACCACCTCGAAAGCCTCGAGGATGATGGTCTCGATCATGGACTGGAGGATCTCTGTTGAGCCGGACCACGGGACGAGCAGGTTCCCCGAGGCGAGCATGGTGGTCACATGAGGGACCCCCGCACGGGCGAGCTCCTCTCTGAGCGCTCCCATCGGCACCCGGTTTCGACCACCGACGTTGACGGCCCGGAGGAGGCAGATCAATCGGGGGTCGCCATCGGCCATCGGAGCAGTGTTCTCCCATTCTGGCGTCCTGTCACGTCAGGTGAGCCGGGTCGTCAGCCTTGGCCCACCTTGGTGGCACGCATGGGGTCGATTGGGGGCAGCGGGATCGCGATGTTCGACCGTGGCCGAGTCCACTTGGGGTACCGGGAGATCTAGACTCATGGCGTTCATTAGAGAACGGCCTCACTCGAGTGTCCCGACTCTCGATCTGAGGAGTTCCCATGCGGCGTCCCTTCGCCCTCGCCATGACCGTCGTCCTGAGCGGCACTGCCCTGGCAGCCTGCTCGAGCAGCTCGTCGAGCTCGCCGTCGACCACGACCACGTCAGCGGTCAAGATCCCCACCACGCTCGCGGGGAAGTTCGACTGCACGCAGTTCGAGACCTACGCGACCCAGGTGCAGACCCTCGTGAACTCCCAGACCTCGGCCTCGGCGTCCACGCCGGCGGCTGAGTTCAAGGTGATCACCCAGCTCGATGCCATCTCGGGGCAGGCGATCGACTTGCTCAAGCCGATCGCCCCCAGCTTGGTGGCCCAGTGGCACACCCAGACCCAGGCATCCCTGGCGACGCTGCAGGCGGCTGTGGCCAAGGGCGTGACGGCAAGCGAGTTCTCTTCGGTGATCCAGAGCTCGAACACCGCTGCCTATCAGAAGGTCTCGAAGCAGATCGGCCTCATCGTGCACGAGCGCTGCCCGAGCCTGTCGACCACGACCACCACCACCGCCGGCGGCTGAGCCAGCCCGCCGGAGGTCAGGCCGGCAGCGGGCCGACGAAGCGCTGATAGGCGGTCCGCCAGTCGGCTGCGATCTGGGTCTGCGCATCGCGCAGCGAGATGGCCCCCTTGCACACCTGTGCGTAGAGGCGTGCCTCGAGCGTGTCCTTCACGTTGGGGATGCCACCGGGCTCGGGCCACAGGTTCCGTGCATCAGAAGGTGCGCCGCCGAGTGAGATCGGGATCAGGTGATCTTCCTCGATCGTGCGTGTCGAGCCCGTGATGCCCCACGCTCGCATCTGACGAACCTTGAGGTTGTAGGTGAAGCTCTGCGGGGGTCGGACCGACGAGGAGTAGCCCGGGACGCAGATCGTCGATGCGATGGTGTCCTGGGTGACGGCGGGGTTCAGTGCTCCAGGGGTGCACGAGGGATCAGGGAGCGCCGTCGGCCCAAGATCACGGAGATGGCAGTTAGCGGGGACGGTGGCGCTGAACGGCGCCCCGACGGCCAGCGCTCCGGCCATGGTGCTCGAAGTTGACGTGGACGTTGATGCGGACGGCGATGAGGCGGAGCATGAGGTGAGGCCCGCTCCTGTGAGGATCATCGCAGCGACGAGGAGCGCACTGCTGGTCTGACGTCGCACGCCACGATGGTGCCAGACGAGGGAGCGCTGAATGGGGATCGATCAGCGATCGAAAAAGGTAGCCAAGCGCGCCAGTCCCTCATCGACCGTGATCTGAGGGCGCCAACGGAGGATCTCGTGGACCTCTGCCTGGTCAAACCAGTGGGCGACCGAGAGCTGTCGGGCGGCGAAGTACGTGAGCGGTGGCTCCTCGTTCGGCCACCACCGACCCACCATGCGTCCTGCCATGCCGGCCAGCGGCGCGGGGAGGGAGCGGACCGAGGTGGTGATCCCAGCGGCAGCGATGATCCCCTCGATGAGCTCGCCCACAGGCCGCGGGTCGTTGCCGGTCACGACGAACGGTCTCCCGAGGGCACGCGGCTCATCACCCGACCGATCGAGTCCAGCGATGATCGCGTCGGCGGCGTCATCGACATAGGTCGTGTCGATGAGCGCCCGCCCCTTGTCGGGCAGCACGAGTCGCCCGGAGCGAGCTCGGTCGATCACTCGTCCGACGAGCTGGGTGTCGCCAGGTCCCCAGACGAGGTGGGGTCGGATGACCACCGTTCGCGTGTGGACGTCGGCGAGCACGATCCGTTCGGCGATCGCCTTGGTCCTCGAGTACGCATCACCGCCGTCGTAGCGGGCCGGGAGGGCGTCGGCGGCGACGCTGGGAGCATCGTGGAATGCCACCGATGGCGTGGAGACGTAGACGAGGCGACCCTCGCTGGCTGCCGCCAGCACGTGACGCGTCCCCTGGACGTTGACGGCGAAGGCATCGGCGAACGCCGGTCGTGGCGCGACCAGGGCGGCAAGGTGGATGATCGCATCGCTGCCATGCGCGGCCTTCGCCACTGCATCGGGGTCGCGGACATCGCCGAGCACCTCGGCGGTGTCCAGGCCAGACGGGCGGCGCTGGAAGCAGGTGACTGACTCGCCTCGTTCGATCAGGCGCGCGGCAACCGACCGGCCGAGGAGGCTGGTGGCGCCGGTGACGAGGACCCGCATCGACGTCAGCGTCCTGCGAGGAACTGCGATGCCATCGACGCCAGTGCGATCCGATCGACCTTTGAGTGATGGCGTCGGTCGAGCGGGAAGGGTCCCTCGAGGACCGCGGCGACGGTGCAGGGAGCCGCGGCCCGAACCGAGCGAGCGAGCGGTGCCGAGACGAGCCGGAGTTTGCCCTCGCCTTCGATCACGATGCAGACCACCTGACGCCCGGATGGGCCGATGCCGACGGCGCTGGCGGCCTTCCCAAGGACCTCGGCGATCGGCTCTTCGACAGCGACGCTGGCGATGGGACCTCGCTCGGTTCGGATGACGTGCTGGAGACGTCCGAGCTGGAAGAGACGACCTTCGTCGAGATAGCCGACGTCACCAGTCCGGTGGAAGGGCTTCTTGTCGACCTCGACCCACGTTGAAGCGTCGACGTGCCAGCGGCCGTCGTACCCGTCGAACATCCACGGCGCTCGGATGAGGATCTCACCCCACTGCTCGTCGTCGTGGAGTGGCTCGATCACGACCTCACAGCCGTGGACCGGACGTCCCGTGCAGCCCCCGCCCATGGAACCGAGGGCAAGTGGCTCCCGACCATCGGTGACAGGGAGACACTCGGTCATCCCGTACGGAGCCCGAACCTCGCCGCCCGTGATCGCTCCGACGGCCTCTGCCAGGGGGCGAGGGATGGGCGCACCGGCCAGCAGGGTGGTGGCCAGGGAGAGCGTGCGGTCACGAGCGGTGCTGACGATGTGACGGGCGGACGCCGGAGAGAGCCAGGCGGTGGTGACCGACGCTCGAGTCAGCGCCGTGGCCAGCTGATCGAAGCCGAGCGACGCTGGGTCGTCGACGGGGAAGTCGGGGCGCACCGAGGTGATGCCAAGCGACGGGGCCAGCAGCATGAACGGTCCGAACGAGGTGGTGAACGCATCGTCCTCAGCGAGCACGAGCGTGGACCGAAGGGCCTCGCGCTGAGCCGCAAGGGCTCCGTGGGTGTAGCGGACCGCCTTGGCGGGACCAGTCGAGCCTGAGGTGTGGACGATGGCCGCAAGGTCATCGGGCTGGAGCAGCGCCGGGGTCACCGAGGCCTCGGTGGATTGGACGGTCAGGTTGATGGCACCTGGGAAGCTGCCGAAGCACGCGGCCTGAGCGCCGGGAGTGATGCGAAGGGCTCGAGCAGCGATGAGGGAGGCGGGGATCCCGATGACGAACCGCGGCCCCTGGGCTCGGAGGAGACGACGGAGCATGCCCACGCCACCCGAAGCATCGGCCACAACCGGGACCGCCCCAGCCCTCCAGATCGCCACGGCGGCGATGAGCAGCTCGGGGCTTGGGGGGATCAGCACCGCGACCTTGTCGCCGTGACCAAGGCCGGCCTTCATGAGAAGGGACACGGCTTGATTGGACCGATGGGCGAGATCAGCCCAGGTCAGTGAGCCGTCTGGGCCGAGATAGAGAGGACGAACGTCGTCCGAACGCTCATCCACCATGCTCACGATGGTGGAGAACGCTCCAGCGGCCTCGTGGGGGGCGTCGCTGTGCTCGTGTCGAGCATCGAGCCACTCCTCGACGATCGCTCCGACGTGCTTGTCGAGCAAGACGAGGTGGGCAGCATCGTCGAACCTCTCGACATCAGCGTGGGGGATCCGGCGACGAAGGTCGGCCAGGAAGCGATCGTGGAACACGGGATCCCTCCCGCCCCAGAGGAGCAGGGTGGGGATGTGCAGCGTCTCGAGGACCGCCGCGCAGCGGTAGAGCGCACCGGCGGATGGATCCGAGGGCACGACCGGGATGTCGGCCACGAAGTCTCGGATTGCCTCTCGACGTGCAGCGGAACGATAGGGAGCCCGAAGCGCCTCCCTGTGGTCCGGTGACGTCATTCGGGCCGTACCGGCGATGAATGCCGGCGTCCGGCGGCAGCTGAGGTCGACCAGTGATCGTGCGGCTGCGATCAGCGGCGGTACGGCCACATCGTCGGGCTTGGCCACGGCGGTATTGGCCAGGATCAGCGCGATGGGGTCGAGCTGACCGGCGGCACCCACGGTGATCGGGCCGCCCCAGTCGTGCGCCGCCAGGATCAACGGCCCGTCGACCTCTTGACGGCAGAACGACACCAGCTCGTCGACACGCTGCTCGAGCCGTCGCGGCCGACCCCGCTCCGAGAAGCCCATCCCCGTCTGATCAACAGCGATCACTCGGAATCGAGGCGACAGGGTGGTGAGGAGGTCTCGCCAGAGGTAGCCCCAGGTGGGATTTCCGTGAACGCAGACGATCGTCCCTTCGGGCGCGGGCCCCGTGTCGAAGACGTGCCATTCGACCGGTCGGCCATCAGCACCGTCGATCGAGACGAAGCGTGACCAGCTCGGATCGATGCCCCAGCTCTTCAGCTGCGCCGGGGAGGGTGCACTCCGTGGCACTGCGGTCGTCCTCGCTACCAACGCAGCTCGGCTGCTGCGCAGTTCAGCCCCGAGCCGATGCCCATGAGAAGGACGCGGTCTCCAGAGCGCAGTTCGTCGGCGATCGTCGACAAGGTGTAGGGAACGGCGGCTGGTCCCATGTTTCCGAAGTGGGGATAGGTCAGGGGGACGCGTGCCATGTCGACTCCCAAGAGCTCGCAGAGCCGTTGGGTGTGAACTGCAGAGACCTGGTGCATCACGTATCGGTCGCAGGTCTCCCATTCCCAGCCCTGCGCGAGCGCATCGTCGAATGCCGCTCGGGCGAGGGACAGTCCGCCTTCGAGCAGTCCTGCCGTGTCAGTGCGCATGGTCTCGAGGTCACCGACGCACAGATCATGGTGCTCGGTGGCAGCACGGGTGATGCCACCGAGGTACTGGTGGGCGCCCGGACGCGGACCACCCAACACCATGGCGGCCCCGCCAGACCCAAGCGTGAGGGAGGCGAACTGATCGAAGACGTCCGTGAGGGTCGTCTCTGGCTGCCGGAGCCGTTCGATGGTGGCCAGCTGGGTCTGTCGACTTCCCTCGCCATCCACGATGAGCACGGTCTTGGCCTGACCGGTCTCGATCGCCATGGCGGCGATGTTCATGGCGTTGACGAACCCAAGGCAGGCGTTCCCGAGGTCGAAGTTGACGCACGTCGGGCTCAACCCAAGCCGATGGTGGACAGCAACGGCGACGCTGGGCTCGAGGTGGTGCTTGCACACCGAGGTCGAGATCAACATGTCGACGTCGCCAGCGGAGAGCCCGGCCGTCGCAAGCGCTCGAGTGCCCGCAAGTGCGGCGGCCTCATCGAACGTGACCTCAGGGCCCCACCACCGACGCTCGATGATGCCGGCCACCGATTCGAGCAGGCCCGGCCGGACGCCTGTCCGATCGAAGGTCTCTGAGAGCTGATCGTCTATCCAGCGAGACGTAACGACATCTGGTGCCTCGGCATGCTCCACGCTCCAGATGTACGAGCGTGTGAACTGGGCAGGAGAAGGCACCGTTGTAGGTTACGGGCTGGATGGGCCTCCCGGTTCCTCGCGCACCGAATCCCTTTTTTCTCAGCACGGTGATCGCCGCACATCGTGCGGTGCTGGAGATCATGGCCGGCTCGTTCCTTTGGTTCTCCGTGCCCTGAGGACGAGGCGAAGCAGGGGTCAAGGCTTTGGCGTGTGGACACACGTCGCTCAACAAACGGTGAGCGACCTCGGTCGCTGGCTCCCGACGGAACCCTCGGAGCTTGGGTTCTCGGTGAGCCTCACGACGACAAGGCGCGAGGGAGCCGTCTCGAGGACGATCGCCATCGTGACCGGCACTGGCTCGAGACCCCCGCCTGCGGCTCGCGGAAGCAGTGGTGCACCTTCACGTGGTGAGGCAGGTGGAGACGAATGACGGGCTCCGTGGCGCCCGATGATGGGCTGGAATGGGTGGAGTCCCTAGACCTGAAGGCTTGAGTCTCGGGCCGCAGGGCCGTCGAAGTAGTACCGGCCGACAGCGACGAACTGCTCGTCGGTCAGATGGTCGACATCGCACCGAACGTCTGCCACGAGAACCTCTGCCAATGATGAGTCGTTCTTCTCCACCCAGGCCACGAAGGCGTGCGACGCATTGGCTCGACCCTTGCCGTGGCCGAGCAGCACGATGGCGCCGGCGCCTGAGAGGTGATCTGCCAAGAGCCTCCAATAGGCAGGAACTTCGTTCTCATAGACCCCGCCAGGGTTCCCCGCCTTGTGCGCCAGGTTGGCCGAGTGCCCCTTGTCATCAGGTGCGTCGACCTTCGTTCCGAGGACGCCCGACTCGACGGAGAAGATCTTTGTGCTGCCGTAGGCGACGACGGCGATGACGTCTTGACCCGCATAGGTGCTCGGTGACATGGCTTCCCTTGACGTGTTCGAGTGACGCCCAAGAGTCTCACATCTCTGGATCTCTCGTGTCGCTGTGGGCCGACGTCGAGCTCGATCACCACAGACGTGCACTTCTCCTCGTTGGTCCGATCCCTAAGGTGGGGTGCGGGCCACGCCGGCTGCACGTGACATCGCTCCTCCTCGAGCGAC
>Ga0164296_1000338_pt1 | contig 57008 bp, 61 predicted proteins | sample GEODES057metaG_FD_113533 | JGI IMG/M metagenome (GOLD analysis project Ga0164296, IMG submission 113533) | Dystrophic lake water microbial communities from Trout Bog Lake, Wisconsin, USA - GEODES057 metaG | ecosystem: Environmental > Aquatic > Freshwater > Lake | place: USA: Trout Bog Lake...
ATCACCTTCAGCGTTTTGATCAACTGCAATATCAGGTTTAATACCATAAGCCTGAATTGATTTACCACTTGGAGTGTAATAGTAGGCTGTTGTTATTTTGAGTGCAGTATCAGATGAAATTTGTCTGACAGTTTGTACGGAACCTTTTCCAAATGTAGTTTTGCCCATAATGGTTCCACGTTTATAGTCCTGTAACGCTCCAGCAACAATTTCTGAGGCAGATGCAGAATAAGCATTCGTTAAAACAACCAATGGTAATTTTTTGAATGCCTCAGGCAGTTGAGCAAGAGGATCTGATGATTCAGAGAGTTTGTAATTGTCTGGCTCAGCTTTATAAACTTGTTGGCTATTACTCGCTTGGCCTTTAGTTGAGACAATGACAGATCCTTGTGGTAAGAAAGCCGCACTCACACCAACAGCACCTTGTAAGATCCCACCACCATTATTTCTTAAATCAAGAATGACGCCTTTAAGGTTTGGATTTTGTTGGTATGCCTCAGCCATCTTTTTTGCTAAGTCTGGCACTGTTCTTTCTTGAAAACTTGTGATCCTAACCCAAAGTAAATTGTTATCCAATAATTTAGTTTTTACGGATTGGACCTTAATTTCTGCACGGGTGATAGTTACTGGGAAAGTTCGTTCTTCGGATTTTCTGTAAATGGTTAAAGTGATTTTTGTTCCAGGTTCACCACGCATTTTTCTTACAGCTTGATCCAAAGTCATACCTCGAACCGGCTTGTCATCTAGTCTTGTAATTAAATCCCCTGCTACAAGACCGGCTTTTGCTGCAGGCGTACCTTCGATAGGATTCATTACTTTGACTAAACCATCTTCAGATGTTATTTCTATGCCAAGACCAGCAAATTTACCCTGAGTCTGCTCTTGCATTTCAGAAAAATCTTTACTATCAAGAAATGCTGAATGAGGATCTAGACTACTCACCATACCTTTAACAGCGTCCGTAATCAACTTTTTATCTTCAATAGGTTCTACGTAGTCCCTCTTGACGCTACCAAAAACTGTAGAAAATAACCTTAATTCGTCTAGGGGTAATGCAGCGGACTGTTGTGCAGTTGCTGAAAGTTGCCAAGTTACTACAACTCCAGCAATTGCGCCGAATGATACCCAGAGAATATTTTTAAAAAGTTGACGCATAGTTTATTCCAAATAAAAGTGGCGTAAAGGATTTAGATTATCGTCGAATTCGTACACAAGTGGTTGACCATTAGGAATATTGATTTCCATAATCTCAGAGTCAGAGACCTGATCTATATATTTAACTAATGATCGTATGCTATTTCCATGAGCAACGATTAAGACTTGTTTATCCGCTTTTAAAGCCGGAGCTATAGATTCATTCCAAATAGGAAGAACTCTTTGAACATTATCCTTTAAGCACTCTCCCCTTGGGATTTCCGCATGCTGTAGCTTGGAGTAGCGAGGGTCAGAAAAGGAGTTTCTAGGGTCATTTTCATCCAATAAAGGTGGCGGAACATCATAAGACCTGCGCCAAATATGTACTTGTTCAGCACCGTATTTTTCAGCTGTTTCGGCCTTATTTAGACCTGCAAGCGCTCCATAGTGTCTTTCATTCAGACGCCAACTATGGATAGTTGGAATCCACATTAGATCCATTTGCTCTTGAACATGCCATAAAGTCTTAATGGCCCTTTTTAATACAGAAGTATAGGCAACATCAAAGGTATAACCTAAATCCTTTAATTTTTGACCAGATTCAATGGCTTGTTGAGCCCCTTTAGGGGTTAAATCTACGTCAACCCACCCTGTAAATCGATTTTCTAGATTCCAGGCGGACTCTCCGTGACGAATAAGAACTAACTTTTTCATAACATCATTCTATAATTGTTAAATGGAATTTATATCAAATACAAATAATCTTATCTTACTTGCTTTAATGCTAGTGAGCGGCGCGTTGCTTTTAGCCCCAAATTTACAGGGTCTGATTCAAGGTAAATTTGGAGTTTCTCCAGCAATTGCAACTCAATTAATAAATCGCAGTAAAGCTAATATTATAGATATTCGCCCTCAAGAAGAGTATCAAAAGGGTCATATTGCTCGCTCAAGGCATATCGAGGGTGGCGACTTAAGCTCAAAAATAGCGGCCTTACGACTTGATAAATCGACACCTTTAATATTGGTTTGTGAAACAGGTCAAAAATCGGCCTCAAATGTCGGAAAACTTCAAAAGCAAGGTTATGCAGATGTGGTTTGTTTAGAGGGCGGTATTAAAGCCTGGAATACTGCTGGACTTCCTTTGGTTAATAAGTAACGGAGAATTTATGCCACAAGTTTTAATGTATAGCACCCAAGTTTGCCCATATTGCAGAATGGCTGAAAAATTACTGGCGTCCAAAGGGATTACGGAAATTGAAAAGGTATTGATTGATGCAGATCCTGCAAAAAGAGAAGAGATGATTACCAGAACTGGTCGCAGAACGGTTCCTCAAATCTATATTGGGGACTTCCACGTTGGGGGCTTTGATGATTTATCTGCATTAGATAAAGCAGGTAAATTGGATCCTCTTTTAAAAAATAATTGAAATTAATAATCGGAAACTGAATGTCAGAAAATATTAACCAAGCATCTCAGGGTGATGCATCAAACCCAGTCTTTCAAATTCAAAGACTTTATTTAAAAGATATCTCACTTGAACAACCCAATGCGCCACAAATTTTTCTAGTTCAGGGTGAGCCAACTGTTCAGATTCAAATTGATATTCAATTTGGCCAACTTCAGGATGATTTGTTTGAAGTCATCGTGATTGGAAATGTTACGACTAAAGTTGCTGATAAGGTTCTATTTTTAGTAGAAGCGCAACAAGCTGGAATTTTTGAATTAAAAAATATTCCAGTTGAGCAAGTCGAACCGATGTTAGCAATTGCTTGCCCAAGCATCATTTATCCATATTTGAGATCAAATATCGCTGATTTGATTGGTAGAGCCGGATTCCAGCCAATACACTTATCAGAAATTAATTTCCATCAGCTATACGAACAAAAATTAAGTACAGCCGCTGCAAATCAAGATGCAAATAGTTCAGGGATTATCTTGCCCAACTAGTAAATGGACAAAAACACTTCCCCCATGAAAATCACCGTAATAGGAGCGGGCTCATGGGGAACTGCGATGGCAGTTCATAGTGCAAAATCTTCAAACGAAGTAACTCTATGCCCCAGACTAGAAGAGCAAGCAACTATTCTCAATAAGGAAAGAGCAAATTCTAAATATCTTCCAGATATTGCCTTTCCTCATACCCTTCGAATTAATAGTTCTTGGCAAGATATTTTTCAAAAACCAAATGAAGAGAATCATTTATTGGTTATAGCGACACCCTTTTCGGGATTAAGGGAAGTTTCGCAAAGCATTTTGGATTACGGTAATTTTCCAAAGTATTGGATTTGGCTTTGCAAGGGCATAGACCCAGTAAATGGATTACTGCCTCATCAAGTTATTTCTGAAGTTTTTAAAAATCATTCTAATTCCTCGGATGTTGTGTCGGGTATGTTATCCGGTCCAAGTTTTGCAATTGAAGTTGCTAAAGTGTTACCTTGTGCACTAACAGTAGCAAGCTCTGATAATGCTTTGTGTACATTTACTCAAAACGCCCTTCACCATGGAAGTATGAGGATTTATGCTACTAGTGATGTTGTGGGTGTCGAATTAGGTGGTGCAATCAAAAATATCTTAGCTATAGCGACTGGCATTGCTGATGGTCTTAACCTTGGCTTAAATGCAAGAGCTGCTTTAATCACAAGAGGTATGGCAGAAATGGCAAGATTAGGAGTGGCCATGGGCGCTAAAACCGAAACCTTTTCCGGTCTGACTGGGCTTGGAGATCTTATTCTGACGGCTACCGGAGATTTGTCTAGAAATCGTAAAGTTGGTTTAGCACTCGCTAGTGGACAAAAACTCGAAGTGATTTTGAAGAATTTAGGGCATGTTGCTGAAGGAGTCAGATGTGCTCAGGCAGTACTTACATTGGCCCAAAAAAATAATGTTGATATGCCTATTGTTCAAGCAGTTGTGAAGGTTTTAAATAACGAGCTTACTCCGCAACAGGCTGTTGTTGGGATTATGGCAAGAGACCCACGCCACGAATAGACCTAAAAACCCCCTAGAAATTCATTCTGACGCCAAGCTTCGTAAACAACTATTGCAACAGAGTTAGATAAATTTAAACTACGACTATTAGGCATCATAGGTAAACGCCAGTGATGCTCGGATGGTATTTCTTGACGAATGCTTTGGGGTAGTCCGCTTGTTTCGGAACCAAAAATAAGGTAATCAGACTTTTTAAAAGATGCTTTCGCAGTTGTTTTTTTTGATTTTGTAGTTAAAGCATGAAGTTGATCAGTATTAGGTTTTTCAAGAGCGATAAACTCTTGCCAATTGGGATAGACCTGAAGATTTGCAAACTCATGATAGTCCAATCCAGCCCTTTTTAAACGAGAACTTTCCAATGGAAAACCCAAAGGTTCAATTAGGTGAAGTGTGCATCCTGTATTCGCACAGAGACGAATAATATTTCCAGTATTTGGAGGTATTTCAGGATGAACGAGAACAATGTTAAACATTAATAAAATTCCTTTTTTGAGTTTTTTGTTAGTACCCAATAGGATACCCACACTACTCCATGCGCTTTTAAAAGCTTTGCTAAATTGTTTAAAACCATTTCACTTAAAAAATATGGCATAACAATTGCAATCCTTTTATTATGGAAAAAAAACGACCTTGCAAACTTGTTATTTAGTTCAAATAAAGATGGATTTTTATCTTTCCAAATAATTAAGTCTTTATTGTAGGGAGTCTTTGCAAGTTGACTAAAGTATTTTGTTAACTCAAGTGCAAACCAAAAGCCTCTTTTTTGGGAAATTAGGCTTTTTTCAGGAAGAGGAATAATGAAATCAACGGGTGTCATGTTACGAAAATTTATAACTTCCCAAGCTTTATAGAGGCTTGGTAAAACATTAATGGAACCTCTCAAATCACAACGTCGAATTAGAGATATTAAAAAGCTAGTTTCATAACAAAGAGTAATTGTTTGATCAAATGCGGGTTTTGCATGTAAACAATATTTGCATAAAAGTGTGTTGCATAAACATGCACATAAAATACATTTTCTTGAATTGATCTGCTGTTTTAATTTTTGTAAACAAATATGACATATTGTTTGATCTTGTCTAAGATGGCATATTGCGCAACAGTTTGGGAAAAGCAAAGATAAAAAGGGATGCATTTGTTATTTAGATATGTAATTTGAAGAAATAAAATTTTTATAAATCAATGAAAAAACATTTAAGCACTTCACAGTCGAATTTTTGGACTTGGCTAACGTCAGAGCTTTCTGAAAGAATGGCTCAAAACTTACCTTTTATTAAAATAAACCCCGAAAAAATATTATTTGTGGGAGATTTCCAAGAGAGTACTTTTGATTATTTTCAAAAAAACTATCCCAAAGCTCAGTTCTGGAGTGATTCATTTAAAAGTAGTATTTACGTTTCAATTCAGGATTTTTTTCTTCGAAGTAATAAAGCTATCCATCAATATCAAATAATGGATCAAACCGATTCATACGAATTTGACCTAGTGTGGATTGGACCGATTAAAAGAGAAAAAAATACTTTTCACGAACTTTTTCTTCAGTTAGAAAAGTGTTTGAAAAATAACAGCCTAGTTATGTTTAATTATTTAGGCCCAGATACAGCCAGAGAAATAAAGTCTTTACAAACACAAGATGGTTATATTGGACCGGATATGCATGACATAGGGGACTTATTAACTCAATCTGGCTTTGCAGATCCCGTGATGAACATGGAATACATCAACTTAGAATATGAGAATACTCAAATATTGATAAATGACCTTAAAGGCCTTGAATTAATCACATCTAGCCAGTCAATCAGTAAAGATTTTAAAGATAAAGTATCGAATATATTGAGTTCACAAGCAAAATTTCAATTAACTTTAGAGGTTGTATATGGACACGCTTGGAGAATTAAAAAAAGTAATGCTCAAACCATAAAAATGTACCCGAAGGGAGCATTTAAAACCAACAAAAATTAGCTATTACTAATATTTTTAGAAGAAGTTTCAAACTGAACACTGAGAATGTAGCAAAACAATAATATAATAAGAATTCAAATTAAAAAAATCTTCAATTTTGGGAAGAAAATGAAATTACAGCGCACTTTAACACTTTGTACTTCAGGACTTTTAGGTTTATTGTTAAACCCCATGTCATATGCATATGACGATATGCCAGGTGGACCAGCTGTTAGGCAATTAAATTTTGCTGCTCCAGTAACTAAGATTATGGAAGACATCCATTGGTTACATTGGTTTATGATGATTATTTGCGCGGTTATCTTCGTTGCTGTATTTGGCGTAATGCTGTATTCAATTTTGAAGCACAGAAAATCTTTGGGTCATAAGCCAGCAAGTTTCCATGAGAGTACAACAGTTGAAATTATTTGGACAATAATTCCTTTGATCATTGTTATTGGAATGGCATTACCGGCAACAAAAACAGTTGTTGCAATGAAAGACACAACAAATGCTGATATCACTATTAAAGCTATTGGATATCAGTGGAAATGGGGATATGAGTACATCAAAGGTGAAGGCGAAGGAATTAATTTTCTTTCAACTTTGTCTACACCCCGCGAACAGATCAACAATCTTGAAGAAAAATCTAATACTTATTTAATGGAAGTTGACAACGAAGTTGTTGTTCCAGTTAATAAGAAAATCCGCGTTATTACTACTGCAGATGACGTAATACATGCATGGACAGTTCAAGGGTTTGGAGTTAAACAAGATGCTATTCCAGGATTTGTAAGAGATACTTGGTTTAAAGCAGAAAAAATTGGTACATATCGTGGCCAATGTTCAGAGTTGTGCGGTAAAGAACATGCATTTATGCCAATCGTTGTAAAAGTTGTTTCCGATGCTGATTACTCAACTTGGGTACAGGCTAAAAAGAAAGAGATGGCTGCTTTAGCTGATGATCCTTCTAAGACATATACATTGGAAGAGTTAAAAGATCGTGGCTCAAAAGTTTACGCCGCTAACTGTGCTGTATGTCACCAGCCAAATGGTAAGGGCGGTGGCGCATTCCCAGCATTAGATGGAGATAAGGTTGTTAACGGACCGAAAGAAGGTCAGTATCAAGTATTGCTCAAGGGTAGAAACGTAATGCCAAGTTGGGCGCGTTTATCAGATACTGAACTTGCTGCTGTGATGACATTTACTCGTAATTCTTGGAGTAACCACACGGGTGAAGTGATTCAACCAAGCGACTTTGTCGCTGCAAGAGCTGCCGTTAAGTAAATTCGAATTAATTAAAAAATATTGGAGTAAAAATGACTACCGTTACAACAGCGCACGACATAGCACACGGACACGACGATCACGCTCACGCAATGCCCCATGGCTGGCGTCGTTGGTTGTTTGCAACTAACCACAAAGACATTGGAACAATGTATTTGATTTTCGCTCTTGTGAATTTATTCGCAGGCGGAACAATGGCATTGTTGATTCGTTTAGAGTTATTTCAACCCGGTTTGCAATTTTTAAGACCTGAGTTTTTTAACCAGTTAACTACAATGCACGGCCTTATTATGGTTTTCGGTGCGATTATGCCGGCCTTTGTAGGTTTTGCTAACTTGATGATTCCTTTGCAAATTGGCGCCTCGGATATGGCTTTTGCAAGGATGAATAACTTTAGCTTTTGGATTATGCCTGTTGCAGGGTTGTTATTGTTTGGCTCATTCTTAGCACCAGGTGGCGCTACTGCAGCTGGTTGGACTTTGTATGCTCCTCTGTCAGTCCAAATGGGACCTGGTATGGACATGACTATTTTTGCAATTCACTTGATGGGTGCTTCATCCATCATGGGGTCCATTAATATCATTGTGACAATTTTGAACATGCGCGCTCCTGGATTGTCTTTGATGAAGATGCCAATGTTCTGTTGGACATGGTTAATTACTGCATATTTATTAATTGCTGTTATGCCTGTTTTAGCAGGTGCAATTACTATGGTTCTCACAGACCGTCACTTTGGAACAAGCTTTTTTGCAGCTGCTGGTGGTGGTGATCCTGTAATGTATCAACATATCTTTTGGTTCTTCGGACACCCAGAGGTTTACATTATGATCCTTCCTGCTTTCGGTATTGTAAGTGAGGTTATTCCAACATTTGCGCGTAAAAAATTGTTTGGCTATAGCTCTATGGTTTATGCAACTTCATCCATTGCTATCTTGTCTTTCATCGTTTGGGCTCACCATATGTTTGCAACTGGAATGCCTGTAACTGGACAGTTATTCTTTATGTACGCAACGATGTTAATTGCGGTTCCAACAGGTGTAAAAGTATTTAATTGGATCGCAACAATGTGGAAAGGTTCTTTAACATTTGAAACTCCAATGTTATGGGCGATCGGCTTTATATTCGTGTTCACAATCGGTGGTTTTACTGGATTGATTTGCGCGATGGCTCCGATTGATATTGGTATTCAAGATACTTATTATGTTGTAGCGCACTTTCACTACGTATTAGTAGCTGGATCTTTATTTGCAATGTTCTCTGGATTTTATTACTGGGCACCAAAGTGGACTGGTTATATGGTTAATGAAACACGCGGTAAGATTCACTTCTGGGCTTCAATGGTTTTCTTTAACCTCACATTCTTCCCAATGCACTTTTTAGGTTTAGCTGGTATGCCAAGACGTTATGCAGACTACCCTGTTCAGTTTGCTGACTTCAATGCTGTGGCTTCAATCGGCGCATTAGGTTTTGGTCTGTCTCAGTTGTATTTCTTACTGGCTGTTGTACTTCCAACTTACCGTGGTGGCAAGAAGGCTGAAGCACAAGCTTGGGAAGGTGCTGAAGGATTAGAGTGGACAATTCCTTCTCCTGCCCCGTTCCATACTTTTGAAACACCTCCAACTGTTAATTAATTAATGGAAAAAACTTCTGTTTCTAATAAAAGAATGGCATTAACTTTACTGAGTATTGCCATTACATTTTTTGCAGCATTTATCATCAAAAAAATGATTTTTGGTTAATTCAAAAAAGTGTTTTCTATTTCAACGTTAAATCGACAAATGCTCATAAGGCTACTTACAGTAGCCTTATTTATGTTTGGATTTGGGTATGCCTTAGTTCCAGCATATAAAGCTATTTGTGAAGTTACTGGTATTAATGTGGTCACGAATAAAAATGAGTATGGTATTCGTGCGTTTGGTGCAAAAAAAGTAACAACTGAAAATAGTCAAATTGACTATGCAAGAACTGTGACTGTAGAGTTTGATTCAAACACAAAGGGGCCATTGAGATTTAGGCCTGTTAAAAATTATCTCGAGATTCATCCTGGCGAACTAAATCAAATTACTTATGAAGTAGTAAACGCTCTAGATAAAACAATTGTTGCTCAGGCAATACCGAGTTTTGCTCCAAAAGTCGCTACAAGTCACTTTACTAAAATTGAATGCTTTTGTTTTTCTCAACAAACTCTACAACCTAAAGAATCTAGACAGATGCCAGTAGTGTTTGTTGTTGATAAAGATTTACCAAAAGATGTAAAAACAATTACATTGTCATACACTTTTTTTGAGATTCAAGGGGCCACCCCGGTTGTTCGCGGTGAAGTCAAGCCCTCAAAAATTTAAGGAAGAAAATGGCAAATGAAGTTATACGATTTTTTAAATCCATCAAAGCTGTTTTATGGGGATTTTTAGGAGTTAGAAAAGCTAGTGGTCAAGAGGAAGATATGGCCTCATTGACATTTGTTCATGTAATAATTGCAGGTGTGGTTGGAGTGATTGTTTTTATGTCAGTCCTACTTTTAATAGTTAAAGCAGTATTAGCAAATTAATTTTTAAGTTTATTTATTAGGAGAGCATTATGTCCTCAACAACAAGTCAAGCGCCTTATTACTACGTTCCAGAACCTTCAAGGCATCCAGTTCGTGCCAGTATAGGTTTGTTAGCCTTTGGTCTCGGAATGTCTCAATGGGTTAATGGACATGACTGGGCTGCTTATTTGACATTCGCTGGAGTAGTTTGGGTTTTATTTGTACTTTATCAATGGTTTGGTGATGCTATTCGTGAGTCTGAAAGTGGCTTAAATAGCGTGAACGTTGACGTATCTTACAGATGGTCTATGAGTTGGTTCATTTTCTCTGAAATCATGTTTTTCGGAGCTTTCTTCTCAGCATTGTTCTACGCTAGGAACATAGCGATGCCATGGTTGGGCGACATCAATAATCAATTGATTTGGCCAAACTTCATGGCTAATTGGCCTAATGCTGGCCCTGGCGGTTTAGTAGAAAAATTCCAGACAATGGGTCCATGGCCTATCCCAACGATTAATACTGCAATTTTGCTAACTTCCGGAATGACCGTGACATGGGCTCACCATGCATTACGTGAAAATCATCGTAAGCAGGCCATTACTGGTTTAGCACTTACAGTTGGCTTGGGCTTTATATTTGTTTGCCTACAAGTTTTTGAATATGTTCACGCTTACTCAGAACTAAATTTAAAGCTAACATCAGGAATATATGGATCAACATTCTTTATGTTAACTGGTTTCCATGGATTTCATGTTACCCTCGGTGCGATTATGTTAGCTGTTATTTTGCGCAGATTAATCAAAGGCCACTTTACTGCAGATAATCATTTTGGCTTCGAAGGTGCAGCTTGGTATTGGCACTTTGTTGACGTAGTCTGGCTTGGACTATATTTGTTAGTTTATTGGATGTAATGAATTTAAAAACCGCTGTTTAACAGCGGTTTTTTTATGGTGTGTTATTGCCCAACTCTTATGCCTGTGCTTTGAATCCACCCTAATGCGTGGGCAACCCAAACTAAAATAAATAAGAGTATTGAGAGGCCAATACGGATAAAAAGGGATTTAACCATATTGGAGTTCGATCCTTTGTCACGCATCATAAAAAACAACGCAGAACCTAGGCTCATCAAGATACATATAAAGACGATTGGAATTAAAATTTTCATATTAGGCCAGTCAGTAAAGACATGATTTTATCGGTAATTATTCAGGATATCAAAAAACGACCAATTGCATTTGTTGCAATGTTGGTTTTAGTTGTATTGGGTATAAATTTAGGCTCATGGCAATTAAGAAGAGCAGATGTAAAAATTCATCAAGCGCAAGATATAGCAGATAAAGCATTGTTGCCCACCTTGAATGCCAATAATAAGTATTGGACACTAGATGAGTCAATGTATCGCCAAATGGAGGTAACAGGCTTTTGGATACCTGAAAAAGCAATCTGGCTAGAAAATCGACCCCACCCTAGAGGAAAAGACCCAAAAACTGGAATTGCAACTGGTTTTAATCTTCTGATGCCATTTCAAATAGATAATGAACATAAAAATATCTTATGGGTTAACCGTGGTTGGGCTCCAAGAGACTTCCAACAGATCAATCGAGTGCCCGAACTTAAAATCGAGCGTGGAAGAGTAAGTATTATTGGTGTGGTTTTTCCTGACAGTGGTAAAACATTTCAACTTTCAGCCGAAGTTGAAAATAGAGCCAGTGATGGATTAAAAATCCAAGAAAATCATTTTTTGAAAGATGATGAATTCTTCGCCAATAGATTGTTTCCTTTTGTATTGAGAGAACAAAACACCCATGACTCTAATGGTTTAGATCAGACATTACCCATTTTGAATACAGGTGTAAATACACATTATGGTTATGCTTTTCAATGGTTTAGTTTAGCGCTAATGACATTTTTATATTGGCTCTATAACGCTTTCCGCAAAAGATTCCAATCATTGCGATAATAGATATTTATTACTTCACGTGACATGTTAAATCAAGAACCTCTTATACCCGCAAGCAAGGCCAATAATTCCGTAAAGCCAAAATCAGGATTATGGCAAATGTGGTTAATTATTATTATTTTTGCTGCGCCAGTAATTGCATCCTATGTTACTTTTTATTTTATTAAGCCTGAAGGTGGTAAGACAAATTATGGCCAATTAGTTTACCCAGTCCAGCCAGCGCCGGAAAATGCTTTGATGCCTCATGTATATGGCAAATGGACTTTATTGCTTGCTAGACCTGGTTTAGGTTGCTCAAAAGATGAAGAGCATTGCGTCAAACTTCTATTTTTACTCAGACAAGTAAGGGCATCTCTTGGCAAAGAAATGGAAAGAGTTCAGATTGTTTGGATTAATACTGATAACTCTTCAATACCTCCTGATGTTCAAGAAGCCTATAACGAAAAGTTGGCAGGGTTCAAGATTTTAGCTATGCCTTCGAATGATTCTGATAAAAAAGATTTAGAGAAATGGCTGAAGGAGGATGATCAAATGGATTCCATCCAATTATTGGACCCTAGAGGTGCAAGAATGATGCGTTTTTCAGTAACACCTACATTGCCTGAGTTCTCAAAGATGAGAAAAGATATTGAAAAGTTACTTAAATGGAACCCAACCGGTAAGTATGGCAAATAAATTAAAGAAGGCAATATCATGTCTTGGCAACTAATTATTGATCTTGCTTTAATAGCATTATTTGTTGGCTCTATCCCTCTTATTTACTCTGCTTATAAAGGCAAATTAGATAACTTGAATAAGTTTGTATGGGTTCTTATATTTTTAACTTTTGACTTAATTTTATTTGGTGCATTTACAAGACTTACTGATTCAGGTCTTGGTTGTCCAGATTGGCCAGGTTGTTATGGGCACTCCAATCCGCTTTTAGCAATGGGGAATATAAAAGAGGCAGAGAAATTAATGCCCTTTGGTCCTGTTACGGTTAGTAAAGCTTGGATTGAAATGCTGCATCGATATTTTGCTAGCGGCTTAGGATTCTTAGTCCTTATATTGAATTTTTTAACATGGAAAAGAAGAAAGGAATATGGCATAAAAATATTTTATGTTTCTTTAGGATTGTTTTTATTGATATGTCTTCAAGGAGCATTTGGAGCTTTTACTGTAACAATGAAACTGCAACCAATTATTGTCACTTTGCATTTAATGTTTGCTCTTCTACTATTGGTCTGTCTTACCGTTTTGTCTAATTTGACGCAAGGTAATTATCAATCCCTAAAACCAAGAAATTATTTACCAATCATTCCATTAGGGGTGCTTGTAATAGTATTTAGTCAAGTATTCCTTGGGGCATGGGTTAGTACAAATTATGCTGTATTAGCTTGTAATGGATTTCCCTCTTGTAATAGTGAGTGGTTGCCTAGTATGGATTTTTTTAACGGCTTTACTTGGTGGAGAGAGTTAGGTAAAACATCCACTGGAGAATACTTAAATATTGAAGCATTGATAGCTATTCACTGGACCCACAGAGTTGGTGCAATAATTACTTTCGCTACAGTAATAACTTTTATTTTGTATTTAAAAAAAATCTCTACTCAAGCCAATGAGGCTTGGCAATTACAATCTAAGTATTGGATCAAGTTTGTATTAATTGTTTTGTTTGCTCAGCTACTTAGTGGAATGTCTAATGTTATTTTTAATTGGCCACTCATTGCCGCTTTATGCCATACCGGTGGGGCATCAGCTTTGTTAATAGGCATAAGCAAGCTACTACTACTCTCATTTAAAAGACCACTAATCAAATGAATCAATTAACGCAATCACAAACAAAGTGGAGAAACTTATACGCTTTAACAAAGCCAAGAGTTACTCAATTAGCTGTTTTTTGTGCAATGATTGGCATGTTCCTAGCCACTCCTAAGATGGTTCCCTTATCAATATTAATTGGAGGTTCATTTGGTATATGGTTACTGGCTAGCGCAGCTTTTACGGTCAATTGTTTAATAGAGCAAAAAGTTGATGCAAAAATGAAACGAACGGCTTGGAGGCCATCAGCCACAGGCGCAGTTAGTGTTTCTGATATTTTGATTTTTTCAGCTGTCCTTGGCATTATTGGTTCGATTATGTTGTGGTATTTTGCAAATCCACTCACTATGTGGCTGACCATTCTAACTTTTGTTGGGTACGCAATTATTTATACTTGGTTTTTAAAGCCGGCCACCTCCCAAAACATTGTGATTGGTGGCTTATCGGGAGCGATGCCTCCTGCGCTTGGTTGGGCAGCAGTCGCAAATGATGTGCCACCAGAGGCTTGGCTACTCGTACTTATTATTTTTGTTTGGACTCCTCCTCACTTCTGGGCATTGGCACTATATAGAAGAGAAGACTATGAAAAATCTGAGTTACCAATGTTGCCCAATACGCATGGAGAAAAATATACTTTACTCCATATAATCTTATACACATTGATTATGTTAGCTGCTTCCATACTGCCCTATGTACACGGAATGAGCGGATTATTCTATTTGGTAAGCGCACTTATTTTAGGATTTATTTTTCTTGGTTATGCGGTTAAGTTGTATTTCAAATACTCTGATGCTCTAGCTAAAAAGACTTTTAAATATTCAATATGGTATTTGTCCTTCTTATTCGCGGCTCTTTTAGTAGACCATTATGTATAAATATTTTAAAAAATATGTCTTTGTATTTTTTTTGACGACTCTACTAGCAGCATGCTCCTCAAAAATTAAATTTAATAATGTTGATATCTCTGGTTCAAGCTCTTTTTCTCCAGCATTTGAATTGGAGGATCAAACCGGTAAACTTCGTCATTTAGAAGATTTCAAAGGTAAAGTGCTGGTAGTGTTTTTTGGCTATACACAGTGTCCTGATGTTTGCCCTACAACGATGTTTGAAATGAAAAAGGTAATGGACCTTTTAGGTAAAGATGCTAGTAAGGTACAAGTAGCTTTCATCACTCTAGACCCTGAAAGAGATACTATTGAGTTGCTTGAAAAATATGTTCCAAGTTTTGATCCAAGTTTTATTGGGTTAAGGGCAAAAAATGATGAATCTTTAGAACAAGTTGTTAAGGGCTATAAAGTTTTTTATCAGAAGGTTCCTGGTAAAGATCCAAAGTATTACACCATAGACCATACAGCTGGAAGTTACGTCATAGACCAAAAGGGACAATTACGCCTTTTTGTAAAGCATAATCAAGGTGAAAAAGCTTTGGCCGAAGATCTAAAACAGCTAATCGATTCTAATTAGAGTGTTGTTGGTTGAGGTAGTCTCGCATCTTCTTAAGAGCTGTAACTTCAATTTGTCTAACACGCTCTGCGGAAATGTTTAATTCCGCGGCCAGATCATGCAAAGTTAATGAATTTTTCTCAGTATCTGCAAAAAGCCACCTTGCTGTAATAATTCTTCTGCTTCTTTCATCAAGAATATGAAGTGCTGAGTTAAGGCCTGTAGTCTCTAAAGCCAAGTCTTCTTTGCGCATCATCACTTCAGTAGGCTCAAGACTAGAGTCTGACATCCAAGAACCAATTTCTCTTGGCGTATCATCATCGCTATCGGGTTCTAATTGAATATCATGACCACCTAAACGAATTTCCATATGCCTAACATCATCAGCCTTTACGTCTAAAGCTTTGGCTAAAGAATTAATCTCATCCTCGGACATTGAGTTTAAATGAGGTTTATTGCTTCTTAAGTTAAAGAAGAGTTTTCTCTGTGGCTTCGTTGTTGCAATTCTAACGAGCCGCCAATTTTTAAGGATAAATTCATGAATTTCTGCTTTTATCCAGTAAATAGCATATGAAACTAATCGAGTTTTTTGACTTAGATCGAACTTTTTAACAGCTTTCATTAGACCTATATTGCCTTCTTGAATGAGGTCTGCATGAGGTAGTCCGTACCCAAGATATTGTCTTGAGACTGATACGACAACTCTGAGATGACTAAGAACTAATTTACGAGCAGCTTCCAAATCATTTTTTTCAGATAAATCCCGAGCCAACTTAATTTCTTCTTCAGCAGTTAACATGGGCATCTGGTTAACAGCTGAAATATAAGCGTCCAAATTACCCACCCCACCTTGCGGTAGAACGGGCATAACTGGCAGAAGGCCACTCATAGTAGATTTTTTAGAAGGTAAAGTTATATCACTCATAATATTATTCTAGCACTCATTTGATAAGAGTGCTAAAAAAATTTAAACACTTATGTGTTTGATATTATTGAATAAAATTTAAAATGACGATATTCACCTATCTTAGAACTTTCGTCATGCATCTTGGAATTATTAAAATTATAACTTTGAATACTTGGGGTTTGGGCGATCCTAGTAGATTAAACTTTGGCCATTCCAGTCACTATCGACAATACAAAAGTGAGTTGTCATACGTAAAAAAAGTTACGGCATGCGAGCCGGCTTCATAACTTCCATCACTTATTTGCCTTAAAGTACCAAAATTTGCAAGGCGTTTCAGTCTTTCTGCTTTTGACAAATTAGGTGCGCAAGGATCTGAATCTGTGCTATCAACTATTTTAGAAGATGCTCGCGATACGGGTATTTGAGTTTCTAAAGTCCACTCTACTCTTAGCTGAGAAATTCTAGAATAATCATCCACGCCAATATAGTTCGAAAATTCATAACTAAGACCGGTAGGTAACCCTTTTGCGTTAACTATTTCACTAAAATCATGGATTGGAATAGTTTTGGCAAGCACCTTGAACCCATCTATGTCTTTAAATAAGAGTACAAGGTTCGCATTACGATTTCTTGCTTTCAGATTTGGGTCTGAAAGATATGGGGGATATCCATCAATAGTTACCTCTGCAAGCATCTGCCCATTGACTAACTTAGTTCTAGTTTGCAAAGTGATTTGAAGATTTTCTTGTAAATCTACTAACCATGGCTTTATGATTTCGTATTTCTTGGTATCTACTTTTTCTTTCATATCTAATAATTTCAAACCACCCCAACCTATTACAAATAATATGATCACGGATATGACAATCGCAACAGCAATCTTTATAGATCCTTTAAAGAATTCATTTAATTTCATAAATCACCTTAATATCTAAGTTTTAAGTATCTTTAACAAAAAAATTACGCTTTATATTCTGTTTCTCAATGTTATTGATTAATCACATCTTGAGTAATATCTTTTAGTTACAGTGTGTGAAAAAGATGGTGCTGCAGTAAAAAAATGGACAAACTTATCATGCATTATCGTTCTAGGTCTATCTAATTGCGATAAACGTGATTAAACTGGATATGATGCAGATTGCGATCAATGCATAAGAAAAATTGTTCATACTTTTATTCTAGCCTTTATTAATTATCTTTGGTATTCGTATTCTTTTATCAGCACCTAGAAGTTTTTTTACACTTTTTAGGAAGTGCTTTAATGCGTAAAATGCTAACCTTGTTAGTTATAACATTAACCCTAGCCGGGTGCGCTCACCATTATGATCCAGAAGTTATAAATGATCCATATGGACTTTTCTCCGGACTTTGGCACGGATATATTTTCATATTCTCTATTATCGGATCTATTTTTTCAGATAATATATTCATTATTGGACGACCGAACACGGGGCTTTTCTATTACATTGGATATGTCCTTGGATTATTGGGCTTTCTTGGTTCAGTGAATGATTGAATTTGTTGGTAAAGCCCGTAAGCGCAATAGCCCACTACGCGATAAACCAGATGATATGAACTTAATTGACTGGATCAAGCTGCAAGAGATGCAACGGCAAGATAAAGTCAATGCCAAACTTGATGGTCTCGTTTATGAGCGCGACCCAGAATACAAAGATCCTAGCTAAATCTTAAGGCGAAACTTTTATAGGCTGTAAAAGGAATCTCATTGGCATGGGATATTATTAGATACTACAAATTAATAAAATAAATATAAAAAAGAACAAAATTTACTAACTAAATTGTTCGAGTACATTAGTTAACAATTTAAGGAAATAGGACTTAAAAAATATTATTCATATTGACTCTTAAAATCAAATACAACTACTTGCAACTAAATTTAAACCTAAACTCCTCCCATGAATCCAGAAACTTTAAATGATTTAAGCATTAAGATTTCACAGTATTTTCTAGATTTTTTGGAGTCTGACTTTAAGAGACAGCAAGCTCCAAGAAGGAGAGTTGAGCTTAAAACTGATAATGGGTTTAAGTCTGGAATGACGATTGCCCCATATCAAGAATTACAAAAAGAACTTTGGTCGTTATTAAATCAACCTGTAAGCTCGGATTTAAATTTAATTTTTAAACCTAAAACATTTTATAAGCAATTAAGTACACCATTACGGTTGGTTCTTAATGAACAAGTAAAGACAATTTCAGACTCTTCAATCTTAAGAATTAAAACGGAATTGATTAACCAGGCTCAATCTAGCCTTGGAGAAGCCTTAAGGGATCCAGAAGACTGGATTTACGATCTTCACGCTGTACTTATGAGTGAAATTTCCTCGGAATTAGTTAGACCAGTATTGTCATTAATAGATGAGGCCTTATCATCGCAAGCATATTCTCAGATAGACTCTATCTTTAATGCCGAAAGTGACCTGATACAGATAATTGCCAAGCCACTCGAGGATGTATTAACAGAAGTATTAGCTAGGTATTCTGGTACGAGGGACATATCTGAACTAGTTAGCGTTACTGATGAAAGACTTAATCTCGCAGATATTCAAAAAGCACTCATTGATTACTTTGAGATGTTTGCTTCATCGGATGCTTTCTTAGAGTTTAGAGATATAGAGACTTACACAAGTACGGCCGAGGGAAAACAACTTTACTTATATATTGGGTCGATTAAATACGGTGCATCTACTTATCCTATGTTTTATGTACCGATAGAATGCGTCTATGAAGAATCTCTGAAGGGCTTCAAAGTAACAATATCTAATAAGATTTTTGCAAATAAACGGGCATTTGATTTTATTTTGCAAGAAATGAACGAACGTCAAGCAAAGGAGTGGCTAAGTCCTATTAAAGAGCGAATTAGCTATGTAGGATCTGATCAAACAATTGTTCAGGCAATTGAACCAATGGTTACTAAGATTCAAGAAGCGTTTGGTTTACTTGATGATTTTCCTTTCAAAAAAGGCCCGGTTAAACAGTTAGCAAACAATGATATATCTCTCAATAATGCACTCTATATATGTGCATTTGAAAGATCAGATGAAGCTATCTTGAATGACTATGAAGAGATGATTATTCAGGCAAGAAATAACCAAGAAGGTGTTGTTAGGCTATTCCAGGGAATCGTTGGCGGTGTATTAATGGATAATCCCACTAGTATTGAACAGGCCATCGATCAGCAATGGGACAATCTCGCCATTGAGCATCGAGTAGTTCCAGAATCTCCACTCCCCTTAAATGAAGAGCAAGTCAAAATTATTAATGCGATTTCTCATCCTGATGGGAAGTTTATTGTTGTAGAAGGCCCTCCTGGTACAGGTAAATCACACACGATTGTTGCTATTGCTGCGGATTGCGCATTCAAGAATAAAAGTTGTTTAATTCTTTCTGATAAAAAAGAAGCGTTAGAAGTCGTTCAAAAGAAGTTATCTAAAACGATGAATGAGGTAAGAGGAGATAGCGAATTTCCTAATCCTTTATTAAGGCTTGGCTCTGATCAAGCTAACTTTAGAAAACTGACCACACAAGAAACATTTACAAAAGTGCAGGCTCATTCAAAAGCAAATAAAAATGCGGAAGAAAGACTGAGACAAGAACGAAATAATAAAAGGGATGAACTCAAGCAAAGTATCAAACAAACGATCCAATCTTTTGGAAACTTAAAGACTAGAGATATACAGACGGCAGAAAAGTTGTCCAACGAATTAAACTTAATTGTTGGAAGAAATATCTCAGAAGTCCTTGATAGTATTGTTCCAGACAGTGTGACCTTGAAACTGGATCAATATTCAGACAATGATGAAGTTTTCAAAAATCAACTCCTTGAAATATACGATAGTGAAAAAGGTACTGACTTCAATTCTTTAAAAAGTGAATTCAAGGCTAGAAGCTTTGTCGCTAATATACATAATGATATTGATAAAAACATTGGTTTCTTTTGTACGGGGCTTAAAAGAGAAAATATCAGTCAGTTATCAAATCTTCTCTCTGAACACCAAGCCTTAAGAATGCCTATATTAGGATATCTTTTGAGAGGAAAGCAAGTTGCTGCCCTTAACAGTAGGATTCAGGATTTGGCTACTTTCACAAAGGAAGTGAACTTAAAGTCAGATGCAACAGAAGTCAAGAATCTGTTAACTCAAGCTAGAGTTTTAATTTCAAAAATTGAAGCGCAAAATGATCCGCAAATTGAATTTGATTTGGTTTACTCTCATTTAACAAAAAAGGATCCACAATCTCTAGCATTTGAAGACGTGTTTAATTTGGCTAAGGTTTTAAGTAATATTGATGACGCCAATCTCATTAGCGAATTATATGTACAACCATTAAATGCTGATATTTTTGCTGACACATGGATACAAAGTTTGAAGTACATCCAGGCATTCCAAAAAATCAGAAATACCTTTAAAGAAGCGCCCTCTTTTGATTATGTCGGTAAAAAATCTGAAGTTGAGAAGCTTAATGTATCTTTGATGAATACTGTAGTTGATGATCGTCTCATCAACTTTATGCAAAACTTTAAAGCTGATGTAAAAGTTTTGGCAAAACTTGTGAAAGATAAGCAAAAATTTCCTGAATCTAAATTTGATTCTGTGAAGGAAGCTTTCCCTCTCATTGTTGCTAGTATTCGTGAATTTGGTGAGTTTATGCCTCTTAAAAATGATATTTTTGACGTTCTGGTTATTGATGAAGCCTCTCAAGTATCAGTTGCACAGGCTTTCCCCGCGTTACTAAGAGCGAAAAAAGTAGTTGTCATGGGTGATACCAAACAATTTAGCAACACAAAGTCAAGCAATGCGAGTATTTCATTAAACGATAAATATAGGTCTGATTTACAGTCTTACTTTAAACGTGAAGTATCTTCTGATGCCGACATGTTGCAAAGGTTAAGTTTTTTTGATGTGAAGAGATCCATTCTGGAGTTTTCTGGAATGTGCTCAAACTACTCGATCATGCTTAGAAAACATTTCAGGTCCTATCAAGAATTAATTAGTTTTTCATCGAAAAACTTCTATGGTGGTCAGTTGCAGGCTATAAAAATTCGCGGAGTTCCCATCAATGAAATTATTGAATTTACAGAACTCGAGGGAGAGATTGTTTCTACTAGAAGCACTAATCAATCTGAGGCAAATTTCATTCTTGAAAAATGTATTGAGCTCTTAAAAGTAGATAACCCACCCACAGTCGGAATCATCACCCCATATACAGAGCAACAAACATTTCTAAGCAAGTTGTTCTCTGGACACCCTCTATATCAAGAATTTAAATCCAAGTTACATATTAAGATAATGACTTTTGATAGCTGCCAGGGAGAGGAACGAAATATCATTTTCTACTCTTTGGTAGCAACCAAGACTTCAGATACTTTAAATTATATTTTTCCTGTTACTCTTGCAAATGCTGTTGTTGAAGAAAAACTTAAAGTCCAGCGTTTAAACGTCGGATTTAGTCGAGCTCAAGAGATGATTTGGTTTGTAATTTCAAAACCGATGAGTGAATTCCACGGCACGATTGGACAAGTTTTAAATCATTACAACTTAATTCTGAATACTGCGCGAGCTAATCACAACGACACTGATCCACTCAGCCCGATGGAGAGCAAGGTATTGGATTGGCTTTATGCATCAGAGTTTTATCAACTCTATGAAGAAGATCTTGAGATACTTCCGCAGTTTCCAATAGGTGATTATTTAAGACAGCTAGATCCAAAATATATGCATCCAGCATACAAGGTTGATTTTCTAATAACTTACTCTCACCCCAAAGGTATCTTACATATTGTTGTTGAATATGATGGATTTGAATATCACTTTAGACAAGATGCTGAAATTGATGCTGGTAATCACGAGCGGTACTTAACCGATAGTGATATAGAAAGGCAACTAACATTAGAGAGCTATGGATATAAATTTATTCGAATAAACCGTTTCAACCTTGGGAAAGATCCTGTGAAAACCCTATCAGATAGGTTGTATCGATTAGTAGACCAATCCCTTCAAAAAAAAACAAACGAACTAGTTAGTAACCTCCAAAACCAAGCCAATTCATTAATTAATAAAACAGCTAAGCAATGCTCATCTTGCGAACAAATCAAAGAACATCAGGCATTTTTTGATCAAAAATTAAAGAAAGGCTTTGGTGGTTTTGGTCGCATTTGTATTGAATGTAAATCTAAAAGTGAAAATGATTCCGTAGAAAAGCAAACGAAATTTAGACGAAGAAAATGGGGTTAATTATTTAAAGTACCTCTTCAATTGCTTAAATAATCTCCTAAATTATTAACTTAATTAGATCTATTATTAATATTACTTTTTATTCTTAGTTATTAGAGTTACACCTTTGTACTATGATTCTAGGAAGTACGTTATATAGTAAGTTTTAGATTTGGCATTAAACCAACATCTACAAAAAATCTCAATTTCTATTTAAATTAGATAGATAAAATTTCGTTAAACTTATTCGTAATAGGTGAGATCTTTAAATAACTAAACTCTTAATTATTGTCAATTTTTACTCTCTTCTTTTACTTAAACGCAGATTTATATGGCAAGAAAAAAATTCAATTCAGTTGCTTTATCAATAATATTTTTATCAATTATTTTGGTTCTAATATTTGTAGATAAGATTTTAATTAATTTGACTGCTGTTTTTGTAGTAATTGGCATACCAATCTACTATTATTTTATAAATCATCCACAGCAATGTATCGCTCTACTTATATTTTTTCCATCCCTTTTTTATATTAATCATCTTTCTAATAAAAATAAAAAGCTTCGCGATGATGAATATAGAGAGGCTTATCCTAACTTTGAGGCTGAGAACAATATTGATGAATTGAATGCTTGGTATCAAGATGATCTTTCAACAACGGCAAAACAGCACCTAAACTACTTATTTTTGTTGTTTGCGCTAACAGTCCCTGTATCATTTCTATTGGCAATATTTTTTGACTTGAAAAAGTTTTCTTTAGCGGTTTTATCTATGGATTTTCTTTTTACAGGTTGGATGGGTCTCTGTATAGCTATTATTTTTGGTTATGGCTATAGACTGTCTGGAGTGTCAAATAAAAAAGCTCTGCAATATTGTCTTGGTTTTCTATTATTTTTTACTTTTGGATTCATTCTCATTGCAATGTTGGATTCTTATATTCTTAGGCCAAATCTTAAAACTAGCTAAATGGATGCCGTTGAATTCTGCGCAAAAACTAAAAGTATGAAAATCTTTAAACAACACCAGCAAGCACGCTTGTGGAAAGCAACCGTCATTCCAGCATCAGATTTAGCCGAGCGTAAGGAAGTAGAGGAAGAGCGCACCAACGCCTTAGGATGGGCAGCGCTGGATGAAGAGTTCTTAAATAAGACTGAGAGATCAGTTCGTTCAGACTATCTTACGCCGATAGGTCCGAGGATTGGCCTTAGATAAGTGCTTGCATAATGAATTTTTATACCTACGCACATAAAAAGCCAGATGGATCAATTTTCTATATTGGTCAAGGCTCTGCTAAATACAAGCGCGCATACAGCACCAAAGGTCGCAATAAGCATTGGCACAATGTAGTCCTCAAGTACGGCTATGAAGTAGAAATATTGGCCTATTGGGAGACCTCCGAGCAAGCCAAAAACCACGAAATTGAGCTTATTGCTTACTTCAAAGAACACGGTATTAGGCTAGTCAATATGACTGATGGTGGCGAGGGGACAGTAGGCTTCTTTCCTTCAGAGGAAACTCGTAAGAAGTTAAGCAGTATCCAAAAGAGAATTCAGAACTCACCAGGCCAAAAGGCGTTTATTAGTAAGCTCCATACAGGTCGTAAGCGCCCTGAGGAGACTAAGCAAAAGATGAGTGAGTCTATGAAGGGCAACATCAATGGTGAGGGTGGTAAAGGGAGAGCTTTCTCAGAAGACCATAAAACTAATTTAAGTGCTGCTCATAAAGACTATGTGATGCCTGAGGAGCAAAAAGCCAAAATTAGAGCTTCAACTAAGAAGGCTCGGGCTGGGATCAAAACTCCGGGTATGACAGGAAGAAAGCACTCCCCAGAGACGTTGGAGAAGATGAGGGCAAAAGCCTTGGGTAGGAAACAAAGTCCTGAGAGTATTGCAAAAATTTCTATGACTAAAAAGCTAGCCGCGGCCAGTAAGAAAGGGTGAGGTTGGTTTCATTAGCTTTGCCATTTACGCAATTTAGTCTTCTAATCAATACATATCCCTCAAAAAGCAAAAAGGCTTCAAAGTCTCTACTATTTGGTTGCGGGGATAGGATTTGAACTTAAGACTGCTCTTATTCAAGAGAGTTTTTCTAAAGAATTAGTTGGAAGGATGTTTTCCATAAGCCCGTTTAAATTTGTCAAAGGACTTGATTTCTTTTTTGCAACTGAAGTAATTTCGGATTTAAAAAATCTAAATAGGGCAAATAAACCGTCCGCTGTATTTTTTTCATCTGAATGCTTGTTGAGATACTCAATAAGTAGATTAAAGGCCATTACCTCCAGCTCTTTGTAATCAATTGAATCATCAACTGATTCTCTTGATTTGCCAAACAACACAAAATAAATATCTACACCGAGATCAGTAAGCTTATACAAGAAGCTTAATCGAGGCTCAAATTCTTCTCGTTCATATTGCTGATAAGTAACTGTAGATACATTAGCCAATTTAGCAAAATCAACTTGGGTATATCCCAGCTTCTTTCTCTCACTCCTTAATCTAGAGCCCCAACTTGTTTGAATGGAATCCATAAGAATTTATTGACCAAATGTGAATTTAAATTAAAATAGTCAAATAATTGACTAAAAAATGCTAAAAATTTTATAAAAGTGAAGTATTGCCAAATATTTTAATTCAAATAATAAAAAAATACACTGTTGCAAAGATAATATTATCTAATTATTTGATTAAGAAAGGAAAACAATGATTTAAAAGCAAAAAACCGCACCACATATTCGTAGTACGGTCTTCCACCCCGCTTTCGCAGGGATTCTTGATACGTGACAGTTCAATTATCTCTAAGAAAAAAGGTTTGGTCAAGAGTTGGGGTTGTTTTGCCCAAAATTTGACTAAGTTGGTGTTTAGGTCGTGCTTTCCCCAATTTTTCTCAGAGAAATCCAATGATTGTGAATTCAACCCGTCAAGTAATAACTCGTTCGCCTCACCGAACTGTGGGAGCGATAAATTGCTTGTATTTCCAGAAACAGCCCATCGAGTATGAGTCTCAACTTGAACGCGCATTTGTTCAATTGTGCTTGCTTTGCCCTGCGGTCAAACGAATTGTGGCTCAACCATTTAAGGTCAACTTAGACCTAAAGAAGAAAAGGCACTACACACCGGATTATTTAGTTGAGCTAGATGATGGATCATTTTTAGTGGTTGAGATCAAGATCCTGGAGCGAATCGGCAAACTCGAAAAAAGATTTGACCAGATTAATCAAATTTTATTGAGTCGAAATTTTTCATTTGTAACTGCCGATGAAACGCAGCTGTATTGGGATGACAAAGAAAAACATGTAAAAACCATTCTTCGCTACGTAAATTGGCAAGTAGCACCCCAAGTTCAACAATTAGTTATAGAAAAGCTTGGGGAAGCTGAGAGTGAATCAATTTCTTTAAATGATTTAAAGATAAAAGCTCAATGTACCCAAGAAGACCTTTTGCACTTAATTGCGACAAGGCAAATTTTTGTCAGTGCAGTTACACCTATCCCAGAACTTTTTATTTGTAAACCTATTCAAGGGGCAATTCATGGAATTCATCACTTTTCAACTTGGTTTAACGCTGCGTTATGGGGAGAAAATTTACCGATTTCTCAGACAGCTTGACGGTGGGCAGGTCCAGTTTGAAGATCAAATCACTAGACACACAAAAACTCTTACCATCGCCCAGGCCATTCATGATGTTCAAGAGGGAAAAGCAATAGTCATTCGAGAAGGGGTAAATCCTTCGTTACCCGAATCAGTTACACCACCAAAAAATTTGTCTGATCTTCCAATGTCATATCAAAATGACTTAGGAAAAAAAATAGATTACATCGGTTGGATGAGAAGGAAGGGAATTAGTCGCGGAGAGAAAGTTCGGATTGCGGCACAAATTCCGATTGTTGCTCAAAAAATGAATGATTTATCTCCACCGGCCCCTAATACAGTCATGCATTGGATGCGTACTTTTGAATTAAATGGGTGTAATCCAGCAGCTTTAGTCTCAGGATATCTTTTCCGAAAAAAATCAAAAGTTATCAATCCATTAGTGGATGAATTAATTTATAAATGTTTACAAAAACATTACTTTACACGAGCAAGAAATTCACTTGAAAATGTGGGATCAATCATACGTGAAGAGCTTAAACGACTTGTAGCACAAGGAAAAATTAATGAGAAAGAGTCAAAGGTCAGTGCATCAACTATCAATAGGCGATCAAAAGAAGTCGAGCCGTATTTTGCTGCAAAAGCGCGTTATGGCGATCTCTATGCACGAGTAATATATAGAACCCCGTTTGGTGAGAACCCAGTATGTCGTGCTCTCCAGCGCTACGAAATTGATCACACGCCACTCAATTGGGTAGTAATTTGTGACCGTACAGGACTACCCCTTGGAAGACCAACTCTCACAATAGTAGTGGATCGATACAGTAGCTATATTGTTGGCCTTCATGTGAGCTTTGACGGGCCAGGACTCAGCTCAACTCTTAAAGCGTTGAAGGTGGCAATTCAGCCAAAAGAGATGTACACGCAATATGCTTCTTACCTTACCAATCCTTGGCTAGGTTTCGGAATTCCGGAAGAAATAGCAGTCGATAATGGATTGGAGTTTCATTCTCCTCAGTTTAGACAAGTTGCTTGGGAGCTACAACTTATTTTGGAGTACTGTCGCGTCAGAACTCCTTGGTCTAAGGCTGGAGTCGAAAGAGTATTTCGTGACCTTGATTTTTTACATATTCCATCGGGTCGTGTGCATAAACCGATTGCAAACGTTCGGTATCTGGATCCAAAAAAAGATGCAGGAATTCCTTTTAGCATTTTCTGCGAGACGATTCTAAAGTGGGCAGTTGACATTCATCCATTCCACATCAATAAACATAAGTTAAGTCGTTCGTTTGATTTGTTCGGTGAGAGTTTAGAGTTAATTCCGCCGCCAAGATTCTTGGGAAGTTTAGATTCACTGAATCGGATTGCTGCCATGTCTAAAATGCTCATGGTCAATAGTGGTGGAATCGAATTAATGGGACTTTCCTATTCCTGCCCAGAGCTTTTTCAAATGAAAAAAGAGGTAGGACCTAAATTTAAGACTTTAGTCAAGTGGGATCCGGATGACATGCACATGCTGTATGTACAACATCCAAAAGATCATTCGAATTGGGTTCCAGTGCCATCACGCAATCCCAACTACACCAATCAGTTGTCGTGGGTTCAACACAAAAACATTCGAGCATTTGCCCGAGAGCATTTCAAGAACATTGGTGGACAAGAGCAGCTAGATAAGGCACGTATTGAGCTCCAGGATTTATGGCATAGCAGAATGATCACAGATCGAAAAAAAATGGACTATAAAAAGGCGGTTCAACACCAAGGGCTTTCCTCAGGAAAAGTTTGGATGCCAAATCAAGAAATCATCACTGATGTGAAATATAAACAAATTGAACCAGCGCTCATTGTTCCTGAAACCAAAGTTACTCAAGAAGAAATCCCCGATTTTGAAAGCTTTTTAATTCAATAAAAATGAAAAAATTATCCCTAAACACATTAGAGTCAGAAGTCCAAGACGTTAAAAAAATTGATTTACAAAGACGTATATTTACATATTCAAAAGAGGCCTTAAAAATAGCTTTTACTATTGACCCAATTATCATTAACCATCCCCGATTCGCTCAGGGAATGGAAGCGCTAGATAGAATATATCAACTTTCTCATGAATTGAATTTGCCCCAAGGGTTGCGAATTATTGGTCCTACAGGCTCAGGTAAAACAACCTTAATAAATTATTTTGAAAAAACGATACCAAAAACCACCCTTTTTAGAAAGGGGTTAGGTGTTGTTTCGATCAGGTTAAATTTTGCCCCGAACAGGCATCAATTGGTAAGAAATCTTTTAATGGCTTATGACTATCCGTTCACAACAATTTCCACTAAAGCAATCGATATAAAAATAAAAAATTTATGTGAAATTATGATTCAAAAAGGAACCCGTATTCTTGTTATTGGCGATAGTCATTACATGGCGTTAATTAGCTCAAAAAAAAATGTGATTAATAACCAAAATGACGTAAGTGACACACTGCATTATTTAATGGATACAACCGGCATCGGACTAGTTTTATGCGGATCGGAAGAATTAGATAATTTGGAGTCCATAGATGCACATTTGGCTTCTCGAGTGAGTGCTCGTTTGGAATTATGTGACTATATAAAACCTAACCCAGAATGGTACGGATTACTCAAAGCCTTTGTTAATGAGTCTAAATTATTCGATTTAAGTTTAATTCTTACCGAAAATTATGGAGCACTAATACATGCGGCAACGAAAGGAAATTTTCGAAACTTAAAGCGACTCATTTCTGAATTAATACTAATTTGTGTCGATGAAAAACCAGATCAAATTACAAAAAATCAGTTTCAATTAGCACACGATCGAATTTATGGGGAGGATAGTGACCATGCCAACCCATTCAACTAATGAATTAACGCCACTCCCTTTTGAAGTTCAATATATAGAGGAAGAGTCCGGATTAGGATATTTGCTTCGTTGTCTTAGCTCAAATCACATTTCCTTAAGTTGGCTTAAAACTAAAATTGGAATAAAGGGATATAACCTCCCTAATGCAAAGAATGCGATTGAACTTTCTTACCTTACAGGCCTAGATTACGAAAAGTTAAGAAAATTACTCTTTCAATCTTTTGGTAGCAAAAGCAAAGGTGGCATCTTGATCTATGGGCAACAAATATTAGTGAAAGAGTTATATCGATTCAAAAATCCACAAATCTGCCCGAATTGCCTTCATCAGAAATATTTTATTGATCAAGGTTGGGAGTTTGCGCTGCCTCCTATATGTGTTGAACATAGAATCTATCTCACTGATATTTGTCAAAATTGTAATAGGACAATTCGATGGGATAGACCATCAATTGATATATGTCAATGTGGGAGGATATTTTCAACTACAAAAAATAATGACAATCCATCAGATGAAGAAATCAAACTTTCTAAGGCAATTCTGATCAAATTAAAAGATAGAAATGAAGATGACGAAGATATTTTTAAAGATTTACCAATCTGGATAAAAGATCTATCTTTGGATGCTGCACTCCGCCTTATTACTGCGTTTGGATTTTTTGAAAATCCTGATCAAATATTCTCCTATAAACCAGGGTTAAGACGAATGAAAACTCAAGAATGGGAAAGATGTTTTCAGCGTGCTGCCTTTCGATTGAAAGAATTTAAAAACTCTTCGAATCGAGAGGGATTATCAAAATTTATATATCAATCTTTCATTCAACAAATAGCTATCAATCCCGTAAATTCAGTAGATAAAGAAATTGCCCTTTATTTATTAAAAGATCTTTTTAATTACGACTTGTTATCCCATTTTGCCAGTTCAAAAGGTCACCTATCCCAGCAGAGGCTTTTTGATTGAAAGCCAAAGTAAAAGAATTACCATCTTTATGTGGGTCTCCTGATTTTTATTTAACTGAATCACCCTGTTCATGGGTATCTCGCCTATCACTCTGTCAGGGAGAGTCTTTAAGAAAAATGTCTTTATATTTAGAGATTAATAATGTTAAGGACTTGGATTTTCAAATCCGTAATTTGGATATAAAGAAAATTGCAACTTTAGCAGGCATCAGCATACTTAACTTTAAGGTCTCAAGGACAATTTTTAAATCATTAGCCTCATTTGATAAAAATGGCAGGTCACATTTATTATTTTTTAAAAATAAGCCTAGATATAGGTTCTGTCCAGTTTGTTTAGAAAATGATGAAAATCCCTATTTTCGATTGGAGTGGAGATTCAAAGCATGGCAGGTATGTCCTTTACATGAATGCTTTCTAGAAGAAAAATGTAGTTGTTGTCAAACTCAAATCATATTACCGCTAGATATGATGCGAGGTGGGGAAAGAAAAGAAGGGATAGGTACTTTGGCGAATTGCTTTAAATGCGGATATAGAATCAGCAGGGTTATGCCAACCTATATTAAAGACTCAAAAACTCATTTAACAAACGAAGAATTGAAGTTGATTGCGAATGGCCGAGCCTTATTATCATTGTTATACAACGGACATTTCCAAATAAGGGGCGTTAAAAAAAATTACACTATTCATGAATATGCTCTTTTCAATAAGAAAGATATTTTTAAGTTTGAAAAAACTTAAATTGGAAGCAGTGTTGATGAAAAAACTAATCTGGAAGAGCTATTCTAGAAAGATAGGATGCAAAACGATGCGATATATCTTCCCTAAAAAGTTTTGAAATATGACATTTCAAATTTGTACTTTTAATATTTTCAAGGGTAAAAAGACTTATTGAAAAGTAATGTTTGAAGTCGATTATTTGAGGCACTATTCCAAATTCATTTGGGAACTCTATATAGTGATATCTAGGCGTTTGGTTATTCTTTAACACTTTTTTTCTATCTGAATTTATCTTTTGCATATCAAGCCGCAAGTTACTTAAATGTTTTCCTTCATAAACATGTTCGGCGTTATAAAGAGGAGCAACTAAAACAGAAAATAACCTTTTATCATCATTTATTACTTGAATTTCATTTTCTTTTTTATAAGTAGGATCCTGAGCTAAATCACAATCTTGGGTTAAAACAACTACAAGGGGAAAATCTATCTTACTTACTTCAACTATGCCGTTTTTTTGAGTGGCATACTCAATATATTCTATATTTTTGAAAACACTTCCCTGGCTAACTCTATTGCCATTAAAAGTTTCAGCTTGTAATTTAGCTACCAATTATGCTTCCTCTAATTACATTCCTTCGAGGTTTACTAAGATCGTATTTTTCATCACGAAGATCAATGGATTCTGGTTGATTATCTTTATTTGATATTGTTTTATTTGGAAACAAAGTCGTGATATTTTTATCTTCTGATTTATTGCCAGATGAGGTTAAGGGAACACTATTCTCAAAAGGCGCATTAGAAAAGGGGTTATCCTTACTCATCATTCATTTTTTCTCTTAAACCCTCTTGGATACTTTGTTCAAAGAGGGACTTAACACTCTCATGCGCTAAGTTTAAATATTTTGATGATTCATTTAGCTCGTGTGCAATTTGAACGTAACTATCAATATCAATAACAAAATAAGGTCTTTTTATAGGAGCAGGGTAATCTGGATTCGGGAAGCCATATTGGAAAGTAGTTGATAGATCTTCATTTTTAAATTCCACAACATGAAACAATCGAGAAATATTTGATTGATCTTTAAAAAAATTAACAGGGGTTAGCAACTCTGGTTTTATATAATTTTCATATTTAAAAGGTGTACTATTTAATTCAGGTATCTCAATATTATTGATATATCTTAGGCCAATGCGACCAACTTTTACATTTGGGAAGCTTTCATTTAAGGCATTAATTGCAGCTTTAAATTCAGACGAAATACTCTCAAATTTCTCATATTTTTTATATGAAGCGAACAAGAACGCTGGAGATATTGATAATTGTTTCTCTCTATCTTTACCAAAAAAATTCCATTGTTGAGTTCTTATTTCTCTGGCTTGTGAGCCATTTGCACCAAATTGAAACTCTTGAGCTATTGATTCAGTGGGTTCACAAACGGGAAAATGGTTTGAAAGTAAATTTAATAACTGGTCAGGGATTGATTTATTTAGATACTCTATTGGAGAAAAAAAATCTATTCGAACAACTACTTCACTTAAATAGTTTTTCTTATAAATAACTTTTTCGTTCATAAAATTCCTAATTCACTAATAAATTTGTAGATTCTTAATTAATAAATAGTTATGTTCATTAGCGCTATTTTTTTAAAAGATATCCTAGAATGAATATTAATCTATATTTCACTGAATCGCTGCTATTGACGAAGACACTTTTTAGCCTAGAATTAGTAAACGATAGTTCCAAGTTATATGATCAAGGTAAGTAAAAATTCCAAGATATGTGAATAATTAGTTATAGGTTGCCTGAATTATTTTTTGTAACTCTATGATTTATATAATTTAATAGATTTTAGATGTGTGAATATCATCATAAAATAAATGATAATAATAGAAAATTGAAGGAAATTTTTGACAAAAATCAAAAACTTGTGATCTTGTAAAAGTGTGTTCAATAAACGAGGGAAGTAATACTTTTGAAAACTACTTTTGCAATCCCTCTGTCGCATTTAATTCAGTTTGAATCGTTTGATTGACGTTTTTCTCTGTGGTGTCACCTTCTTTTTTAGTCAGAGAAGTAGCATCTTGATTTACAGGATCTTTTCCTGATTCAACATTGGTATTCTCTTGCTTGTTAGAGCTATTGGCTTGATCGACTGTCTTTTTTAATAGATATAGGGCAGCTACTTGAGAATAGCTATTAGCCACAAAAGCAAGGAATACAACAATTAGAAGTTTTGAAAATATTCTCATCACTAGATATTAATCAAAATTTAATTAATTTTGTAACAACTCTTTTGCAAAAGAGCTTGCAGAAAAAGGCTCAATTTGCTCCATTTTTTCACCAATACCTAAGCCCATAATGAGTGGGTGACTAGGGCTAGAACTTAAAGCATGTGAAATAGCACATAAAACTCCCCCCTTGGCAGTTCCATCAACTTTAGTAATGATGAGGCTAGTTAATTGCAGTGCCTCATTAAAAGCCTTTACTTGGGTAAGTCCATTTTGTCCTGTATTACCATCTAAGACAAGGAGTGTTTGGTGTGGTGCGCTTGGAATGAGCTTTTGGATGACTCTCTTAACCTTTTTTAACTCTTCCATGAGGTTGGACTGTGTTGCTAGGCGTCCAGCAGTGTCTATGATTAAAACGTCAACTTGGCGTGCTAGAGCAGCGCCTATTGCGTCATGAGCAACAGTTGCAGCATCACCTGTAGACTGAACAATAACCTCAACTTCATTACGTTTACCCCACTCATTGAGCTGCTCTTTTGCAGCAGCTCTGAAAGTATCTCCAGCTGCAAGCAAAACTTTTTTATTTTGATTTTGCAAGTTATGGCAAAGCTTGCCGATAGTGGTTGTTTTACCAGCGCCATTAACGCCTACAATAAGCCAAATTTCAGGGGTGTGAGTAGGGGTATGCTTTACTAACGGATTGATATTAAACTCTAATGGAAGCAAAAGTTCACTTATTAATTTTTCAAGCAGACTTTTGAGCTCAGATGCATCAGTAATTTTTTCTTTTTTTGCAAGGGACCGTAATTTGTTAATTAAATCTTGTGTTGCATGTATTCCAACATCTGCAAGAAGTAAAGATTCTTCCAATGCATCAAAAAGCTCTTCATCTACTTTAGAGCGGTTAAATAAGGATGAAAGAGTTTTGCGTAAACCAAACATAGAAACATTTTACAGATGAATTTTAAAAAAGGTAATTCAAATTGAAACATCATAAATTAAAGCATTTTCTAAATATTCAAAAACAGCATTTCTTACATCTTGTGGTGGCCTTATTGCCTTGTTTTGTATTTGCAAATAGCGGTGAATTTACACACGAAATGTATCTTGAAAATGGTTTAAAAATTGTTGTTCAAGAAGATCATCGTTCACCAACAGTAGCACATATGGTTTGGTATAGAACTGGCTCAATAGATGAAACAACTGGAACAACTGGTGTTGCACATGTTTTAGAGCATATGATGTTTAAGGGAACTAAAACAATGGGACCTGGAGAGTTCTCTAAAAAAGTTGCGGCATTAGGAGGTCGTGAAAATGCATTTACAAATAATGATTACACAGCATATTTTCAACAAATAGAAAAGTCATACTTGCCAGAAATGATGAAGCTTGAGGCAGATAGAATGCAAAATTTAGTTCTATCAGAAAGTGAGTTCAATAAAGAAATTAAAGTGGTGATGGAAGAGAGAAGGTTACGTACAGAAGATCAAGCATTGGGACTTCTTTATGAACAGTTTATGGCGACGGCTTTTAAAGCAGCTCCTAACAGAAATCCTGTAATAGGTTGGATGAATGATTTACAAAATATGACGTATCTTGATTCTCAAAATTGGTATAAAAAATGGTATGCGCCAAATAATGCTGTACTAGTTGTTGTTGGAGATGTGAATCCAAAAGAGGTATTTGAGCTCGCAAAAAATACTTATGGGAAAGTTCCAAAACGTAACTTAGAGGAAAGAAAGCCCCAAATTGAGCCAGAACAAAAAGGCATCAAGCGTTTTACTCTTAAAGCCCCTGCGGAGAATGTAGTTGTAATGATGGGTTGGAAGGTTCCTAAAATCTTAAATGAAAACTTAGATGTAGTAGAGCCTTGGGCCTTAGAGGTTCTAGCCGCTATTTTGGATGGAAACCAAAATACTCGATTGAACCGTATTCTGGTGAAAGAAAAAGGAATTAGCACTGGCGCAAATGCAGGATATGATTCAACTGGAAGAAGTGAGCAATTATTTATTGTTAGTGGAACATTAGCAAAAGGTAAACAAGCTTCTGAATTTGAATCAGAGGTTAAAAAAATAATTAATGACATAGTTCAAAATGGAGTAAAGCAAGAAGAACTTAAGCGTATAAAAATTGCTGTTACAGCATCTCAAGTTTATAAAAGAGATTCCGTTTTTGGACAAGCTATGGAAATTGGATCCAACGAAATTGTTGGGATTCCATGGCAAAAAATAGATGATATGAATTCTAAAATTCAATCTATTACAGCAGAGCAAGTTCAAAATGTTGCAAAAAAATATTTAGTTGACGAGTTGATGACGATTGGTGTGTTGGATCCACAACCCATAGACCAACAAAAAGTCCTAGCGAACGAACGTGCTGCAGCATCTATAAAACATTAATCTTGAGAAAACCATGAGAAATATTAAAAACTTTTTTTATCTTAAATTAATTGTTTTGGTATTGGGCTTTATACACCTAAATGCATTTGCCACATTACCAATCCAAAAGATTCAATTAACGACTGGCGCACATTTGTTTTTTGTTGAGTCAAAAACTATTCCAATGGTTAATATAGGAATAGATTTTCCAGGTGGGTTCGCGCACGATAACAAGGATCGTATTGGCGTTAGTAACTTTACATCCCAACTAATGAATAAAGGCTCAAAGATTAAAGGCGCAATTAAAGACGAAGCTTTTATTGCCGATAGTATTTCGGATTTAGGCTCAATGATTTCGTTTTCTACTGGAAAAGAATTAACATCTGTGCGGATTAAAACGCTGAGCAGTGTAGAGGTTCTTAATCCTCTGGTTGACCAAGTTAGCGATATGCTTGCATATCCTATCTTTAACAACAAAATCTTAGAAAGAGAAAAGTCTATTGAAATTAGCGAGCTTTTAGAGAGCGAAACAAAGCCAGAATATATATTATCTAAGCAATTCAAAAAGATGATTTATCGAGACAATCCCCTGGGCAATGATGAGACAGTAAATTCTATAAAAGCAATCAAAATAGACGACTTAAAGAAATTTCATCAAACATACTATCGTGCGAATAAGATGAACGTTCTTATTATTGGTGATCTTTCTCGAGATAAGGCAATTGAGCTTGCTACAAAGTTAACTGCAAAGCTACCTAATGGACCTGAACAAGGTATAGAAATACCACCACTAAGCCCATTAACAATGCAAGATATTCAGAAAAGGGAAGTGAAAATATCTCACCCATCTCAACAGGCTCATATTCAAATGGGTATGACAAGCCCTCCGCGAAATGACCCAGATTATTTTCCGCTGCTAGTTGGCAATTACATATTAGGAGGCGGTGGATTTGTTTCTAGATTAATGTCTGAGATTCGAGAAAAAAGAGGCTTAGCATACAGCGTATCTAGCTATTTTTATCCAGCCAAAAATTCTGGATATTTTGTGGCTGGCATGCAAACACAAAAAAATCAATCTGAGGAGTCTATCAAGTTACTAAAACAAACTATCGATGAGTTCATTAAAAATGGACCAACTGATGATGAGGTATTAGCAGCTAAAAATAATTTAATCAATGGATTCCCATTAAGAATTGATAGCAACAGCAAATTGCTAGATAACTTATCTGCGATTGCTTGGTTTGATTTACCTTTAAATACTCTTGACGAGTGGACTAATGAAGTTAAAAAAGTCAAAAAAGAAGATATCAATCGAGTATTTAAGAAGAACCTTGATATGGAAAAAATGATAACTGTAGTGGTTGGGGGGCAATGAAAAAGCCTCCTTCAAGCTCACATAAGATTCGTATTATTGGTGGTTATTGGAGAAGTCGATTAATTGAAATAGTTGACATCCCAGGATTGAGGCCAACAACTGATCGGGTTAGAGAAACCGTTTTTAACTGGTTAAATCCTTATATTAACCAAGCAAGAGTGATAGATTTATTTGCCGGAACTGGGATTTTAGGTTTTGAGGCATGCTCTAGGGGGGCCAGACAGGTTAACTTTATTGAAAAAAACTCCTATGCTTTTAAAGCCCTAAAAGAAAATTTTACAAAGCTTCAACCCAGCCCACCTTCTTCAGAAATGAACTTTTACCAATATGATGCTATTGAATGGCTAAAAGCTCAAAGTAGCATTGAGGCAGATATTATTTTTATTGACCCTCCATTTGACCAAACAGACTTATTAGAACAATCTTTGCTATTGATCAATCAGAAGATAAAAAGAGACAACTCTCCAATTATTTATGTAGAATCAAGTTCTAAGTTGGATAATCAAAGCATTCTTCTTTGGCTATCTGGATGGTCAATTGAAAAGGAATTAGTGGCAGGAGCAGTAAGGGCTAATTTACTTAAGCTTAATAAGTAGAGTTGATAATGCATAGGAAGGGAATATTATGGTGATAGCTGTTTACCCTGGAACTTTTGATCCATTTACAAGGGGCCATGAAGATTTAGTTAGAAGAGGTTCATCCATATTTGATGAGTTGGTTGTTGGAATTGCAGATAGCAAAAATAAAAAACCAATTTTTAATTTGGAAGAAAGAATTCAAATTGCTCAAGAAGTTTTGGGCCATTACTCAAATGTTCGTATTGAGGGGTTTAGTGGTCTTTTAAAAGATTTCGTAAGAAAAAATAATGCTAGAGTTATTTTAAGAGGCTTAAGAGCTGTTTCTGATTTTGAATATGAATTTCAAATGGCTGGCATGAATCGCTATTTAGTTCCTGATGTTGAGACTTTATTTTTAACACCTTCAGATCAATATCAATTTATTTCTGGAACTTTTGTAAGAGAAATCGCCCTTCTAGGCGGGGATGTGAGTAAGTTTGTTTTTCCTTCTGTAGAAGCTTGGTTAAAGAAAAAAAACATTTAAGCGAAGAGTGAAAACATGGCATTGATGATTACGGATGATTGTATTAATTGCGATGTTTGTGAGCCTGAATGTCCTAATGACGCAATTAGTATGGGCTTAGAGATATATCAGATTGACCCTAATCGTTGCACAGAGTGTGTTGGACATTACGATAAGCCCCAGTGTCAGATTGTATGCCCGATCGCTTGTATACCTTTTAATCCAGATTATCTCGAAGATAAGTCTCAACTTTTAGAAAAATATCGTCGTTTACAAAATAAATAATTTATTGCGTATGAAGTGTTTTCATTGCTGAGCTTGGGTCATCCGATATCATCAAAGAAAAAACATCCAGGACTTTATCAAAGCTTTTATCAATCAGATCTTGATCTTTTTGAGAGGGTTTTTTTAACACGTAACTAGCAACTTCTTGGTGAGGACTGCCTGCAGGCACAATATCTCTCGGGTGTCCAATACCAATTCTTAAACGCCAATAGTTGGGTGTTCCCAAATGAGATGTAATACTTTTGAGACCATTGTGCCCACCAGTACCACCACCAGACTTAAGACGTGCCACGCCAGCTGGTATGTCAAGTTCGTCATGTATGACCAAAACTTGTGATGGATCAATTTGATAAAACTTAGCAACGGATCCCACTGACTCACCACTAAGATTCATATATGTTTGTGGTTTAAGAAGCCAAATATTTTGCTGACGAAAGGAAGCTTTGGCTATTTGACCTTTATGAGACTTATCGAGTGAAAAATGACAGGATAAGTATTGAGCAATTTTGTCGCAAAGCCAAAATCCTGCATTATGCCTATCCGATAAATGCTCATCACCAGGATTGCCGAGACCCACAATTAATTTAATCATGCAGTAACTTTAAACGAAATTGATAAGTAGATACAAATAAAAAGCCCGTCAAAAAATCGACGGGCTTTATGAAAAAAGGAAAGATTACTCTTTGTCTTTTAACTTTGTTGCAGTTGGAGCTGCTGGTGCTTCTGGAGCGCCAGTGGCTTCTGGTTCAGACTTAACTTTTGGCTCTCTTGCAGCAACGAGAGCAGGATTTTCTTGCTCAACATGCAAACTTAACTCAACACCTTTTGGCAAAGTAATATCTTTGGCATGAATTGTTTGATCAAGTTCGATTTTTGATAGATCGATTTCAATAAATTCAGGCAAGTCAGAAGGCAAACAAGTGATATCAAGTTCATTCATGATGTGATTAATGACAGCACCACCAGTTTTCACTGCAGGGCAGATATCATCGCCCTTAAAGTGAAGTGGTACCTTCATATGAACTTTTTGTTTTGCATCAATACGTTGGAAGTCAACGTGAAGTACAAGAGGTTTAAAAGGATGCATTTGATAATCACGCAACAAAGCCTGTTGCACTTTACCAGCTACTTCAATATCTAATACTGAAGAATGGAATGCTTCTTTTTTTAAAGCATGGAAAAGAGCGTTATGGTCAAGTTCCACTGCTTGCGGTAATTCTGATCCACCATAAATAATGCCTGGTGTTTTTCCAGAGTTGCGCAGGCGGCGGCTCGCACCAGTGCCCTGTACGCTACGTTCGTAGGCGACGACTTTCATAATAAAACTCCCTAAGGTTCGTTACTGTTACCTTTATTGGTAACAGGTTTTTCTGCTCGCGACCAAGCAGAAAAGTCCTCTATTATAGCTTTTTTATTTAAAAATGACTAGTTTGTCTCTGTAAACATTGAGATGACTGATTCGCCTCGACTGATTCTTAGGAGAGTTTCTCCAAGAAGTGGGGCAACAGAAAGGCTTCTAATCTTTGGGCTAGCTTTCGCTAAGTCGCTTAATGGAATCGTGTCAGTAACGACAACTTCATCCAAAGCAGACTCCATGATGCGAGTGATGGCGTTACCTGATAAAACTGGATGAGTACAGTAAGCCATGACGTTTTTAGCACCCCTTTGTTTTAAAACCTCAGCAGCTTTACAAAGAGTTCCTCCAGTATCGATCATGTCATCCATAATTACGCATTTACGACCATCTACTTCACCAATGACGTGCATTACTTCTGAGACATTTGCTTTAGGACGACGTTTATCGATAATAGCTAAATCACATCCTAGCTGTTTTGCTAGTGCTCTTGCGCGAACTACGCCGCCTATATCAGGAGAAACAACTAATAAATCACCATCGTTCTTGTGCTGAAGGTCCGCTAGTAATATGGGAGATGCATAGATATTGTCTACAGGGATGTCAAAGAAACCTTGAATTTGGTCAGCGTGGAGATCCATTGTTAGAACCCTTCCAACGCCCGCCACAGACTGCAGCATATTTGCTACTAATCGAGCTGATATTGCAACACGAGCAGAACGAGGTCTACGATCCTGTCTAGCATAACCGAAGTAAGGAATCACTGCGGTTATGGTTCCTGCTGATGCTCGTTTTAGAGCATCAACCATGATCATTAATTCCATTAAATTATCATTTGTAGGGGCACACGTTGGCTGTAAAACAACAACATGTTTGCTTCTAACGTTCTCTTGAATCTCAACTTGAATTTCACCATCTGAAAACCTTCCAACCATTGCTTTACCAAGATCTTGTCCTAAGTAGTCAGCTACAGCTTTAGCAAGTAAAGGGTTTGCATTACCTGTAAAAATGGTCATTGACTCATTGCTCATAACTTCTCCAAAAGAGTGCGCAAAGAATTTTGCTTGAATGATTGAAAGATTGAGACATAGAAGAAAGGTGGCAGAGGAGGAAGGACTCGAACCTTCGGATGCCGGAATCAAAATCCGGTGCCTTAACCAACTTGGCGACTCCCCTCTTGTATGTTGACATTAGTTTTTAAATTATAAGCCGAGTGAAGCATAAGACCATTAACTTTAAAACCTTGCCACATTGGAGGAAGTTTCGATAGATACTGTTCAACTGAAACGTGACTTGGAATTTCACAAAAAACAGCACTTCCAGAGCCGGTCATCAGTGGACGAGATTCTGGGAAATTCTTCCCAAGCCACTCAAGTGCCATCGAAACTTCTGAATACATTTGCGTTGCAACTGCTTGTAAGTCATTATTAAACTGCATATTACTAGCGTATTGCTCTTCAAAGTCAATTATTGTAATCCTTGATCGATTGCGCGTCAAATGGGGTGACGAAAAAATTGATTTTGTTGGAATTAAAACACCTGGGTAAATTAATAAATAAGACTTAAGATCAAGCTTTACTTCTGTTAAAACATCCCCAATACCCTCTACAAATGCATTTTTTCCAAATAGAAAGAAGGGTACATCCGCCCCAAGTTTTACTCCAAGATTTATTAATTCTTGAGTGGAGAGGTTTAAGTTCCAGAGATAATTGAGCCCTAAAAGTGTGCTTGCAGCATCTGAGGATCCCCCTCCCAGACCCGCTCCAATGGGAATTTTTTTTATGAGATCAATATCCACACCTTTGGATATTGGAAAGTTATTTTTTAGTAACCTTGCAGCTTTTACAACGAGGTCATCCTCAGGATTTACATTTGGTAATGGGTTAATACGGCAAATTTCACCATCATTCCTTAAGCGTAATTTAACTGTATCGCATAAATCTATGAGTTGAAAAACACTTTGCAAAAGATGGTAACCATCTTCTCGCCTTCCAGTGACATTTAAAAAGAGATTTAATTTAGCTGGGGCTGGTATTTCAATAAAAGACATTTTTATCTAATCTAAAATAAGTTTGACTTCAATATCACCATCTTGCGAAGATCTAGTCATATTAAGTTTTTGCAATTTATTATTTACATCCCAGGTATATTGCAATATCCAACCGTCTTGTGTAATTTCAGAAACTTGACCAACATCATTCCTTTTAATTGAGCCTGGAGATCCTGGTCTTGTAAAACCTGACATCCAAGCTGAAAGACCTCTTGCTGGAATTGGCAGTTTAGTAGCTTGAAAAATTAGCTCATCCGCATCAACAGCCGTGAGAATTTGCCCATTTTGTTCTAATGATGCCTTACTAGGTGTTATGTTGATTTTTGCCATAGAGGCGCCAAGAGGCCCTCTTATTTCGAGAATATCATTTAAGTTTTCGTGTATTAGAGTAAATGCACCACTGCCACCATTTTTGGACTGATTAATGGTTGATTTAACTGAAAATCTTCCATCCCATTGGCGAGAGATTGATTCATCAAAAAGTTGAACACTTGACCAGTCTGGCTTTAAGCGCTTTAAAGTATCTCTTAACGTAGATTGACTTGCGTTAATGGCTTCACCTTTGCGCCAAATATTTTCCGCTTCTTCAGTTGCGCCATTAGACCAAAGAACTTCTCCTAGGTGAGCTGCTACTTCTGCTTCAGGTAGTTGTTCAAATGATTGCTTTAAATATTGAATCGCTTGTTCTTTATTCCCAAGCCTGAAATGTACCCATCCAAGACTATCTAAAATGTAGGGGTCATTAGGTGATATGGAAATTGCTTTTTGAATTAATCGCATAGATTCAGTTAGGTTAACGTTTCTATCTGCGTATGAGTATCCCAAGGCATTCAGAGCACTTGCATCATCAGGATTTTGTTTAATAAGATTAAGCAATATTTTTTCCATATTGCTGTAGTTACCCAGTTTTTCTTCACCTAATGCATAAATGAACAATAGGTTAGTATTTTTTGGAGTTGTTTTTGTGGCATTTAGAATTTTTGCAATGGCCACATTAGAAACGTCTTGGTTATTTGATCGACTAAGAATAGGGGGAAGTTTATCGAAAAACTCCTCTCGTTTAGCAGGTGTCTGGGATTTTAAATATTTAACAGTTGGCTCAATCGCTTCATTCCATTTGTTGTTAAACATAAGAAGCGTCAGATAGACTTCTTTTGAATTGGTGTCAGAATCTGGAGTAAGTTCATCCCATAACCTTGCAGACTCCAAGGATGCAGTAGCAGATTGAGCTGCTAAAGCAATTAACATAGCGTCTTGAGCAATTTTAGGATCACGGGTGTTTTTTGCTAAATTAAGCATGGTTTGATATGACAAAGCCACATCTCCTCTTTGGAGCGCTATTTCTGCAGCTAAATACTGAAATACCTCATTCGCAAATTTTTCACTTTCATACAGATTTATTGGAGATTGAGCTGCAACATGTCCCACAAAAAAATATGGCATGATGCTAATAAGCCCAAAAGAAAAAAAACGCCGAATTTGATATAAATTGAATTTAAACATTTGTCTATTCTATATAACTCTGAATTAATCTACCCAATATATGCCAGAATTACCCGAAGTAGAGGTCACAAAACTTGGTATTACACCGCAAATTCAAGGAAAAGTGCTTACTAATGTAGTTGTGCATGATAGCCGACTTCGCTGGCCAGTCCCTAAAAATTTATCAAAAATACTAATTGGCCAAAAGTGCAGTGAAATCAGAAGAAGGGGAAAATACTTAATTTTTGTATTTGATACTGGCTTTATGATTTTGCACCTTGGAATGACTGGTGTATTAAGGATTCAAAAAGTTTCAGATGAACCAAAAAATTACAATCGTGTTGAATTCCATTTCGGAGAAACAGCATTACGTTTACATGATCCTAGAAAATTTGGATCTATTCATTGGCACTCAATAAATGATGGCCCAGTAGAGTATTTTCCATTATTTAAAAAACTTGGCGTTGAACCATTAGAAAAAGATTTTGCTCCAGAAGTTGGCGGGGAACTTTTGTATAAAAAATCTCGAGGTAGATCTATTTCAGTAAAGCAATATTTGTTAGCGGGCCAGATTGTGGTTGGTGTTGGCAATATTTACTGTTCAGAGAGTTTATTTGAAGCAAAAATAAATCCAAAAAAATCTGCTGGAAAAGTTTCTAAACTTGCTTATGAAAGATTGGCTAGCTCTGTTAGGGAAGTATTGAAAAAAGCCATAAATGCAGGTGGAAGTAGCCTAAAAGATTTTGTTCATAGCGATGGAGAGCCTGGTCATTTTATGGTGATGACTAAGGTATACGATCGTAATGCTTTACCATGTAAAGTTTGTGGAACCTCAATTCGGCAAATAGTTCAAGGTCAAAGATCAACATATTACTGCCCAAGCTGTCAAAAATGAAGGATTTTGCAAGTAAGCTTTTAGAGTGGCATAAACAATTTGGGCGTAGTGGTTTGCCTTGGCAAAATCAAAAAGACCCTTATAGAGTATGGCTATCTGAAATCATGCTTCAACAAACTCAGGTCGCTACTGTAAAAGATAGGTATGTTGAATTTTTAGATATATTCCCCAATGTTGAAAAACTAGCAAACGCATCTGAAGATGAAGTGATGAAATTATGGGCTGGTATGGGTTATTACACTAGAGCTCGAAATTTACATGCTTGTGCAAGGATTATTCTTCAAAAGCACAATGGAGTTTTCCCAAATAATTCCGCAAGTCTAAATGAGCTTCCAGGCATTGGAAGGTCAACAGCAGCAGCAATTGCTTCTTTTTGTTTTGGTGAGCAAGTTAGTATCTTAGACGCCAATGTTAAAAGATTATTAACTAGAATATTAGGCTTAGAATTTTCATTTAAATCAAAGAAATCTCAAGAAGAACTGTGGTTAAAGGCAAATGAATTAGTCCCCAAAAATTCAAAAGATATGCCTATTTATACTCAGGCCTTGATGGATTTTGGAGCAACATTTTGTACACCAAAAAATCCTAAATGCTCAATATGTGTTTTTCAAAAAGACTGTATTGCATTTCAAAAAGATAAAGTGCATCTCATCCCCTTTAAGGAAAAGAAAGTAGATGTGAAATCAGTTCAGTCTGAAATGCTTTTTATACGAACGAAAGACAAATTGTTGCTGCAACTTCGTCCAAGTAAAGGAATTTGGGGAGGATTGTGGTGTTTTCCAGAGTCACAGTGGTGTGACGCTTCAAATACAGAAATCAAAACCTTAGAACTTGGTGTAGAACAGTATTCAGAATTACCAATAGAAGTTCTTCGAGAACCTTATCAAACTAGCACTCTATTAAAGCCTAGAAAGCATGTATTTACTCATAGGGTTTTATATTTTCAGGTGCGAGTAATTTTTTTGAAAGAGATTATCGAAATTAAAAATGATAAATTTCAATGGGTTAATTTTGCAGAACTAAACAATATAGGAATGCCAACCCCAGTAAAAAATCTTCTAGACGACTATGAGGTTGTTTAGCTTTCTAAACGATATAGTTCTCGATGTCGTTTAAGCAGAGTCATTTTTTTTAGTTCTTGAGCAGCGTTAACGTCAATCATTTTATAAATTTCGTTAACCATAGCCACAGACCTATGTTGCCCGCCAGTACAACCTATACCAATTGTTAAATAGCTTCGTCCATCAATCTGGTATTTTGGAATCCAATGCGTTAAAAAATCAAAAATATCTAACTTAAGTTTTTCAAAGTCAGGTTGTTTTTGAAGAAACTCTATGACCAATTTGTCATTTCCGGTTAATGACCTAAGTTCTGGCTCGTAATGAGGATTGGGGATACAGCGAGCATCAAAAACAATATCTACATCTTGGGGTACTCCATATTTGTATCCAAATGACTCAAATAAAAGAGTAAGCCCCATGACATCTTCTTTGATAAAGTCTTTTATCCAATTTCTTAATGCATTTGAGGATAAATTTGTAGTATCAATATGATGACCAATATTGCCTAAATTAGAAAGTAATTTACGTTCAAGATTAATGGATTCTATTAAAGAATTTTCTGCTTGACTTGTGTTTTTCGAGGAAAGAGGATGACGCCTTCTCGTTTCAGAGAAACGGTGGACGATGGTTGATGTAGAGGCATCTAAAAATAAGACTGTAATTTGATATCTCAGTTTTAACTTAGCAATAATATCTGGAAGATTTTCAATAGAACTACCTTGCCTACCATCTATAGCTATTGCTACTTGAGTATTACTTGAAGAATCAAGTCCATCTATCAGGCTTTCTAGCAGGTTTACAGGTAAATTATCTATACAGTTAAAACCAGCATCTTCTAAAGATCGGATAACCACAGATTTTCCCGACCCCGATGTTCCTGTAATGATAAAAATATGCATTACTTTGAGCCCTTATTTCCAGACTCATTTTGCATTAAATCTCTTTGGCGGCTAATAAAGTCCTCTAGAGTATTGATACCTCTTAATTGAAGAATTGTATTTCTGACAGCAGCTTCGACTAGCACCGCAAGATTTCGACCTGCTGCAACTTGAATTTTTACCGTTCTGATAGGAAGTCCCAGGACTTCTACGAATTGAGACTCAAGTGGAAGTCTTTCAAACTCACCCTCATTTCTGCGGACCAATTGAACAATCAATCTAAGTTTTAACTTACGACGTACAGCCGTCTCACCAAAGATGGTTCTGATATCCAACAATCCTAGACCTCGAACTTCTAGTAAGTCTCTCAAAATACTAGGACATCTTCCCTCAATATAGTCTGGACCTAAACGCGCGAAGTCCACAGCATCATCTGCAACTAATCCATGCCCTCTTGAAATTAGTTCAAGACCAAGTTCACTTTTTCCTAGACCAGAATCCCCCGTTAACAGAACACCTAACCCAAGAATATCCATAAATACACCATGCATTGTGATTTTTGGAGCACCCAGTTTGGTTAGGTAAAGTCGTAAGTGATCAATTACCTCAGATGCGGCAAGTGTTGTAGAAAATAGTGGAGTTGATGAGCGTTGGCAATATAGTTTTAAATCTTCACTTGCTTCAACCCCATCGGCAATAATTAAACAGGGTGGGCGCATAATCATTAGGTCTGACAACTGGTGACGTTGTTGCGCCTTATGAAGTCTTTCTAAATAGCGTATTTCTGGTTCACCGCAAACTTGTAACCGACTTGGGTGTATTAAATTAAGGTGTCCAACCAAATCTGAAGATGAACTTGCTAGCTCAACAATTTTGGGGTCAAAACCTCTATCAGCGCCTTCTTGACCTGTAATCCAATGAAGTTTTAATTCCTCAAAAGTTTCATCAAAGATATGTTGTGCAGTGATCCCAATGAGTGATAGCTGCTGAATCATCTTAATAAACCTTGGTAGTCATTTCTTGAAGAATTTTTTCAGGAGAAGAAGACTCTCGTAGAGAGTTTCGCCTTGATTTATCGGCAAGGACTTGTGCTATCTCAGAAAGAAGCTCTAGATGCTTTTGAGTTGCAACTTCTGGAACCAATAAAAAAATAACAATATCAACTGCCATTTGATCACTTGATTTGAAATCTATGCCATCAGATAACCTGTAAAAACTTGCGTGAGGTTCTTTCAAACCTTTTACGCGACCGTGAGGTATTGCCACACCTACTCCAAGCCCTGTAGAGCCTAAATCCTCTCTAGCCTGCAAACAGTCATAAATTAATTTTGATGAAATAGAGGTGGCTGAGGCAAATCTGGAACTCGCTAGAGTGAACAAATCTTTGATGTCTTTTACATCGACATCTAAATAGATTTGATCAGATAGCAGTATCTCAGCGAGTTCACTCATATTCCTATTATAGATTCATCACTGAACTATCTGCTGAAATATGTTTAAAGGCAATCGGCCTATGATGATTTTTTACTTTTTCTTTCAATTTTATGATCTGCTTATCAAGTTTGCTCACAGCTAAATCAATTGCTTGGTAGAGATCCTCATGGTGTGCCAAGGCAAAAAGATCCTTACCTAATACATGAAGACTTAGTTCGGCTGTTTGTCGTAATTCTTTCTCATGAGCCTTATCAATGCCCAAATTAGCATTTATTTGAATAATTTGATCAAAGTGCTTTTTGATTAAATTAAGTTTGTCCTCGAGATGTGTTTTTAAACCAGATGTAACTTCAAGATGATGGCTGTGAATGATAACTTTCATACAATCCTCAATAAGCGTAAAGGTTAATAAAATTGACAATAGCAATTCGACCACTACTTACTTCTTGACTACGCTTCTAGGTTATCAGTCCTTTTGAAAAAAGCCAAGTACTCTAGAATAATAATTTACATTCTAAAGTTTTCGCCGAGATAAACTTTTCGGACGGTTTCATTCGCAATTATTTCTTGAGGCAAGCCTTGAGCTAGAACTTTGCCTTCACTGATGATGTAAGCATGATCACAAATACCCAAAGTTTCTCTTACATTATGGTCAGTTATTAAAACCCCAATATTTCTATCTTTCAAAAAACGGATGATTCTTTGAATTTCACCAACAGCAATTGGGTCCACCCCTGCAAAAGGCTCATCGAGCAGAATAAATTTAGGGTTAGTAGCCAAAGCCCTAGCAATTTCGACCCTTCTTCTTTCTCCGCCAGACAAAGATAAAGCTTGACTGTCCCTAAGGTGGGGGATTTGTAACTCTTCTAATAGTTCATTGAGTCTTGAATTCATGGCGCTTCGGCTCAAGCGTTTACCTTGAGAAACTTGCAACTCCAAGACAGCTTGTATATTCTCAGCAACGGTTAGTTTTCGAAAAATTGACACCTCTTGAGGTAAATAAGATAAGCCCCTCAAAGACCTTTCATGGATTGGCAGACCGCTAATAACTTTGTCATCAATGGTGATGGTCCCTTTGTCAGCTGGAACCAACCCAACAATCATATAAAAAGATGTCGTTTTACCTGCACCATTGGGGCCCAATAGGCCAACAATTTCACCAGTTTTAACTTCTAATCCAACGTCTCGAACTACGGTTCTTTTCCCATAAGTTTTTTGAAGTCCTTGGGCTTTTAAAGATGATTGATTTTGTGGGGTTGTACTCATTATTTTGAATTAGTAAGCTTATTATTTGTAATTGTTCGAGGGCCTAAAACTGCTCTCGTAGGGTTAAGAATATCATTGCTTTGGGCACTATATTCTTCTGTATAAAGATCAAAATTTATTTTATCTGCACTCAATTTATCAAATTGAGTTAGACCCTTTTTCCTAATTGTATAAGCTTGGCCAGAAAGAAGTAGTTGATCTTTTTTTGCTTCATAAATAATGATATCCGCATAACCTTCTATAAATTCAGGATCAGGTTTATCAAGCTGTTGGGCGAAAAATGCTGGATTTGTTGCTTCACCTTTGACAGTAATTTGTTGATATCCCTCAGGATCAACAATCACTACAGCTTTGCCACCTTTCACAATAATGCTTCCTTTAGTGATCAGAACATTTCCAGTAAGTATGTACTCTTGGTCTACATCATTGAAATTTCCACTATCAGATGAAAGTTTTGTTTCTTGATTTTTATCAGTTTTCAATGCAAATGAAATATTTACTGAAGTAATTACAGTAATTATTAATAATATTTTGCAAAGATTACTTAAAAGGCCCTTCATTTTGCAAAACTCTTCGAGGATTCATTTGGGGCTATTGTTCCTTGAACATTTCCAAACATAGATATTGATTGATTGACGTTATCAAAATCTGCACCCTTTGAAGAGGTCATTATTGAATCCCCTTTTTGAATTTTTATGGGTAAGTGAGTGGTCATTTTGTCATCATTAATAAAAAACTTTAAATAGTTAGATTGAAGATGAAGGAATGGGTTAATGATTTTTCCAGAAGGGCTAATTTCTGCTGGACGACTAATATCAGCATTATCAAAGAGTTCGATGATATCAAGGTTACCTGTGATGTGACCTTTATTAGCACTTACAGTCAAAGGTGGAGTTTTCGGATTCATCAGGCGCAATTTGGGAAGGCTTACATCAATAGATGCATCATCCTCAAAATGTTTAAATTCCTTACCTATCAGACGATATTTTGTGGTCCCATCCAAATTAAGTACAGTTAGCTTTGCATTTGAGAAAACGTAATCAGGTTCATGCGTTATTTTTCTGGGTGGTTGGGGAGGGTCTTGGGTCGTATTTTTCTTTAAAAACCAGAATGAAGCTAATGTCAGTAATCCCATTACAACTAAAGGGATCAATCTAGCACCTAATTCGTACAAAAGGTCTTGAATGTAATTTAATGCGTTATTTGCCATTACTCAAAAGCTTTTGAAAGAAGGTCGTGATAAAAGTTTTGAGATAAAAGTATTAAATCGCATACTTCACGAACAGCGCCACGCCCCCCTTGATTTTTACAAACATAATGAGCCATATTAGATACTTCAGGGTGGGCATTGGCTGGAGCAGCTGAAAAATTGACGAGATTTAATACTCCTAAGTCAGGCCAATCATCCCCCATCGCGCCACATTCTTGAACCCTAAGGTTTAAATCTGCAATCAATTTTAAAAATACTGATTTCTTATCCTCAACACCTAAAAAGACATGTTGAATTCCAAGAGCTTTCGCACGCATTTGCACCATAGAAGAAGATCTACCAGAGATAATCGCCACCTGAATTCCTACAGAGATGATTAGCTTTAATCCGTGACCATCTAGACTATCAAAGACTTTAACTTGCTCTAGCCCATCTGGACTAATAAGCAATGAGCCATCTGTTAAGACGCCATCTACATCAAGTATCAAAAGTTTGACATTTTGTGCGCGTTCAATAGCTTGGGGGAAATTACTAAATTGATTGGTAGTTAAGCTTGGCTTCATGATCATCTTTAAATTATTTTAGAAGTTAATAAATCATGTAAATTCAAGGCACCCTCTAGTTGTCCATCTTCAGTTGCAATCACTAAATGGTTTATCCTAAATCGCTCCATCATTTCTACGGCCTGAGCCACTAATATATTTTTAGAGGTGGTTTTGGGATTTTTAGTAATAACATCTTTTAGTTGAACTGATTCAAGGTCTAACGTTTTTTCCAAAAGCCTTCGGAGATCACCGTCAGTAAAAATACCCAAAACTTGATTAGTTTCATTAACTATAACGGTCATTCCTAATCGTTTTTTAGAAATTTCAATTAATGCTTCTTTTAACGGAGCATTAATATTAGTTCTAGGAACATCTTCACCAACGCGCATGACATCTCTGACGTGTGTGAGAAGACGCTGACCAAGGCTACCCCCTGGGTGAGATCTTGCAAAGTCATCTGCACTGAAGTTTTTTGTATCTAATAAAACTACTGCTAGGGCGTCTCCCATAACTAAGCTAACAGTAGTACTTGTTGTTGGAGCTAAGTTAAGAGGACATGCTTCTTTCTCTATTGAAACATCAAGATGTGCGTCCGACAGTTCAGCTAATTTAGATTGTGGGTTACCCGTCATAGCAATCAACTTAGCCCCCATTCTTTTTACTAATGGGACAATTCTTAAAAGCTCAGCAGTTTCACCAGAATATGAAATGGCTAGAAAGACGTCGTCTTTTTGAACCATACCTAAGTCTCCATGACTTGCTTCGGCGGGATGAACAAAAAATGCTGGTGATCCTGTAGAAGCAAAGGTGGCAGCAATTTTATTTCCAATATGTCCAGATTTTCCAATTCCTGAGACTACAATTCTTCCCTTACAGTGAAGTAAAAGTTCAATTGCATCAGTAAAGGATTTCTGAAATGAACTTTCAGAAAATTTTTCATATAGTTGATGAATACCCTTATTTTCGATATCTAGGGTATCTTTAGCTAATTGAATGTATTTTTCACGAACTTTATCTATCATAGTGATTAGTATATGCCTTCTATTTTGCAAATCATTTTAACTTTACTTGCCTGTGCCCTTGGTGGGGTGCTGCTCGCAAGAATTTTTAAACTTCCATCGATTCTTGGATACCTTATGGTAGGACTTGCCATAGGGCCTCATGCTTTAGGTTTTGCTCCTGACTCTGAAACAGTAAAGGATATTGCTGAATTTGGCGTGGTATTTCTAATGTTCTCAATTGGTTTGGAATTTAATCTTACCAAATTGAAGGCAATGAGACATATAGTTTTTGGACTAGGATTTAGTCAAGTTGTGCTAACAATGCTGCTTACTATTCCAGCAGGGTACTTTTTAAGATTTTTATTACCTATAGTACTTCCTTGGCATGTTTTATTTGCTCTTGGCGGGGCGCTAGCAATGTCATCTACCGCGATTGTTGCCAAATCCTTAGCTGAAAAAGCAGAATTAGACACTTCACATGGTAAAAATGTTCTCGGTGTTCTTTTATTTCAAGATTTGGTTGTCATTTTATTATTGATTTTGATTCCATCATTAGGCAAGAATCCAGGCGATATCGTTTTTGCTTTGAGTATTGCTGGAATCAAAGTGGTATTTGCTTTGGTCCTAATATTGTTTGTGGGCCAAAAGATATTTAGCTTTTGGTTTAAATTAGTTGCTAGCCTGCGATCGCAAGAACTTTTTATGTTGAATGTTTTTTTGATTGCTATTGGGATGTCGGCAATTACTTATTTTTTTGGGTTATCAATGGCACTTGGGGCATTTATGGCAGGAATGCTCATTTCGGAGACGCCTTATCGATATCAAGTTGAAGAGGGAATTGCTTCATTTAGAGACATTTTATTAGGCCTATTTTTTATTACCGTTGGCATGATGGTGAACGTCAATTCTGTAATTCATGAATTACCCCTAGTATTAATTTTATTTTTTTCAGCATTAGCTTTTAAGTTTTTAATCATCACTGGATTAGCTAGGCGTTTTGGTTCATCTTCTGGCGAAGCTATTAGAACAGGAATTTGCCTCACTCAGGCTGGCGAATTTGGATTTGTTTTAATTAATCAAATTGATCAACTTGATTGGATTGACCCTAATTTATCTCAAGCTGTTTTAGCTGCAATGCTTTTATCCATGCTAGTTGCCCCAATACTGATAGAGTACAGTAATTCAATTGCTCTGAGATTCTCTAAAAATGAATGGTTTAGTCAATCGGTGGATTTGACAAAAATTGTTTCTCAAAGTATTCAAAACGACCAACACGTCATCATTTGTGGATTTGGTGTTACTGGCCAGAACGTCTCTACTATGATGGAGCAAGAAGGCATTAGTTATATAGCACTAGACTCTGATCCTGAAAGAGTTTTGCAAGCAAGTGAAGCTGGTAAGTCTGTTGTGTATGGTGCCTCGCATAATCCAAACAACTTAATGGCGGCTGGGATTGCAAGAGCAAAGGCTGTGGTTATTACCTTTAGATCAATCCAGGAAACCTTGAAAGTAATTCATCAAATTGAAACCTTACATCCAGGGATGCCAATTTTGGCAAGGGCTAAAGATGATGCAGAAATGAACAAATTAATTCAAGCTGGTGCGACGCAAGTTATTCCTGAAAAAGCTGAAGGAAGTGTTATGTTGGCGGCCCAAGTTTTATCTTTAGCAGGTGTTCCACTTCGAAGAGTAATGAGACGGGTTAGTGAAGCTCGAGAAGATAGATATGGAAAATTACGCGGATTTTTCCCGAGCATTGAGGATGAAAGCGTAGATGATGTAGATGCAATAAGGCTTAGTACAGTTCATCTAAAAGACTCAATGCAAGGAGTTGGTAAGTCTTTGGATTGGATTGAAAAAAGTGGTGTCATAGTCCAAAGTTTAAGAAGAAGGGTGGGTAATAGTAGAGGGTACTCTAAACTAGAACCACACCCAGATACAGTTTTGCATTTAGACGATATCGTTGTTTTATCCGGTAATGCTAATACTTTAGCGCAAGCGCAAAAACAGATTACAAAGGTAACCAAACTCAAAGCAAAGACTTAAGGTATTTACCAGTAAAACTATTTTTAACTTTGACTACAGATTCTGGACTACCCTCTGCAATAATAAAGCCACCGCCAGATCCACCTTCAGGACCCATATCGATAATCCAATCAGCTGTTTTTATAACATCTAGATTATGTTCAATAATTAATATGGTGTTACCTTGTTCTCTTAAGGAAAAAATAACTTCTAAAAGAAGTTGGATATCCTGAAAATGAAGGCCTGTTGTGGGTTCATCTAAGATATATAAAGTTCTACCTGTATCACGTTTAGATAACTCTAGTGAGAGTTTTACCCTCTGCGCTTCCCCTCCAGATAAAGTGGTGGCGCTTTGTCCAAGTTTGACATAACCAAGTCCAACATCAAGAAGAGTTTTAAGTTTTCTTTTAACAACGGGGACAGCCTCAAAGAATTCAAAAGCCTGTTCAATCGTCATTGATAGAACTTCATGGATATTCTTACCCTTGTAACGGATATCTAGAGTTTCGCGATTGTAACGTTTGCCGTGACATACGTCGCATGGAACATAGACGTCTGGTAAGAAATGCATTTCAACTTTAATAACGCCATCGCCTTCACAAGTTTCACATCTTCCACCTTTTACATTGAAGGAAAATCTCCCAGCCTCATAACCTCTCTCGCGGGAAGCAGGAACGCCGGCAAATAATTCACGAATAGGGGTAAAAAGTCCTGTGTAGGTTGCAGGATTAGATCTCGGGGTTCTTCCAATAGGGGATTGATCTACACTGATTATCTTATCAAAGTTTTCAAGACCTTCAATTTCAGTATAAGGAGAAGGTTCTGCTGTAGATCCGTACAAATGTTGGGCAACTACATGGTGAAGTGTGTCGTTTATTAATGTGGATTTTCCAGATCCAGAAACTCCAGTAATACAGGTTAGTAGACCTACTGGAATTTTAGCTGTGACGTTTTTAAGATTATTACCGGTTGCGCCATGAATGCTAATCCATCTTCCGTCAGGTTTTTTTCTTGATTGAGGAATTGATATTTTTTTCTTACCACTTAAGTATTGACCAGTTAGTGAGTCGGCATTTTTTTCAATTGAAGAAGGAGTTCCATAAGCAACTACTTTACCCCCATGAACCCCTGCCCCAGGTCCTATATCAATTACATAATCTGAAGACCTAATCATATCTTCATCATGCTCTACAACGAGCACTGAATTCCCCAAGTCACGTAAGTGAACAAGAGTTTTAATTAATCTGTCGTTATCTCTTTGGTGAAGACCGATTGATGGCTCATCAAGGACGTACATAACGCCTGTCAGACCAGACCCAATTTGTGATGCTAGTCGAATACGTTGTGCTTCACCACCTGATAGTGTGTCAGCACTTCTATCTAGTGATAAATAATCTAAACCAACATCATTCAAAAATTTAAGCCTTGCAGAAATTTCCTTAACTATTTTGTCTGCGATTTCTTTTTTAACACCTTTAAGGTTTAGTTTTGAAAAGTATTCATATGCGGCTTTTAAAGGCAGATTGCTAACCTCAAAAATTGCTCTGCTTTGATCACCTTCCCCCACCTTTACAAATCGGGCTTCTTTTCTAAGACGACTACCTTCACAATCAGGACAAGTTTGTATATTTTGGTACCTTGCAAGTTCTTCTTTGACCGCAATTGAATCTGTTTCTCTGTATCTTCTCTCGAAATTAGCAATTATTCCTTCAAAGGTATGCGGTTTAGTAACTGCAACCCCTTTCTCGTTGAGATATTCAAAAGGAACTTTAGTTTGACCAGAGCCAAAGAGAATTAAATCTTGTGCTTTTTTACTGAGTGATTCAAAAGGCTTTTCAATATCAAATTTTGCAAAGTCTGCAAGATTTTGCAGCATCCGAAAATAAAATTGATTACGACGATCCCATCCCTTAATTGCTCCCGAAGCCATAGATAATTCTGGATGAGCAACAATTCTCTTTGGGTCAAAAAATGAAACATGTCCTAAGCCATCACAACTTGGGCAAGCTCCCAACGGATTGTTAAAGGAAAATAATCTCGGTTCGAGTTCTTGTAAAGCGAAGGAACAAATAGGGCAAGCGAATTTATTTGAGAATAAAAATTCTTCATGTGTATCCATATTTACTGCTATGACACGCCCATCCGCTAAGCGAAGAGCTGTTTCAAGAGACTCAGCAAGTCTTTGTTTAATATCTTGTTTAACTTTGATGCGATCAACAACTACTTCTATAGAATGCTTATCCGTTTTTTTAAGAGTTGGAAGTTGGTCCACTTCATAAACAATAGGTTTAGCAATATGAGTTGTGCCACCACCACTACGAATTCTAAATCTTACAAAACCTTGAGATTGAAGATCCTCAAATAAATCAATGAACTCCCCTTTGCGGTTGCTCACTATTGGCGCAAGAATCATTAGTTTTGTATCTTCAGGCATACCCAAGATGTGGTCTACCATTTGAGAAATACTTTGTGCCTCAAGTGCTAAATGATGTTCTGGGCAGTGAGGAGTTCCAGCTCTTGCAAATAACAAGCGCAAATAATCGTGTATCTCAGTTACCGTTCCAACTGTTGATCTAGGATTGTGGCTGGTAGCTTTTTGCTCAATAGAGATAGCTGGAGATAAGCCTTCGATAGAGTCGACATCTGGCTTATCCATGAGTTGTAAAAATTGTCTTGCATATGCGGACAATGATTCAACATACCTTCGCTGACCTTCGGCATACAAAGTATCAAATGCCAAGGAACTTTTTCCAGATCCAGATAGACCAGTTATTACAACTAGTTGATTTCTAGGGATATCTAGATTTATATTTTTTAGGTTGTGGGTGCGTGCACCACGGATTTGTATAGTATCGTTCATAATATTTAGCTCAACTCATTAATATAGCCTTTTCTTATGAATTCGTCAGAACTTCGATCATCTTTATCTTTATCAGGTATTTTTGCCCTTAGAATGCTTGGTTTATTTTTGATTTTGCCAATTTTCAGTTTGCATGCTCGGGGATTGCCAAATGGTGATAATGCCACATTAGTCGGTCTAACCATTGGAATATACGGTATGGTACAGGCCTTTTTTCATATTCCACTCGGAATACTCTCGGATAGAGTAGGTCGGAGGGTAGTTGTCATCGCTGGACTAAGTTTATTTGTCTTAGGAGCCATTATTGCGGCTTCACATGACGATTTGTACTGGATTCTTGCAGGTAGGGCTATACAAGGTGCCGGCGCAATATCTGCCGCTATAACAGCATGGGTGGCTGATTTGACTAGAGAAGAGATGAGAACCAGGGCTATGGCATTAATTGGCGGAAGTATTGCAATTAGCTTTGCAATTTCAATAGTGATTGCTTCACCTTTGTACGAATCACTGGGCATGCCTGGTATTTTTTGGATGATGGCTTTACTTGGAGTAGCGGCTATTTTTGTGGCATGGAAAATTGTTCCAACAGCTCCTATGGTAAAAATGGCTCAACCAGAAGGTACTACTTCTAACCTCAGTAGATTTATTAAAGTTTTAAAAGATCCAGAGTTGTTTCGCTTGAACATTGGAGTCTTAATTTTGCATACATCTCAGGTTGCCATATTTATTGCAATCCCTAAAATGTTGGTAGCTGAAGATTTACCTTTGGAGCAACATTGGCGAGTTTATCTTTCAGTCTTGATTAGTTCAATTATTTTTATGGCACCTATGTTGATCAAGGCAGAAAAAAAGAATCGTTTAGCGCTTCTTTTAAAGGTTTCTGTTGTGTTTATGTTGATTGCACAAACTTACTTTGGAGTCATCATTTTCGGACATTACCAAAATATTTGGACAATTTGCTTTGGATTATTCTTATTTTTTATTGGATTTAATTTACTAGAGTCTTTACAGCCATCCCTTGTATCAAGACTTTCAGGGGATAATCGGGGCGCTGGTTTAGGTATTTACAATACAACTATGTCGATAGGGCTTTTTCTTGGTGGTGCTCTAGGCGGCGTAATCTACGGCAATTTTGGTACCCTAGGGATTTTTGAACTTAACGCTTTACTTCTATTGGCGTGGCTTATAATTGCAGCAAGAATGTCAGAGCTTCCTCCAAAAATCAAATTAAAAAATCAGATTTAAAGGGTCTTTGTTCA
>Ga0164296_1000339_pt1 | contig 57004 bp, 56 predicted proteins | sample GEODES057metaG_FD_113533 | JGI IMG/M metagenome (GOLD analysis project Ga0164296, IMG submission 113533) | Dystrophic lake water microbial communities from Trout Bog Lake, Wisconsin, USA - GEODES057 metaG | ecosystem: Environmental > Aquatic > Freshwater > Lake | place: USA: Trout Bog Lake...
CGTTCACCGCTCTCGTTGCATTAGATCCTTGAGACCACCTAACTAATTCACTTCGCTTCACCCCGATGGGGCTACGCGTGACCGAGCTAAGAGGCTCGATAAAAGTGAGCGGCATTCATCGTTATTCACCCGAAACCGGGTTTTATTCACCATTCATCGAATTAGCTTATCCATTCGCCCTTCCTGAATATCGGAACGTGCTCGTTATTCACTCCAACGCCATCGATATCCACCTCATTTGAGCCAATCATCCAGTCGATATGGATGAGGCTCTTATTGCCACCTTGGGCCGCAATTTGCTCCGGCGTCAGCGATGCACCGTCGAGGAAACACTTCGCATAACATTGCCCTAACGCGATATGACAAGCGGCGTTTTCATCGAATAACGTATTGAAAAATAACAATCCGCTCTTAGAAATCGGCGAAGAATGCGGCACCAAAGCCACCTCCCCTAACCGGGCAGCACCTTCATCCGTTTCCAATACCTTTTTAAGCACATCCTCGCCTCGCGAAGCCTTGGCCTCAACAATCCGTCCAGCCTCGAACCGAACCGAAATATTGTCGATCAAAGTTCCGTTATAAGACAAGGGCTTAGTGCTCGAAACATGGCCTTCAACCCGATGCGCATGAGGGGTCGTAAACACCTCTTCGGTCGGAATATTAGGGTTGCAGGTAATGCCGTTTTTGGCCGTCGAAGCACCCCCGTGCCACTCATGCCCATCCGCCAATCCAACCGTCAAATCGGTGCCCGGACCCTTAAAATGGAGCGCAGAAAAGCGATTTTGGTTCAACCAGGCAGTTTTTTCGTGCAATTTGGCATTATGATCGGCCCAAGCGGCAATCGGATCCTCACGATCCACCCGCGACGCCGCAAAAATGGCATCCGCCAATTTCCGAACGGCATTATCCGCCGTTTCATTCGGAAATACGAGCTTTGCCCAAGCCGTTCCCGGCCAGGCGATAATGTTCCAATTGATATCAAAACCGGCGATTTTTTCCAAAGCAGGCTGATAGGCAATAGAATTTGCCTTATTGGCGCGTGAAACCTTGGCCGGATCTTGCGCTGACAGCAGCATCGGATCGTCACCAACAATGGCAAGACGGGCGGTATTGGCCGAAAAAGCCTTCGCCATACCCTCATAAAGCCAATTGGCGGCCTTATCGAAGCTCCCATCCGGCGCAAATTGATATCTCGCCAGCGTCAGCTGCTCATCGGTAAAAAAGGGCACTACAAGACCAGCACCTGCCTTATAAGCGTGCTCAGCAATACGCCGAACCAACGGAAGCGCTGCAGAAGGCGCGGTAATTAGCAAATCCTGCCCCGGCTGAAGCTGAAGTCCAACTTTTACGGCCGTTTCTGCCAATCGATCGAGTTTGACAGGATCGATAAGGGAATTCTCGTCACTCATATTGTTCATAATTTTAATGCCTAAATCATTCCGAATATTATCAATCTAGCGTTCGTTTTCGTCAATTTGACGCGCCTCATCGGGCAACATAATGGGGATGCCATCCCGTATCGGATAGGCCAACCGTGCGGCCGAACTGATCAGTTCCTGTGTCTTAGCATCATAACGCAGAACGGATTTTGTTAAGGGGCAGACCAAGAGCTCCAATAATTTTGGATCAATCGGGTGGTTAGGATTTAAATTCGCGCGCGAAATCGGTTCCATTTCAGACCTTATTGCAGTGAAGATTCGGAGCCGTCATCCCGACGGGCTAATTCAATTTCCGTGATGGCAACCAACAATTCAGCTCGCTTTTTAAGGTCAGAGGCCTCAAGCAGCGCCTGTTTTTCGCGTGGACCAAAGGGAGCCATCATACACAAGGCATTAACAAGCGCCTCGTTTGAAGCTGCCGATATTCCCTTCCAATCAATTTGCAACTGATTAGCTTCAACAAAGTTTTTGAGTGAGGAAAGAACAGCAGGGCGATCAACTTCATCTTCACCGGAACGAGCAATAAAATCGGAAATATAAGGATCATATGTCACTAAACACTGCCGATATGGCGTAACAACGGAAAGCTCATCCTTCACCTTGAACCGGGCAACGCCAGTAAGCGAGATTATGTACCGATTATCACCGGTTTCAGCGAATTGGGTAATTCTCCCAACACATCCAACTTCAAATAAGCCGCCAGGTCGCCCGCGTGGGCTTTGATCGACCTCAGGCTGCACCATGCCAATCAAGCGAGACGTTTTGAGGGCATCGTCAATCATTGCCAGATAACGGGGTTCAAAAATATTAAGCGGCATCTGACCGCGGGGCAGCAAAAGTGCACCGGGTAAAGGAAACACCGGAATAATATCAGGTAAATCAGAAGGGCCAGAATACATGATATTCACTGCTCAGCTCCTGGAAATCTAACGGATACAACATTCAACGAAATAAGAGGGTCGACAGTTTCCTGCGGCCTGATTTTGTCATTTCGTCCATGGGACCCCAGGCTTCAAAAAATTGAAGAAGCTGCACCCGGGCGCCATCTTCTTTCCACGTGCGATCCCGTTTAATGATTTCGATCAAAGAATCTGTCGCTTCTTCGCGCTTTCCGGAGGCAGCGAGGGCTAAAGCTAAGTCAAATCGCGCTTGGTGATCATTGGGATTAGCAGCGATCGCAGCCTCAAATCCGGCTGTATCGCCCAATGAAGCGGCCTGCTCTGCTAACTCGAGAGCAGCACGCGCCGCGACAATATGGGCATCATTCTCTTTTCCATCCGGAACGGCCTCAAGATATCCGCGTGCTGCATCTAGATCTGCACTTTCGACGTAGAGCTTGATTATCCCGGCTAAAGCCTCAAGATTTTCACTATCTTCAACCAAAACAGCGCCATAAGCGTCGATAGCACCCGATAAATCTCCGGATTTTGCCAATTCGGCTGCTGCTTGAAGCATAGCGACGGATCCGTCGTCGATGGGTCCAACGAGGCGTTCAATGAAGCCTGATATTTGTGACTCGGGCAATGCACCCACAAAACCGTCAACCGGCTGGCCTTTGCTGAAGGCTACGACGGCTGGAATGGATTGAATCCCGAGCTGCCCGGCGATTTGCGGGTGGTCGTCAATATTCATTTTGACCAGCTTGACCTTGCCCTTTGTGGCCGCAACCACCTTTTCAATAATGGGGCCTAATTGTTTACAAGGGCCGCACCAAGGGGCCCAGAAATCAACTAATACGGGCTGGGACATCGAATCCGACACTACATCTTGTCGAAAACTCGCCGTCGTTACGTCTTTAATTTGGGCTGCCGAAGTTCCAGCACCATCCATTAGCGTCATCAGCTCGGTCCTTTTGCAAATTAAATACGAACGATTTGTGCCATCATTTCATATCCCGTGAGAGATAGGAAGGATGTGGCCAAAGAACAATGCACCCGCTACGTTCCGTCGCGCTTAATCTTCAAGGGGTGATGGCTCGCCCACCTTTATTATCAAGGGCTTATGACCTGTTTCGGTCATAAACCTAACGAGGTCATCACGAGCAATACTGGTGGTCATGGTGTTGACGAGGGGGTGAACATTGATGGTGTCATAGGCCATTAAACGCTCATCCAGGATCGCTTTGACCCGTTTTTCCGTGTCATTAAGGACCGAAAGGGGCGTAACGGAGCCTGGTTCGACGCCCAAATGTTCCCAAAGCTGGTCGGCGGAGCAGAAACTGACCCTTCCTTGGCCGCCAATCACGTCATGGATCGTTTTTAGATCGATTTTCGTATCTTCCAGCGCCGAAATGAGGAATAAATTGCTCTTTTTATCCTTCAAAAACAGATTCTTGACGTGCGCACCGTCAATTTTGCCCCTGAGCGCCTTGGACTCCTCCACGGTGAAAACAGCCGGATGTTCGACCGTTTTCGAGTGAATAAGAAGGCTTTTGAGGTAATCAAACACGCGGTTCGGATCATTCAGCATCGGTTTCAACTTATTGTTGGATTAATGTTTGTCTGAATAGGCCGCGAAGGGAAGAGCGGCAAGACCAAACAAGATTAAAACCTCGCGGAAAGGCAGTTGCATCTCTCGTTCAGATGAGTCATATAGCCGTCGTCGACGGTCGCTGACCGTTGTCGCGACATCAGGATGCGGGTGTAGCTCAGGGGTAGAGCACAACCTTGCCAAGGTTGGGGTCGAGGGTTCAAATCCCTTCGCCCGCTCCAAATGTCGGGATTTAAAAAAGGCCGCCGCAAGGCGGCTTTTTTAGTTTATACGTGTTCAAAGAATGGTGCTCAATCCGAGGACATCCCCATGCGCTTTGCAGGCAACGTCATCTGGTTTGTTCTTGGCGGCTGGTACATCGCGCTTTTATGGCTGCTGGGTGCGCTCGTTTTCGCCATCTCGATTATTGGTCTGCCTTTCACCCGCTCGGCGATTGAAATGGCCAAGCTTTCGGCTTTTCCGTTTGGGATGGATGTGGTGCATATCCGCGATCTTGATCTTCAGGAAACATCGCCGCTGGAAGGTGTTGTTGGTTTCATCCTCAACATCCTTTGGGCGTGTACCTTTGGGATTGTGCTTTTCTTCGCCTATCTGACAGCGGGTGTTGTAAGTTGCATGACCATCATTCTGATCCCGTTTGGTCTGCAATCCTTTAAGCTGGCAGCGCTTTCGCTGTTTCCTGTCGGACAACGGGTTGTACCCGTTGAAGTGGCCAACATGATCCGTGAAGAGAAGGCGCGAATGCGGATGGATCAGTTCCGGAGATAAAAAATGATTACGCCAATTCAACACGCAGGGTGCGGCCCACTGCAGTTGCGGCGCGGCGCAACGTGTCGAGGGTGACGGACGGAGTGGCCGGATCAAGGAGCCTATCGAGTTGACGACGACTGGTGTTCATGCGTTCAGCCATACGTGTTTTGGTTAGGCCTTGGGCTTGCATAGCCTCGATAATTTGAGCGGCAATGATTTCCTTAATAGCTTGATCTTCGCACGCCTCTAATATTCCCTGTTCAGCAAGGAATTCATCAAAACTTTCTTCACTTACACGGCCTTTTTTACGCGTCGTCATCCTGTTACCTCTCGTTTACGCTTTAACGCTAGATCAATATCCTGCAATGGTGTTTTCTGTGTTTTCTTGATGAAACCATGCAAAAGGATCATGTATCCATCACCCATACAAAAAATAACCCGCGCAATTTTATAGTTACCCAGATTGCTTCGCACTTCCCAAAGCCCGTCACCAAGCGGCGCACAATGCGGTCTCCCAATTGGCCAACCGAACTCAACCTTCTGAATATCCTTGCCGATGATGTGACGGTCATCATCCGATAATTCGAGTATCCAATCTCGAACGGGCTTATGCCCGAGACTGTTTTCATAAAACCGCGCGTTTAATTTCTTAGAACGGTCTACCATCCTGATAAATGTGCCAAAATTGGCACAAATCGTCAAGGCTCTTTGTAGCTTTCATCTTCCAAATCCACGTTATGTAAGACGTTCATCGATCCAACTCTGGCCCTCTCGCTTAACCCTCCAGCCCTTTTTCTTGACTTTTTGCACCGCACCATGCATGTAGGCGGCACAGCGTCGGTTATCGGCACTGGGACTGCGTGAAGCATTGTCGGGGATCATTTGATCCCGTCTGGCAAAAGAAGTCCCGCCGACCGCCCGGGCGACAAGCGCCCAAAGACTTCGATATTGGCCTCCCAAATCACGCGGGGTGTCCTCCGACCGATCGGCTCGAAAGGGTTGATGGGTCGTGTGAGTCCGACTCCGTCTTTAACCAATCCGCATGTCGCGGCATTGGTGGATTTGATTTGAAAAGAGACCATCTTGACCACATTTAACGATCTAAACCTCAATGAGAAATTGCTGCGTGCGCTAAAGACCGAAGGCTATACAACGCCTACGCCGATCCAAACGCAGTCCATCCCGCCTTTAATGACGGGGAGCGATCTGCTTGGCATTGCACAAACAGGTACCGGTAAAACAGCGGCTTTCGCATTGCCTATTCTTGAACGGTTGTTGCGCGATCCAAAGCCAACGCCACGCCGCGGTTGCCGCGCTTTGATCCTTTCGCCAACGCGTGAACTTGCAGGCCAAATTCACGAGAGCTTCCGCTCCTATGGACGTTTCGCCAAACTTTCGAGTGAAGTGGTTTATGGCGGCGTACCGATCGGTCGGCAAATGCGGGCGCTTTTCAATGGCGTTGATATTTTGGTAGCAACACCGGGTCGTTTGCTCGATCTCGTGAATCAACGCGCTGTTCACTTGGGCGATGTAGAAGTGCTTGTGCTCGATGAAGCCGATCATATGCTCGATCTGGGTTTTATCGTCGATATCCGCAAACTTGTTGCGATGACATCGATCAAGCGTCAAACAATGTTATTCTCAGCGACGATGCCAAAGGATATTGCAGAATTGGCCTCGGCCTTCTTGCGCAATCCGACGCGCGTTGAAGTAACGCCTGTTGCAACAACCGCTGAGCGTGTTGAACAACAGATCATTTTTGTTGATACGGCGCATAAGCAGAATTTGCTCCATAAATTAATGGACGATACGACAATTGATCGTGCGCTTGTATTTACACGCACCAAGCACGGCGCTGATAAGGTTGTGAAACGGTTGGAAGAAAAAGGCGTTCGTGCTGCTGCCATTCACGGCAATAAAAGCCAACCGCAACGCGAACGTGCATTAGCCGATTTCAAGGCCGGCAAATTGCGGTTGTTGATTGCAACCGACATTGCAGCGCGCGGGATTGATGTCGACAATGTTTCACACGTCATCAATTTTGATTTGCCTAATATGCCGGAAAGCTATGTCCACCGCATTGGCCGTACCGCACGTGCGGGCGCTACCGGCATTGCGATTTCGTTCTGTGATCGCGAAGAGCATACGTTCTTACGCGCCATTGAAAAAGTTACGCGGCAGCAAATTCCTGTCGTTGAAAATCCGCTTGGCCCCGGTCTTGGCATGCCACCGCAACCGCGCGTGAAGGGTGCACCATCAACCGAAAAGCCACGCACGACGCGCTCGGGCAAACCGGTGTGGCAACGCAATCGCCCAGAGCGTAACCGCAATGAAGGTTCGAGAACCCCAAGCGAGACCGCACCGGGCCACCGCCGCGATGATCCGCCACGCGCTCAAGAGTCTCGCCCTCGGCAAGATCGCCCGCAACAGGGCAAGCCCGCTCAGGGCGCACGCCCGCCCCGCAAGGACGGTCCTGAAGGACGCGATATGGCGCGTGAAGGCAAGGTTCAACGCAATCGTCGCTTTGCGCGATAATCAAGTCCGGACGAGGCGCTTGTTGAAGCGCCTCGCCCTTCCCATCTTTAGGCCATGACACGCCGCCTTCTTAAACCCCTCTGGATTTTCATCGCGCTTCTGTTTTTGCTGGAAGCGTGGTTATGGGATCACATTCAGCCGCTCATCGCGTGGCTTGTCGACCGACTACCCTGGCGTGAATTTAAAGCCGCTTTGTCGCGCGGTGTCGCACAGCTTCCTCCCGTGATTGTTATTTTTCTGTTTGCGTTGCCAGAGGTACTTGGCATTCCCGCGCAGCTTTTTTCGCTTTGGATTGTTGCCAAAGGTGCCGTCGTATTCGGCACGATTTTATTTCTTCTAGCTAAAGGCGTCGGCTTGATGGCGACCTTGGTGCTGTTTGAAGTGTGCCATGAAAAACTGATGGAGCTAAGCTGGTTCCGCTACGCCTATCGTCTTGTAACCGATGCGCGGGCTTGGGCAAAAGTGCAAGTGAAACCGATGCTTGATGAGATTGCACGGTTACGTGGCAAGGTTATGCTCCGCGTGAAAGCTGTTCTTGGCGAAGGCGGTTTTTTTGAAATGCTGCGCCGGATTAGAGCGGCGGTGAAAAAGCGATCTGCGCGATAGGCAAAGACCCTTTTACCTCATGGTGAGCCGCGCTGAAAGCGCGTGTCGAACCACGGTGCATTGTTCTGCGCCAGTCCTTCGTCTCACGGCTTCGCCGTGGCTCAGGATGAGGTGAGTGGATGGGTGATCAATGAATCTCCGGCTCTGGCAATGCGTCATTGCCTTCGAGGAAATCATAATCGCATCCTTCATCAGCCTGAGTGACATGGGCACCATGAAGTCGCACATAGCCGCGCGGTGCGGGCTTTTTGGGTGCCTTCCATTGGGCCAAGCGTGTTACTATTTCTGAATCAGAGATATCGAGGTGCAAGACACGATTTTGCACATCAACCGTAATCAAATCTCCGTTCCGAACCGCAGCAAGAGGACCGCCGATGGCAGCCTCAGGTGCAACATGCAAGATACAAGCGCCATAGCTTGTTCCACTCATGCGCGCATCTGAAATACGGACCATATCGCGGATGCCTTGTTTCAAAAGTTTTTTCGGGATCGGTAACATGCCCCATTCGGGCATGCCCGGCCCACCGACTGGCCCTGCGTTGCGAAACACGAGCACATGATCGGGCGTTACATCGAGCGTTTCATCATTAATAGCGCGCATCATGGAATCATAATCGTCGAACACAAGAGCGGGACCTGTATGCTGCGTCAGATGGGCTTCGGCGGCTGCAGGTTTCATCACCGCACCGCGTGGTGCGAGATTGCCTGTTAGAACGGCAATGCTTCCACCTGCTGCAATCGGATTATCGAGGGGACGTATAATATCTTCGTTCCAGATCTTAGCGTCTTTATAACGCTCGGCTAGTGTTGTTCCCGTAACTGTCTTTTCATTGGCATGAAGCAAAGGTAAGAGCTGTTTAAAAAACGCAGGAAAGCCGCCTGCATAGAAAAAATCTTCCATTAAAAATTCGCCCGAGGGACGAAGATTAGCGATCACGCCCACGCGATGGGAAAGGCGATCAAACTCGGAGAGAGGGAGATCAATGCCAGCACGGCGGGCCATGGCAACAAGGTGAATAATGCCGTTGGTTGAGCCGCCCATGGCCATTAAAGCGAGGATGGCATTTTCAAACGATGCTTTGGTAAGAATGCGTTGCGGCGTAATGTCTTTCCAGACCATATCAACACATTCAACACCGCATGAAACCGCCATGCGCGTATGGCCTGAATCAGCGGCGGGGATGGAGGCAGCCCCCGGTAGTGTGAAGCCCAAGATTTCGGCGATGCCTGCCATGGTTGAGGCGGTGCCCATGGTCATGCAGGTGCCAAAGGAACGGGCAATGCCTTGCTCCATCTCGCGCCACTCGGCATCGGTTATGTTTCCGGCTTCTTTATCCGCCCAATATTTCCAAACATCAGAACCAGAGCCTAATTGCTTACCTGCCCAATTGCCACGGAGCATGGGACCTGCCGGCATGAAGATGGCCGGTATATTCATACTGATAGCGCCCATGAGAAGGCCCGGGACGGTCTTGTCACAACCGCCAAGCAAAACGGCGCCATCGACGGGATGAGAGCGTAATAATTCTTCCGTCTCCATCGCCAGAAAATTGCGATAGAGCATGGTGGTTGGCTTTACAAAATTTTCGGATAGCGAGAGCGCAGGCAATTCCATCGGAAAGCCGCCCGCCTGCCATATGCCACGCTTCACTTCTTCGGCGCGCGTCCGCAGATGGGTGTGGCAGGGATTGGCCTCGCTCCATGTGTTGATGACGGCTATCACGGGCTTACCCATGAAGTCTTCATACCGATGACCCATTTGTAAAGCGCGCGACCGATGACCAAAAGAGCGTAAATCATTGGCGGCAAACCAACGATGGCTGCGCAGCGTCTCGGGCGTTTTACGGGTCATCACTCACACTTTCAAAACTGGCCTTTGGCGTACCAATCACGAATGCGGGCATCCATCCAATCGGTCTCAATGGCAGCGGATGGAATTTGCCCTACCCAAGCGTGGAAAGCGTGCATCATGCCGCGCGCAACGCGCCATGTGTGGGGAATATCCGCCTCTGCCAGACGACGGGCAAAAATAGCGGCATCGTCAGCGAGCGGATCGCATTCAGCGCTGAGCAGGATTGTCGCTGGCCAATCGGTATGAACCGCATGACGCGCGGGAGAAAATTCGGGATGCTCGACGGAGCCTGATTTACCGCGATAGGCTTCGATGAAGAGATCAAGCGCGGTACGCTCAAGAAAATAGCCGGTGCTGTAGAGGTGGGTTGAAGGCAGCGTCTGCGTCAAATCAAGCCAAGGACTCATCAGGAACAATAGGCTGATGGGAGAATTGCCTTTGGCCAAGAGACGCTGCGTGACGGCTGCGACAAGGCCCGCACCTGCGCTGATACCACCAAAGCCAAGCTTTGAAGTTGCAATACCCTCAATCGCGCCTGAGGCAATGGCCTCGATGATATCCTCACCATCATCAACACCTGCAGGCCACGGATCTTCCGGCGCCAGCCGATAGGACATGGAAACAACATTGGCCGGAACGGAGGCGGCAAGCCGCAAGGCTTCATGATGCACATCGTCGAGCCCGCCAACCGCATAACCGCCGCCATGCACGAAGACCAATGTTGGCAAGGCGTGGCCGCCGTCAGGGCGGTAGATACGGATAGGCCGCTCACCGCCGCGTGTGCCAATCGTTGATTTTTCTACATTGACGCTGGCGCGTTCTTCGATCGTTTTTTTCACCGGAAATTGAACCCGGCCCCAATGACGCTGTTCAGGGAAATTTTGCCCCGTGCGAGCCGGGACGCCATTTTCCTTTTGCCAATTCCCTAACAAGGAAATGAGCGCGGTGACTTCAGGGTGGAGCGGCATGGAAGACCTCTATCGGCAAATTAAAATAGAAACCAAAGCGTAAGACCCCATCAATCGATCTTGATCGGCGTTACATCAAGCGTTTTTTGCATGAAGACGAGATCAAGCCAACGATCGAATTTCCAGCCGACTTCTTTCAATCGTCCCGTTTCAACAAAACCGAAATCACGATGGAATTTAAGCGAGCCTGTATTGCCCGCTTCAATGCCGCCGATCATGACATGTTTGCCCAGGGCTTTGGCGGCGTCAAACAAGGGCGGCATGAGTTGCTTGCCGATGCCTTTGCCGTGGTGATGGCGGTGCACATAAATCGAATGTTCGACCGAGTGGATATAGCCGTCATGCGGACGGAAATCACCGAAGCTTGCGAAACCCGCAATCTCCGAGCCTAAAACGGCGACAAGGATGGGATAATTTTTTTCCCGCCGTTCTGCATACCATGCCCGACGATTTTCAAGCGTATAGGCGTAATGGGACCATATAGCGGTCGTGTTTAGGATCGCGTCATTGACGATCTCGAGAATGCCGGCGAGATCGGCTTCGGTCGCCGGGCGGATGGCCACTTGCATGCTCCATATCCTTTTTCGAGGCATTTCGACCCATTCTGGCCGAAAAATACCTATATTGCGCCAAACGCAGCTCGATTGGCCTTGTTATTTCGAATTTTAGCGTTACCTGAATCCTTGGATTCCCATCATACCGAAGGATAGCCTATCGTGAGCTTGCTGCAAAATCTGAACTGGCGCTACGCAACCAAGAAAATGGACCCCTCCAAAAAGGTCGAGCAAGAAAAGCTAGACAGGATCCTGGAAGCGATCCGGCTGACACCCACCTCGAGCGGGCTGCAACCCTATCAGGTTCTCGTGATTACCAATCAGGAGATCAAAGAAAAGATCAAGGCGATGTCCTGGGATCAATCGCAAGTAGCCGATTGCTCGCATCTGCTCGTGTTCGCCGCTTGGGATGATTACACCGCCGAGCGGATCAATGGTTCGTTTGATTATACAATCGCAGAACGCGGCGTCGGGACGAATGAGCGGACGGAAGCCTACCGCAACAACATGCTCGCCAATTATCCGCCACGTGGGCCTGAGGTGAATTTCCAACATACGGCCAAACAAACCTATATCGCGCTTGGCTTTGCACTGATCGCAGCGGCTGAAGAAGGCGTTGATGCGACGCCGATGGAAGGCTTTGATCCGGCAGCCGTCGATGAGCTTTTGGGCCTGCGCGCGAAGGGGCTACGCTCGGTCACGCTCTTGCCGCTCGGTTATCGCGATGCGGCAAATGATTGGCTCTTGCCGCTCAAAAAAGTGCGTCGGGCGCGTGAGAATTTTATTGTCGAGATTAAGTAAATTTTACAGCACTAAAAAAGGCCGCCACTCGTTCAAGAGCGGCGGCTTTTTTATTAGCCTGCAACGGCGAAAGGCTCCGCAGGCAAATCACGTGTGGTCCGGTACACACCTGACCAATAGAGCAAGGGATCCGACCAATCGCCCAAATCAACCGCTTCGATGCGGCCGATGACAATGGCGTGGGAATGACGCTCGATAATTTCCTCGACCGTGCAATCAAACGAAGCGAGTGCGCCTTCAAGCAAGGGAGCCCCTGTGACAAGGTTTTTCCAACGGGCACCTAAGAAACGGGCTGGACCTTTTTCGCCGCCACGTCCAGCAAAGCGATCGGCCAAATCCTGCTGACTGGCATCAAGCAAATTAACGCCAAAGGAGCGATACTCGGACAGAAGCGGCCAGGCGGAAGCATTACGGTTGATGCAGACCAAAAGCCTGGGCGGTTCAGCCGATAGCGAGGTAACAGAGGTAGCGGTTAAGCCCGTCCGGTCTTCACCATTTCCAACGGTAATAAGACCGACACCGCCCGCTAGGCGACGCATGGCTTGACGAAAGACCACTGGATCAATTGACGGGTTCATATCACATACTCCTCGGTTTGGGATTTTGATTTTAAAAGGGCGGTCAATAAATGTTCTTCCAGTTCGCCAAACTGCACTGAGCCACGGCGACGCGGACGGGCAAAGGGAATGGGAAGATCAAGCGCAATTCGGCCATTTTCGATCAGCACGACGCGGTCGGCTAAGGTAAGCGCTTCAGTGACATCATGGGTTACCAAAATGGCGGTGAAACCTTGCTCGAACCAAACCCGCTCAAGAAGGCTTTGCATGCCGATGCGGGTGAGTGCATCTAACGCACCGAGCGGTTCATCGAGCACCAAAAGATCAGGCTTGCTAACGAGCGCGCGCGCCAAGGCCACACGCTGCTTTTGACCACCCGATAAAACGTCCGGCCATTCACCGCCACGATCACCAAGCCCCACGGCCTCAAGGGCAGAACGCGCATGCGCAAAGGCTTGATGACGTGTGGCTTGAGGACCTAAGCCGAAGGCTACGTTTTCAATGACACTTGCCCATGGCAAAAGGCGTGGCTCTTGATACATGATGCGAGCAACCGTCTTATGACCCTTGCTTGCGTCGATCGCTAATTGGCCTTTATAGGCATTGTCCAAGCCCGCGATGATGCGCAGCAAAGTACTTTTACCTGAACCAGACTGACCTATAATAGCAACAAATTCACCCGGCTTGATCTCGAGATCTACGCCTTCAAGAACAGATGTTTCACCAAAGGATCGTGTAATGCCGTGCAATGTAACAGACGCACCGTGCGCTGTTCCATCCTGTTGACGAGCAGCAACACTCATAGCCGCGCTCCCTTCCGATAAGCAGGATGCCAAGAGAGACTAAGCCGCTCAATGACACGCACCGAACCGTCCGCCACTTTTCCCAAAAGGGCATAGATCAAGATTGCAAGAACAACGACATCGGTCTGCATGAATTCACGAGCACTCATAGCCATATAGCCAAGGCCAGATTGGGCAGCGATCGTCTCGGCGACAATCAGCGTCAACCACATGATGCCCAGCGCATAGCGAAGCCCGACCAAAATGGAGGGTAGCGCACCGGGAAGAATGACGCGGCGAAAAAGCTCAAAGCCCTTAAAACCATAAGAGCGCGCCATTTCGACGAGTTGCGGATCGACGGTTCGAATGCCATGAAACGTATTGATGTAGATTGGAAAAAACACACCGAACGAGACTAAAAATAATTTGGCTTCTTCACCTATGCCGAACCACACGATAACCAAAGGAATTAAAGCGAGGTTAGGAATGTTTCGAACCATCTGAATCGTTGTGTCGGTCGAACGTTCAGAGAGCCGCGATAAGCCATTTGATAGCCCAAGCGCGAACGCAAGGGTGCCACCGACGATGAGACCTGAAAAAGCGCGTTTGAAGCTAATGGCCGCATTGATCAACAATTCACCTGATATAGTGAGGCGCCACGCCGCTTTTGCAACATCAGAGGGTGCTGGCAAAATCGATGGCGGCAAGGCGCCATAGCTTGCCGATGCCTGCCAAAGAACCAGCACCGTAAGTGGCAAAAGCCACGGCACAAAGCCATTTGGCGATACCAGTAAGAGAGAGACAAACGTGTCTCTCTTCCGATGGGAATGTCGAGTGGCCAAAAGCGCAAGCTCGCTCATTTTATCCTCACGACGCCGAAACGCGGATGCCTGTGCCACTCACACCGAATTCACCCGGTGCAGTTGTGTGGCGTATACCCGATCCGGTTTGGATGCCGAGTTTCGGGAACAGCAATTCGGCGGTCTGATAGGCTTCTTCGAGATGCGGATAGCCAGAGGCGATGATCGTTTCGATGCCAAGCGCTTGATATTCGCGCAAACGGGTAGCGACCGTATCTGCATCACCGACAAGTGCCGTGCCTGCACCACCACGTACCAACCCGATGCCTGCCCATAAATTGGGAGCAATTGTGAGATTGTCGCGACGGCCGCCACGATGCAGCGCACTCATGCGCTTCTGGCCTACGGAATCCGACTCGGCTGCAAATTTCTTTTGTGCCGCATCAATCGCTTCATCGGGCAAATGACGAATGAGCTTATCAGCCGCCGCCCATGCTTCCTCGTCGGTGTCGCGAACGATCAGATGAATCCGCAGACCGAATTTAACCGTGCGGCCAAAAGCCTTCGCGCGCTGACGCACTGCATCAAGCTTCAACCGTACATCGTCCAGCGGTTCACCCCATGTCAAATAGGTATCGACATGCTCGGCAGCGACATCAATGGCTGCATCCGAGGAGCCACCAAACCAAATGGGCGGAGAAGGTTGCTGCACGGGTGAAAAATCAAGCCGAGCGCCTTTTACTTTTAAATATTTACCTTCAAAATCGACCTTCTCGCCGCGTAAAAGCCGCGCGTAAATCGTCAAGAATTCGGCCGTGTGCGCGTAGCGCTCATCATGGGGCAAAAAGATTCCATCGCCCGCCAATTCAGTTGGATTGCCGCCAGTTACAACATTGACGAGGTACCGGCCATTGCTGATGCGATCAAGCGCTGCCGCTTGACGCGCGACATAAGTGGGCGATGCAACACCGGGACGGAGTGCCAACAAAAAGCGGAGGCGCTCTGTATGGCTCGCCAAGGCTGCAGCTGTGATCCACGGATCATCGCAGGATTTCCCAGTGGGAAGAAGAACACCACCGAAGCCTAGCCGATCGGCAGCCTGAGCGATTTGCTTCAGATAGCCAAATTCAGCAGGTCGATGGCCTTTATCGGTACCAAGATAAGACCCATCCCCGCTGACGGGAATAAACCAGAAAATATCGAGAGGTTTTTCATTCGATGGTGAGTGGAAAGGCGTGACGGACATTGTGCAATTCTTTCATTTTAAAAAAGTGCGCTGCGGCCCAAAGGGGAAAAGGAGCGCGCAGCGCGAGGAAGGGAGGTGGAACAAAAATCAGGTGGATGGCTTCCATGCCCATACAATATCTTTAATCGTGACCGCCTTAGGGATCAGACCCAAAGCAAGGAAGCGATCCGCATTGCGTTGCTGTTCTGAAATCACAGCATCTCTAATTGGGCTGATTACAAATTCCGTGCGATCAACCGCCTTTTGCTGGGCTTCAACGGCGATGCCTGTTGCCTTCGATAATATCGCGGTTACGTCCGAGTGATGGCTTTCTGCCCATTGCGCCGTGTTGGATGCAGCTTGGTTGATCAGTGAAACAAGCTCAGGATTGGTTTTGACAAAACTGCCATTGGCCAACAAAAATGAATTCTGTTCGACAATGCCTTGAGCCGGAGCCAGAACGCGTGTGCCAGCTTGCGCTTCAGCAACCGCATAGAAGGGATCCCAAATGGTCCAGGCATCCACCGCGCCTCTTGCAAAGGCTGCAGCGCCATCAGCAGGCGTCAAATAAACAGGCTCTATATCCTGATAGGTGAGGCCTGCCTTTTCAAGCGCAGCAATGGTTAGATTATGCGCCGATGATGCTTTGGCAAAACCCAGCTTCTTGCCTTTTAAATCGCCCAGCGTTTTGATGGGTGAATCTTCTTTAACGAGAATTGCCGCGCCGGCACCGGCTGCTTCTTGGGCAGCGACATAAACGATATTGGCACCTGCGGCTTGCGCGAAAATCGGGGGAGCATCACCTGTGTATCCATAATCAATGCTGCCAATATTCAACGCTTCTAAAAGCGGAGGGCCAAAAGAGAACTCAACCCACTTAACCGAAATATTTTTGGCCTTGAAAAACTCGTCCAACTGGCCTGTTTCTTTAGCGAGATAAAGTAGACCATTTTTTTGGTAGCCAATGCGAATTTCCTTCGGCGTCGATTGCGCAAAAAGAGACGCGGGCGAAAGAGCAACAGCAGCGAGTGACGTAGCAAGAACAGCCTTTAAAAAGGAACGCTTACCAAGCGTGTTTGATGTTTTTGAATGCGACATGGTTAAAAACCTTTTCGAACAAATTTGCTTCTGCGCTGGCTATCGGATGCCAAATTTTGGATGCATCTCGCCAATTCCTTAAACGACAGGAGCAGGAAGAATGGGGTGATTGAAGTTCCGGTTATCGCCCCGGTAGGCGGGTCCTGTTTATGGACAACAGCAATGCGACATCATGGTACTTCTCCTTCGCTATGGAGCCCACGAAATCGCCGGAACATTCCGGTTCGTGGCGCTTTAGCATTTGGTGACGCGGTGCAAGCTGCTCGCTTCAAATCTCCGCGACCGACCCGGGTAGAGCCGATGGGTAAAAGATGACGCAGGGTTGCCTTTCCGTCAACGAGAATGTTCTTTTAAAAGTACGAGAAAAAGAGAATATCGTTCTGAAAATCGGCGAAATAATAGAAATTATTATCTGTTGGGTGCCATTTCATCTCTTTCGGGCTTGACGGAGAGAAGACATCGGTCAATTTTGTTCGAAATTCAGAACAAAATTTTACAAGGTTAGCAGCGATGGATGCCATCGATCGTAAGATCCTCATCGAATTGCAGCGGGATGCGACCATCTCGGTTGCCGAACTGGCCAGCCGGGTTGGCCTATCCCAGACGCCGTGCTGGAAGCGCGTTCAGCGATTGGAAGAAGACGGCGTTATTTTAAAGCGCGTGGCGCTGGTCTCACCCGAACAGATTGGGCTCGGTCTCACGGTATTTGTTTCGATTGAGACGGGCGACCATTCGATGGAATGGCTAACGCAATTTGCAAATTTTGTGGCGGCGCAGCCGGAAGTCATGGAAGTCTATCGCATGGCGGGCGATATTGACTATGTGTTGCGCGTGACCGTTGCCGATATGGCGGCCTATGATGGATTTTATAAGCGGTTGATTTCCGGTGCGCAGCTTAAAAACGTGACATCGCGCTTTGCGATGGAGCGGATTAAGGCTGAGACATCCTATCCAATTGCGCTGTAAGTTTGATCAGCCTATCGTCGCGGCTTGGTCAGCTTGAAGGATTAAGCCTATTGACGATAATAGAATCCGCTCATTCTGAAGGGTTTATAAGCGAAGCCATTGAGCTTGCATGGGCCGATGATGTCTCTTTTGAAGAAATCAAAAAGCGGCTGGGATTATCCGAACCGGAAGTGATTGATGTCATGCGGCGGCATATGAAGCCTTCCAGCTTCCGCATGTGGAGAAAGCGCGTTTCGGGACGGAAAACAAAGCATCGTAAATTGATGCTGAACTCGAGCGAGAGCAAAGCAATTGAGTTACTAGATCCGGACGCAGAAGTTTGAGTCGCGAGTTATAAATCTTAGACACATATTGATATCGCCAGTCCGCCTACGCTCTTCGAGCGGCGTCGAACACTGCTTCATCTAAGACGCTGTTGCTCCGCGTGGCCGCGCCACGCATAGCACCATCGGGGCGAAGCGTGGTGGAGCTGAGCGGAATCGAACCGCTGGCCTCCTCATTGCGAACGAGGCGCTCTCCCAACTGAGCTACAGCCCCCCATGGTCATCGGCCGAAACCGCCTTCCATAAGAAGATATCGAAATATTAGTTTTCCGCCTTTTTGGCAAGGTTTCGCTTAAAAGAGACGGACATTCTTACGAAAAATATTCCGATCGACCATCGTCAGCCGCGCTATTAACCCCTATATAGACCTGACTGGTTTCACAGAGGCGAAACTGTCTTCGCCGTTAAACAAGGAAATACAACCTATGTCGCTTTCGCTTTACGATCTGTCCGTACCCGTTTTTACCCATTCGTTAAAAGCGCTTGCAGAAATACTGAAAAAGGCCGAGGCGCATGCGGATGCCAAAAAGATTGAGCATTCCGTGTTTTTAACGGCACGGCTTGCGCCTGATATGTTTGCCCTCACGCGGCAGGTTCAACTGGCAACGGATTTTGCCAAAGGCGGATCGGCTCGCACGGCTGGCGTTGATGTGCCAAGCTATGAAGACAAGGAAGCAACCTTTGCCGAACTGCATGCCCGCATCGAAAAGACGATTGCGTTTATCAATGCTATTCCGAAGGACAAGTTTGTTGGTGCCGAAGACCGCGACATTGTCGTTCCGATGCGTCCTGAGCCAAAGACCTTCAACGCTTTGACCTATTTGCGTCATGGCGCCTTGGCTAACTTCTTTTTTCATACGACTACGACCTATGACATTCTTCGCCATAATGGCGTTGAAATTGGCAAGCGTGATTTTCTGGGTGTTTACTGATCCCATGGGTTTTGCCAAAGCCTATTTTCAGAGCTTCGTCGTCGCACTCGCTTTACTGAGTGCGACGCTACCCATGGGTGCTGCAATGGCCAATACCGAAGAGCCGGAATTCACGCTTGTTAGCAAAGAAGACGCTTTCGAACTGCGCGATTATGCGCCGATGATCGCGGCTGAAGTTTCGGTCGACGGCGAGCGGGACAGCGCGGCCAGTGCAGGGTTTCGCATTTTGGCCGGCTATATTTTTGGTGGCAATGCGGGTTCTGCCAAGATTGATATGACCGCGCCTGTTACCCAATCAAAAGGCGACACGATTGCGATGACAGCACCTGTCACGCAAACGGGTGACGCAGGCGTTTGGACCATCCGGTTCTTGATGCCAAAGGGCTATACGCTCAAGACACTGCCTAAGCCGAACGATGCACGGATTAGGTTCGTCGAAATTACGGGACGCCGCGTGGCTGTCTTGCGATTTTCGGGCTTGTGGAGTGAGAGCAATTTGATGTCGCACCGCGACGAATTGGCGACCCTCCTCAAAGCCAAGAAATTAAAGCCGCAAGGTGAACCGAGCTTTGCGTTTTATGATCCACCTTGGCAGCCGTTTTTCTGGCGTCGTAACGAGATTATGTGGGAAGTCAGCAAGCATTAAGCTGCCATTTCTTCCATCAGATGGTGGGTAATCTCTTTGACCGAATGTTTGGTCAGGTCTTTGTGAATTTCGGCGACAATCAGCTTTGAAAATTCCTCCGGCATGATGTGGCGAAGTTCAGCCAGGGTGCGGGGCGGCGCGACAATCACAATACGCTTCAACTTCTCACGCTTGGCGAGTTCGACGAGACCGGCGATGATGTCATGGGCGAAACGGTCTTCAGCCAGTTGATGCCAATCAACCGGTTCAGCGCTACCACTGCGCGGCCCGACACTCGCGAACACACGCCCCGGCCGATCGGTCCCCAAATCGTGATTGGGCGGATTGGTTTGATGAAGAACGGTTTCAACCGTGAGAACCGGTAAGAGAGCCGTTCCCTCATTGAACAGAATAAGCGCTTTTTTGCCGTCGCCGACGACAATATGGGTTCCGGTAGCCAATGCAGCATAGGTCATACAATTCATCCCTGCGTCATGAGTGACGCGGGGTTAATGCCTAGAGTGCAGCCTCGGTTGCGTGTAGGGCTAAGTTATTTTGCGTTGCCGGGTCGTCTCGTTGCCAAAGCCACGCCCAAGACGGTGAGGCCGAGACCAACCATCTGGACGAGTTGCATCGTCTCGCCAAAGGCCATCCAAGCTTCAATCGCGACGCTTGGTGGCACGAGATAAATCAAAGCGGCGGCCCGCGAGACGGCTCCCTCACGAATCAGCAGAAGCAGTAGCCCGATGGCGCCTAGCGAGAGAGCGAATACCGACCAGGCCATGACCGCGATCAGCGGCAAGCCCCAATCCAAACGCAAAGGCTCAAGAAGCAAGGCTGCGGGCGTTACGACGATAAACGCACCGGCATATTGAAGTGCTGTTACCGTCCGCAAATCACCTTTGGGAATAAACCGCTTTTGGTAAAACGTACCGAAGGTGACCGAGACCATGGCGAGCATGTTGATGGCCAGAGGACCCAACGCTTCGGCCAAATGGGCCGGATCAACGACAGATAATTTCGGCTCCAGCACGAAAACAATGCCGCAAAATCCTAAAAAGATCCCGAGCCATTGGAGCGGTCCAATGCGCTCGCGTAGGATAAGGGGCGCAAGAAAGGCGGTTAAAATCGGCTGGATAGCCGCAACAAGGCCCGAGATGCCCGTCGGGACGCCATGGGCGATGGCCCACCACACGCCGCCCAAATAAAGCGCATGGAGCAATACGCCCGACATCATCGCGTGTAGAATTCCGCGACCTTTGGGCCATTCAGCGCGTGAAACAACGATAATGACGAGCATGGCAGCAAAGGCCAGCACAAAGCGCGCGGATAAAAACGTCAGTGGATCGGCGTAATCGGCACCATAACGTGCCGAAACCCAGCCAGTGGACCAAATGGCCACAAAAAGCGCAGGCGCAAGGCGTAGGAGCAAAGATGGGGAGGATTTTGACACGAGAAGGATCCGGACGCCAAGATTGGACTGGGTCGTGATAGCGAAGGAATCCAGAACGGTCGAGGGCTCGAGCTAACAAATTATTGACGCAAAGATTGACAATCCGGCCATATCCGTATTTTTGGGGTCATCCATCAATTTTCAGATCAGGCCCATGTCCCTTTCCGTTTCGAAAAAAGCGAAATCGAAAACTTCAACCGCCACAAAAGGCGGCAAGACGTTCTGATATGGTCCTCGCTCCGGTCTCTCCCCCCGGCGGGGATGAGACGAAGGGCCCGTCAAGCGGGTTCACAAGGGGAGCCAAAGAGCCGTTAAACAAAGGATCACGATAATGGGTTTCAAGGTCGCAGTCGTCGGCGCCACAGGGAATGTGGGCCGTGAAATGCTTTCCATCCTCGCCGAGCGCGCCTTTCCGGCAGACGAGGTTGTGGCACTTGCCTCCTCGCGCAGCTTGGGCACCGAAGTCTCCTATGGTGACAAAGTGTTGAAGGTACAAAACCTCGAGCATCATGATTTCTCCAAAACCGATATCTGCCTGATGTCGGCCGGCTCGGAGGTTTCCAAAACTTGGTCACCAAAAATCGGCGCGATGGGTTGCTTGGTGATCGATAATTCCTCCTGCTGGCGCTATGACGAGCGCGTACCCTTGATTGTGCCAGAAGTGAATGCGGATGTGCTGACCCGCTTCATGGCCGATGCCAATCGCCTCAACATCATCGCCAACCCAAATTGCTCAACCGCACAGCTCGTTGTGGCGTTGAAGCCTTTGCATGACAAGGCAACGATCAAGCGCGTTGTGGTGGCGACCTACCAATCGGTTTCGGGCGCGGGCAAAGATGCGATGGATGAACTCTTCAACCAGTCGCGCGCGATATTCTCGGCCACCGATGTGAAAGTTGAAAAATTCACGAAGCGTATCGCCTTCAACGTGATCCCGCATATCGATGTGTTCCTCGATGACGGGTATACGAAAGAAGAATGGAAGATGGTCGTCGAGACGAAGAAGATTCTCGATCCGAAGATCAAGCTAACAGCAACCTGCGTTCGCGTGCCTGTCTTTATCGCGCATTCGGAAGCGGTGAATGTGGAATTTGAAAATCCGATTACGGCAGAGGAAGCCACCGCGATACTTCGCTCGGCGCCGGGCTGCCTTGTCGTCGATAAGCGCGAACCGGGTGGATATATCACGCCGCATGAAGCAGCCGGCGAAGATGCAACCTATATTTCGCGCATCCGCGAAGACTCGACCGTTGAGAATGGTTTAGCTTTCTGGTGCGTGTCAGACAATTTACGCAAGGGTGCAGCGCTGAATGCGATTCAAATTGCCGAGTCGCTGATTAACCGGAAGCTGCTAAAGCCAAAGGCTTAATCGGCAATTCTATTCCAGCATGTCATGGCAGGCACTGTGCCTGCCATCCATGACTGAGAGCATAACGCGGTCCTTTTAAGTATGTCGTGGATGGCCGAGCCAAACCCGGCCATGACGGTTAAAGGACGGTATTACAATTACGGGACTAAACCTCTTCCGCTCGCATTAAGGATACGCGAGCTGGTAAATCTTCCATCGCCGCATGAAACTGGCCGGTGACGGAATCGCGAATTTTTAACGATCCTGAGAAGACATCGAAATAGGCGCCATGAAGTCCTATTTTGCCGCGACCTGCCAAAATATTTACGCAGGGAAATGTCATTAAATTTTCAAGCGTTTTGCCGATTGAAGCGAGCGCCAATTTTTCAGCGTAATCATCAAAACTCAGGGATCCGCGAGGTCCCATTTCTTTGGCAGCCGGTGTTACTAGATTAATCCATTTACCGATAAAATCGCCGGGCGACAGCGGCTGGCTTTCATCATCTGCGTAGGCGCGAATACCACCACAGCGGCCATGACCTAAAACAACAATATGTTTGACGCGCAGTGCTTGCACCGCAAATTCTAAGGCTGCCGATGTGCCGTGATATTCGCCTGCCGTTTCATAGGGCGGCACTAAATTTGCAACATTACGCACGACGAATAATTCGCCGGGACGCGCATCAAAAATAACTTCCGGTGAGACGCGGCTATCACAGCAGCCAATCACCATGATTTCCGGTTTTTGACCTGTCGCAGCAAGCTCTTCAAACCGCTCGCGCTCGCGCGGTAACCGACCAGCGACGAATGCCTTGTAACCATCCTGCAATTGTTGGGGAAACATGACGTGCTCCTTTGATCGTTTCGATTCGATATAGAAGCCGTACGCTCCTTAATCAACGAATATAAATGTAAAATTTAAACACAAAAAATTTGGTGATTAATTTGTAACAATTACAAATTCCTAGTGTGAACTATTCAAAGTTTTATCACCGTCGTCGGGTCAACATTAGCACCACACAAGAGAACGCCGATTCGCTCGCCGCGCTGAGGTTTATAAGCGCCAGAAAGAAGAGCCGCCAAAGCAGCAGCGCCACCCGGTTCACTCATAATGCGGAAGTCGCTCCATAGAATTTTTTGTGCTTCACGAATAGCGTCATCGCTTACAAGGGCCACGTGATCGACGGCAGCTTTAGCAATATCAAACGCCATTTGTCCGACCCGCTTTGCACCAAGCGAATCCCCTGCAACCGAATTCACTTCGACGGGAACAGGTCCACCTGCTTCAAGAGCCGCGTGCAAGCATCGTGAACCTTCCGGTTCAACACCGATGATCTTCACTTTATTATGCCACCATGCCGCCATGCCACCAATCAGCCCGCCGCCGCCGCAGGCAATGAGGACGGTATCGGGTAAGGCATCATCAGCCTCCCATTCCAATGCAATCGTTCCTTGGCCTGCAAGAGTGGTGAGGGCATCAAAAGGATGAATGAGCAGCGATCCGCTTTCGTTTGCATAGGTATTACAAGCCGCTTGGGCATCATCATATCGCGCACCACCGACAACAACCTCCGCGCCGAAGGAGCGTATAGTTTCAATCTTGATCGGCGATGAAATTTCGGGGACAAAAATTTTGGCTTTGACGCCAAGTTGACGAGCAGCAAATGCAACAGCCGCTCCATGATTGCCGCCCGATGCCGCTGTCACGCCTGCTTTTGGCAATGGTGAAGAGAGCAAACCATTAAACGCACCACGCGATTTAAACGAACCAGCATGCTGCAAAAATTCAAGTTTAAAAAGGATTGCTGCATCAAGGCCAAACGTATTGGCATTGAGCGGCAAGAGCGGTGTATGCCGAATATGCGGCGCGATCCGGTGATAGGCTTCCGTGATCTCGTCGCGTGTTATCGGCAATGCCATTCGATTGTTAATCCTTAGCCCGCAATTTTTTGCAATTGCTTGAGAACCGCTTCACCCATTTCAGTGGTGCTCACGGCGTTTTGTCCTGGTGATGCAATATCCTTCGTGCGCAAACCCTGATCGAGCACATCCGAGATCGCGCGCTCGAGCAAATCGGCTTCATTGGTCATGCCGAAAGAATAGCGCAAGGTCATTGCGAAAGAACCGAACATCGCAATCGGATTGGCCAAGCCCTTGCCAGCAATATCGGGAGCCGAACCATGCACGGGCTCGTACATGGCTTTGCGCTTACCGGTTTTTTCATTCGTCGCGCCGAGTGCAGCGGATGGCAACATACCGAGCGAACCCGTGAGCATGGCGGCGACATCGGACAGCATATCGCCAAAGAGATTATCGGTGACGATCACGTCAAACTGCTTAGGCCAACGCACAAGCTGCATGCCAAGCGCATCAGCGAGTTGATGCTCGAGCATCACATCCGGATATTCACGCTTGTGAAGCGCGGTGATCACTTCGTTCCACAACACACCCGAGCGCATGACATTGCGCTTTTCCGACGAGGTTACTTTGTTCTTACGCTTGCGGGCCATTTCAAACGCGACACGGCCAATGCGCTCGATTTCATGCGTTGTATAAACCTGCGTATCAACCGCACGCTTCTCGCCATTCTCAAGCGTGACGATTTCTTTCGGCTCGCCGAAATAAACGCCGCCTGTGAGTTCGCGTACGATGACGATATCGAGACCTTCAACCAGATCACGCTTCAAGGAAGACGCATCAGCAAGTGCCGGATAGCAAATGGCCGGGCGAAGATTGGCGAAAAGTTCTAACTCTTTACGCAGACGCAAAAGACCTGCTTCCGGACGCGCTTCATAAGGCACCTTATCCCATTTAGGGCCGCCTACCGCACCGAATACAACCGCATCCGATTCATGAGCGAGTTTCATCGCAGCATCGGTGATAGCGACCTTATGCGCGTCATATGCGGAACCGCCGACAAGATCGCTTTCGGTTTCAAACGATCCCATGCCAGTTTTGTTCATCCACGAGACGAGTTTTTGAACTTCGGTCATCACTTCAGGGCCGATGCCGTCGCCGGGCAGAAGGAGGAGTTTTTGCGTTGCCATGGATGAACTCTTTTAGAAAACGGGAAAGGGAAAGATGAGAGTTTTTAGAGCCAAGGGCGGGATTTAGCGGCCTTGGATTCGTAGGTATCGATCGAAGGCGCTTTTTCCATCGTCAGGCCGATATCATCGAGGCCGTTGAGAAGAAGATGCTTGCGGAACTCGTCCATGTCGAACTTCACAACGCCACCATCTGGCCCATGAATTTCCTGAGCTTGAAGATCTACCGTCATCGTCGCATTTGCACCGCGACGCGCATCTTCCATCAGCTTGTCGAGGTCTTCTTGCGAAACCTTGATCGGCAAGATGCCGTTCTTGAAGCAGTTGTTATAAAAAATATCGGCGAAGCTGGTTGAGATTACGCAACGGATGCCGAAATCAAGAAGCGCCCATGGTGCATGCTCACGCGATGAACCGCAGCCGAAATTATCGCCCGCAACAAGAATCTCGGCCTTGCGATAGGCTGGCTTGTTGAGAACGAAATCGGGATTTTCGCTACCATCTTCATTAAAGCGCATTTCCGCGAATAGGCCTGTGCCCAAGCCCGTGCGCTTGATGGTTTTCAGATATTGCTTCGGAATAATCATGTCGGTGTCGACATTCATAATGTCGAGAGGGGCTGCGACACCGGTGAGAGTGGTAAAGGGCTGCATTGTATTGGCCTCGAATGAGAATAGGTTCTAACGGAAGTCAAAGAGGAATAAGGGTGATTAACCCCAATTCCTCACATCAACGAAATGTCCTTCAATCGCTGCTGCTGCGGCCATGACGGGCGACACCAGATGCGTACGACCCTTGAAGCCCTGACGGCCTTCGAAGTTGCGGTTCGAGGTTGAGGCGCAACGCTCGCCCGGAGCAAGCTTATCAGCGTTCATCGCCAGGCACATCGAGCAACCCGGCTCGCGCCAGTCAAAGCCTGCGGCCTTGAAGATCTTATCGAGACCTTCTTCCTCAGCCTGCAATTTCACTAGGCCAGAGCCCGGTACGATCATGGCGGAAACGGTGGAAGCCACCTTCTTGCCCTCAACGGCCTTCGCAACGGCGCGCAAATCCTCGATGCGGCCATTGGTGCAGGAGCCGATGAATACGCGGTCAAGCTTGATATCGGTCATCTTCTCGCCGCCCTTTAGGCCCATATAATCGAGCGCGCGGGCGATTGCCGCCTTCTTCTGTTCCGTGTGGCCGCTATCGGCATGGGGCACAACGCCTGCAACCGAGACAACGTCTTCAGGGCTCGTGCCCCACGTAACGATTGGCGGGAGATTGGCGGCGTCGAGGCGAATTTCGCGGTCGAAATGCGCGCCTTCATCGGTGACGAGCGTTTCCCAATAGGCTTTGGCCATATCCCATGCCATGCCCTTTGGTGCCTTCGGGCGGCCCATGAGATAGGCATAGGTTTTCTCATCTGGTGCCACGAGGCCAGCGCGCGCGCCGCCTTCGATCGACATGTTGCAGATGGTCATGCGGCCTTCCATCGACAAAGCGCGGATCGCTTCGCCGGTATATTCCATGACATGGCCGGTGCCGCCTGCGGTGCCGATTTCGCCGATGATGGCCAAAATAATATCCTTCGCCGTCACGCCAGCGGGCAATTTGCCGTCAACCGTGATGCGCATATTCTTGGCTTTGGACTGGATAAGCGTTTGGGTGGCGAGCACATGCTCGACTTCCGATGTGCCGATGCCGTGCGCCAACGCGCCAAACGCGCCATGCGTTGAGGTATGGCTGTCGCCGCACACAATCGTGGTGCCGGGAAGGGTGAAGCCCTGCTCTGGTCCGATGATGTGGACAACGCCCTGGCGCTTATCGAGCTCGTTGAAATATTCGATGCCGAATTCACGGGCGTTCTCGGCCAAAGCCGCCACCTGGGTCGCGGCTTCTGGGTCAGAAATACCATGCGAACGATCGGATGTAGGAACGTTGTGGTCGACCACAGCCAGCGTCTTTTCCGGCGCGCGAACCTTGCGGCCCGTCATACGCAGGCCTTCAAAGGCCTGTGGCGAGGTGACTTCATGCACCAGATGGCGGTCAATATAGAGGAGGCAGGTGCCATCCGGCTGTGTATCGACGACGTGATCGTCCCAGATCTTGTCATAAAGGGTACGAGGTGCTGAGGAATTTGCCATGATATTACTCGCCGTTGGATGGTGTTTTCCCTTATTGCCAGAAAACGGCATCAGGGTTCAACGCATTTCGATAGGGTTTAAAACGACAAAGGCGCGCCCATATCTGGCCGCGCCTCGTCAAAAAGCCAGAAAACCAAAAGGGCTTAGGCCTTGTCTTCGATGCCGTGGCCGGTCTTGCGCTCGACGATACGGGCCGATTTGCCGCGACGGTCACGCAGATAATAGAGCTTGGCGCGACGCACTGTGCCGCGACGGATCACCTTGATCGAGTCGATCATTGGCGAATAAACCGGGAAAACGCGCTCGACGCCTTCGCCGTAGGAAATCTTGCGAACCGTGAAGCTTTCATTGATGCCACCGCCATTGCGCGCAATGCAGACGCCTTCATAGGCCTGAACGCGCGAACGGTCGCCTTCGACCACCTTCACATTGACTTGGACCGTATCGCCGGCCTCAAAATCCGGAATCGGACGGGCTGCGGCTAGTCTATCGGCCTGCTCTTTTTCGAGCTGCTGAATAATATTCATATCTATCTCCTGCCGGTTTGACCTCAGTAGCCCTAGGGCTCTTCCGTCAGCGCTTCGGCTCGCTGTTGTGAGTTGAAGTGGGGTGCATATAGAAAGTTGGAGCGAATGTCGACTCTCGTGGCGTGAAAAAACACGCTCAGTTTTGAATCGTCATTGCGAGCGAACGCGAAGCAACCCAGCTAAACGATCATATCGGGCGCGCGGCGTCACCGCAGCACTTATTCCTGCGCCATCAGCTGGGTTGCTTCGCTCATCGCTCGCAATGATGGATGGGTGGCTTTCACTCCCCCATCGCAATCAAACTAGCATTACCACCCGCCGCGGCCGTATTTACCGTCACCGTTTGCTCCAGCGTGAAGCGGCGGAGATAGTCTGGCCCGCCTGCCTTCGGGCCTGTGCCGGAAAGGCGTGATCCACCAAAGGGTTGGGTGCCAACCACCGCGCCGATCATGTTGCGGTTGATGTAGCAATTGCCCGCGTCCAGCCGATCGACGATCTTTTCAACGACCGTATCGATGCGCGAATGCACGCCCAGCGTCAGGCCATAGCCTAAACCGTCAATGGCCTCGAGAAGCGCATCCAACTGGCCTGATTTCCACCGGACAACGTGCAAGATGGGGCCAAAGACCTCGCTTTGAAGATCGGTGACTTTCCCAATTTCGAACAAATGCGGTGCGACATAGGTGCCGCCTTTCGGTGCAACACCGGCAAAATGCAGCTTCGCGGTTTTGGCCATGCTGGCGATGTGGGCGTCCAGCCCCGCTTTGGCTTCCGCATCGATCACCGGACCGATATGGGTCGACGGATCGCGCGGATCGGCGATTTTGAGCTCCTTAGCCGCACCCGCGATCATCTCGATCATTTTATCCGCTACATCGTCCTGCACACACATAAGGCGCAAGGCCGAGCAGCGCTGCCCTGCCGAACGGAAGGCTGACATCACGACATCGTCCGATACCTGCTCGGATAGGGCCGTTGCATCGACGATCATGGCGTTGATGCCGCCGGTTTCGGCAATCAGGGGAACAATCGGGCCGTCTTTGGCCGCGAGCGAGCGGTTGATCCGCCATGCGGTTTCGGTCGAACCCGTGAACGCAACACCACCAACGGCAGGATGAGACACCAAAGCCGCACCCGTCTCGCCCGCACCCGGAACGAAATGCAACGCCGATCCCGGCACACCCGCTTCATGCAGCAGTTTGACCGCTTCAAACGCCACCAAAGGGGTTTGCTCGGCAGGCTTGGCGATCACCGCATTGCCCGCGGCGAGCGCGGCTGTGACTTGGCCCAAGAAAATCGCGAGCGGGAAATTCCACGGGCTGATGCAGACAAACACGCCGCGTCCGCGTCGTACCAAGCGGTTATCCTCACCCGTTGGACCCGGGAGAACCTCGCCTTCGCCGCAAATGGCGCGGGCTTCCGCTGCATAATAGCGGCAGAAATCGACGGCTTCGCGCAATTCCGACAATGCATCATCCAGAGTCTTGCCTGCTTCTACCCGCAAAAGATGCAGGAAGAGGCCGCGCCGTGCTTCCAACAGATCGGCTGCTTTTTCGAGCGCTGAGGCGCGGTTTGCTGCGGGCGTTCTGTCCCATGCGCGGAAACCCTTGCGAGCCGCTTCCATGGCTAATGTGGCGGTGGCGGCATCAGCCTCAACGACTGTTCCGACCTTCAGCTGACCATCAATCGGAGAAAGGATATCCCGGGCCGAGCCCGCAATGGATTTGCCATCGATCAGCGGAACCGCATGGGGCGCAACCGCCTTAGATGTCTCGATCTCAGCCAAAAGCCCATCAAGCGAGGCCGCATGACCAAGCTCCACACCGGACGAATTGCGCCGACGCGGCGCATATAAATCGGCAGGCATCGGCAAATGCGGATGACGGGCTTTATCCGCCTTAGCGATGATCGCTTGCGGACGGGTCAGCAGCGTCTCGACGGGCACATTCGGATCGGCGGCGACCGAAACGAACGATGAATTCGCGCCGTTTTCAAGCAAACGGCGCACGAGATAGGCCAACAAATCGCTATGGCCACCCACAGGCGCATAGGTGCGGCAGGCAAGGCCGGGACGGTCTTTGAGCAAATGCTGATAAAGCGCATCGCCCATGCCATGCAACCGCTGAAACTCGAAGCCTTCAACGCCCCCTGCCCGCTCCAGAATGGAGGCTACCGTTAAAGCATTATGGGTCGCAAATTGCGGATAGATGCGGGGGCGCGCCGTCAATAACCGCTCAGCGCAGGCGACATAATTAAGGTCCGTCATCGCCTTGCGGGTAAACACCGGATAATCCGCCAGGCCACGCTCCTGCGCGCGTTTGACTTCCGAATCCCAATAGGCGCCCTTCACCAGACGCACCATCATGCGGCGACCGTGATGCGCGGCAAGAGCATCAATCCAATCGATCACCTCCATCGCGCGCTTTTGATAGGCTTGGATCGCCAGACCAAAACCGTCCCAGCCCGCAAGGGATGGATCGGCGAACACGGCAGCAATCACATCGAGCGAAAGTTCAAGCCGATCGGCTTCTTCCGCATCGACGGTGAAATTCATATCGTATTTTTTGGCCTGTTGGGCCAGATCGAGCAGGACAGGGACAAGCTCCTTCATCACCCGCTCGCGCGAAACCCATTCATAGCGCGGGTGGAGCGCCGAGAGCTTCACGGAAATACCGGGACGCGCGGGCAAAGGCTCATTGCCTGCAGCTTCGCCAATTGCTGCAATCGCGGCACTATAAGAGGTAAAATAGCGGTCCGCGTCTTCTTGGGTGCGGGCGCCTTCGCCGAGCATATCAAAGGAGTAACGGAAAAGGCGCCCTGCACCCGAACGCGCCCGATCCAAAGCCTCGCCAATGGTCTGGCCAAGCACAAAATGGCTGCCCAACACACGCATGGCTTGTTTGGTCGCGGTACGAACGGCAGGAAGACCAAGCCGCTTCACCAATTGGCCGATCATGCTTTCCGGCGTTTCACCCGGCTGGATGACGCGGGCCGTAATACCCAACGCCCAAGCCGAAGCTGATACCAGCAACGCGCCAGATTGGGTCTCATGGTGCAAGAAATCGCCCTGGCCGAGCTTATCCTCGATCAGCTGATCAGAGGTTGCCGCATCCGGCACGCGCAATAGGGCTTCAGCCAGCACCATCAAAGCCAAGCCTTCCGGCGTTGAAAGCGAATATTCCCTCAGCAATTCCTCGACGCCGCCCAAACCGGATGTTTTCGAGCGGATCGCCTCGATCATGCCACTGGCGGAAGCATCAATCCGTCGTTCGGCCTGAGGCGCAAGCGCCACCTTGGCCAAAAGCGCCGCAGCCATGGCCTCGTCACGCGGGGCGAAATCGGTACGGAAAGCGGCAAAATCGGCCATGGTCGGGCGCTCCTGATGGTGTTTATGTGATAATCCATTAATATCGCAAAAATTTAAGTGTTTTAAGTTGGTCATTTTTGAGTTAGATAGTGAAAATCACTAAATAAATCTGATTTTTAGGGAATTATGCAAGAACTTGATCGCACCGACCGTCATATCTTGAAAATCCTGCAAGAGGATGGGCGCATCACGACGGTGGAATTGGCCGACAAAGTCGGGCTGTCGCCCACGGCCGCCAGCGAACGCATCAAACGGCTGCAGCGCGAGCATTATGTTTTAGGCTATCGCGCGATGCTGGACCCGCAAAAGCTCGGTCTCGGCCTACTCGTCTTTATCGAGGTCACCTTGGATAAAACCACACCCGATGTCTTTGAGCGGTTTGCCGATGCTGTGAAACGCTCACCGGAAGTTTTGGAATGCCACATGGTGGCCGGCGGGTTTGATTACCTCGTCAAAACCCGCGTTGCCGATATGGCAGCCTACCGTAATCTGCTCGGCGATGTGGTGTTGGCACTGCCGGGTGTGAAGGAATCACGCACCTATGCGGTGATGGAGGAAGTGAAGTCGGACGGCGCTTTACCCGTCTAGGCGGCACAAGCCCTGCTGCACTGCACCTGTTGCATTGCAATAAGCCCCAATCCACGCTTAAAGTGCGCACGGTTTGAAAAGGGCCAAGGCGGTTAATGCTTCCCGATATCCGAGATGAGAAACAGCTTCACGCAGCTTTCCGGTGGGATATTCCGGAGCGCTACAATATCGGCGTGGCGGTTTGTGATACATGGGCCGAGCGGGAACCTGATCGCCTTGCTCTGTTGAATGTTCAGGAAACGGGTATCGTTCAACCCGTCACCTATGGCGAATTGCGGACGCACTCCAATCGCTTGGCAAATCTTCTTGTGTCATCCGGCATTGCACGCGGTGAGCGCGTGGCGATTTTGCTGCCGCAATCGCGCGAAGTGGCCGAGAGCCATATAGCGATTTATAAAATGGGCGGCATCGCCTTGCCCTTGGCCGTATTGTTTGGCACCGACGCCCTTGCCTATCGCCTTGATGATGCGGGCGTCAGTGCGTTGATTACCAATGCAGCAGGTTTAGCCAAGCTTCGCTCCATGCCGAATGGCATGCCACCTTTTAAGCTTCTGCTCTCGGTGGATGGAGCGGAAGGATCAGCACTTGGTTATGATGAAGCTTTGGCTTCACAAGCGGATACATTTACACCTGTTGAAACAACACCGGATGATCCTGCGCTGATGATCTACACATCCGGTACAACCGGGCAGCCAAAAGGTGCGCTGCATGGTCATCGCGTGTTGCCGGGGCATTTGCCCGGTTTTCAATTGGTGCATGAATTTTTTCCGCAACATGATGATGTCTTGTGGACGCCAGCCGATTGGGCGTGGGCGGGCGGATTACTCAATGGGCTCTTGCCATCGCTTGCGCTTGGTGTGCCTGTCGTCGCGCGTAAATTTGAAAAATTCGATGCGGCTGAAGCTTGGCAACTGATCGCCGATTTAAAGATCAAAAATATTTTTATTCCGCCAACAGCCTTACGCATGTTGCGTACGATACCCGAACCACGATCGCGTTATACTATTCAATTGCGTACGATTGCTTCAGCAGGTGAGGCACTGGGTGCAGAGACACTGTTATGGGCGCAACAAGAACTTGGCCTCACCATCAATGAAGCCTATGGTCAAACGGAATGTAATTTGGTGATAGGCTCGTCAGGTCTGCTGGGCGTGACCAAACCGGGCTTTATCGGTAAAGCTGTACCTGGACACACGGTTGCAATCATCCGCGAGGACGGCACCGCCTGTTTATCCGGCGAGGTCGGACAAATTGCTATTCGTCGCCCCGACCCCGTTATGTTTCTTGGCTATTGGCGACGCGAAAAAGCAACGGCTGATAAGTTCATCGGCAATTGGATGACAACGGGCGATCAAGGCATTCAGGATGAAGAAGGTTATATCCGATTTATCGGCCGCGATGATGATGTGATTACCTCGTCAAGCTATCGCATTGGGCCTGTTGAGATTGAGGATTGTCTTATCCGTCACCCCGCTGTCGCCTTGGCTGCGGCTATTGGTAAACCCGATCCGCTCAGGACGGAAATTGTTAAAGCCTTTTTGGTGTTGAGACCTGGTTTTATCGCGTCGGAACAGCTCGCAAGTGAAATTCGCGATTTTGTTAAAGAGCGCCTATCTGCGCATGAATATCCGCGTGAAATAGAGTTTGTCGACTCGCTACCGATGACGACTACAGGAAAAATTATCCGTCGCGAGTTGCGGGCACGCAGCTAAAGCCGCAACCGCCCTTCTTTCAATGCCATACGCGTTTCTGAATCAAGCGGTCGATATGTTCGGCTATTTGAGTCAAACCAATGAAGGGTTTCATTGAGATCCAACATCTCAATGCCTTGTTGCATCAAATCTGTTTTACGCAGTTTAAACGTTCCCGTCATATCCATCTCACGCCGAATGCGAATAAAGACGGGGCGTGCGTGGGGGGCAAGATTTTTATCGAGATGCTCGGCAAGATCATCGAGATGTAAAGCCGTATCATCCGATGGCATGATGGCGGCCATACCTGCTTTGCCATCGTGACCCTCAATAGAAACGCCATAGACGGCGCAAGCGGCAACACCTGCATGGGTATTGATGGTTTCGGCGACCTCATTGGTTGAAACATTCTCACCCTTCCAGCGGAACGTATCGCCAATGCGATCAACAAAATAAAAATAGCCTTGGCTATCACGCGTCACGAGATCGCCGGAGCGAAACCACGCATCGCCCTCGCGGAATGCGTTACGCAATATTTTGGCTTCATCGGCCTTTTTATCGGCATAGCCTTCAAAGCGGTTGGCGGGTGCGTTGGGATCATCGATAATCTCGCCGATGATTTCGCCAATTTCACCGGGCTTACAAGGAATGCAATGGCCTTGTTCATCACGCATAGGGCGCTCGTTTTCGACATTGAAACGAACGACTTTGACCACAAATCTTTTCTCGGCCCATTTAGGAATGCGCCCGACCGCACCGGGGCGTGCGTCGAAATTAAACAGAGCAATATTGCCTTCGGTTGCGCCATAAAATTCACGGATTTGGTTGATGCCGAAACGTTGTGAGAACGCCTTCCAGATATCGGGGCGTAAACCGTTGCCGCAAATCAATTTGATGGAATGAGAGCGATCATAAGGACCGGGTGGCGCGTTCAGCAGATAGCGGCACAATTCACCAATGTAGAAAAATCTTGTACAATGATGTTTAACACAATCCGACCAGAACTCACGTGCAGAAAATTTCTCTCGAATAACAACGCTTCCGCCGCGAATGAGAACACCAAGCGTTGATAAAATACCGCCATTTGAATGGTACATCGGCAAACAATCATAAAGCCGATCGCGTGACTTGATTTCCATGACGGATGAAAAGCCAAGGGCCATCGCACTCACGCGATAATGATTGATATTCGCAGCCTTGGGCAAGCCTGTTGTACCGGATGTGAAAATATATAGACATTTATCGTCAAGCGTCAGCACCGCACGCTCATCCGGCAACAAGGCAATAGGCGAAAAACTCATAATCAATGAATCGATGCGCGGCGTGCCGGAGATTGTTTCACCATGGATAAAAAGCTTCGGCGGATTTTCGAGATAGGGTAATGCGCTGTGCCACGCTTCTAACAGTTCGACCGCAATAATCGCGAGTTTGGGCTTCACAATGCTGATTGAATGCGCGAGCGCCTGTCCTGTTTGACTTGTGTTTAGCAAGGCTGTCGCACCACCCGCGCGCGCAACACCCATCCAGATCGCGAGATATTCGGGGCGATTTGGCATTAGTAAAACAACCGTTTCGCCTTTGCCAATTCCTTCCGACATCGCAAAGCGTGCGTAGCGATTGGCGCGGCCATTATATTCGCCATAGGTGAAGGTTTCGCGCTCCGAAATAAGCGCTATTCGATCGGGATGGCGCTGAGCGACTTCTTCCATCCGCTCACACATCGTCCGATTGGGTGTGGACTTAATCGGCTTCACGCGATTCAACGTCCGCAAGGCACCGCGTAGATAGGCGATTTCACTGGCAGCGCGTTGAAAAATACCCATGCGTTCGTCCCTTGATCTATTATTCCCGCCTTAAGGAGAGCGGATTGTCGAGCATGGCCGAGCGATCGGGCGTGTCAATCCCCGGGCGGCCTAGAAAGGCATTCCATAATCCTTCAATAAAGCTTTGCTCGAGATCTTTTGTAATAAAAACCAAACGGGTGCGGTGGTCCTCATCCGGCCAAGCCGATAGAGCAATGGGTGGATGAAAAACGTGTTGAACACCGTGCAAAATAATAGGTCGATCCGGCGTTTCCGCGAGTTTAACAATGCCCTTCATTCGAAGAAGCTTTTCTCCGTGAGCAGACCGCAGAAGCGATAAAAACATCTCGAACGCTGATGATGGAATAGCATCATTGGTGGCGAGGCAGAACGCGCGAATATGGGCATCGTGCCGATTAACATCATGCGAGTGTTGCCCTTCCGGACCATCATGGTGATGATGGTGGTGGTGTTCATGATGATGGTCGTGATAGGCTTCGGCGTTAAGCCAATGGGTAACATCCGGATTTTTGGATGCGAGGTCAAACGGACCAGTACCGATGAGTGCACTCGCAGTGGCTTCGCCCTTTACGGCATCGAGGATTGGCGCAGCGGGATTAAGCGCTTGAAGACGCTTTTTAATCGCCGATGTATCAGCGGCCAGGTCGCATTTGGTCAGCACAATGCGATCGGCAACGGCCACTTGTTTGACGGCTTCCATATGGTGATCAAGCGTTGAAGCGCCGTTGACAGCATCAACCAGCGTAACAACGCCATCAAGCGCATAACGTGCTGCAAGATAGGGGTGTGAGAGTAGCGATTGCAAAATTGGTGCGGGATCAGCAAGGCCTGTTGTTTCAATCACAACGCGTTGAAATTCAGAAATTTTGGCTGTATCCCGTTTTCGCATTAAATCATCGAGCGTATCAACAAGATCGCCTCTGATGGTACAACAAAGGCAGCCCGATGCCATCAAGATCATGCCATCATCGCGCGTCTCTATGAACAAATGGTCGAGGCCAATCTCACCAAATTCATTCACGATAACAATGGAATCGGAAAGCGTCGGATCTTTAAGGAGCTGATTAAGCAGCGTTGTTTTGCCCGCGCCCAAAAAACCGGTGATGACAGAAACGGGGACTGGCTTTGGAATATCGCGATCCGTCATGCCGCTTTGCTCCGTTCAACAAAGACGGTTGCAATGATGGCGGCAATCACAATCATACCGCCGAGATATTGAATGGACGCTAACCGTTCGCCTAAAACAATCGCAGATGTAAGCGCTGCGACAACGGGTTCAAGGCAAAAAGCTAATCCCGCGATGGACGCCGATATGCGGGTTAATGCAAGAATTTGAAAACCGAAGCCAAAAACGAAGCCGCCAATCGTGAGCCAAACGGGCACAAACGCGATGATCTGACTATCGACCGTGAATATGGCTCCGGTAAAATACACGGTGAGAAGGGCGCTGGGTAACACAATCACTTGGCTGATAACCAATTTAGCCGCTGTGCCTGTTTGCCTGCAGCGCGTGCCAGCAAAGAATTGGATCGCGGCAGAAATACTTGCTCCTGTAGCCAACAGAAGGCCTCTTGGATCAAGGCCCGCATCGGTGGTGCCAAGTACCAATACGACGCCAATAAAGGCCGTCAAGACGATCGCCATCATAGCGAGCGTGAGAGGCTTGCGATCAATGAACGGACTTAAGACAACGATCAAAATCGGGAAAGTGTAGAAGATCACCGCGGCAATTGTGATCGGGATGAAGGCGACAGAAGAAATATAACAAATCGAAACGCCTGTGCTGCCAAGACCTAATCCGAAGAGTGGCATGCGCTCATTGCGCGGGACGTAGAAAGAGGCGCGGGTTAGTCGGCCGATGACCAGTCCAATCGCGATCATCACCAGAACGCGCTCGGCGACAATCATCGGGCCGCCGACGCCTAATTCGGCGGCGATCTTGGCAAAAGTGATATTAAAGCCATAGAAAAAGGCGCCCGAAAGCGCGAAAGCGAGGCCAGCTCCACTCCTTTGCACCCGCTCCATCCCAATGCGTCTCCACCCAAATGATCTTCTTAATCCCACCTGTTCTAGCCTGCGTTGTCACGTGACGAAAGCGGCAAAGGCGGATAAGGGGTGGTTAAAGGAATATATTGAATGACCATTTATTGGGTTTTAGCGGCCATCATCGGCGCTGCCGGACAAACGGCACGCAATGCCATGCAGCGGAATTTAAACGCTAAAATTGGCACCGTTGGTGCTACGCAGGTACGTTTTCTCTATGGACTTCCTTTTGCAATTGCCTTTTTGGGCCTTGCGAGCCTTCTGACAGATCACGCGGTTCCAAGTCTGAACCAGACAATGCTTGGATTTACGTTTTGTGGATCGGTCGCACAGATTTTAGCAACGGCCTTAATGCTGCTGGCCATGCGCGAAACTTCCTTCGCCGTTACAACGGCCTATACGAAGACCGAACCCGTGCAGGTTGCTATTTTCGGGGTCATCGTTCTTGGCGACGTGCTGAGCCTCGCAAGTGCCATCTCGATTATCATCGCCACTGCTGGGGTTATGATGATGGCGATCAAACCGGGCGATCGGCTGACCGCCAGCGGGCTGCGGCCAGCAGCCTACGGCATTGCTTCGGGTGCATTTTTTGCGTTGTCGGCGGTATCGTTTCGCGGCGGAATCATCGGGATCGGGGATGCCCCCTTCGCACTTCGCGCAAGCACGGTATTGGTCACATCGCTGGCTATACAGACCGTCTTATTGATCGTCTACATGGTGCTGTTTAATCGAAAAGCTCTATTAGGAAGCTTAAAGGTATGGCGATCATCCCTTTTTGCCGGTTTTATGGGTGCATTTGCCTCGCAGGCTTGGTTTATCGGATTTTCACTCACAAGCGCCGCCCATGTACGTACTCTTGGGCTGGTTGAGATGATTTTTGCGCAAATCGTCACACGCGGCCTGTTGAACGAAACGACGACACGGCGGGAATGGGCCGGAATGGCCTTCATTCTTGCGGGCGTTGCAGCGCTTTTGGTCCTTGGCTAGGAAGCCCGCGCTGAAATAGCGAGCGCGTGAACCCGCTCTGCAAACTCTTCGGCGAGTAGCGAATTGATCGCCCGGTGCATCTCAACGCGGCTTTTACCCGCAAAGGCCGAGCTGACAATTTGGACCGAAAAATGCGTTTCGCCGCCTTCTCTCGCGCCGCCATGACCAGCATGGTGATGCGAATCATCGGTAACAATTAGCGATGATGGCGCAAAAGCAGATATGAGCTTGGCCTCAATTTTATCCCGCATCGTCATATTATGATCCTCTAAAGCGCTGAAAACCGAATAAGAAGCATCGACTTGTTTTGCAAGGCTTGCCCCCGACTAGGCTTGCCGACTAAGAGAACATCCATGAACCCATCTTCAAAACTATTCGACAAGATTCGCATCGGTCCGCGTAAAGGCCGCACGGCTGCGCCAGCAGAACCACCGCGCTGTGAACGGCCCGGTTGTGAAGCGCCTGGGCCGCATCGTGCGCCGAAAGGTAGGAATTCCGAAGGAAAATTCTGGAATTTCTGCATCGAACATGTGCGGGAATATAATCAATCCTACAATTATTTTGCCGGAATGCCCGATGATGCGATCCTATCCTATCAAAAGGATGCGATGATCGGCCATCGTCCGACCTGGAAACTGGGCGAAAATGCCGCAAGCGGCAAGCGCAGCCCGCGCAAAGGTGGCGTTCCAAAAGACGAAGCCTATGTCGATCCGTTTGACCTGTTTGCAGCCAGTGGACAAAAACGCCCCCATCGGGAGGCGGAAGCATCGAAGCCCAAATTTGGACCCGTGACGCTGAAAGCCTTCGAGACGCTGACGCTTGAAACGACGGCCGACTCCGCGACCATCCGTTTGCGGTACAAGGAACTCGTGAAACAATTCCATCCGGATGCGAATGGCGGCGATCGGTCGCTCGAAGATCGGTTACGCGAGATCATAAACGCATATAATACATTGAAAGCGGCAGGTCTGGCCTGATAGGGTGGGTAAGCCTGTGCCATTCAGGATCATCCTTTTTTGCCGGACGATCGGTTAAGGTTATGCAACGGCGGCACTAAACCGCCATGATGTGATGTGAGGTTCGACTGTGACTGCCACCCATACGGTTCCCGCCATGCCCGACATTATGGTGTCGGCACGTGAAATGTTCGGTATCGATAGCGATATGATGGTTCCTGCCTACTCTGTAGCAGATTCCCATGTCCCGGACCTTGACCCCGATTATCTGTTTGACCGGCAAACGACCTTGGCCATTCTGGCAGGCTTTGCCAAAAACCGCCGCGTGATGGTGTCGGGCTATCACGGCACGGGTAAATCGACCCATATCGAGCAAATTGCAGCGCGCCTGAAATGGCCTTGCATCCGCATCAATCTCGACAGCCACGTCTCGCGTATCGATCTCGTCGGTAAAGACGCCATCGTCTTGAAGGATGGCAAACAGATCACCGAATTCCAAGACGGTATCTTGCCTTGGGCGCTGCAAAACAATGTGGCGCTTGTGTTTGACGAATATGACGCAGGCCGTCCGGATGTGATGTTCGTGATCCAGCGCGTCTTGGAGCTTTCCGGCAAGCTGACCTTGCTCGACCAAAAGCGCGTTATTCGGCCGCATGGTGCTTTCCGCCTGTTCGCGACCGCCAATACGGTTGGCTTGGGCGATACGTCGGGTCTTTATCATGGCACGCAACAGATCAATCAAGGGCAGATGGACCGTTGGTCAATCGTCACAACGCTGAATTATCTGCCGCATGACAAGGAAGTCGATATCGTTTTGGCGAAGTCGAAGCAGTATCAAGGCAAAGAAGGTCGCGACATTGTTAACCGGATGGTACGGCTTGCCGATTTAACCCGTTCGGCCTTTATCAATGGCGATCTTTCGACCGTGATGAGCCCGCGTACGGTAATCACCTGGGCCGAAAATGCGGATATTTTCAAAGATATCGGCATGGCGTTCCGCCTCACCTTCCTGAACAAATGCGACGAGTTGGAACGGGCTTTGGTGGCAGAGTTCTATCAGCGGTCTTTCGGCGAAGAATTGCCTGAAAGCGCGCTGAATGTTGCGTTGAGCTAACCATCTCCGGCAAAGGATCGGCCACAGATCGTGTCGACATCGAACCGCAAACCGGCCCAGCCTAAAGAGGCACCTACCGAACCGTTTAAGCGGGCTGTCGGTGGCGCAATGCGGGCGATCGCCGGTCGTGCGGAACTCGATATCTCGTTCGCAAATGATCGTCCGGCCCTGATCGGCGACAAGGCGCGCCTGCCTGAACCCCCGCGCAAAATGTCGGCGGCGGATGCAGCTATTGTGCGCGGCCACGCAGACTCGATGGCGTTACGCCTTTCCTGCCATGATACCAATGTTCACCGCAGGCTCTTGCCAGAAGGACAAACGGCACGCGCTGTCTTTGATGCGGTTGAACAAGCGCGCGTTGAATCGATTGGTTCGCGCCGGATGGATGGCGTTGCCTCCAATATCTCGGCGATGCTGGAAGACAAATATCACCGCGGCAATTTCCAAGATGTTCGCGATGTCGCCGATGCACCGATTGAAGATGCGATTGCGATGATGGTGCGCGAGCGGCTCACCGGAATGGCGCCGCCTGCTTCGGCTAAGCCTTTGGTGGATCTCTGGCGCTCGCATATTGAAGAAAAAGCTGGCGCAACGCTTGATACGTTGACGGGTCGGATCGAAGACCAAAAAGCGTTTGCCCGATTGGTGCGCGACCTGCTTGTGAAACTTGATATGGCCGAGGAAGCCCAAGGCGAACCGGAAGCTGACGAAGATCAGAGCCAAGACGAGCAGCAAAGCGAAAGCGAAGAGCAAAATCAGGGCGAGACCGAGGAGCAATCTGCGACCGAGCAGGCTGAATCTTCAAGCGCGGATGAATCGACCCAAGAGCTCGAAGATGGCATGGCGGATTCAGAAGACGGTCCGACCGGTGAAATGCCAGAGGAAGATGAGGGATCGGACGCGGATGATTCATCCGAGTCGAGCCGTCCGCCACCTGCCTCTGGACGCGATAGTCGGGTAACCGATTACAAGCTTTTCACATCCAAATTCGACGAGACGATTTCGGCTGAAGAACTTTGCGATGCTGAAGAGTTGACCCGTTTACGCGCCTATCTCGATAAGCAAATCAGCCATTTGCAGGGCGTTGTTGCGCGACTTGCCAACCGCTTGCAACGCCGTTTGATGGCGCAGCAAAACCGCGCTTGGGAATTCGACTTGGAAGAAGGCACGCTTGATCCGGCACGTCTGCCGCGGATCGTGATTGACGCGCAACAGCCCCTCTCGTTCAAACACGAGAAAGATACGAATTTCCGTGACACAGTTGTGACGCTGCTCATCGATAATTCAGGCTCGATGCGCGGGCGGCCGATTTCGGTTGCCGCAACCTGCGCCGATATTCTGGCGCGGACCTTGGAGCGGTGCGGTGTAAAGACCGAGATTTTAGGCTTTACGACACGGGCCTGGAAGGGCGGACAATCCCGCGAGCTTTGGTTGCAATCGGGCAAACCGCCAATGCCGGGGCGTTTGAACGATTTGCGGCATATCATTTATAAATCGGCAGATTCGCCGTGGCGTCGCGCACGGAAAAACCTTGGCCTGATGATGCGCGAAGGGTTGCTGAAAGAAAATATTGACGGCGAAGCGCTCGATTGGGCGCATAAGCGGCTTCTGGCGCGGCCAGAACAGCGCAAGATTTTGATGATGATTTCGGACGGCGCACCGGTGGATGATTCAACGCTGTCGGTCAACCCCGGCAATTATCTCGAAAAGCATTTGCGCTTTATCATCGAAGAAATTGAAACGCGCTCGCCTGTTGAGCTGATCGCTATCGGCATCGGCCATGATGTGACGCGCTATTACCGCCGTGCGGTTACCATTGTCGACGCCGAAGAACTCGGCGGCGCGATGACGGAGAAGCTTGCGGAATTGTTCGAGGAAAACGGCCCGACGCGGGGACGCAAGAAACGCGCGGCTTAAGAGTTTTGCTTAAACCGCGGCCTTCTCGGCCCGCTCCATTGGCAAAATCGCACTCATGAGCGCGCCATAGGGCAAGAGCGCTACCAAAGCCACGAACATCTTCACCGAGAAGTCGAAAAGGGCGAGGCTTTGCCAGAGCGGCAATGTGGTGCCGAAAAGGTCGACGGGACCCGACATGTCAGGATCACCCGCAAAGGCGAGCGAGAAGAACAGAGCCGTATCCAAGGCCGAGCCAATGATGCTGCCGATTAAAGGCGCGCGCCACCATGTTTGACGGCGTAAGCGGTTAAAGACCGTAATATCAAGCAATTGGCCAACCAAGAAAGCCGTTCCGGATGCAAAGGCGATGCGTGGGGTGGCGAGACCAACCGACAACGCCACCGCGATGACAAAGCCAACGACAACGAGGCGGCGAGCCATCGTAGCGCCATAGCGGCGATTGGTCAGATCGGTAACGAGGAAGGCAACGGGGTAGGTAAATGCACCCCAAGTGAGGTAATCACCAAGGCCAAAAGGCTCAAACGGGTATTGAACGAGGATGTTGGAGGCCACGACGACGATGGTCATGGCCAATACCGGCAATGCGAGCTGGCGCAGCGGAAGTGCGTTCATCATAGGCTTCCTTGAGCTGACGGCGAGATAGCCGACGCAGGGTCGTTTGTAACGAAGGGCTGACGGCTAATGGCCGACGCCGAACGGAAGTCAAAATTTAGTGAGCAGCGAGCTTCTTCTCAATGTCGCGCTTCAAATGGCGAGCATTGATCGAGAGATCATCGGCATGAGCCTTGATCAAGAAGGCATCAAGACCACCGCGGTGCTCAACAGAGCGAAGCGCATGGGCGGTAACGCGCAAGGAAACGGCGCGGCCAAGAGCTTCCGACTGCAAGGTCACTTGGCACAGGTTCGGCAAGAACTTGCGCTTGGTCTTGTGGTTCGAATGGCTCACGAGCTGTCCGCTCTGAACGGCCTTGCCTGACAATTCGCAACGGCGTGACATCGTCTTTATCCCTTATCGTCTGAGGTCGTCCGACATAGGATCCGATACGAACCCGAGCAAAACTTTGCCCTTTGTGTCACACGCCTTAAAAAAACAGATTGGGGTCTATAGGGTAGAAGATCGGGAAGCGTCAAGCGAAACATCAGAAAAACTGCCGTGAGCAGTCCTTAAAGCAAAGACAAGATCCATAAAAGTAGCTAGATTGGCCCGATGTTCACCGCTGCATGAACAAATTGAGCAGAAATTTATCCAATGTCTTTGCGTAAAATGCCCCAAATCGCTCATTTTGTCCGCCATGCCCGATTTTTGGCGATTTTTGCCGGATTTATCGCGTCTCAGCCCGGTTTAGCCAGCGAGCCACCCAAACCCGTAACGATCACTTATGCAGTTTCGATTGCGTATCTTCCGATTGGAACAGCCCGATTTTCGCAAAGCTTCAAAGGGTCGAGCTATCATTTACACCTAGCCGCGGAATTTGCCGGACTTGTCCGAATGTTCTTTGCCCCCGACCTCTCGGCCGATGCTGATGGTATCGATACCGGCACCCGTCTTCTCGCCCAGCATTATAATCTGACGGTCCATCATCCTGACGATCCGCAGCGGGTGGATATGAAAATGTCAGGCGGCAATGTGGTTAATGCCGAACTCGACCCGCCATTGCCGGAACGGGCTGATCGGGTACCCGTTCTGCCAGAACATAAAAAAGGGATCATCGATCCGCTCAGCGGCTTTTTAATCCCCTCGGCATCGGCTCACCCGACGGCAAATGGCAATTGCGACCATGTGATCCCCGTTTTTGACGGGGCCGGCCGTTTCGATATCACTTTGCTGCCTGATGCCGATCAAATTTATGAAACGGTCGGCTATAAAGGTCCGGTAATCAGTTGCTTGGTCCGCTACACGGCAATTTCCGGCCATCGGGCCAAAAAGACCAACGTCACTTACATGGAAAACAACCGCGATATTATGGTGACCCTCGCACCCATTCCTGGCAAGGCCTATATGGTTCCCTTAGAGATCTCGGTTGCAACCTTGATCGGCAATCTAAGGCTGAGGGCTGAAAAGGTTGAAGGCTTAGCGCCACCAAGCTCCCAAACGGCCGCGCAATAAGCAACCCGTCCCATTTCGAGACGAATTGATTAAAATCAGCGCCTCCTTGCAGCCAGATTATCCATAGTTTACCGCTATTTCGTACCCTAAAAGAGACAATTTAGCCGAAAACGAATCAGTTTTTTGCCGATTCGGACCTGCTTCGTTCATGCTTCGCACTATTCATTAACGAGCATGAGAATTTCATCCCTACCGAAATTAAGCTTTTTGAAACTTCTCGGAAAAAGGAGCGGTGGTTGAATTCGTTAATGACGATAGGGAACAAGAAGGGGCGAATAACAACGATTAGGACAAGTTATCCACAGATTGGGCGTCAATTTCCATCAAACGAATCAGATTCTCGCCGATTCGGGCGCGTTTCGTTCCCGCCACGTTCGTTTCGTTAACAGGCTTGCCAAATTATGTGCCATATCGGGACAAGTCGGCCTTTAGGGTCGGCCTCGTTGAGTGATCGATAATGGCCTTCACATCCTTGCCACCCGCGATGCGGGCCCGTGGCGTCACCGCCATTTTAGGGCCAACGAACACGGGTAAAACGCACCTCGCTATCGAGCGTATGTTGGGTCATCCTTCAGGTATGATCGGCTTGCCGCTCAGGCTTTTGGCGCGCGAAGTCTATGGCCGGGTAGTGGATAAAGTCGGCGCCCCCGCTGTTGCGCTTATTACGGGCGAAGAAAAGATAAAGCCGCCCGGTGCGCGTTACTGGATTTGCACGGTCGAGGCGATGCCGCGCGATATCGACGTTTCTTTTGTAGCGATCGACGAGATACAATTGGCCGCCGATTTTGACCGAGGGCATGTCTTTACCGATCGAATTCTCAATCTGCGTGGCTATGCCGAGACGATGCTGATCGGTGCCGACACCATGCGGGCGCGGATCGAGGAATTGATCCCCGGCGTCAATATTACCTCCCGACCGCGCCTTTCGCAGCTTACTTTCGCGGGTGAGAAAAAAATCAGCCGCCTACCCCGCCGAAGCGCGATTGTCGCGTTTTCGGCCGAAGAAGTTTACGCGATCGCCGAACTCATCCGTCGGCAAAGCGGTGGTGCCGCAGTGGTGCTTGGCGCGCTTTCGCCGCGTACGCGAAACGCCCAAGTGGCCTTGTTTCAATCGGGAGATGTCGATTATCTGATTGCGACCGATGCCGTTGGGATGGGTCTCAACCTCGATGTCGACCATGTGGCCTTTGCCGGTGACCGCAAATTTGATGGCACGAAGTTCAGGCGCCTCTTACCAGCCGAATTCGGTCAAATTGCCGGACGAGCGGGACGCCATTTGCGCGATGGCACCTTTGGATCGACCGGAAGATGCCCCGGATTTGAGCCTGAATTGGTCGAAGCCCTTGAAGCGCACCGGTTTGAACAAATGCCTATGTTGCAATGGCGCAACACTGTGCTTGATTTTTCAAGCGTATCGGCGCTGCTCAACTCGCTTGACCGGGTGCCGACTGAACCCGGACTGACGCGTGCACCACTGGCCGATGACCTCCGCTCGCTTGAAGCGGCCGCGCGTGACCCAGAGGTTAAATCCCTCGCAATTGGCCAGAATAACGTCGAAAGACTATGGGAAGTTTGCCAAGTTCCCGATTATCGTAAGGTTTCACCACAAGCGCATGCGGATTTGGTCAATACGCTTTATACCTTTTTAAGGCAGCGCGGGCGGGTACCAGATGACTGGTTCAAGCGCCAGATCGCCGAAATCGACCGGACCGATGGCGACATTGATACGTTATCAGCCCGCATTGCACAGGTGCGCACTTGGACTTTTGTTGCTAATCGAAATGACTGGTTACGTGATCCTTTGCATTGGCAGGAGGTCACGCGACAGGTAGAAGATGGATTGTCAGATGCTCTCCACGAGCGTTTGGCCCAGAGATTTGTGGATCGTCGCACGAGCGTATTGATGCGGCGACTTAGAGAGAATGCGATGCTAGAAGCGGAAATTACGGCGACAGGCGATGTTCTTGTCGAGGCTCATCCTGTTGGTCGTCTGATTGGATTTCAATTTATTCCCGAATCCGACAACGGCACAACAGAGGGAAAAGCCCTTCGGGCAGCGGCGCTCAAAGCGCTGGCGAGCGAATTCTCCAATCGTGCGACCCGCGTTTCAAACGCGGTTGATGACGCGTTTGCGCTGAGCAATGATGGATCGCTTCGGTTCCTTGGTGAGCCAATTGCCAAACTTTCAGCTGGAGAAAAAATTCTCGAACCGCGTCTTCGCATACTAGCTGATGAACATCTCGAGGGTGCTTCGCGCGAACTTGTGCAAACAAGGATTGATCTCTGGATTAAGGCGCATGTTGAAAAACTGCTTGGACCACTCTTAAAGCTCGAGGCAGCCGAGACGCTAACGGGCATTGCACGCGGTATTGCGTTTCAAACGGCAGAATCGCTTGGCGTGCTGGATCGCACTCGCGTTGCCGATGATCTCAAAACGCTCGATCAAGACCAACGTGCTGCGTTGCGGTCTTTGGGTGTTCGCTTTGGCGCGTATCATCTTACCGTTCCAACGCTCCTTAAACCTGCACCACGAAGCTTAGCATGCCAGCTTTGGGCATTGAAGGAAGGCGGCGCTGAAATAACCGGCCTTGATGATATTCTTCATCTGGCAGCATCAGGTCGCACATCCATCCCAGTAAACGAGGAAGCACCAAAGGCGCTCTATCGGGCTGCGGGTTTCCGTGTTTGCGGTACACGTGCTGTACGCGTCGATATTTTGGAGCGATTAGCCGATTTGATCCGTCCCGCCATCCAATATCGGCCAGGTGTGACGGTTGGTGAGCCACCAGCAGGTGCCGCCGATGGTGATGCTTTTGTTCCTACCATTGCAATGACGTCGCTTTGTGGATGCGCGGGCGAAGATTTCGCCTCCATTCTCAGATCGCTCGGCTATGTCATGGAGCGCCGCACTGGACCTGCGATAACAAAAGAATTGGCAAAGCCTGCTTCAATGGAGCCTATTTCAGCGGCATCAACTGAGGCTGCGGTGGCCCCCGATGACGCTGAAGCGAGTGAACCCGAAGCCGTCGTTGAAACGGCTCCTGCTGAACATGCTCCTGTTGTCGAAATTGTTGCTGAAGTAACGGAAGCGGCAGAACCCGTTATGATCGAAGTCTGGCGGCAGCATCGTCAGCGGCCCCATGCACCACGGCATCAAAGAAATAAGCCACAAGCGCAACGCCCCGCCTCATCCGGTGAAGCGCCAGCAGACGCTTCCGCTGACGCCAGCAAGAATGACCGTCCTAAACATGATCGTCCGCGTCATGAGCGTGAAAAGCGCACGGGGGATGATCAGAACAGAGATCAACGTAAACCCCGCGCCGAAGGCTCAGATGAGCGTCGTGGACCACGTCCGCCGCGCCGCGATGATAAGCGGAACGATCGTCGTCCGCAGGAAAATCGTGGTTGGCAGGATCCGCCTAAGGCGCGCGCGGACAATAAGGCACCGGATCCGGATTCACCTTTCGCAAAGCTGCTCGCTCTGAAAGCCGAAATGGAATCGAAGGGTAAGAAGGGCTGAGGTCTTAAGCCTCAGCCGGTTTAGGCTCCGAAACAAAAATCGTTTTATGGACAATATCACCGAGCCCATGGGCGCGCAGTGCTATGTCGATGGCGAGCAATAAATCGCTGCCGACTTTTCCTGTTTGATCAACATCAGCGACGAAGCAAATTAATTCGAATTCTTTGACGGCTTCACCAAGTTTGCGGAATAAAACCGCAAAAGAAGGCTCTTTCAAAATAACGGTATTTGCGGCCGCTACATCCGAAATAAGGCGAATGACCAGATCGGGATCAGCATCTCGGGCAACGGGAACGGTGACGACGACGCGCCCCGTACGATCATTATGCACCCTGTTTTTCACATTACCCGAAACGAGACTGGAATTGGGGACGATCAGGATAGAACGATCAAAAGTCTCGATTTCTGTTGCGCGCACATTGATGCGCTTAACGAGCCCCTGCTCATCGCCCACAACGATCCAATCGCCGACGCGGATACCGCGCTCCCATAAGAGGATCAATCCCGAGACAAAATTATTGACGATCGATTGCAGACCAAAACCGATACCGACGGATAAAGCGCCTGCAACGATCGTTACTTTTTCGAGACTTAATCCAAGAACGCTAAGCCCAACAGCGATCGAAATAATAAAGCCTAAATAGCCAACACCGGTTACGATGGAATTGCGTAATCCTGAATCAAGATAAGTGTGCGGCAAATAGGTGTTGTTCAACCAACGCTGGATGCCACGCGTGAAAAGAATACCCGCGCCTAAAATCGCAACAGCAAACAAAGCGGCGCCGAAAGAGATGGTCACATCGCCAATCGTGAAGCCGAAAATAACCGCACGAAGCGGCATTAAAATATCGCCTGAATCGACGCGCCAAGGGGCAAGTGCAAAGGTCGCGCTGAGACCCAAGATGAGTAATTGGGTTATGCCAGAGAGAATAACCGCCAATTGCTCAATCGATTGACGCGAAAGTCCCGTAGCAGACTGTATGGAGCGAAAGAGTTTTGTTTCTGGGCGAAGCGATTGATCAAATACCGAACTTGAAAGATGGATCGCAAGAAATGTTAGTGTTGCCAATATGGAAAGCGTTGCAAGCTGATCACTCAAAAATGCGGCGAGTGCTGAATAGCCAAACAAAACGGCAACCAAAATGCCAAATACAATTAGCCACGCAAACATCCGGGCAATAACGATCCACATTGGTCGTGTTTCTGAACCGTTAGAATCAGCATTGGTGGATGGTTGTTCTTCCGGTTTGATCGCATGAAGTCCTGCCGCCAAAATGCAAGCCACCAGAAGTGCAAATAATGATTTTGATAAAACAGAAAGCGCGAGGCCCGCAGCAATGGCTTGGGTTACTCCTTCGACGATACGACCGATGACGATGATCAAGCTTACCTGACCCGCAAGCGCGGATAGTCTAAAGGCTGTTCGATTAGGCAGCGTTAAGAGACGCCATTCCGGTTTTGCGGTAGCAAGAAGTCCTTCGGCAAGACCTCTGATGAGGCTGACAAAAACAGCACCATGCAAAACGATAAGCATCACTTTTTCGACGCGCGGTGGTAAAATATCCGCACCGTTAATCGCCTGACCAATCGCATAGGTTCCGGCGGCGGGGATAAGGAAGCCAATCCCGCCGAAAGCAATTGCACGCAACCCCTTTTGTATCGGTGTTGGATTACCAAACAGCGTCGTACGCTCAATAGCCGCGAGGACTTTGCGTCGCGCGAAGGCGGTTGCAGCAACGGTTAAAACCAAGCCAAAAAAGATTAAGAGACCGCCAATAAGACCCGCGCGATTAACGGCACGGCTATAAGTATCTTCAGCCACGATTAACAGCGCACGAATATCATGCCCCAAATTGACAGCAACATCTGTCCAGAGCGACGGGGAAAGAATACTGGATGATGGAGCAAATAACTGATCGGCAAACAGGGTACGGCGCTTATCGGAAATTGCCGTCGATAATTGATCGGATTGAACAAGAAGCGCCCGGGCAAGCTTTACCGTTTCCTCGACATCCTTTACGGCTTTTTCGCGATCATCTCGCTCTTTGCTAATTTCAGGGCTTTCGGGCGGCGACTTATCGTCGGGACGTGGTCCCAATTCCTTCAAGCGGGACCGCACAGCATCAGCGCGCGGCGCCTGCTCGTCAGCAACGGTTTTGATATCGGCTGCGATCTCGTCAATCTGCTTGCGGTTTTCCTGCAGCGTCAGATCGGACGTCACGCGCGTCGTGACAGAGGTCTCGATCTGATCAAGCTGAAGCCGCAAACCATCGAGCCGCGAGCGTATCGCCGATTGTTCTTGCGCAACCGAAAAGGATGAACTGCTTAAAACCAGCAGCGCGAGGAGAGCAAAAGAGGGGATGTAGCGGCGCAATAGAAACATCAGATTCCTTAAATCCTAAAGCGATGATGCAATCATACTGCCCCGCACAAGGTCAGGCAAACATGGCCGGAAAATGACACGTCCCAGCTTATTTATGCTTTTTTGCCCGTTCTACGCCTTCCAAAATTAGTTTTTTGGCTTCCGCCGCATCGCCCCAGCGGACAATCTTGACCCATTTACCCGGTTCGAGATCTTTGTAATGTTCAAAGAAATGCTCGATCTGATGCAAGGTGATTTCAGGCAAATCGGTATAATTTTCAACTTTCTCGTAGCGCCGCGTCAGCTTGACGCTCGGCACCGCGACAATTTTCTCGTCTTGCCCTGCCTCGTCCTCCATAATGAGGACACCGACAGGTTTAACGCTCATAATGGCACCGGGGATAATGGCGCGTGTATTGGCTACGATCACGTCGCAGGGGTCACCATCATCCGACAGCGTATTGGGAATAAACCCATAATTTCCAGGATACCGCATCGACGTATATAAAAAGCGATCCACGACCAACGCGCCCGCTTCTTTGTCCATTTCATACTTGATGGGCTCCCCGCCAATCGGGACTTCAATGATAACATTCACGTCATCCGGGGCATTGGCACCTAATGAAATGGCCGAAAGATTCATGGTTTCATTCGCTTTCATGATGAAATTGACAAGATGAGCCTGTGTATGAGGCTAAGCTTCATCAGGCAAGAACGACTTTATGCGGAACGAAGAAACGTCTTAATTCTTTGACATAAGACAGATAACTACCCATCTTGTAGCCAGATGACGAATGATTCCTCCCCCACACGCAAAAGCCGCAACCCCTATTATCAGGGGCCCATTTCTGATCATTTCGATGGCGAGCATTTCTTTAATCCCGGCCGCCGCTGGGCTAAATCCTCGTCGGATTTGCTGAAATGGATGTTGGAGCGGCGCTCTGAACGTTGGCCCAAAGATCACCCAAGTCCTTTTTCCGACCGCCCACCCCGCAGGATTACCGGTTTTGATATGCGGGTCAGCTTTGTCGGGCATGCGAGCTTTTTAATCCAAACGGCGGGTCTCAATATTCTTCTGGATCCGGTTTGGTCGGATCGCGTGTCCCCCCTCCGGTTTGCCGGACCTAAACGCGTCAACGCGCCCGGGATTGATTTTGCACGGTTGCCGCCGATTGATGTCGTTTTGGTTTCCCACAATCATTATGATCACCTCGACATCACAACCTTGCGTCGGCTCCATGCCGACCACGCACCGCGTATTATTACACCGCTTGGTAATGATACAATCATTAAGATGGCCCATAGCGACATTCGGGTTGAGGCCCATGATTGGGGCGACCGCATCGATTTAGGCAATGGTGTTTGCGTGCATCTCGAGGAAGCCTATCACTGGTCCGCGCGGGGCATACGGGATCGTCTACGCGCTTTATGGGCGGCTTTCGTGATCGAAACGCCGGGTGGTAAAATTTATCACATCGGCGATACCGGCTTTCACGATGGCAAGATTTTTCCTGCGGTGCGCGAAAAGCATGGGCTGATCAAACTCGCGATCTTACCCATCGGGGCTTATGAGCCGCGTTGGTTCATGGCCGAGCAGCATATGAATCCGGATGAGGCTGTTCGCGCTTTCATCGCCTCAGGCGCGCAGCGGGCGGTTGCCCATCATTGGGGAACGTTTCAACTCACCCATGAAGGCGTCACAACGCCGCCCGACGATTTGCGCAAAGCACTGAAGGCCCATGGCGTTATCGAAGAACGGTTTGCTGTCCTGAGACCCGGCGAAGTTTTATCGGTAAGATAATTATTTCTTCGGCTGAACGAAAATATTGATCGTCGTTCCCGGCGATGCCGACGTTTCACCAAAGGCGAGATATTCTTCGATAAAGGCGTCTTTAACGACAATATCCTTCGCATCAAGATAGGCCGTGATTTGCTCGTAAGCTCCATCGATTTCGTCATAAGAGGCGAGATGGGCGAAGCGTATCGCTTTGCCCGATGGGGTGGCACCTAATTTGATATCGGCACCCAAATCGGATGGGGACGCCGTCGGAGCCGATGCAATCGGTAAAATGGCATCATAGGTGAAGGCGGTATCATTCGTTTCGATAAAAACCGTGATGGGGTAGCCGGAAACAACAAGACCAGCCTTTGCGGCTGCAGACTGCCCGAGAGCAAAGGCTGCGCGCAAATCACCATAAGCCGTTTCCCATTGTGCCTTACCGCGCACGACGATGGCAGGCTTTGCCGTGAGCTCTAATGAATCAGGTAATGTCACTTCCGACACCGGAGGCGCAAGACTGGTGAGGGTTGGCGTCGTCCCGGCATTCGATGCATCCGGTGCCGGAAGCGCGCCTTGGGGCGTGGGCTGCGGGGCCGGTGCGGGATCGGTTTTCGGAGCTGTAGCATTCGTGGATGGAGCAGCAATCGGGGCCGATTCAATCACGGGGGCGGTTGATTGCGCGAAGACGGAAACGGACATGGTCATGATCAGCAGCGACGCCGCGCCAAATCGGGCAACGCTCAAATACAGACGGCTCATTCCACACCCCTTCCAGGCGGCCAAACTGATTCGCCGCACGCTTCTTGTTAGAAGAATAGAACGTGGCGAAAGCGAGGTCGAGAAGCGTATGACTGGCCTCGGCGTTATATAATATGATATGGGGCGTTAAAATCAGGATAGATCATGACCAGCGCATTAGCAGCCCGCCCCTATGTGAAAATGAACGGGGCCGGAAATGAAATTACCATTCTTGACCTACGCGGCAGTAACCTGACGGTTTTGCCAGAGGAAGCGCGCGCGATTGCTCAAAATCCCGAAACGGCCTTTGACCAGTTGATGGTTTTGTTTGATCCCCACACGGCTCAGACCGATGCCTATATGCGGATTTTCAACACCGATGGCAGTGAATCATCGGCCTGTGGCAATGGCACGAGATGTGTCAGCTGGTATGTCCTTGAAGGTGAAAGTCGCGACACGCTGAAGCTTGAGACGGCAGCAGGTCTTCTTGATTGCCGCAGAGAGGGACCGCTCGCTTTCACGATTGATATGGGCATGCCTCGCTTCGATTGGCAGCAGATTCCTCTCGGGCGGCCACAAGCCGACACGAAGGCGATTGATTTTCATTTTACGACATCGAACGGAAAGCACTTAGCCAATCCCGCTTGCGTGAATATGGGCAATCCGCACGCGATCTTCTGGGTGGAGGATGTGGAAGCCTATGCGCTCGATGTGAATGGACCAGTACTTGAAAATGATCCAATGTTTCCAGAACGCGCAAATATCTCGCTCGTCGAAGTCAAAAGCCGCCACCATATCATCCAAAAAGTATGGGAGCGCGGCGCTGGTCTTACCCTCGCTTGTGGATCGGGCGCATGCGCGGCAGCGGTGGCTGCAGCACGTCTTGATCTGACGGATCGCAAGGTCCGTGTTACTTTGCCGGGCGGTGATCTGTTCATTGAATGGCGCGAAACGGATGAACACGTGCTGATGACAGGACCTGTGATGCTTGAGCATCGTGGCCAGCTTGAAGCGAGCCTGTTTGAAGGCATGGCTTGATGGGCGTTGAGCTCGTGACTTTTGGTTGCCGATTAAACGTCGTTGAATCGGAGGCCATCAAACACGCCGCAGAAGCTGCAGGGCAGGATGATCTTGTTATCGTGAATACCTGCGCGGTAACAAGCGAGGCGGTTCGACAAGCGCGGCAAACAATCCGCAAATTAAAGCGCGAGCGACCCACTGCAAAAATTGTCGTAACCGGATGTGCTGCACAAATTGAACCCGAGCGTTTTGCCGAAATGGCCGAGGTTTCAAGCGTCATAGGCAATGAATCGAAAACAAAGCAGGAAACATGGGCTGCTCTTGCCGATCCGGCAAATAGCTTCGAGCGCGTGCGCGTCTCTGATATTATGGCGGTGAAGGCACTCTCACCGCATCTTGTAAGCGCGTTTGAAGGACACACACGAAGCTTTGTTGAAATTCAAAATGGCTGCGACCATCGTTGTACGTTTTGCATTATCCCATACGGCCGCGGCAATTCGCGGTCTGTGCCGATGGGTGCGGTGACAGATCAGATCGCAAAACTCGTTGATGCAGGGCATAAAGAAGCCGTACTGACCGGCGTTGATCTGACAAGCTATGGCGCTGATTTACCGGGCACGCCAAAGCTTGGTGCTTTGGTAAAATCCATCTTGCGTCATGTGCCCGATTTAAAGCGGCTCCGCCTTTCATCCATTGATTCTGTAGAGGCGGACGATGATCTCATTGATGCCATCACTACAGAGAAGCGCCTCATGCCGCATCTGCATTTATCGCTTCAATCGGGCGATGATCTGATTTTAAAACGCATGAAGCGACGCCATTTGCGCGCCGATGCCATTCGCTTTTGTAACGATATTCGCAGACAACGACCTGACATCGCTTTTGGGGCCGATATCATCGCAGGCTTTCCGACCGAGACGGAAGAGATGTTTCAACATTCCCTCGATCTCGTTGACGAATGTGGTTTGGCCTTTCTTCACGTCTTCCCCTACTCACCACGCCCCGGAACACCAGCGGCCAAGATGCCGCAAGTGAAAGGGGATGTGATTAAGGAACGGGCGCGGCGATTGCGTGAGAAGGGTGAGGCTGCATTGCAGGGACATCTCGAACGCCTTGTCGGAACAGAGCAAGAATTACTGATCGAACGCGGCGGCATCGGGCGCACGCCATGTTTTACGCCCGTGCAAGTTGGAAACGGATTTGATGCGGGAAAGTTACTGAGCTTGCGCATCCGCGAACACGATGGCGGCTTGTTAAAAATCTAAATGGAATATCCGCACGCCACCATCCGTTCGATCATGTGATCGGGTGGTGGTGCTTCCACTCGAATGGGCGGTTTGTTTTTATAAAGCGGGATCGTAATCGAACGGGCGTGAAGATGCAGGCGCTCGCCTGTCATCTTGCCATCACCATAAATAGGATCGCCGATAATCGGCCATCCCATTGCTTGGGTGTGAACCCGGAGTTGATGCGTGCGGCCCGTAAGCGGCGATAATTCCAAGAGCGTATAGTCATCGATGCGGCCCATAACCTTCCAGCCGGTTTGCGAAGGCAAGCCATTGGGATCGGGCTTCATCCACCAGCCCTTAGATTGGTCCATCCGGCCCAGGGCCAAATCGATGAAACCTTCGTCCTCTTCGGGGCCGCCTTTAACCACTGCCCAATAGGTCTTTTGCATCAAGCCTTCGCGGAACAGCTTGGACAGATCATCCAGCGCCTTGCGATGCCGACCGAGAACCAGGCAACCGGACGTATCTTTATCCAGCCGATGGGCCAATTGCGGGGGCTTGGGCAGACCAAATTGGAGTGCGGGGAAATATTGCTCCAGATGCGCGTCCCGGCTTACCGCATTCGGATGCGCCTGATGCACAGCTATGCCGGCTGGTTTGTTGATCACCAACATCAGCGCGTCACGGTATAGAATTCGACCTTGGATTTCTTCGGGCGTCATGGCGGCTCTCTCTAGCCCTTCCGTTTGTCGCGGGAAAGCATTATCGAGAAGATATGAACGACGACACGCCTAAAAAGCCCGGCCTTATCTCCCGCCTATTTGGCGGCGGTGCCGGTGCGCCTGCAACCGAGGCGGCAAAACTGAACTGGTGGCAACGGCTCAAAAGCGGGCTTGCGCGTTCGTCTTCCTCCATCGGTCAGGGCATTACTGATCTTTTTACCAAACGCCGGCTCGATGACGACACCCTACAAGACTTCGAGGATGTGCTGATCCGCGCCGATCTCGGCCTGCCTGTCGCGAGCCGGATCGTCGAGGCGGTGGGTAAAGGCCGTTATGGCAAGGAAATCGAAGGCGAGGAAGTCAAAGCGATTTTGGCAGCGGAAGTCACAAAGACGTTGACGCCTGTCGCGAAGCCGTTGGTGATCGACGAAACAAAAAAGCCTTTTGTGATATTGATGGTCGGCGTCAATGGTTCAGGCAAAACCACGACCATAGGCAAATTGGCCGCTAAATTTTCAAGCGAAGGCCGCAAAGTGATGCTTGCCGCAGGCGATACGTTTCGCGCCGCAGCGATCGAACAATTGCAGGTGTGGGGCAGCCGCGTTGGCGCGCCCGTCATCACCCGCCCGCAAGGCTCTGATGCGTCGGGTCTTGTGTTTGACGCGCTCGATAAAGCTACAGAAGCAGGTACAGATGTGTTGCTCATCGATACCGCGGGACGTTTGCAAAACCGCACTGAATTGATGGCCGAGCTTGAAAAAGTGATCCGCGTTATCAAGAAAAAAGACGATGCAGCCCCGCATGCCACTCTATTGGTGTTGGATGCGACGGTGGGACAAAATGCGCTTTCACAAGTCGAAATCTTCGGCAAAATGGCAGGCGTTACAGGCTTGGTGATGACCAAGCTTGATGGCACAGCACGCGGTGGCATTTTAGTGGCTTTAGCCGAGAAATTCGGACTACCTGTGCATTTTATCGGCGTCGGTGAAGCGGTGGATGATTTGGAACCCTTTAACGCGGATGAGTTTGGGAGAGCGATTGCGGGGTTGGAGTGAGCGTTTCCCTCATGGTGAGCCGTAAAACGCAGCTAAAGCGGATAAACTCTACCGTCATTGCGAGCGAAGGCGAAGCAACCCAGCTAGATTAAATTATAAAGGCACAACGCTTAGATTTCGCCTTTTTCTAGACCATCAACTGGGTTGCTTCGCCTTCGCTCGCAATGACGGATCAAACAACTCC